>OJPW01000174.1_pt1 | contig 69706 bp, 104 predicted proteins | sample 1598571 | NCBI WGS metagenome assembly OJPW01 (sample SAMN03922493, study PRJEB24848) | human gut metagenome | isolation source: stool sample | host: Homo sapiens | place: Germany | collected 2011-05
GCCAGAATGAAAAATTCGCGGCGCATCTTGGCGCATTCTTATCTGGAAATAGTATGAAATCCTGCGCGGCGAATTTGAAAATAGTATAAAAATAGAACGCGCTCGTCAGCGGAAAGGCTGGCGGGCGCGTTTGCATTTGCGCACAATTGACGATGCTTGAAAATTGTGCTATATGCCCCGACGTGGCGCAGAAATTGACCATTTTCTTGCTGTCGTGAACGCCGGGGGGGCTGGTCGTCACTTTGCGTACGGCTGACCGCAGTATGTGCAGCGTGGCGCGCTGCCGCGTCGGCCGCTGTTCTTCGCGCCGCAGCCGGGGCAGATCCACTGCACGAATGTGCCCTCCGGCGTGTACAGCGCAACCGTGCGCATCGCAGCGTTAATCTGCAGGTTTTGCAGGTATCCCGTGCCGATGAGCGATCTGAGCTGCTCAAGGGCTTTGCTGGAGGAGAGAACCGTGCCCAGCTGGTCAAAGGTCAGGCTTTCTTCGGTCAGCGGGAGGAGCGCGCCTGCGATACGGCGCGCGCAGGCTCTGCGGTATGCATGGCGAAGAATGCGAAAGACAGGCGTTATGAGCGCAGCGAATAGGAAAATACCCATCACGCCGGACAGCGTTTTCCCCTGTGAAAACATCGTTATCGTCGCGGAGACAGCCGCCGCCGCAAAAATGGCACAGACCAGCACAACGGGAATATCCGTTTTTTTCTTGGCGACAGCCTTTGCACTCAAATATGGATTGGTGATGTTTGTCATTGCGCGTCTACCGCCGCCTGACAGGCTTCAAATGCTTCGTAGGGATCGCCGCCGCTTAGTACCGCCACGATGCCGTCGCCGTAATCTTCCATATAGCTGTGCGGCATGGCGAACAGGTAGAACAGCTCGTTCTCACCGGGAAGAACGTCCTCCACCAGGTTGCAGGAGCGGCAGGAGATATAGAATTCGTCTCCATCCAGATCGAGGCGGAACTGTGCATAGTAGATCTCGTTGTTGACCAGCGTGGTGAACACGGCCATCTTTTCAAAGACCTCCCGGGTTCCGTGAATCGGCGCGTCCACGGACACGGACAGCATATCATCGTAGATATAAACGGTTATAAAGGCGTATTCCATTGAGTTGTCAACGGAAAAGGGCACGGTGAAGGTATAGTCGTCATATTCATAGGGGAATTCATTTTCTTCCAGAAAATTCTTCACCAGATTGGCCATTTGATCCTCTTTGCTCGTCGGAACAGAATCGGCGAAGGCCACGGAAAACATCAGCAGTGCGGTCAACAGGAAAACGATTATTTTCTTCATGGGGGAGAATTAAAAAATCCGCAATCCGTTGAAATCACGATGTTTCCGCATTGCACGTATTAATTTTGACTACCATTTTGACCACTTGACCGCTTCGTAAGAGCATTTTCAACTTTTTCGATTGCGCTCTCTTCCTTTTTTGTTGTGAGGTGTGCGTAAATCCTCATTATCATTTCCTCGTTTGCGTGTCCCATCCATTTTACAGCAGTTTTAATATCAACATCCGCATCATATAGCATTGTTGCGAACGCATGTCTACAATCGTGCTGACGTATCGCAACTTTCTTTCGCGCAACCGATGACAAAAAGCTCAAATATCTGCGCCATTCCACATCCACGTCGTTCATTGACATTTTTTTGCCATCTTTTGGCGTAAGAATATTACCGTGCTTGCCTGTTAGTGCCTTCCTCAGTGGCAGGAACAGGGGAACATCACGGATTCCTGCTTTTGTTTTTGGCTGGACGATAACACACGAGGAATGTTCGGCGCGCAGAGAGTGCCGAACGTGAATTACGCCATTCTCAAAATCAACGTCCTTGTCAATGTCGAGTGCAAGCGCTTCGCCACGCCGCAACCCTGCATAGAGCATTACCATGGCAAAAAGTCCCATCGGATTTTCTTGGTATGTATCTTCTATTATTTGCACTTCCCAATCTTCAAGGTTGCGGTGCGTTCCAACTTCGCCTTTCGCTGGCTTGATGTTTTCGCATGGATTTTTTGTTACAATCCCATCACCTAACGCGGCGCGGAAAACCGCTCGTACCGTCGTTGCTACTTTTTTTCGTGTCGCATCCCCACGATTAGCAAAAGCGTTGTATAGCCGCTGTATGTCCGACGGCGTGATTAGTCGCATCTCAACTTTTGGCAAGATTGACGCAATCTTGTTAAGCCTTGCCGCATAGTCATCATACACCTTCGCCGTCACCTCGCTCTTGTACGTCGGCAGCCACTCCGCCGCATACTCGGCGAACGTGTACTTCTCCCGTGGTTTCCTGCCGTATTTTTCCTGCTTTTTGTACTCTTCACGGGCTGCAAGGGCTTCGGACTGCGTTCGCCCGTAGAACGAAAATCCTTTATATTTGCAAACGTAACGCCCGTCTGGGCGCTTTTTTAGTGTCTGCCGTGGCAAGTGTATCACTCCTTTTCTTTCATTGTGCCGCAAAACGCAGCAAAGTGCCATCGTAAATTGTGAACAAATTGAAAACATTTTGCAAACACACGGAAAATTTTTGGTCATATTCCGCGGCGCGTCAGCATATTGTATTGCGGTGGACGGTAAAAAAATACGCGACTGGAGAGGAAAATATGCCTGTTTTTGATAAAAAGTTTGTTGTTAAAACGCTCGTCGAGAAGGTGAAGAAACTGCCGGATGACCTGCAAGCGGAATTTTTTTCGTGGCTGGAAAAGAAAATTTCTGCAAAGAAAACGTTATGAATACATAAACAATATGAACTGCGGAGAGCATCGAATCCGAAAGCAAACGGAAGCAAAGCAAAAGCAAAAGAGAGCAAACAAAAGCAAAAGAAAGCAAAGCTAAGCAAAGCTAAGCAAAGAAAAGCTATGCTATCAGTTGCTATTCTATTTTTCCGGATGCGAAAGTCAGGAAAGGTCAAATCACGCCCATGAAGGTCAGGGAAAGTCAGAAAATGATGCGCTTCATAATTTGCAAAAGCGCCTGAAATACAGTGATTGCAAGGCTTTGCGCCACGCTGACGCAAAAATCCGCAAAATGCGATAGCTATGCTAAAAATAAAATAGCTTAGCTATTAAAAAAATAGCTGAATTATTTTTGCTATTAAAAAAATAGCACAGCTAAAAAATAAATAGCAGAATTATTTTTGCTATGCACATTTTTTTTGTGCTATTCGGTGCTAATAATCTCCGCGTTTTACAAGTGGCGTTTGTTGTCTCTCGCGCGCGACATAGTTATATTATAATACATACTTGTGTGTAATAATAATATATATTATCATACAGTATAATATAAGTTGCTATATAGTACAAGTATGGATATATAATAATATAAGCAGCTATATAACACAAGTATGTATATATAAATAATATATAATAAAAGACCACTACCACCACAAGAACACATACTCGACAGAGTAGGGTAGGGGGATAATAGGGGGTATAGAGTAATAGGGGGTATGGGGGGAAGAGGGGAAAGGGGGGAAGAAGCGGGAGGGGAGAGGGACGGCGGTGGTCTTGTGGTGGTGGCAGCAGCGGTAGTCTTTTTTTTATCCAGCACCTTTCTGCTGGCATCCGCAGCATGGTCATCTTCGCGTCTTCGCGAAATTGATAGTCACGGGGCAGACCATTTTCGTGGTGTCGCGCAAATGGTTCTCGCTGCCCGTTTTGTTGGGGTCAACAAAACGTCTTGCCATTTTTGCCCAACAAAAAAATCAGCAGGGGGGCTTGACAAGCGGGGCAATCTGGCATATAATCATGGCATCTTGCTTCTCCGCTCTGCTCCTCTGCTGATTCTCCTGATTGTCCTCACGCGCTTGCCGCTCTCAGGCGTTCGGGGACGCGCGGTTCTTTTTGCTGGTTTCATGTTCGACATTCGCGCCGTGGGCATCACGGTTCGCCCTTTTCAGCATCCCCCTTGTCCGCCATGCGCTTTAAGCTATCACGTTCCCTGCGCTCCTGCCGCATCCGACGTTCTGCTTTCGCGGTGAGGTACTCAACGTAGTCCATCGCTTCACGCACAACGTCATCCGGCGCACCCATCAGCTTGGCGATAATCGCCTCGCAGGTTGCGTCGAGAATCGGGCGGTCAGACGTTCCCTGCGGGTTGTCGGACAGTCCGCAAAGGTAGTCGGTTGTCACGCCGTAATACTCGGCAAGGCGGGCAAGCATAGCGGCGGACGGTTCGTTCGCACCACGTTCATACCCACTCAATTGAGCGTTCTGGATTCCAATACCCTCTGCGGCAGCTCGTTGGCTGACGCCTTTTTTTTTGCGCAATTCTACAAGACGTTCAGACAAAACCATATATTTACACCACACTTTTTTCTTTCGCCCCCTTGACAATCGGGACTGAAAGAAATATAATACAGACGTGAAATAAATCCATCTTGATATATTTGGGAGGTGGCACGATGGCTAACCGCTTGCGTGAGTTTCGCAAGAATCAGGGCATGACGCAAATGCAGATTGCAGACGTGCTCAGATGTCAGCAGACCCTTGTATCTCAGTATGAGAGGGGTGTACATACACCGTCACTGCATAACGCTATCCGCCTTGCCCGTGCGCTTGGCACGACGGTCGAAGAACTCTTCGGGGGTGAGGTCGATGGCTGAGAAGGTGCGGCATTTTCTCCACGTTGCAGAGGGACAAGACATCAGCGTCTCCGCGCTGTCCGAGAAGTCAGGAATTCCGAAGTGCATGATGTACCGCTACGCAAACGGCGACGCAAGCCCGAGGATTAAAGCCATGCGGCGGATTGCGAATGCGCTTGGGTGCGACATTGCCGAGGCATTTCCGGAGGTTTTCACCGTTAAGCCGCAGGACATCAAGACGAAGAACATCAAGGCAGGAACACCCATTAGCACGGGGAAAATGGCGCGAAGATACGGACTAACAACTGCCGCGCTGAATGATATTCTTCAGCGCGCCGGAATCCAGCAGCAGATGCCGGACGGCTCATGGCGCGTTACAGGAGATTATACAGCCGCGGCTGTATATAGGGCGTGGAGAGATGAGCATGGCGATGTACGCTTGCTGACGTTCTGGACGACGAGCGGACAGAAATGTGTCCGAGATGTTCTTGCCGCTTACGGATTTCGGATGGCTGGCGTGAACGTGGGGTCGTCGGAACGCCCGACAAGATAGTCGAGCGACACGCCGTAGAAATCGGCAAGGGCTATCAGGGTTTCTCCTGATGGGCTAACAGAGCCGCGCTCATACCGCTGATACGCCTGATAGTGTATCCCGATAGCTTCAGCGACTTGCAGTTGCGTCTTGCCCTGCAAAGAACGGACACGGCGAAGTCCGGCGGCAATTGTACACATAAAAACCTCCGAAAGGGGTTGACACAACAAAAATGTTGTGCTATTATATCAATGCAACAGAAATGTTGTATCAAGCAAGAAGGGAGAAGCGGTGCAGAATCAGGCTTTAAAAAACGCAAGAATCCGTGCTGGGCTTACACAAGCACAACTTGCGGAATCTTGCGGATTAGCGGTTCAGCACTATCAGCGGTATGAGTACGGCAAAATCGAGCCAAGCGTTCTGGTAGCAATTCGCATCGCCGACGTGCTGGAAGTCAAGGATGTTAGGGAGTTGTTTACTTAAGCAACTCTTCTGTGACGTCTCCGTTTTTGTACTGTATCTCAAAAACGTAATTTTCCCCGTCTGCAAAGAACACGGTAACGCTTACATTATTGGGGTCGCAGTCCTTATAGTCATGAATCATGTTCCACAAGGAATACTTGTAGATTGAGCGCAGATATTCAACAACCGCAGTATTTCCGGCGTTAAGATAGCCAACAAACGTCGAGGAAAACACGGAATCAGCACGGATTATATAGCCGGATTCTTCGCTGTAAAGAGCAATAAAATCCGTGCCAAAAGCCCCGTAATTATCAATGAGCATCTGCATAAATTGGGGGTCTGCGCCAAGCGCAACGTAGTCGTTACCGATGCCTATTCCGTAAGGCTGCTCATCAAACGAGAAGTTACTTCCGCTTCCAAGAGCGGTAAAAGTACAGTACGGTATTGGCTTCTTATGCAAGCTGTCAACAAAGCAAAATGTTATCTTGGTCGTTGGATAGTAATTCATCCAGACACGCCAAGCGGCAAGCATGAACGTTTCGGTGCAGGAATCTCGAAGAGCCTTATAATAAGCTGGTTGGCAATTCTTTGCAGTAAGAAGTTCGTCATATACAATATCTGCCTGAAATTCTTCGGATGATACACGCGTGACGGAGTAATCATCAAAAGAATCGGACATTGCGCGTTTGATGCAGTCTATAACCCTATCACTCGACCAAACATCAACAGCAGCCAGCACGGGGACACAGGAAGCCATCAGGCAGCAGAGAACCAGCAGGACGGAAACAAACTTCTTCATCGTGAAACTCCTTTCGTAACCTTGGAGGTGTGAACGTGTATCAGAGCAAGCGGCAGTTAGAACCTCGAATCAAAGAAATGCAGAAGCGAATCAAAAGTTTCGAGCAATAAGCGAAAGCGACCTGACCGATACCGTTCCATCTCTTCCAGAGCGTGACGGTTTAACTGCGGTACATAGTCCGGTGGACGTGCTTCAATGTCTGCGGGGCATAGCGGTTGCTCCAAGAAGCCAGATGAACGCAACCGCGCAAGCTGTTCCGCCGAAAGCTGTTTGCCGCGCTGAAAGTCACGGCAGAGACGATATTCTGACGCAAGCAAGGCATACTCACCTCCATTCCTGCATAGGATATGACTGCATAGCAATCAGTCCTGATTTTGAGGGAGGACGATTTCGCCGTGCTTGTCCTCATAGTCCGCGATATGCTGACGCATTAGCATCTCCAATTCGCGGTTGACGGTTCGCAGGTTCTTTTGCGCAACCACGCGGAACTTGTCAAGCGTCTGCTTGTCAGTGCGAAGCGTAAACTTCGGGAGGTCGGACGGCAAGGAAATCACCACCTTCAAAAAAATTTCGGTCAGCACCTTGACAGCAAGGTGACGGCACTATATAATAAAAGAGAGGTGACGGCGCAATGACGGCAGACAGCAGGAAAGTCACACTGCGGATGGGCGCAGGGCTTCATCGAAAGCTGCAAGTCCTTGCAGAGCGCGAAAACCGAAGCGTCAACCAGCAGATGATTCACATCATCCAGCACGCCATTGAGGGGAGCGAGAAGTAGTCTGGGCGACATAGGCAGAAGCGAAAAGGGCTTTGCGTGAAAGCAACGTCTAATTCGCACAAAAACGCCCGCAGGAGCGCTTGCACGTCGAGAGTGGTATTTCCTCACCTGACGGGCTGGAAGCGCTCAGGACGCCGTTTTTGTCCTTGTAGAGTGTTGTCCAGCGCAAACGCGCATCATGAGCGCGATTTGATGAATTCGATGTACTTCATCACATCCGCACGCTGGAGCGCGGAAAGAGACTTCACCTGTTCCATCAGCGGGTCGAAGTCGGGCGGCGAGAACGCGTTCTCATCACGTCCAACGAGTGTATCAAGAGAAACGCCGAGGACATCCGCGATTGCGAGAAGCCGCGTCGGAACGGGGTTGCTTCTTCCAGATTCATAGTTCTGGATTGTTATCTCTGCGACATTGGCGCGTTCTGCAAGCTGCTGCTGGGTCAGTCCGTTCGAGAGCCGCAGTGCAAGCAGGATTTCCGGGAACGGCACGGTGCATCACCTCACTTGCGCGGATTAGCCCGGACATAGCGAGCGTACCGCATGACTTCTTCCCGGTCGGACGGAGCAAGCGCGGAAATCTCCAAGTAGAGCGTGTCCGTTTCTTTGGGAGACGGCGCATCGTCACTGCCGGAAAGATAGTCAACCGTTACGCCGAGCAAGTCCGCCATCTTGCAAAGAAGCTCGACACTTGGCGAACGATTTGCCTTTTGGAGCATCGACAACGCACCTGGAGTGATGCCACAGGAATCAGCAAACGCCGCGTTTGTAATGCCAGCTTCTTTACACAGATTAGTCAGTCGAGAAGCAAAAATTTCGCGTGAAAACATGGTTTACCCCTTGACATTCACACAAAGTGAATGTATAATGTTATCAGAGGTAAGTCAAGAAATTACCTCAAGCAAGAAGGGAGAGCAATGTACAGGCAACTGAAACGGATGCGCGAAGCAAACGGTTGGTCGCGCGAGAGCGTTGCGCAGCGTGTCGGTGTGAATGTACCAATGCTGTGCATGATTGAGACTGGGAAGCGTGACCCGTCCTACAAAGTGTTGGTAGCGCTGGAGGACGTATTTCACACTTCCCATAGGGAACTATTACGGAGAGAGGAGTGACACGGAGATGCCACACGCAGACCCGGCAGGGTTCGTCTTCGCTGGTTTGAGCATCGCACTCATCGCCGCGCTATGGCTGATTAACGAGGTACTAACCTACATCAGCGTAGAAATCGAGGGACGACGCGAGAACAGAATTCTGCACAAGTAGTCTAACACAAGGGCGAGTGCAAAAGCAAACACACCCGCCCAAAGAAGAAGAAAAGTCGAATTTTTTTGACGAAAAACTTGACCGCTGGGCAAGTCAAGGAAAGGAGAAACGTTGGTAAACATTAGAAACCTTGCGGAAAGCAGGGGGTTGAAGATGGCGGACATTGCGCGAATCACGGGCATTTCTGAATCAATGCTTTCGCGGATTGCGAATGGTGAACGCAACGTCACGCCGAAAGTTGCAAAAAGCATTGCGCCGACTTTGGGCGTGGACTGGTGGACACTTATCGACTGATAGCGCAAAAAGCGCAAAGATAGAAAGGGGTATCACAATGGAAAAGGATTCTATCAAGTTGCAAATTGCAAACCAGCGCGGTTGCGTATCGCGCGGGGACGCGAACATGACGATTTTCGCCATTCGTCAGAGCGCGCGGAAGCTGAAAGCCATGACGCGCGACGAGTTCGCGAGGCTGGGGGGCTGGGACGATATCAACAAAGCATACAGCGCGTATGAAGCCGTGATGGAAGCCCTGCTGTTGGCGGTTGAGCATGAAATGGAGGGGTATCACAATGAGCAATGAAGTTATCAAGGTGCAAATCGCGAACCGTCTGCTGGACGAGTACGGCAAGGACATCCAGAGTCAGTGCCTGGACGGTTGCGTATCGCGCGGTGACGCGAACATGGCGATTTTCGCCATCCGCCAGAGCGCGAAGAAGCTGAAAACCATGACGCGCGACGAGTTCGCGAAGCTGGGAAGCTGGGACTACATCAGCGAGGCATATAGCGTATATGAAGCCGTGATGGAAGACCTGCTGTTGGCGGTTAAGTATGAGTTGGACAAGATGGCGGATGCCGTCTAAGGGAGGGAAAAGAAAATGAAAATCCTGAATCTTGAGAAAATCGTGCCGGACGCGGAAGCCCGAAAGGAACTCTTTGAGCAGCACATGATGGAAACCACGCTTCGGCTCAACGCGCCGCGCATCATCCGCGCACTCGACAACGCTTGCGACAGCAAGCGCACCGCCGACCGCATTTGGAAGATTATCTGGATGGACGTTCGGAGCGGGAAGGTGAAGGACTACGGAGCATTTCAGAAGGTTTTCCCCGGCGAATTTGATGCTTACGTTGTCTACGGAGACATCATGAATAAGCTGCTTGAAGAAATCAGCGACAAGATGGGGGCGCTTTGGAATGACTGACTTCCAACGAGCAACCGGGGTAACGATGCAGCCGGAGGAAGGCGAGGGGCTGCGGTGGTGTCCCATCGACGCGGTAATCGTCAAGCAGATTCGCAACCATCTGGGCGACAGCGCCGCAATGCGGATTGTCTACGACGCCGTCTGCAACATGGCGGGCATTAACACGCCGGACGACATCACCAAGCTGACGTTTGAGCGGGCATATAGCCGCGCATTGTCCGAGACGGGGCGGTATCAGGCAGGAGAGATTGACGCACAGGGCAATTTCATCGCGGAGGTAATCGCGACGGCTTTCGCCCTTGCGCCTAATGATATTGTAGCAGATAGGGGGGCGAAGTAAATGCCGGAATTTCGCGGTTATGAGCTGCGAACCGCCAGAGAGCAAGCAGGGCTGCGCTTGTGGCAAGTTGCGCAGGAAATCCACACATCGGAATCGTGCATCCGCCGCTGGGAGGGAGACGAAGCAGAGCCGTCGCCAGAAGTCATCGACCAGCTTGAGGAGCTGTACAAATGCCCTATGCTGTGGCATCGCTGGATGCTGTCACACAGCGACAGTTATCGGCGGCATTACAGCCCTGTCAGCGACACAACCACGATGGGGAGCGTCCTGCGGAATCGCTACGCAATCGAGGACATCTTGCGATTGCAGGAAGCCATCGAGCGCGACGTGAGCGATGATGGGCAAATCGACAACATGATGAACCGAGACAAGTACATCGAGCTCATCAAAAAGGCGGTTGCTTGCCTGTCCGACACGCTTGCGAGGATAGAGAAGCGGGGTGGCGCGAAATGACGCAGTACCTCAACACCGAGCGCGTCGCCGAAATTCTCTGCATCAGCAAGGAGAGTGCCAGGAAATTCATGCGCGAGATGCCGCACATCTGCATCGGCGGCAAGGCGCACGAAACCATCCGCGTCACTGTCAGCGATTTTGAGCAGGAGATGGAGCGCCGAAAGCGTTACCCGACGCAGGAGCAGGAGAACGAGGTCATCCGCCAGCGCAAGAAGCGCAACGACCTTGTGGCGCGCGGACTGATGAACCATGACGGCACAATTGCCCGGAGACGTGCATAAAAAAAGCGCCCGTGTCGCGGGTACAAAGCGCGAACACGAGCAGACAGAAAGGGTAATGTGGCGGTTAAGCCACTGCCATTCTACCACGAAAACGAAAGGAAGTCAACATATATGGAGCAGTTTATCAACGAAATCGAGGAAAACGAGCAGGAAGAGCGCGCGGGTTTTGTTATCGACAACGACCAGAAGGCGGACTGGGCGGTTCGCCGCATCGCAGAGCTGGAAGCCGACACGCAGAAATGGAAGGACTACTACAAGGCGCAGAGTGAGCGCGTGGCGCAGTCCAACCAGCAGAGCATTGACTACTTCACCGCCCTGCTGGAAAGCTACTTCGAGACTGTTCCGCACAAGGCGACAAAGACCAGCGAGAGGTACAAGCTGCCGAGCGGCGTTCTGGTTCGCAAGGCGCAAGCGCCGGAGTACGAGCGCGACGATGCGCAGATTATCGCGTGGTGTGCCGAGAATGCGCCGTCCTGCGTGGAGAACGTGCCGAAACTCAAATGGGCAGCGCTGAAAGGGCTGATTGAAGAGAACAACGGGCAGGCGATTGATGAAATTACGGGCGAAGTCGTACCCGGTATCAAGATTATTCCGCGCGACCCGGTTTTCGCGGTGCAGAAGGGGTGAACGGGATGGAAAGACGCTGCGCCATCTGCGGTGCATATCTGCATAACAATTGGGGGCGATGCGACTGCGGCAGCTTCCAGACGGAGGGAGAAGTATATCCGCGAATGTGCAGGATGCCAGCGCGAGCGAGATATGCGGATGAATCGAGCCGCTCAGGTGAAGATTGGCGCTGGGAGAAGCGCAGGAACGACCAGTATCAGAGAAGGAACGAGTGCTGATAGGAGGACGACAATGGAAAACGGACAAATTTACGCCGCAATCAGCGCGGCGATGGCGGACATTTCCGCAATCGGCAAGGACAAGTACAACCAGCAGCAGGGTTTTAAGTTCCGAGGCATCGACGATGTAATGAACGCCTTGAAGCCCATCCTGACGAAAAACAAGATTTTCACCGTTCCGCAGGTTTTGGAGCAGACGCGAGAAATCAAGGTAACGGCGAAAGGCGGAGAACTGCGGTACAGTCTGCTGAAAATCGCGTTCCGCTTCTACACCACCGACGGCAGCTTTGTCGAGGCGGTAACGCTTGGCGAGGGCATGGACAGCGGCGACAAAGCAAGCAACAAGGCGATGGCAATTGCCTATAAGTACGCGCTTTTCCAAGTATTTTGCATTCCGACGGAAGAAATGACCGACCCGGACAGCGAGAGCTACGAAACCAAGCACGAAGCGAAGCACGAACAGCCGAAGCCGCAGCCCAAGAACGCAGAGAACCCGGCAGAAACGCCGACGAACTACATCATGCGCGAATGCAGCAACATCGGCATGGATATGCAGGAGTTGGGCAGAGTTCGCGCCGCGCTGGTGGAAGCAAACATCGTCCGCAACATCCCGACGAAAGAGATGACGATGGCGGACGCAAAGGCGCTGATGAGCGCGGTGAAAGCTAATTTCCGGGAGGCATCATGATGAATCGGGCAGAACGCAGGAGAGCGGCGCGGGACATGACCCACGCCGCGCAGAGCATCATGAGGGCGCGGGGAGGCTACGAACGCGAGTATGAGCGCGGAGCGAAGGACGCGGAACGCCACGCAATCAAGATGATTTTCGCCGGAATGTGCCTTGCGATGAAAGAGGAGTTTGGATTCGGCGCACAGCGGATTTATCGGATGCTGACGGCGACGCAAAAGTATCTTCAACCAGGCGCGTACTTCACAACAGCAGAATTGATTGATGAGGTGCTGGAAAAGACGGGCATCCGGCTGGATTTCGACGACCCATTTGACATGGTGGAGCGAATTGAGAAAGGGGAACGGCGATGAATGTAGTCAGCAACGTGGAAATCATGGGGCTTGTGTCGAGCGTAAAGGCAAGCCGCTATCCGATGGCAACCGACACGGAGAATTGCAGCGCGGAAGTCACAGAGCGGACGATGGCACTTGCCAACTGCCCGACGGGGAGCGGACACGACCAGTTTTTGACGGGAATCGTCGTGCAGTTCGACCTCACGTTTACCGTAAAGGCGTGGGTGGAAGCCGAGCGGTATCACTTTTTGGACTTCGTTTCGAGCCAGTCCACAATGCACCGCATTATGAGCATGGACATCGACAAGCAGTGCGTTCCCTACGTTCGCCGGGAGGCAATCGAGCTTGTGGAGAAGCTGGTTGAGGCGTACAAGGAAGCCCCCACGCCGGAACGGTATCTTGCAGTCCTCTACAACGTGCCTGTTGGCTTGCGGCTGACGGCGCGTATGACTACCAACTATCGGCAGCTCAAAACCATCTATCAGCAGCGTGGAAATCACCGTCTGCCGGAATGGAGGGCGTTCTGCGCATGGATTGAGACGCTGCCGAGAGCGGAATTTATCACTGGAAAGCGAGTTGACGCGGATGGCTGAACGCGGAATGGCGCGTCGATAATATCAACAGGCTTACTACCAATCGCGAAAGGAAGAACTGCAAAAGCGGCATCGCGAATATTATTGGGCGCACAGAGAACAGGTGCTTGCGAAATATCGCGAGAATAGAGAAAAACATCAGGAATATAGTAGCAAGTATTATTTGGCAAATAGAGAAAAAAATCCGTAAAGCGCAGGAGTATCGGCAAGCACTATCACAAACTCAACACAGAACGCATGGAGAAGGTTGTGGAAAAGCTGTGAAAAATAAAAACGAGATGTTCCCACGCTGCCCGTACTGCGACGATGAAATGCAATACGTTGTACTCGATATGGTAAGAAGAACAGCGCGGCTTCATTGCCCGACGTGCGATTCAGAATTTCCGCCAAGGGAGGAAGAAAGTGACGATGACGACTAAGCAGCGAAACCGCGTTCTGACGTTTGCCGAAGCAAGCGCGCAAAACAAGAAGACGGCGCGCGTGTGGCTGGAACTGCGAGACAACATCCCGATTCGCGCATGGCTGAAAACGGATGCATACCCGTGGCGCGTTATACCTTACAACATCGGCATTGGTACATTTTACGTCTACACAGAGGACTACGGCACAAAGTGGCGGTGCTGGGAAAAAGAGCCGACACGCGAAGAAACCAAACGCGAGCCGTGGAGTGAGCCATGATTGCGACAATCGGCAAAGTCATCGAGACACCGGGCAGCCTGACAATCCAGACTGCCCGCCCCGATGCGGAAAACTTATCCGATACCGTCACGGTGCTTTGGCAGGACTGCCGCACAATTAGTCCAGAGCAACGGCGCAAGGCGTGGGCGCTGATTGGCGAGATAGCCGCCGCGACGGGATACATCGGACAGGGCGACAAGAGCGACCTAAACACGATGCTCAAGGCGGAGTTTCTGCGAGCGCGGATTGATAAGCTGCAAGCGGAGGCAATCAAGGCATTCAGCCTGTCCGACGTGGATATGACAACCGCGCGGCTTTACATCGACTGGCTTGTTGAGTTCTGCGTGGTGAACGACATTCCGACAAAACAGCCGCTTGTGGAGTACGCGGAGGACATCGGCGCGTATATCTATGCTTGCGTGATGCACAAGCAGTGCGCCGTTTGCGGACGCAGACCGTCAGACCTCCATCACTGGGAGCGCGTCGGAATGGGCGCAGACCGAACGGAAATCAATCATATCGGGCTGACTTGCGAACCGCTTTGCCGGGTACATCACACGGAGTGCCACACGATGGCACAGGCGGAGTTCGACGAGAAGTACCACATTCAGCCCGTTAAAATCGACGAAAAAATAGCGAAGCTGTACAAACTGGGGAGGAAAGGCAATGAACAAGCTGACAATCATCGGGAATCTGACGCGCGACGTTGAGTTGCGCACGACGCAGAGCGGCAAGAGCGTCGCCAATTTCACGGTTGCTGTCAATCGCCGCGCGAAACCGGGTGAAAAGGCGGAAGCAGACTTCTTCCGGGTGTCCGTCTGGGACAAGCAAGCGGAAACGTGCCAAAAGTACCTTGCAAAGGGGCGCAAGGTTTGTGTGATTGGCAGCGTCAGCGTCAACACATACAACGCCAACGACGGAAGCACACGCGCGACGCTGGAAGTCTTCGCGCAGGATGTTGAGTTTCTGGATAGCGCGAAACAGGATGCACCGCAGACGGAAGCACACGGAGCGGCTCAACCGCCCGCGCCGCAGTACACCCCGGTATACAACGAGGATTTGCCGTTCTAACGGCAGCTGATGGAGGTAGCAAATGGAGCTTGAGTATGTGCCTGTGCAGGTAGCCATGCGCCGGGAAATCGCGAGACTTTCCGACGAAGAAGCCGGACGTGCGCTTAAAGCCATTCTTGATTATGTGGCGACGGGTGAGGATGTCGAGCCGGAAGGAAACGCGGCGTTTTTGTACCTTGCGCTGTTGCGAGAATGCGATAAAATCTGCAAGATTCACGAGGCGCGTTCCGCAGGTGGCAAGGCTGGCGGACGTGGTCGCCCGAAGAAAGAAAAGCCAGAAGCAATCCAGCAGCCCGAATCGGCACAGGCGCAGCTCAACCCTGAAACAGAGCAGAAGCCCGAAATGCGCACCCCTACACCCTTTATCAGCGACGAGGAAGCCGCCGAAATTCAGCAGGGAACAAACGCTGTGCTGGACGAAGCGCAACGGCAGGGCTTCTCGACCAGCACAGCTACGATGGAGACGCTAAACCAGCTTGTGGCGGACAACGGCGCGGAAGAAGTGCTGGAATGTGTGAAAATCGCCGGGGAGGCAGGAAAGCCGAACATCCGATACCTCAAAGGCGTAATTAACGGACGCGCAAAAGAACGACAAGAGGAAGAACGCCAAGCGCGGATTGATGCAGAGAAATACCCGGTAGTATCAAGCGCAGATTACGACTACAAGCCGCCGTCGGTAACGTTCGGGGAGGTATTCAAAAAGTACGCAAAGCAACGAGCTTTAGAGCATCCAGAGGAACGAGTGAAGTTGGAAGAATTAGCGGGGAGATTTAGCTAATTATGGACGCATACATTAACGAGGACGCGGAAAAGAGCCTGATTGGGCTTGCAATGCAGGATGCAATCGTCGCACAAGAGGTTGCAGCACTGCCGGACAGCATTTTCGGGTTAAAAGAAATGCAAGCCTGTCAGCGCGGCATCATGCGACTTGCAAAGCAAGGAAAGAACGTTGACCTTGTAACGCTGGACGCAGAGGTACAATGCGACTTGCAAAACACCGCCCTCTTGATGGAATGCGTAAAAATGGGTATCTCTCCTGTCATGTCCCGGCAATATATAGCGATTCTGGCGGAGTGCGCGAAACGTCGCGAGCTTGCAGCACTGGCGAGAAAAATTCTGCAAGACGTGGGCAATCCCGGCGCGTCGGTGGAATCTCTTCAAGCGGAATGCGCAACAGCGGCGCAATCATCAGCAGCCGTCGATGACGGCGTAACGATGAAAGACGCAGTGTTCGCGTTTGTGGATTCAATCGGAAAGCAAGACGGCATAATGTCCGGAATCGCAGACCTTGATAATAGGCTCGGCGGATTCAAGCCGGGACAGCTCATTTACATCGGCGCACGTCCGGGCGTAGGTAAAACGTCGTTGGCTATCTGCATGGCGAAATACGTCGCAGAACACGGCGGCGGGGTGCTGATGGTGTCCTTGGAGATGAATCCGGCAGAGATTGTAGCACGTTTTCTGGCGAACGAATCCGGGGTGGACTTGCAAAAGCTGTCCACTGGCAAAATGGAGCTGTCAGATTTCGAGCGCATAACGCCGTGCTATCAAGCTGTCGCGAATCTCCCAATCAGCATCGAGGAGCGAGCGGTCACGCCCTTGCAAATCCGCAACGCGGCAGCAAAAATGAAGGCAAGCAAGCAGGGGTTGAGCCTGATTGTAGTTGACTACATCCAGCTCATGCGAGCCGATGAGAAGTGCGGAAACCGCACGGAGGAAGTCACGCAAATCAGCCGCGAATTGAAGCTGATGGCGATGGATTTTGGCGTTCCGCTGCTGTGCATGACGCAGTTCAACCGCGAAAGCGAGAAGGGGTTTGGCAAGTCGGCAAAAAGCGAGCCGGATATGTCACAAGCGCGAGACAGCGGCGCGATTGAGCAGGACGCGAACGTGTTTCTTATCTTGCATGAGCCAGAAGAGCCGCAGGACGCGAACAGCGACAGATGGCAGATGTACCACAATTGCCAAGCGAACGGGTTGACGTGGCAAACGTGCCGAATCAGGAAGAACCGAAACGGCGCAACGGGGATTGTGCATCTGGGTTTCGACAAGCCGCACATGCGCTATACTTGCTTAAAAAAGGACTAAGTTAAAGGCTGGCTGCGGAAGCCGACGAAGGCAGAATTGGACGCGAAAAGGGAGGACGAAAATGAAAGATAACAAAAATCGGGTACTGACACTTGCGGAATTGGCAATCAGCGCAGAAACGCTCGTATGGATTGAAGATAACAACGGAGACGACGAGCCGTGCGTACATGCGCGAATTGTAACGTACTGGGAAAGTAAAAGCAACCGCATATATTTCGACGGCGGACGCACATGGTACGCCGATTACACCTACGGCGAGACGTGGCGCTGCTGGCTGCGGAAGCCAACGCCGGAAGAGATGGCGAATACGCCGTGGGAGGCAAAGGCATGAGCAGAAAAACAAAGATAGATTGGGCAGACAGCACATGGAATCCTGTAACTGGTTGCCGACACAGCTGCGAATACTGCTATGCGCGAAAGATTGCGGGGCGGTTCGGCGGATGTTGGAGGCTCGATTTGCAACCGGATGCAAACTGGCGCGGAAATGCTGGCGATAGAAAGCTGATGGGAGATTATGCAAGGCACAGTGACGGAAGACTCCATGTGTTGGACGAGCCGGAAATCGAATGCGCTGTGTTTGAACCGCCGAGCGGATACCGTGGAAAGGCAAAACCGTATCCGTATTACTTCGACCCCACATTTCACCGTTATCGACTGGAAGAGCCGAAGCGCTGGAAAAAATCACGCACCATCTTTGTGTGCAGTATGGCAGACCTGTTCGGCGACTGGGTGCCAGATGAATGGATTGCGGAAGTATTCATGGCGTGCGAAGCCGCGCCGCAGCATCGGTATTTGTTCCTGACAAAAAATCCAGCCAGACTGTGCAAAATGGCGAGCGCTTATAAAATAAAGCGCTGGAATGAGACGCATGAAGGGAAGAACCATCCGCAGACGGCAGAATACGCGCATACGCTCGTTTTACCAAGCCATGAAAACTGGTGGTTTGGGAGCACGCTGGACAACAAAAACGCCAGAAGATTCCAAGGGGATAACCATTTTCACACGTTTACGAGCATTGAGCCGATAACCGAGAACATGGACGTTGGAATTGGTTCTTTCGGCTCGGACGAATGGGTAATCATCGGCGCAGAAACGGGCAATCGCAAAGGCAAGATTACTCCAAAGCGTGAATGGGTCGAAAACATTGTCGAAGCTGCACAGATTACTGGAATGAAGGTATTTATGAAAGAGAGCCTTCGAGAACTTATGGGAAACGACTTCCGGCAGGAAACGCCCTGGGAGGGAAAATGACGTTAGGCAGTCTTTTTGATGGGAGCGGAGGTTTTCCTCTTGCGGGGGCGCTCTCCGGCATCCGCCCGGTCTGGGCGGCGGAGGTGGAGCCGTACCCCATTGCGGTTACGCGCTCCCGCTTCCCCATGATGCAGCACCTCGGCAGCGTGACCGAGGTGCATGGCGACAAGGTACAGCCGGTGGATGTGATTACGTTCGGAAGCCCTTGCCAAGACCTTTCTGTTGCTGGCAAGCGCGCAGGCATCCACGAAGGCCAGCGCTCGAATCTGTTTTTCGAGGCAATTCGTATTATAAAGGAAATGAGGGCGGCAACCAATGGACGGTATCCAACTTTCGCTGTTTGGGAAAACGTGCCCGGAGCCTTCTCTTCAAACCAGGGAGAGGACTTCCGATGCGTCCTACAAGAGTTTGTTGGGATCTGCGGGAACGGCACAGTACCTCGACCTGACAAAGGCAAATGGAAATCAGCCGGAGAGGTCGTGGGCGACGGATACAGCGTCGCGTGGCGGCAACTCGACGCGCAATACTGGGGAGTGCCCCAGCGTCGCAAGAGAATCTACCTTGTGGCAGATTTTGCAGGCGGACGCACCGGAAAAATACTATTTGAGCGCGAGGGCCTGCAAGGGCATCCTGCGGCGTGCGGAACGACGGGGCAAGGCGCTGCCGCCGATGCTCCTGGAAGCGCTGGAGGAAGCCGTGGCATTGAATGCTGGAAACGTTAAAAGCGCGCAGCAGCCGAATTGCGTCTGCTATCCGCAGGTTGCCCGGACGCTGACGGCAGAAGCGGATGCGTCCCCCTGCATCGACCGTGGCCAGAACGTTGTGTGCTACGACGCACGCGGGAACGGCGACGGGGCGCACTGCCAGACGTTGACCGGTGACCACGAGAACCGCGTGACGGATTACACGGCGGTCACAGTATATCGCAGCCCGAAAATTGGAGAGTATGCCGCTGATGGCACAGCATCCACAATGGCAGCGCGAGATTTCAAAAGTCCTCGCGATTTGGTTGTCGAACATACTCCCGTCTACGGCATGGACTGCCGAAACGCCGTATTGGACGAAGAAAAAACGCACACGCTGCAAGCCAAGGCGAATGGCGAACAAAGCCTGAACTGTACGCCCAGCGTTTTGATGGACGGAAGGCCGCCGCGCAAGTACATCATCCGCCGCCTGACGCCGCTGGAATGCTGCCGCTTGCAGGGCTTCCCCGACGGGTGGGGCGTCCCCGACCACAAGGACAGGCTGTCAGAGGAAGAGCTGGCGTTCTGGCAAGGAGTGCGCGACACTTGCTCGCTCATCGCGGGCAAACCGTCCAAGAACAGCGCGGAAACGCTGACCAAGTGGTATAACGCCCTGCACACGGATAGTGCAGAGTACAAAATGTGGGGCAACGGCATCGCACTTCCATGCGCGGCGTTCGTGTTGGGCGGCGTCGCCGAAACCCTGATGGAGGAAAAGCAAAAATGAAAAAGTACGAACTGACAGGCGAAACAAAAGAAATCGGCGGAAAGATTCTGCATCGCATCCGTGCGCTGATTGATATTCCGGAGCACGACGTGAAGGCTGGTGACTTGGGCGGCTGGATTGAGGCGGAGAAAAATCTGTCGCAAAACGGCGCAGCGTGGGTAACTGGCGAGGCGTTGGTGACGGGTTGGGCGCGCGTGATGGATTCGGCGTTGGTGACGGGTTGGGCGCGCGTGATGGATTCGGCGTGGGTGATGGATTCGGCGTGGGTGATGGGTTCGGCGTGGGTGATGGGTTCGGCGCGCGTGATGGGTTCGGCGCGCGTGATGGATTCGGCGCGCGTGATGGATTCGGCGTGGGTGACGGATTCGGCGCGCGTGACGGGTTCGGCGTGGGTGATGAAGTCGTCTGACTGCATCACCATCGGAGCAATCGGAAGCCGTGACGGCACAACCACTTTTTACCGTTGCGAAGATGAGAAAATATACGTTTCCTGCGGATGCTTCAGCGGCTCGATTGACGACTTTGCCGCAAAAGTCAAGGCAGTCCACGCCGGGACGAAGCACGAAAGGACGTATCTGCTGGCAATAGCACTGGCGAAGGCGCAGCTTGGGACGACGGAGGAGGAGTGATGATAGTTATCGTTCTGCTGTGTTTGGTGGCGGCTATAGTATGTGTTGCTTGCGCATTTATCAATAAGGAGTGATGGTTGTGAAAGAATTGCAAGATGAAATTGTAACGGTTGTGTTCTCCGAGCTTCTCCGAGCGCAAAAAGAGCATGGAGAAACGTTCAACTCCATGCCGGAGGCGTTCTCCGTAATCTGGGAAGAAATCGAGGAAGCAAACGAAGAAATGCAGCGCGTTCAGCAAAAGGCGAATGACCTGTGGCTGGCAAATCGACGGGACGATGCAGACGCGTTTCGGATGTGCGCGAGCAAAACAGCAGCGGCAGCTACACTGCTGGCTTGCGAAGCTGTGCAGGTTGCCGCTATGTGCATCAAGGCGCAGAAAGGAAGTGCAGCATGGTCGAAAGGCAAGAATGGCTGAACGCACTGACAATCTGCCCGGTTTGCAACGCAGTGATGAAGCGATACACTACGATTGATGTTCAGGGGGGCGCATGGGTAAAATGTACAAATCCAAAGTGCGGACTACATGGCGTTCTATTTATGCCGATGTAATTCCAACGGAAGATGAAGAGCAGGAAGCCCTTTTCCGCTGGGCGGAGACTCAAAGCGCAACGAAGCCGTGGCTGAAAGGGATGTTCGCCATCCCGAACGGCGGTTATCGCGCCAAGGCAACCGCCGCGAGGATGAAGCGAACCGGGACGCGTGCAGGAGTGCCGGACATCTTCCTGCCCGTCTCCAACGGGCGCGAACACGGGCTTTTCATCGAGATGAAGCGGCGGAAGGGCGGGACGGTATCGACATCGCAGAAAGAGCGCATGAAAATGCTGACTGCCGAGGGCTACCGCTGCGTAGTGGCAAAGGGATGCCAAGAAGCGATTGACGCAATTATGCGATACATGGACGGAGAGTGAGACAATAGTGGACACCGACGAAATCCGTTACTCCTTTTGGCTGGAGAAAGAGCTGGAAAAGAACGTAAAGCGGCTTGCGGGGAACGTTTCGCGCGGATGCAAAAGCCGCCACGATGCCTACAAAGTCAGAGCGACGCAGGACGCAATCAGGCGGCTAAACGGCGAGAAGGAGGCAAACGGGGCAATCGAGAAGGTACAAGATATGCTGTACACGGAGCTAATGAGCGGTCAGATTCGTCCGGCGCTGTATACAGCGATTGTAAAGGCGTTTGAAGGGGTAAAATAATCGTGGGGCGGTTGCGGGAGGGGAAAATGGTTGACTTAAAGCGGATGCGGTATCTCATCAGGCGGTATCCTATGGCTTGCTTGCGAGCAGAACAGGCGCGAATCCGGGCGCAGAAGCTGACGCGGACAATCAGCGATGCGCCGCGCGGGGGCGGGCGCATGAACAGCACGGAGGAAGGGCTGCTGTATCGCGTCGAGGCGCTGGAGCGCAAGAAAGCAATCTGGGACGAGTTGTGCAGGATGCGCGAAGAGCTTGCGCCGCTGGTGGATGCGCTGGGAAGTCCGCTGGAAGTGCAGTGCATGAGGATGCGGTATCTGGAGGGGCGGAGCGTCCGGGAAATCAGCTACAATCTGGCGTATTCCGAGCAGCACGTTTTCCGCGTGATTGGGAACGCGGAGAGGAAAATCCAGAGCGCGGAATGAGGCGGTCGCGCATCGAAAGGTGCGCGATTTTCTTTGCAAAAATCGCAAAAAAATGTGATTTGCCCCTTGACATATACGGCAGTATATGCTATAATAATAGTGTCAGGAGGGCGGTACAAAAAATAAAGCCCCCGACAGAAAGAGGTAATGATTATGAAGCCCGAAAACTACGCGAAGCTGTCCCCTGCCGCGAAAAAGCTGTACGACAACCCAAAATTTGAGTTTGAAATCCTCACCAGCGGCGAACATGCCGGAATGCTGCATGTGATAGGTTGGGTGAAATCCATGCCGCGCCCTAATGCTGCCGCCTTGCAGGAAATCAAGGCTATTCTGCTGGAGGAAAAGGCGGAGCGCGACGCGGAAGAAGCCGCGAAGCGCGAAGAAGCCGCCCGAATCGGCAGAGAGCGCGAAGCGCGCCGCGCCGCCATCCCCGGCGTGAAGCTGATTGAAAAGGCGCGTGAAGAGTGGGACAATTGGCACGATGACACAGTGCGCGCCATCGACAACGGCGACGGCATCCGTCCCGCCGAACCGAAGGTGAACATCGAAGAGCTGAAACAGCAGTTTCCGCAAGCCGCCGCCCTGCTCAAAGCGGAATCTTATAGCCGCTCGACTAATTATGCCAAGGCATCCGCCGGAAGCAAGGCGCGCGAACGAATCATTGACGGCGAGGACTACACGCAGGTCATTGCCGACATGGAGCAGGAATGGACAGACTATTGCCATAAGCACATGTGGGACTAATGTCAAACAGCAAAGAAAGGGGTTATGGCAATGCGGAAAGAGTACTACCAAGGCGAAGTGTCAGTCCGCGCAATGAAGAAGTATCGCGAGAAAGAAGGAATCAAAACGGTGCGCTTCGACGTTCGCGCTGGGAGCAAAGAGGCGCTGGAAGAAGAAGCAAAGCGCCGTGGTCTTTCTGTGGCGCAGCTAATCGTTGATTCCGTAAACGCCTATGTCGGGCGTGAGATAATTGCAAACAAAAAACAATAATGGCATTGGGCGCATCCGCTGGGGTGCGCCTTTTTCTTTTGCTCAAAAAAGTTTGCAAAAAACCGAAAAAAATGTGATTTGCCCCTTGACATATACGGCAGTATATGCTATAATAATAGTGTCAGGAGGGCGGTACAAAAAATAAAGCCCCCGACAGAAAGAGGTAATGATTATGAAGACTATCAAGCTGAGCACCAAGGCGCTGGAAACCCTCAACCGCAACATGGAGTACACCACCCGCAACTGGACTTACACCCGCGACGCGTGGACTGGCGAGTACAAGCGCATCGCGAATAAATGCTTTGGCACTACCGCAGTCCCCACCGACTGGGAAACCATCATCGTAAAGTAAGAGAGGAGCAAGCACCATGTCGAACGAAGAAATCATCGTCAAGTCCGACATCAGCGCGGGCATCTTCTCCGAAGAGGAAGCCGCCACCTACATCATGAACGGGTTGCGCCTCCCGATTCACACCTTCGCCGAGTGGAAGAACCACGGTTACATTGTCAAAAAGGGCGAACACGCCGCGCTGACCGTGAGCATCTGGAAGCCCAAAACGCGCAAGCAGAAAAAGGACGAAAAGAACGTTGACGCAAAGGAAGAGAATAGCGGGTTCTTCCTGACGACCGCATACCTGTTCACCAAGCAGCAGGTGGAAGCAATCAAGCCCGCCTAATCGCAACAGAACGCCGCCTGAGAGACGCCGGAGCAATCAGGCGGCATAATTATGAGCAAAAACAAGCAAGCCGTTAGAACGCGAAATGGGCGGCATTGCTGGCAATGGCAAAGAAGCAAAAACATATAGAAATAAAAAAATGAGAGTTATGAGAGTAATTTCCGTGCTATAATGTAAAATGTAAAAGCAGCAAGAAAGACGTGAGCAGTGATGCAAGCGTCTTTTTTGTTGGAAGAGGCGACTATGGAAGAGCTGCTCTTGCCTCTTCAGCGGCGGGATTTATGCGCGATGCGCTTTGTTGCGTTGGTGGGGACGCGACGGAAGAAGAGGAGGGGAAAATGGAGCAGCTGACGCTTGTAGAAGCATCGGAGGAGTACAAGGCGTTTGTTGATAAGTTCAAGCCGAAACTGACAACGGACGATTGCTATACGCCGCCGAACATTTACGAAACGGTAAAAGAGTGGGTGTTCGAGCATTACAACCTCGACAAAAGCACAAAGGTAATTCGTCCATTTTATCCGGGCGGCGATTACGAACACGCAGAATATCCAGAAAACAGCATCGTCATCGACAACCCGCCATTCTCCATCCTCTCCAAAATCGAAAAATTTTACCTTGCGCGTGGACTACGCTTTTTCTTGTTTGCCCCTGGAACTGCTTGTTTCAAGCCGTACAACGGATTACATTGCGTATGCGTCGGCTCTCAAGTGACTTATCATAACGGCGCAAACGTCAACACATCATTTGTGACAAACTTGGGGGGGGCATTTGGTTGAGACTGCGCCGGACTTATACCGCAGAATAAAAACAGAAAACGAGAAAAACGTCAAAGCGCAGAAAAAACAACTTGACAAGCTGAAATTCCCGCCGCAAGTCGTAACCGCTGCGCAACTCAACCAGCTTTCCGCGAAAGGACAATACTTAACGCTCGACGAGAAGGAAGTTTTTTTTACAAGAACGCTCGACAACGCGAAGAAAAACGTTTTTGGGGCTTGCTTCCTGCTGTCGGAGAAGGCAGCGGCAGAAAGAGCAGCGGCAGAAAGAGCAGCAGACGACGAAACGCTGTACATCACACTGTCCGAGCGAGAAAAGGAAATCATCAAAGGGTTGGGAGTAGGAGGGCAAACCAGTTGATTGAATGGAACGGCATTGCAGCTCTTGTTCAATGGTGGATGAAATCGTTGACATCGACATGCGCGAGACCGGGTTTGAAGACGACAGGACACTCGAAAGAGTTTCTGAATAAAACAAACAAGTAGAAAGGAGCAAAGAAAAATGGCACAAACCGAAATTCAGCGCAGAATCGCAGCCGCCACTGGCATGAACAAAAAGTACAACCGGAAACAGAAAAAGCGTGCTGCGTACAACACTTTCCGGCGGAAGTCAAGCGGCGGAACCGGCGGCTAATGTCGTCAGAACTTTTTGACCCCATTAAAACACAGGCAAAGGTTACAAGGGAGGTCCTTGTCGGATTCTCTTGTGGCAAAGATTCCATTGTAACCCTTGACTTGTGTTTCCGACATTTTGAACGGGTGCAGCCTTTCTTCATGTCCTATGTGCCGGGGATGGAGTTTCAAGAAGCTGTTATCCGAAAATATGAACGAAAATACGGAGTGAATTGCATCCGAATCCCACATTTTGAAACAAGCAACTTCTTCAGGTATGGGACATACAGGGAAGAAGACTTGAACGTGCCTATAATAAGTGTAACAGATGAATACAATTATTTGAGACAAAAAACAGGAATATATTGGATTGCTTGCGGGGAACGCGTCGCGGATTCAATCGTGCGCCGGGCTATGTTAAAGAAATCAGGAAGTATAGACGAAAAGCGCGGGAGGTTTTTCCCTTTAATTTACTGGACAAAAGAAAACGTCATGAATTATATGCGGGTGAAAAATCTTGTATTACCGCGAGAATACGAGAAGATACACCATTCTTTTCGGTCACTGTCTGATGAGGACGTATCTATGGTAAAAGAATTTTTCCCAGATGATTACAGAAAATTGCTTAAACTTTATCCGCTTGCTGAGGCAGCGGCATTTCGGGAGGAGCAGCGACGTGCGAAGCAAGTTTCAGGCGTTTGATTCAGAGACAATTTCTCGTTCGCAAATCAAAAATGCGCCATACAATCCGCGAATAATGAACAAGGAAACCAAAAAAAGATTAAAAGAAGCAATAAGAAAGCATGGACTTGTTTCTGCCCTAACGTGGAATAAGCGGACGGGGAATCTTGTTGGTGGTCATCAAAGGCTTGAACAGCTGGATGCGTTAGAGGGAAACAAGGATTACGAACTCACTGTAAACGTGGTGGACGTTCCGGAGCGGGAAGAAGTCGAACTGAATGTACAGCTAAACAATCCGAGTTTGCAAGGCGGCTGGGACTTGGACAAGCTATCGAATGTGGCTTGTGAATTTTCTCTTTCCGCTGATGATATGGGCTTCTCGCAAACTGACGCTGAGTTCCTTTTTGATGGAGACGACAGGTTTACGGAGCTTTTCAATACAGAAGAATCGGAAAATGTGAAGCGCTCATTAAAAGACATAAAAAACGCCCGAACTCAAATGAACGATTCGCTCAAAGAGAAAGGGCGCATTGATTTTTTTAGTGTAATTGTGTTTGCAAGTCCGGAGGAACGTGAATTATTTTATCGGAGTATCAACGTGCCAATCTCCGAACAGTACATTACACCGGAGCAGGTTAAACGACTAAAAGAGGATTGATGTATTGTGCTATAAAGGCAGATGTCTCTTCTCCTGTCATCGTTTCTTCGTCTATTTTTATAATGTCATTGTCTGGAACATCAAAGAGCCCCGGTTTCCCGCGAACCTGAAAGGGCTTGACGATAGAGACAAATTCAAGTTTCCAAGCATATCCACCTTCTACGTCGCCTCGCTGCAAACAAGCAGCGTCAAGATTCGCTTTCGTTTCGACAAAAGGCTGAACATCAGTGATGCGCACAACACAAAGTGCGTGGCCTGGAATTGTACCAGGAGTGCGTTCTCTGTTTGAGCAGATAAGCAATTCTCCGCGATGTGCTGTGCACCATGTACGCCACTCAATCGTTTTATTCCCAAGCATTATCTGCATTGCGTAAAAAGATGACACACTCAAAGCCTTCATTCATTACCCTCCCTTTCTTTACAATATAATTATACCACACTTTTCAGAGTTTTGCAACAAAAATATCGGATGGAGGAATGTTTATGCCGTTTAAGGCAGGAGACCCGAGAACAAAAGAACTTGCAAGAAAGGGCGGGCACGCAAAAAACAAAACGCCACCAGCACAGGTACTGCGAGCTGTTGGAGATATTTTGCGAGAAATGGCCAATGAAGAAATAGCAGACAGCCGAGGAAACAAGGCAACGCGAAATGAGGCGGCGGCATACTCAATTTTCAACAACGCGCTTAAAGATGCGCGCTGGATGGAGCTGTACCTAAAACTAACAGAGCAGATGCCGTCTGAAAAGATAGATGCTAACGTAACAACGTCAGAGTTTACAGACGCTTTACAGCGTGAAATTGCCGTAATTAAGCGTCGCGAGGGGTATGCTGCACATGGAGAATCTGACGCGAAAACAGGCTCTTGATTTTATGATTTGCCATCCGGCAGCACTACTTCGCGCGTGTGGCTTTACGCTGATGCGTGATGATTTGCATGGCGAGTGGATGAAGGAAATGCTTCTTGGAGACAGCGATATGACCATTCTTGGGCATCGCGGTAGTTTCAAAACGGTTGCCGTTTCTGGTGCGCTTGCGATTGGAATGGCTGTTTTTGCGAATAAGAATACGATATTCTTTCGCAAAGGCGAAGCGGATGTAGTAGAGGTCATTCGCCAAACGAGAGGCATCATAGAAAACAAAAGTTTTCAGCAAATCGTTCTTGCAGCAACAGGAAACCCAATCCGGGTGCTTCGGGCAAATGCAACATCAATAACGACAAATCACTTTGTTAGTCCGAGAGGCGGAGACCAGCTATTAGGAATCGGCATAGGAGGCAGTATAACAGGTAAACATGCGGATTTGATTTTTACGGACGATATTGTAAACACATCCGATAGAAGCAGCCATGCAGAGCGAGAAAAGACAAAAACCGTCTATATGGAACTGCAAAACATTAGGAACAGAGGCGGACGAATTATTAACACAGGAACACCTTGGCATAAAGAGGACGCTATTTCTTTGATGCCGAACATAAAGCGTTTCGATTGCTATTCCACCGGGTTGATTGTGCCGGAGAAGCTGGAAGAGCTGCGGAAATCAATGTCGCCGTCGCTGTTTGCCGCGAACTACGAGCTGCGCCACATTGCCGCCGAAAATGCGCTGTTCGATACGCCGCCGACGTTCACGCCGGAAGCGGAAAAGTTGCGGGACGGCATCGCGCACGTTGATGCTGCATACGGCGGAGAGGACTACACCGCGCTGACGTGCGCCAAGAGGGACGGCGACACGCTGTATTTGTACGGGCGTTTGTGGCGCAAGCACGTTGACACGCTGATGGAAGCGCTGCAATCGGAGACGGAGCGCCTAATGTGCGCCCCGATTTACTGCGAAACAAACGGCGACAAGGGATATTTGGCGCGGGAATTGCGCCGCCGAAACATGGCGGTACGCGCATACCCGGAGAAAATGAACAAGTACCTTAAAATCAGCACATACCTCAAAAAGTGGTGGGGAAATATCGTGTTTTTGGAAGGCACGGACAGGGACTATATCGCGCAGATTATGGATTACACCGAGGACGCGGAGCACGACGACGCGCCGGACAGCGCCGCGTGCTGCTGCCGGATTCTCGATAGGAGCGGCGCGAGTTTATATGTTGGGGGGTGATACAGGTGTTTACCAAAATTACATGGCAGGACTGGCAGAACGAGCCGGACAAGGGCAAGGCGACGCTGGCGGTTATTGGTGCATACAAGCACAGCGAGGACTTCGACAAGGCAGGAATCGCGCAACGCTACTACGAAGCACGGAACGACACAGTTTCCGCGAAAGTCGTGCTGCGAGCTACCACATCAGAATCGGAGCAAAAAACCGCCGACGGAAAAACAGTTAAGAAGAAGGGGACGGCGACGGAAGCAGTCCCCGGACAGCGCATTTATAGCGACTTTTTCCGCCGATTTACCATGCAACAGGCGAATTATCTGCTTGGAAACGGCGTTGAGCTGGAAAACGACGCGATGAAGGGCAAGTTAGGCATCGGGTTCGACACGACGCTTGCAAAAATCGGGCTGTATGCGCTGGTGCATGGCGTTTGCTGGGGGTACTGGAACCTCGACCACGTTGAGATTCTGCGAGCGTACACGGACAAAAATAGCGGGTTTGTGGCGCTGCTGGACGAGCTGACGGGCGAACCGATGGTTGGCGTGCAGTTCTGGCAGATTGGCGACGACAAGCCGCTGATGGCGCGTGTTTTTGAGCCGGACGGCGTGACGGTCTACAAAACGCGCGAAAATGCCTCTGATTTGGAGGTGGCGCAGGAGAAACGCGCCTATAAACGGACGTATGCAAGAGACATCACGGGCGAGCGCCTTGTCTCCGAGGAGAATTATAGCGCACTGCCGATTGTGCCGCTGTACGCGAACGACAAGAAGCAGACGGAGCTTACGCTTGCAATCCGTTCCAAAATCGACTTGTACGACATCGTACTTTCCGACTTTGGAAACAATCTGGAAAAGGCGAACGATGTTTACTGGGTGCTTAACAACTTCGGGGGCAACTTCGACGAGGTTGCGCTGATGCTGGAACAGATTCACCGCCTGAAAGCAATCGCGAACATTTCGGACGGCACGTCATCCAGCACAGTAACGCCGGAAACCTTTGAAGTGCCGTATGCCGCGCGTCAAACCGCGCTGGAGCTGCTGGAACGGCAGCTATATCGCGATTATATGGCGCTGGATGTGTCGGAGCTGACGGGCGGCAGCCTGACGAACGTTGCAATCCGGGCGAGTATGGCGAATCTGGACTTGAAGGCGAACGCCTACGAATGGCAGTGCTTTGAGTTCGTGCAGAAGTTACTGCGGATTCTGGGCATCGAGACGGAGACAATCCGCTTCAAGCGGCAGACGATTGCCAACGAAAGCGAAATCATCCAGAACATCTACACTGCGCAGGGCGATTTGGACAAGGAGACACGATTGAAGCTGAACCCGATGATTCTGCCGGAAGAAATCGACGACATCATGAAGCGCGGGGAGGAAGAATCGCTTCTTGGCATCCGCATGGCGCAACAGGCAATGCAGAAGACAGGCGAGGAGGAAGAAGATGCTGTATCTGATGGTGATTCTGCAAGTGCTGGCGGCGAATAACGTCGTCGTTCCGGGCTGGCTTTTGTGCATCGGCTGGTGGCTGGTAGCGGTTCGACTTGTCTTGTGCATCCTGATTGCATTTTTGGACGCTGGGGAGACGGGCAAGCCGTGACGGACGTGGAGCGCAACGACTTGCGCGAAGCCGCGCTGCAGATGCGCATCAAGCAGATGTATCAGGAAGCCCTTGACATTGCAACAACACGCCTGAAGGAGTTCTTGCAAAAAAAGCAACAAGTGGACGATGGCAAGATAAAGCCGCCCGCATACTACGACACGCCGGAAAAGGTGGAGCGGTGGAAAGCTGGTTTTCTCCGCGAACTCATCCGCCAATACCGGGTGGAAGAAGTCATCATGGAGGAAATCTGCAAGGCAGGGAACCGGGCAACCGCCGACATCCGGAACACGATGGGCGACGTGTACGCCGATAGCTTAGGAGAGGCGCAAACCGTCATCGAGGCGCAGGCAGACCGCGCGGGTGTAAAGGTGTCGTTCGCGCAGCCCAACAAGCGCGAAATCAAGGCGATTTTCGCCGCGAACGAGACAGCATTCACGAAGCTGGCATACAAGAATTTAGGGCAGAATACCGAAATTCGCCACAAGCTGCAAAACGCGCTGGCGCTCTCGTCCACGCTGGGCGAGGACAAGACAAAACTCACACACCGCATCCAAGATATCACAGGGCAAAGCGAGTGGCAAGCGCGGAGAGTGGCGCAGACGGAACGGACACGTTCGCAAAACCAAGCTTCCTATGCCGCGTCACAGGAAGCCGCAGACCAAGGCGTGCCGATATACAATCGGTGGCGGTGTCGTTTCCGCAATAGCCGCGAACCGCACATGGCGCGGCATGGGCAAGTTGCAAAGCAAGGCGAATGCTTTCCGAACAGTAACATGCGTTTTCCGGGCGACCCGAACGGCAGTGCTGCGGAAACCATCAATTGTCATTGCGGCATCCGCCCGATTGTGTTGCTTTCGACCGAGTACATGGGCGAAGACGGCAAAATCCACAAAAAGGAGTAGCGTATGCCGGGAATGAAAGACAATACTGCTCAAATTCAGCAGCAACTTGATAGGGCTATGAAAATCGCATTGCTGGCAATTCGAACTGACGCTGTTGGCATGGTGCGCGACACGATGGACTACGCATATCCCAAACCTATATACTACAATGGAGACTTGTGGCTCGATATTAGCGCGGAAATCAACAGCGAGGGGAACGGAATTGTCGTTGGAACAAATATGGAATATGCGCCATATGTGCATGATGGACACGCCGGACACGCCGTATTTTTCCCGAACATTGGAGACAAAGGCGAGTTTCGCGTTATGCCGGGAGGCTACACGCCGGGACGACCATTTTTAACCGACACATTTAAAAACAGCGAAAATGCACAACGTCTCGTTGACATCGTAGCCGACCAAATCAAACAGAATATGGACTAATCACAGCAATATCAGCGCATGGCAAAGAACCGCCGTGCGCTGTTTGCATATATGCGGAAAAGCAAAGCACCGCATTTCCGCAAACAATCAAAGGCGCAAAGCACCGCGCCCCGAAGCAAAGGAGATTGAATCATGAACATCCTCACCCGAAAGAACCTGAAAGCCCTGAATGTGCCTGATGAGGCGATTGACGCAATTGTGGAAGCCCACAGTGACGCAATCAACGACATCAAGGCGGAGCGTGACAAGTACGCGGAACAGGCGCAGCAGATTGCAGCGCTGACCACGGAGCGCGACACGCTCAAGCAGCAGCTTGCCGACGCGAAGAAGAGCGGCGGCGACGCGCAGAAGATTCAGGAGGCGTTCGACGCCTACAAGCAGCAGGTGGAAACGGAGAAAAAAACCGCGACGTTGACAACCGCCGCAAGAAAGCTGCTGACAAGCAAGGGGATGCAGGAAAAACTTGCCGACCTTGTGATGGCAAAGCGCGGACTGGACGGCATCGAACTCGATGACAAGGGCGCAATCAAGGACGGCGACAAGCTGATTGACGCGCTCAAGGGCGAGTATGGCGACCTTTTCTCCACGCAGCAGCAGCAGGGTACACCTACCACAACCCCGCCGAGCGGCGGCAATGCCACGCACGGCAGCGGACGCGCCGCAGCACTGGCGGCGAAGTACGCGCAAGATATGTATGGCGCAGTTGCGCCGGAAGGAGCGAATAAATGAGCTTTACCAGCAAGGCGACCGGGACTGTTTACCAGCCCGGTTATTTTCTTGAGAACGCGGAAGACGCAATCCGCGAAACCAAGCAGATTAAGCAGTCGGGCGCTACCACCGCCGAAAACGGCGCGAAGTACGTCAAGATGGGGACTGTTTACCCCGCGAACGACGGCACTGCCGTCGGCATCGTGTACGAGGACGTGGACGTTACCAGCGGCGATATGCCCGGCAGCGTCGTAACGCGCGGCACGGTTTACGAGAGCCGTCTCCCCGCCGCAATCAACAGCACCGCCAAGAGCGCGCTGACGGCAAAGGGCTTCTACTTCATCGCCGCCGAAGCCGCGACGGTACGTCCGTACTGACGAAAGGAGAATACTATGCAGATTCCATCTTTTGAGAATAACATTTTCGGTCTTATCCCCAAGGAGGAGTGGCTGGACGTTGGCTTTAACGTCAGCCGCCCGAACGACCCGGTTGATGCGCTGTTCCCCGACCAGTACAGCGACAATCTGGTTGCAAAGTGGCAGGAGATTGCCAACCAGTACCAGCTTCCCGTGATGGCGGACTTCCACAGCTTCGATAGCCGGACGAACATCGCCACCCGTATTCCCGTTGACACGCACAGCATCGAGAAAGGACTGATTAAGGTAAAAATTAACCAGTCCGAGCGTATGCGTGCGCTGCTGCGTTCCGGCGTGCAGAATGACGCCATGTATGATTATGTTATCCGTGACGGCATCATGCTTGCCGACCAAGTTGTGACGCGCACCAAGGTTGCCAAGAACGAGGTTCTGGCGACTGGCAAAATGACCATCAAGGAGAACGACCTCGACCTGACCATCGACTATGGCGTGAAGCCGGAGCAGACGGAATTCACGTTCGATTTCAGCGAGGACGCGGACATCCCGGCGCAGATTCAGTTTGTGTCTGACACCGCGCAGGAAGCGGGAACAACGGTTGACACCATCGTTACAAGTCGCAAAGTGCGGAATCAGATGCGTGCAAACCGTGCAATCCAGAAGCGCATCAACGGCACGTTGAGCGAGGGCGCGTATGTAAGCAACGCCGCGCTGGATACGTTCCTTTCCACGGAGTACGGCATCAACCGCGTTATCACTAACGATTTGCAGTACGCCATTGATGGCGGCATCGGCGCGGACGGGCGACCGATTCGCACCACGAAGCGCTATTTCCCGCAGAACAAGATGACGTTCCTCGGCACTGGCAGCGCCATGACGCGCATCGGCGCGGGCTTGTGGGGACAGACCCCGGAAGAAACGGTCAACACCACGAACACTGGGCTTAACGTCAATCAGTCCGGTCAGCACCGCTATGTGATGGTGTCGCAGTGGGTGGAGAACGACCCCGTTGTTCTGTGGACGCGGGCATCCGGCTTGTTTATGCCGGTTATCTTTAATCCGCAGAGCATCTGGATTGCAACCATCACGGACGCGGCGACGGGTCAGTTGACGGTTTCCTCTGCCGCTGGCACGGGCAAAGGCAACACGAAGCTGACTGTCAGCCCCGCAAAGGAATCCAGTTCCAATTTGTACAAGGTGAAGGCTGGCACGACCGCGCCGACTGCGACCTATGGGCAGAATGTCCGCACTTGGAGCAACTGGGACGGCACGTCTGACCTTGCCATTGCTACCGGGCAGAAGGTGACGGTTGCGGAATGCACCAGCGACTACCGCGTGATTCGCTCCGGCAGCGCGACGGTGACGGCAGCGACCTAATGGAGGTGGAAGCATGGCTGTGACGCTGGAAATGGCAATGCGCGAGTGTAACAACTTTTTTGAGCGCTGCAAGTACGCTGGGGAGATTCGCATCGCGGGCGGTAAAATCGTTCCTGATGTAGGTTCGCCCTATGTGTACATCAGCGGCAGCGCGCGGAACGACGGCGTTCACAGCCTTGTTTCTGGCGCAATGGAGGACGCGGACGGGGATGAAACTTTCGACGGCACGTTGTGGTTTCTTTACCCGCCGCGCCCGTTTGTCGAAATTGCAAAAGAGTGCGCGGAGTACGAAACGAAAAACCCAACGGGGGCATACACCTCGGAATCGTTCGGGCATTACAGCTATTCGCGGGCGACTGGCAGCAATGGCGTTGTAACGTGGCAAGCGGCATTCGCTGACAAGCTGCGACCGTATCGCCATATGTACACGGAGGTGGGCTGATGGCGTGGACTGATTTTCTGGATGACGCTTGCATCGTAGACAAGCGCACGGAATCCGACGGAATGGGCGGCATCGTTGTAACATGGGCAGATGGCGCGCCGTTCCGTGCCGGATTCATCCGCAACAGCAGCACGGAAGCCCGGATTGCATACCAGAACGGCATCCGCGAACTATTTACCATCGTGTTTTCCGATATGCTGGAACTGCTTCCGAACGACCGCGTGAAACGGATTTCCGACGGCAAAGTCTTCCGCATCACGTCCGACGCGCGGGATATGACAACGCCGGAGCAGAGCGATATGCACTTCCGAGAGGCGGACGCGGAGGTGGTGACGGCGTGATTGACTTGCAGCGGAAACTATACAAGTTTTGGAGCAGCTTCACCTACGAGGGCAAGCCCATCCCTGCATACGTCGAGGATGCAGTGCCGGAGGAAGCGTCTTTTCCCTATTTTGCGTTTCAGGTGCAAGAGGGAGACACATTCGGAAAATCTACAATGATTTGCACGCTATGCTGCCAGGCGGAAAACGGCAGCAACGTCAACTTGCAGCGTGCGGCAATCCTTGACGAGGTTCGCCGCGCTATTCCGCCGGAGGGAACGGCAATCTATTGCGACGATGGCTTTATCACGCTGTACCGCAACAATAGCAACTTTTTCCGCCTCGAAGTGGACACGACGCTCAAGAGCGTCTGCTATGGACGGATTTACTACGAAATCGTTACTTACTACACCTAACAGGAGGTAAAAAAATGACGACTGGTCTTCGGGCAAGCACCTTTGAGAATCTGCAGCTCAATGCCGGGATGTTTCTTGCAAATTTTGACTATTCCACCGCCACGGACGCGGCGACGCTGGGCGCGCTGCTGAAAACGGAGCGCGAAAAGACAAGCGGCTCTGCGCTGATTGGCGCAACGCGCGGCGGCGGCACGTTCGTCTGCACGCCCAACACGCGAAGCATCGAGGCGGACGGCAAGCGCGAGGAATGGAAAGGCAGCAGCGTCAATGATGGCTGGACTATCAAGCTGACGACTACCCTGCTGGAAATCAACGCCACCAACCTTAAGCGGTCTTTTGGCACTGCCGACGTAACGGACACGGAGAAGAAGCACACCATCAAGATTCGCACTGACATTAAGGATGCGGATTATATTGATAGCCTTGTCTGGGTGGGCGACACCTCGAAGGGCTATGTGCTGATTGCCATCAAAAACGCGCTGAACACGGCGGGCGCAACGCTGACGTGGACGGACAAGGGCGAGGGCACTATTCCGGTGGAGTTTACCGCGCATCAGGACGGGCTTGAAACCGACGGATATGCGCCTTGTGAGGTCATTTTCTTCGACCCCGCCGCCTAACAACACGCGGCAGGGTTCGCGCCCTGCCGCACTTTCGTGAATTTTGAGGAGGAAAACGCATGAATACCGCAACCGCATTTGAGCAGATGGCGAACGCCATTCCGTACATCGACAAGCTGGTCAACAGCAAGGAAATGAAAGCCTTCGTGGAAGAAAAGAGCAAGGGCGACGTTGTCGGGCGCGACATTCTGATGAAGATGCTGCCGATTCTGTACGCCAAGCATCCCAAGGAAACGATGGGCATTCTCGGCGCGATGCACGGCAAGACGGCGGAGGAAGTCGCAGAAATGGACTTCACCGAAACCGCCGCCATGATGGACAAGGACACACTCGATTCGCTGTTTGCTTTTTTTACCTTTGCGCTTCGTCTGGGGTGCATCATGTAATCCCTGTGCTGTACAAGTACCGCCCGCAAAACGTTCACGCGCTGGGGGTGCTTCTGGCGCACGAAACGCAGGAGGAAGCAAAACGTTGCTACATGGCTAATATGGCGTGGATGACGGTGCTCGCTATTTCGTCGTTCGGCGGCGCGAATCTGGAAATCCCGTCATACAGCGACGTTTTCGGCACAGAGAAGCATGAAACAAAGCAAAAAACAGCAGAGGAAATCTGCGACGATATTATAAACGGACTAATGTCGAGGGGAGGTGCAGAAGATGGCGGAAGCATTTGAGTTGTACGCAAGTTTTAAGATTGATACAAGCGGATACACACAGGAACTGAATAAAATCCGGCAGGAAATGGAGCAGTTTCAGCAGGAACTGAATAGCTTTGCAATGCATCCGACGTTTGACGGTGGGCGTTTTCGGGCGGAATTGCAGCAAGCGCAGCAGCAGTCCACGCAAGCGACGGAAGAAATCCAGCGTTTGCAGCAGCAAATCCAGTCTTTGCAGCAAGCAGCCGACGGAGGCGGTTCTGGCGATTCGGGCGGCGGTGTGCTGAGCGGATTTTTGGGCCAACTCGATGTTATTGGCGATATTGCAAGCGGGCAGTTCCTTGCTAATATGGCAGTGAATGGCATCAATAGCATTATCGACGGCATCACGGGTTCGATTGATGAATCAATCGGGCTTGCGTCCGACCTTGTGGAGACGCAGAACGTTGTGGACGTGACGTTTGAAGATTCCGCGTCCACCATCAACAAGTGGGCGCAGGAGGCGCTGAACGCCTACGGCATCACGGAAACCAAGGCGAAACAGTATTCGTCCACGCTGGGCGCTATGCTCAAGTCGATGGGCATCGCGGATGACCAAGTGCTGCAAATGTCTATGGACATGGCGGGGCTGGCGGCGGATATGGCGTCGTTTTACAATCTCGACCACGACACGGCATTTGAGAAAATCCGCTCCGGCATCTCCGGGGAAAACGAGCCCTTGAAGGCGCTTGGCATCAATATGTCTGTCGCAAACCTGAACGCCTTTGCCCTCGAAAAGGGCATGAATAAGGCGTTTGATAAGATGTCGCAGGCGGAACAGGCGACGTTGCGCTATCAGTATCTGCTGGAAGCCACGAAGGACGCTCAGGGCGACTTCGCGCGAACCGGGGACAGCTTCTCAAATGAGATGCGCAAGCTGCAAACGAATCTCGACCGCATTAAGACAGAGTTTGGCAAGGGGCTGCTGGGCGTTGTAACGCCCGCGATTTCGCTGCTCAACAACGTGCTGTCGGATAAGTCATACCAGTACAAAGACGCGGAAAAAATCTATACAGAACGCAACCAAGCCCTATTTGATGCACAAGCAACCTACGCAGAGTCAATGACAATCGTAAACGCAATGCGCAACATGGAGGACGAAAGCGGAGAGGCTATAAAGTCCACCGACGCGTGGAGACTTGCGATTGAGGAGCTTATTAACGTCATGCCGGGTTTGGCGCAATACGTTGATTTGACTTCGGACGCAATCATTGGGAACACGGAATCAATAAATCAGTACGTTGATGCTGTAAACGGAGTGTCCCAATACGCTGCACACGAGAACGCGGTGAACGACGCTGCGGCGCTTGTAGATGCAGACAAGCAAGAACTTGCGAAACTGAATGCGTATAATCAATATTTGCAATCAATTATTGATTCCGCAGAAAGCGGAACAATCAAAGCGGAAAGGAAAGCCGCCCTCGAAAGAGCATACGAATACTTTAAAAGCACAGTCCCAAATCTTGCTTTTGCAGATACATGGGAAGAGTTTACAAAATCATCACCCGGCAACCCGTCGCAATACACACAGCAACAAAATGTACAAAAAGGCTTAAAGCGCGAATATGGGTATTATCAGCTGACTGGTACAGCAGCAGACGCATGGAACCAGCTAATGGAAGCCGAAGAGGCGTATAATAACCCAAGTGCCTACTACATTGCACAGCAGCAAGAGAATCAAAAGCAAATAGAAGCAACAACTCAAAAACTACAAGAAGATACAAAGGCATATAATGATGCAACAGCAGCACAAAATGACTTTGTAGAATCAAACGAAAAAGCCAAAAAGCAATACGATTTCGATAAAGCCGTCGAGGACGAAAAGAAAGCCCTCGAAGACCTAAAGACCGCGCTGAAAGACGTAGAAACGTACCGTGCGGACACGCTGAAAAAGGCGCAGGAAGCCTACAAGGGCGTTGCGTCGGGCATGGGCTACATGGTAACGCACACGCGGGCGGAAATGGATAAGCTGCTCGCAACCGATTACAGCAAGGAAAATGTGCTTAGTTGGTACGGCACGAATGCGGATGCGCTACACGCCTATAATGATGCTTTGCAGCAAGCCGAAGCTGCTGGCGTTGACGTTGGCATTTTGTCAGGGCTTACTACATACTCTCGTGATAACGATGCGTACCTTTCGCGTCTGCTGAATCTAACGCCGGAAGAAATCAAGCAGCTAAATGCAGACTACCAGCGCGCCCGCGACGAAGAAAACGCGATGGCGGAAACCAAAACGCGGTATACGCTGGCGGACGATGAGACGTATCAGGCGATGCTGGAAACCGTGCAAAAGTCGCTCGAAGCGTTTGAGCAAAAGGACGCAATCGCGGCATACATGGCGGAAAATAACAGCGCGGTTTTGGCTGGCATCAACACAATGCGCGAGACGCTGGAAGCAGAAATTCCGGGCATCAATGCGCTTCTCGAACAGTTGGGGTTCAAGCAAATTGATTACGAACTGGAAGATAAGCCGTGGATATCCGATTTCTTCGTTCGCGGAGATGCTGACCAGCGAGAAGAAGATATTGCGCACGAGAAAACCGCCCCGACGCTCAAAGAGCAAGCGCAAGCACGCCGCGCCCGCGAACAGGCACGAGCGCGAAGCGGCTATGCGGACATGATTGAAGATGGGCTAATGCCCGACGACATCAAAGCCCGCGCGCAGCGGTGGAATCGGCTCGTCGAAATGAAGACGCAGGAAATGAACGACATCGTTGACATTTTGGAACAGCGCATGGAGGAAAACCAGCGTCAACGGGAAGCCGAAGAAGCGGAGCAGTGGAATAATCGAGCAACAAAAGATATGCCGCCACTATATATGATGGACACGATTATTGCCAACGCAGCGCACCCTAAATTTGTGCCGAATACATACATCGGCGCACCTTCGAGCGAACAGCAAGAAAAAACAACGGGCGGCAATTTTTTCTCCGCCATCGAAAGCGCCATTGACGCAGCAAAAGAAATCGAAAGTAGAACGATACAGGAAGATTTTGTAACGCAGTCTATTTTCAATGCGCTTGGAGAAATGATGGAGAACTACAAGGAAAGCCTAAGAAACAACAGCGCACCAAACATCTTCAACAATGGCGACGGCGTTCTTTTCGTTCAGGTAACGAACCCGGACGAAATTGCGAACGCGGTTTCCGGGCTTCCGCCAACAACCATCAATAACACATTCAGCGTGGACGGCAAAACCGTCGCAACGGCGGTTGCGCCCATTGTCAACAAGACAATCGGCATGAGCATCCGTGGAAATCTGATGGAGGTGGCGCGATAAATGGTAACACGATACCGCGCGTGGATGGGTGAGGAAGCGCTGGAAGACCTCGACCCGTCCATTATCATCATCGACATTTCGGAGGACGCGCCGAAGGAAGCCGTGACGACCGAAGCACGCCCCGGCGGGGGGCTGTACCTCACCGGGCAGCTTCGGCAGTCCATCACGGTAACAATCGCCGTTGAGATTCACGACGCAAACACAATCCACAGGCAGCTTGTCCTCGGTAAAATCATGCGCTGGGGCAGCGGTGGACAGTACCTGCGCACGTCATACCGCCCGGGACAGCGGTTGTACATCGACAGCATCGAGGCGGCGAGTGTTTCCGCGCTCAAGTGGACGGATACGCTGGAAATCAAGCTGACGGCATACCAGCGCCCGTGGTGGGAGGAAGCAACTGTTTCCAAAATGGAAACAGTTGAAGCAAGCAAAAGTGGCATCCTGACGGTTTACAATCGCGGGGACGTGGCGTGTCCGCTTGAAGCGGTTTTTGTGGCAATCGACCCGCTGACAAACGTTGCAATTAGTTGCGGAAGCGAAAAAATCGTGCTGACGAATATCAGCGTGAAAACGGGCGAGGAAATCCGCATAGTACACGACGATAACGGCATCCAGCAAATCACGGCGGCAGGGCAATCCGCGATGGGCAACCGAAACGGACAGTCTGCCGATGAAATCACGCTAAAGCCCGGAATTAATAAAGTGTCGTTCAGCGGCGACGGGCTTTTGTCGCTGACGGTCACGGTGAGGGGGCGGAAATATTAACTACACAGCATATGGCACACCGCAAGAAGTTTCCATGAAATCATGGTGGAAGTGCGCCTTGATTATAAACCACGAGACGGGCGAAGCGACTGGATGGGATATTGACCCCAAACACAAGCCGACAATCGCAAGAGCAAAAGTTACATTTCCGGTTGTTCTTCCTGCTGACGCAGTGATTACATCCGCGCGAGTTCACGCCGACTTCCGCAGGGATGTTTTTGGCAACCAGCAGAAGCAGGACGTAAACGACGTTCATGTGGACGAGGCAGGATTCGCAACCGTGACGCTTCCTGACGGCGCAAGCACAACGTCTTTCGTTGCGACACTTTCCTTTCAAGCGTGGGGGACAGTGCATCAGGATAACACAACAGAATTTTATATTCAGCCCACTGTCCGCGACATCTACCTCACAATCGACTATATTTCCGGCATCATCCCCGACCCGGACGCAAGCAAGGCATACACCAACAATGTCCGTTTGCCGCGTCTGCTGGACAAAAATCTGCGAGAAATCAAGCGCTTGCGCCCGTCGTCGCTGTCGCTGTCCTTGTCCCTCGACGACATTTCCACCGCGAGTATGACGCTTGTGGACGGCACATGGATGGACGTAACGCAGTTCGTGGAGTTGTACCACATCGGCGGCAGCGTCGGCATTTTCCGCTTGCGCTCGGACACACAGACATACAGAAATTACGCAACGCAGGAAATCAACCTCGACCACGCTATTTCCACGCTGATGGACGGGCTTCTTCCGGAGCAGCTAAAAATCGGCAGTGCATCCGTTGATGCGGTTGATGTTCTGGCGCAACTTCTCACCTACCAGCCGGAGACGCGCTGGCAGATGGGAACGTGCGAGTTATCGCAACACCTCACATACGATTTCGACGCAGGAACGAACATCTGGACAGCAATCAACAACGTCAAGAACTTGTCTCCCGCCGAAATGATGTGGCAGTACGACTTTTCCACCCATCCGTGGACGCTCAACCTCGTTAATATGCCAAACACCGTTTCCTGCGAAGCGCGTTTTAACGGTGCGCTAACCAGCGCAACGGTAAGCACCGACCGCGATGACCTTGTGACCCGTATGTATGCATACGGCAAAAACGGCATTACCGTTGGCACTGTAAACGATGGCAAGGACTACATCGACGCGGACACTATCGACGAGTGGGGCATCGTGTGCGGCAAATACTCCGATAACAGCATCACGGACAAGGAGACGCTGCTGGAGAACGCAAAGAAGGAACTGGCGAAAAAGAAAACCCCGCCAATTTCCATTGACGTTTCCCTTGTGGAACTTTCCGCCATAACAGGCTTGCCCTACGACCATTTCCGGCTGGGGAGCATCTGCCGGGTTGCAATGCCTAAATTCGGGCGGTGCTACGATGAGCGCATTCTCACGCTCAACGCGGATAACGTGCTGCTTGAGCCGCAAAAGGTACAAGTCACCATGTCAACGGAGGGCAAGAGCGTCAGCGGCATCATCGAGGCGCTGGGCGGCAAGAGTGGACTTATTTCCGCCGGAACGGAATAAGGAGGACGCATGAATGAGTTAAATTATACTTGCAACCTGTCTGCCGGGTTGCGGATGACACCGCTCAAAGCGGCGCTCGTGCAAGGCGAAGCGCACGCCCACACACTGAAAATCGCGTTTGAGAAGGACGGCGCGCCGTACAGCATGGATTCGGGCGCAACGATTGTCGGCAGCTTTATCAGGCTGGACAGCGTCGCAAGCACGGACGAAAACCCGACGATTCTTTTGCAAGGCGCGGTTAGCGACGGCGTGGCATCCGTGACGCTTTCCGCTGCTTGCTATGCTGTTGTTGGGCGCTTCCGCCTGATGGTCACGGCGACGGTCGGCGAGGACACGACGGCTATCTTGTGGCTTGAGGGACGCGTCGCGGCGGGAGCAACCGGGACGGTGTACGACCCGGATAACGTCATCCCCGACATTACAACGGTGCTTGCAAAGGTTGAAGACTGCAAAAACGCAGCGGCAAACGCGAATGCAGCGGCAGAAAGCGCAACATCCGCAGCGCAGCAGTTCCTGGGGAAGTACATCACGGATGAGGAAAAATTGTTACTTCTGGAACTGCTGCAAATGGGTGCATATCGCTCCAACACCGCCGCGCAAAATTATAACAAGCTATACGCAGCGTGGAAGGACGATGTATCAGCGCTTGAGGCACAGCGCCCGCAAATCATCAGCGTTGAGGCGGACAAAACGACAATCGCCGTCGGAGAAAGCGTGACGTTCACGGTGACGCAGAAGAACGCGGCATCAATCCGGTTCCTTGTGGACGGCACAGTAAACGAGCGCATTTACGACGTGCAGCAGGAAACGATAACGTTCACAAAGCAGTTTCAATTTACCGGGAGCGGAACGCGGGTTGTTGCATTCCAGGCGGTTGACGCGAGCAGCAACGTCGGGCTGGAATCGGATAGTATCATCATCACAATTAAGGAGGCGGCACAAAATGGCGTGGAATCTAATCCGCAGGAATAACGGCGAGACTATCCACACGGACTATGTTGAGTGGATGTTGGATAACGCCGCCGACATCTCCAATGGCACAGAGCCGGGGAAGTCCGGAAGCATCGGCAGTCTGGCGTACACCGCCGGATTCGGGGCGATGTGGCAGAAGAACGCGCAGGGTGCGTGGGTGAAGCTGGGAGGTGGCACGAATGGTTGACGCAAGCACGATTGGTGTGATTCAGGCGCTTTACGGCACAGGCGCAAACGGTGGGATTCCTACGCCGCTGGTGACGGACAAGACGCTGGCGCTGGAGAACCGCGCGGCGGACGCGAAAGCTGCTGGCGACGCTATCCGCGCGGTCACGAATACCGCCAACACGCTTTCCGCGCGCGCGAATGTGTTATCTGGCAGTGTGTCCGGCGCGTCGATTACTGCGACGGATTCTTTCGCCGCGCCTTTTGTCGGACTGCGTGTCTGCGGCAAAAGCACGCAGGACGGCACGCCGCTCCCGACTGCGCCCGTGCCGATTGTCAGCGCGGGTGACGGCGGAACGGTGGTGGTCACGGTGTCGGACGGCGCGAATAATTCGCAGACGCTAACGCTGCAAACGCCGAACGCGCTGCCGGGCATCCCGGTCACATCCGGCGGAAACTACACGGACGAGAACGGGCAGCAGTGGGTGTGCGATGAGGTGGACTTGGCGCGCGGGGTGCGCGTGCAGCGCATCACCAAAATCAAGCTGACATCCTCGATGAACTGGGCGAAGAGTGGAAACAAAGTCGACCGCTATTTCGCGACGTTTAACGGTACTTCTGCGACAAATGTTCTCTGCACACATTTCTCCACAAGCGTAGGTTCGGAAGTCGTCGGCGGCGCCATGACCAACCTGAATTACCTTATCGGCTTTGCATACGCCGAAAAAGGGACAACGACGCTTGATGACTTCAAGGCATTCCTCGATGCAAACGAGGTATATGTTTGGACATCGCTTGCAGAACCCGTCGAAACCGCTCTTTCCGCCGCTGAAATCAGCGCGTACAAGGCGCTGACCACCTACGCCCCGACGACCGTCATCAGCGTGAGCGGCGGCGCTGGCGCGACGGCAACGTATCAGCGCGACGTGACCATTGTAATCAAAAATCTTGAGGATGCGGTTGCGTCCATGACGCAAAATTAAGGAGGTATCTTTATGGCTATTAGTAGTAAGGCACGGCACGATTTGACTCTCCGCGCGATTAAGCGCGAGATTTCCGCTGGACGCGATGTGGCGTTTTGGCTCGATAAGGCGTACACGCACCTCGACAACGGGCTGCTGACGGAGGACGACATCGCGGAAATTGAGAAGCTGGCGCAGGCGTACTATGATTCGCTGGACGCGTCGGAAAATAAGGAAGACGCGGCAACAATCTAAGTTGCAATTGGTAGCAAGTTAGTTGCAAGTTAGTACCAAGTTTGTACCAAGTTTGAGGAGGTGTCATCATGCCCAAAATCGCAGTATGCGCCATTCTGGGCGACTTCCAGCGGATGCTTGACGAGCACTGGAAGTATACGGCTGGCGCAGCGGAGACGGGAAACGTTGACTGCTCCGGCGCGTTTGTGTGGTCATACCGTCAGCACGGACAGCACATCTACCACGGAAGCAACCGCATTGCGCGGACGGAAATTGTTGAGCTTGTCCCGATTTCCGCCGCAAAGCCCGGAATGGCTGTTTTTAAGTGCCGGAATCCGGGTGATTCGCGGTATGCCTTGCCGTCTGGCTACAAACAGGGCGGCAAATACTACAACGGCGACTTGAGGGATTTTTACCACATCGGGCTGATGGGTGAGGACGGCAAGGTTCTCAATGCGCAAAGCAGCGCGACGGGCTTCGTCGCTTCTCCCGTCAAGTCGTGGACGTGTGCAGGATGCCTCAAAAAAGTCGAATACAAGGAGGATACACCAATGGTGGATGATAACAACGATGTTATCTGCGTCGGACGTGTTACCGCGCAGAGCGGCAGCACGGTCAACCTTCGCGCAGAGCCGAGCAAATCCGCAAAGGTGCTGGAAAAGGTCAAAATCGGCACTTCTGTCAACGTCATCGGGAATAGTGGCGGTTGGCTGCACATCGAGACGGAGACGAATCAAGGCTACATGATGGAGGAGTTTGTCGATGTGGGTATTTCCAAAACGGAAACACCCACGCTTGACGAGCTTGCGGAACGCGTCGAGAAGTTGGAAGCCCGCGTCACAGCGCTGGAAGGTGGTGTCGGCTAACATGGAAAACCTCACCGCCGATAAACTGATTCTGGCGCTGGGCGTGATTCTCGTTCTGCTGGGAGCATACAATACATTTTATACCGCGCGAAAAAATGCGCGTGATGAACGCAAGAGACAGGAGCAGCCAACAAACGCGCTGGCATCCAGCGTATCAGACATCAATCGCAAGCTGGACACAGACAAGCGCCGACTTGATGGGCACGAAGAGCTCATCGGCGGCTTGCGTGACGGACTGATGGTAACGTGCGCCGGAGTACAGGCACTTTTGGAGCATGAGTTACACAACGGCAACGCCGACGAAATGACGGCGGCAAGCAGGGAAATTGATAATTGGTTGAGGGGCAATGCCCTAAAGGGAGGAAATGCAAAATGAGTGAGAATTTGAAGCGCAAACTGACAAGCCGCAAGTTCTGGGCGGCGGTTGTATCCTTTGTAACCATGCTGATTATGGCATTCGGCGTGGCGGATGAAACCGCAACACAGGTCGGCAGCATCATCATGGCGGGTGCTACGGTTATCGCCTACATCATCGGCGAGGGCATGACGGACGCGGCTGCGGTCGCGGATGGCAAGGATAAAACGAAGGAGTAACGCATGAGCCGCGAAGTCGTATGGACAAAAGCGGTTGTGGATGCTTTTGTGGATGAAGCCTGTTTGTCCGATGAAGAAGAACTGATTATCAGGTCGCGGGCGAAAGGCTGGACACGCACAAAGCAGTCGATGCAGTACAATATGAGCATTCGCAAGATTGACTATATTATACACACGCTTAAAACCAAGTACGACGAAGCGCAGAAATACTCCGAGATTTTACCAAAGCGGAAAACAAAGAAAGCCGGGACGTAATGTCCCGGTCTTTTTTTGTTGTGTACTATTCTTGCGCCTGACGCTTGCACTCGCGTTCAGCGTCGCCTCTTCCAGAACGGACATATCCCAGCGCGTAACGTAGATGGACGCAATGAGGTTGTCCGCAATGCCTTCGGCGTTCTTGCGTTTCGTTTCGACGGCTTTTGCGGATGCCGCCTTCCGTGCGGCTGCTTTTGCCGCCATCGTCTGGAACTCCTGCGTCCCCATGACGGAACGCACATCATCCTCGCGCCACAGCTTCATGGGCGCGGAGGACGCATAATGTGGATTCCGCTTAAGGATAGGCGGAGGCAGCAGCTTGTCTATCATGGACTTTGTGAAGCCCATAGACAATACGCCGCTTTGTGAAATGAGCTGTTCTTTTTGCTTTTCCGGCATGGTGTCCTCTTTATATATATCTACTTTGTAATATGTTCCTTTGATTTGCGTTTCCTATAATTTTCTCTGGCTCTGCGATTTGCTTCTTCACGTTGTTCCGAAGTCATCGATTCGTAGCGGGCTTTTTGTGCCGCACGTTTTTGTTCGGCACGCGCCTTGTCATATTCTTTTAGATACTCCTTTTTAGCAGCAAGGCGGCATTCTTCTGAACAATATTCTCCATTTCCGACGACAGAAAATGTCTTTTTGCAGTACTTGCAAATTTTCTCCTTCGGAACAACTCGCTTTCGCTCTCTTATGATATTTCCGGTGACAGCGTTATTGCGCTTTTCTTCCATTGACGCACGTCGCTGTTCCCGAATTGCTTCCGCAGTTGCACTCTCCTTACATGCTGGACAGTACTTCTGCTTTCCGCCAAAGACAATATACTCTTTCCCGCATCGCACGCACTTATCCGTGCTTCCAAGCGGTCTTCTTGCGCCGCTTCGCCTGTAAATTGCGTTATGCAGCCGATTCGCTGCTTCCTGACATTCTTCACAGCGTGTGCACTTTGTCGGACGGGTTACAACTTTTCCGCAGTCCGGGCAAGTAAATGTATGCACCATTTCTGGATTTCCACTTTGAGCACCAGTCCCGACGCGCTGGCGACGTTTCTCGCTTATTTTGTAGCACCCTTCGCTGCAATAAATCCGCCGCCCGTCGGGAACGCGCCCACCACATATTGGGCAAGTCTTATCCAACTCGACACCCCCTGCCGATTATCTAATAACCGCAACGACCTCTGCATCGCACATGATAATCTCCTGCTCGTCCTCGCCAACATGGCTATTGTCTCCTTCGCAGCGCATCAGGTACAGGTGCTCATTATAATACACCTTGTTAATGCGCAACGCCCGCGCGATATTCTTGAGCTGTTTTTCACGCGAATTTGCGATAACAATTTGCGTTGCACAAACGCCATCAAGTTCCTCATCGCTCATCTCTCCGTCGTACCAATTGTACGAGTTGGGGATGCTATCTCCAACGCAGAACTCCCGGTCATCATTGCGAAGACCCCAGTCGTAAAAATTCAAACATTCATCTTCCTTTGCCTTTTCCATCTCCGCAAGAATTTTTTCCGCCGTGGCTTCGACGTCCATGTTGTCTGCAATCGCCATGATTTCCTTAAAATCCATATCTGTTACCTCTTTCTGTCCGGGGGCTTTATTTTTTGTACCGCCCCTTGACATAATTTATTATATCACAGGTTGCGCAACTTGTCAACACTTTTTCAGGATTTTTCGCAAGTTTTTTGCGTTCTTTCCGCAAGCCACTGCGATAGGGCAAGGCGGACAACCGCCGAATCACTTAGCCCAATTCGCTGCCCAATCGCCTTAATTTGCTCATTCTGCTCGTGCGTCACAATGACGTTCTTAACAATCCGATTTCCATCTTTTTTTAACATTTTTATCCTCCTATCAGTTAAGCAGATTATCAATTGCCGTTGTCGTGCCTGCGCCGCTGAAATAATGGACGGAAATGCCGCAACCGCGCGCAACGTCGATGACGGCGTAAAACTCGGTATGCGACATATACGCCGCCTGAATCCATAATTCCGACGCGCTGCGGATGACGTTTTCGGGGCAGGTCGTACCGTGCGGATAGGCGCGGATGGAAGGGAAACGCTCGGTCAGGCGGCGCGCCCATGCGGGATGCCCGCCGACGATGACAACACCGTCAGGAATGATTCTGGGGCGTTGCGTGTCGCCGGGGGCTTCCTGCGTGTCCTCCTGTGCGCTGCGCCAGAGCGCGTCGCGAAGGGCGGTCAGCTCCTGCGCATCCGCTTCATGCGCTTGGAGGGCGGCGAATGATTTCTGCGCGTCCTTCTCCTGCTGACGGATGGCGGCTTCCAGCTCGGCAATGCGCTTTTCTGCGGCGGCGGCGCGCTGCTCGGCTTTTTCCTGCGCGATTCGTGCCGCTTCCAAGGCGGCAGCGTCGCCGCGAAGGATTTTGTCGATGCAAAATGCCTTGTCCTTTTGGATTGCACGGGCAACCATCAGCGACGCGGCATTGAGCGCCGTTTTTTCGGGCGTGTCGGAAAGAATGATAGCGGCATCGTCCGCATTGATGCGAATGTCGGCGGTGTAATCCGAGACATCAACGCCAGCGCCATCGTACATGAGCGCGAACTCGTCAATCGCTTCCACGGCAAAACGGTCGTACAGGTCGCCGAAGCCAGCGACAGGCAGCTTTCCCAAATGTTTTTGCAGGCCTTTTTTATCGTCCGCGGTCGTCTGCTCTTTTCGGATGCTTTTGATGTTAGACTGCAACAAAAGCCAGTCCGAGAGGTCGGCGAAGCTGTCATTGCTGGCAACTTTTCTTCCGGAAACAAGAATCTGGAAGAATGCAAGCATCGTGCGATAAAGCGCAGTATCGAGATTTTGGTCGAAAATCAGGCAGGAATCAAGCGAAATTTCCGCGCCCTGCGGGGATGACTTAATGGCATCATGCGTTTTATCGTATGTTTTGCGGTCAACCGCGCGGAGAAGTCCGCGAATGGTGGCTTCCTCGGCGGCGCGGAGAATGCCCAGCGCGTGAGCGGAAACAATCTGCTGTTCCGCGCGTCCGGCAGTAATTGCGACAGACGACTTGCCAGCGCCGCGCATGGTGTCCGCATAGTACTTCGCTGGTGACAGCGCATAAAACCGCTCCACCGCGTCGGGGTTGAGGAATGCCATTGCGCGCGCTACGATTGGCGCAAGGTCAACGCTGACGCGCCCTGCGTTCTTCATTGTGCTGCTCCTTTCATCGCCTAAAATGATTTCGGCGCGTTGCGGTTGCTTCCGCGTCCTCCAATCGCGCTTTGGAGACCATGCGTCGAACTCGTCTTAGCGGGCTGTAAGCGTATCGATGATGTCCCTCGCCTCGGTGGCGGTTGAGACGACATAGGCAGCATATAGCCACTTGTACGGAAACTTGTCAAGGTTTTGGCGAATAAATTCCTCTATGGTCACCCCTGCTTTTTCCGCCGCCGCCGCAATCGCGGCTTGCTTGTCGAGGTCGTCGCGGGTAGCGATAGCATCCGCGACTGTCTGTTCGTGTTGCGCCACAAATTTCGCACGCAAGTCTGTGGCGTATTCGACTTGCCTGTCGCTCACGCCGTGAATAGTCGGAAGGCTCAATGCCGCCGCCGCTTCGCGCTGCTGCTTGCGCTGCTGCTTGCGGTAGCAGTCGGCGCAAAGAAGGGGATGAGCTTCCGCCCATTCCTTTTTGCTGTCCGCGTCCCGGCGATTGAAGCCGTCAATGCGGCGTTCAACTGTAGCGCCGCAATCAGGGCATTTGTAGGTGGCAATTGCTTTTGCCATGGTCATTACCTCTTTCCGTCCGGGGCTCTGTTTTGTACCGCCCCTTGACACTATGTATTATATCACAGGTTGCGCAACTTGTCAACACTTTTTCAGGATTTTTCGCAAGTTTTTTTGCATCTTTCCAGCGCTTTGTCTGCATTTCCCAACCGTCCGAATCGCCTATACTATAATCAGTAGGAGGTGGTGCGGTGTATATCCACTACAACCCTAATCCGCGCGGCTTGCGCGTCGGGGATTGCGCTGTCCGCGCAGCATCCAAGGCGGCAGGGGAGACGTGGGGCAGCACCTATGCGGCGCTCTGTGCGCTGGGCTATGACTGCGGAGATATGCCTAACGCCAATCACGTCTGGGGGCGCTACTTGCATGAGCGCGGATTCACGCGCCACGCCCTGCCGGATACTTGTCCAATCTGCTATACTGTCGCGGATTTCTGCCGTGAACATCCGCGCGGTGTGTATGTCCTCGGCATCGGCGACCACGTTGTGTGTGCCGTAGACGGCGACTGGTATGACGCATGGGATAGCGGCGCGGAAATACCAGCGTATTATTGGGAGGGGGAGGATTGATGTATGGCGTATGGTTATCCACAATATTATCCACAGATTCCGTATTATAACGCGCAGCAGACGGCGATGCCCGACCAGCTTGCGCAGCTTCGAGCAGCACAGCAGCCGATGATGCAGCAACAAGCGCAGCCGTCGAGCAACGGACTGATTTGGGTGCAGGGTGAAGCCGGGGCGAAGAGCTACCTTGTCGCAAATGGTTCGAGCGTTCTCTTGATGGATAGCGAGAAGCAGACGTTTTACATCAAGTCGGCGGACGCGGCAGGAATGCCGTCTATGCGTACGTTTGACTACACGGAGCGCAACGCATCCGTAAAGCCATCCAGCAGCGCGCAGGACGCGCCGGAGTATGTGACGCGGGACGAACTCAACACGCTTACAAAGCGCCTTGAAGCGCTAGAAGGGCGCAAGAAGAAGGGGGTAACGCAGGATGAACCCACTGTTTAATGCACTTGGTGGCGGGCAGATGCCCGGAGCGCTGGGAAATTTCCAGCAGATGATGCAGCAGTTTCAGCAGTTCAAGGCGACGTTTCAGGGCGATCCGGAGCAGGAGGTGCGCAAGCTGATTGCATCCGGCAAAATCTCGCAAAACCAGCTTAATCAGCTTCAACAGGCGGCACAAATGTTTCAATCGTTCCTCGGTTCTTAACTTTGGCTATCATTGTTGCGCAACAATTTAGCATACACTTCAAATTCCGAAAGGAGAAAAACAATGAGCATGACTTCGGAACTCTCCGCGTCTGACGTGGCTCTGCTTTCCGGGCGGAACAGCAACCAGAACGGCGACGGCTTCTTCGGTGGCAATGGCGCATACTGGATTATCATCCTTTTCCTCTTCGTCTTCTGCGGCTGGGGCAATAACGGATGGGGCGGCTTTGGCAATCGCAACGGTGGACAGGGTTCTGCCGTAGACGGTTACGTTCTCACCTCCGACTTCGCCAATATCGAGCGAAAAATCGACAACGTGAACAACGGCTTGTGTGATGGATTCTATGCACAGGCGCAGCTCACCAATGGCGTACAGATGCAGATGGCAAACGGATTTGCGCAGGCGGAACTCGCGCGCGCCAATCAGCAGACCGCGCTGATGCAGCAGCTTAACGCGATGCAGGCACAGGCGGCGGATTGCTGCTGCAAGACGCAGACGGCAATCCAGGGCGTGAACTACAACCTTGCCACTCAGGCTTGCGACACTCGCAACACCATTCAGAGCGGCGTTCGCGACATTTTGGACAACGCCAACGCTAACGCCCGAGCGGTGATTGACGCACTGACGGCACAGCGCATCGAGGCAAAGGATGAGAAGATTGCTGCGCAGAATCAGCAAATTTTCGGCTTGCAGCTTGCCGCGTCTCAGGCAGCACAGAACCAGTATCTGGTGAATACGATTCGTCCTTGCCCTGTTCCGGCGTACACGGTAGCCAATCCGTTCTGCTGCAATCAGGCGCAGTATTGCGCCGGGTAAGCTCCAGACAGCTTCCTGCCTGTGCAGGATGAGCCGACAAACGGCAACTGAAAAAGCGGCGGGGCGTTGATTGATTCGCGCCCTGCCGCTGAAGGGAGAAAAATCATGGCTGAATATACTGCGGCGGCGGCTCAAACCGTCGCCAATGGAAACAATGTCCTCTTTACCGCCACGCCCGTCTGCGCCACGCGGTGCATCGTCCATCGTGAGGGGTCTGGCATCGTGACGCTGCGAGGCATCACCAACGGACAGTGCCGCGCGCGTTTTCGCGTAAACTTTGGCGGCAATATCGCCATTCCGACGGGCGGCACTGCCGGAGCTATCTCTGTTGCACTTGCAATCGCGGGTGAGGCGCTTCCGGCTTCTACCGCCATCGTCACCCCTGCTGCGGCGGCGCAGTACCAGAACGTCAGCATTGATACCTTTGTGGACGTTCCGGCGGGGTGCTGCACGACCATCAGCGTCAAAAATACCGCTGGCGTGGATATCGATGTGCAGAATGCCAACCTGATTGTTACGCGGGTTGCGTAAGGAAAGGAGAAACGCAATGAAGTATCTGCATGAACTCAAAGAAAAACTCTGCGAAGAGCTGCAAGAGATTGCGGAGAAGCAGGATATGTCCGCGGGCGACCTCGAAGCTGTCCACAAACTGACGGACACCATCAAAAACATCGACAAGATTGAGATGCTGGAAGCGGACGGGTACAGCAATCACGGCGGCGACTGGGAAGCGCGGGGCAACTACGATGGTATGTACCGCGATGACCGATACAGCCGCCGTGGGCGCGATATGCGCGGACGGTACAGCCGCCACGACGGCACGGACAAGCGTCTGATGGACGAGCTGGAAGAGCTGATGCGCACCATCGAGCCGGGGAAGCGTGACGTGATTCGGCGGGCGCTGGAAGAACTGAAAGAAGCATAACGGAAAGGGGCTGGCTGCGTGGTTACGCTGACGTGGATTGATGGGCAGATTGAGAAGGCAATCGAAGAGGGAAACAATCCGCAGAACATCCGCGATTTGGCGGCGCTGATTACAGTGCGTGAGTACCTCGCCACGCAGTCAGCCCCGAAAACAGATGCACAGAGCGTGCAGGAATCCGCCGATGATAAGAAGCGTCGGGACGCGGTTGTCCTCATGACGCATAGCGCGGACTTGGACACAGTTCCGACCATCCAGCAAGTGGAGACGGCACTGCATTCCATCAGCGTCAACACGCCGGAGGAACGGAAGCGTGTGCAGGACGCGAAGAAGTGGGCGCAGATTATCTCACAGAAAAACGCTTGACAAAAATCCCCTCCATGAATGCAACACGGAGGGGATTTTTGACCCCCGTTTTGACTACTTCGTGCGACGGAAAGAGAGTCAAAATTGCGAATTTGGGAATTGCGCATTTCGGCTGATTGTGCTGCACTCAAGTATTATCAAGGGATTGCAGCGGGTGAAAAAATGCAGTCGTAAAAATACCACTTCTTCATGGGGGAAAATCCTCCTCTTTTTGTTTGATCAATGAAAAAGAAATGACGGTCGCTCGTTCCGCGTAGCACAGCGCAGTGCTTCATTCAGAAACGGCATTATTTTGCGGATTCTTCCGGCGCAAAATGGATCAGCATAGAGCCAAAATAGTCCATATCGCAGCCTTTTTCCGTGGGCACGATGTACAGCGCCTGTGTGTAATAGTCGATGACAATGCCGTCGACCTCACCCGCTTCCGTGGGCGCTTTGCCAAAGACCCATGTGAGACCGGGAATATCCGCGCCTGCTATGAGCAATTTGACGGTGCCGTCCTCATGGAAGAGAAGGGAATACTCATAATTGCCCAGCTGCGCGGCGGTCATGTTGTAGCCGCTTACATCCGCGTCGGTCATGACGTACTTCTTTTCCAGCATGATTTCGGCGGCGGCGGGTTCGGGCGTGACGGCGGGATTGAATTCCGCAGTTGGTTCGGCGGCCGCTTCGGGGGCATCGCCGGTACGATCGTACCACAGGGTGAGGTCGCTCATTTCAAGGCTGAGCGTTCCATCCTCGCGCAGCGTGACGGCAGCCTCGCCGTTCAGGATGGAGATGAGCAGCGTAAAGTCGTCCATGCGGCAGGACAGACCGTCCAGCGTCGTACCATGCAGGGTCAGGTCGCAGGTAGTGCCGTAAATGACCAGCGTATCCCCCGCCATTTCAGCGGCTTCAGCGGGCAGCGTGATGCCGTCCGCTGTGACGCGCGCAAGCGTCCAGAAGCCCCTGAAATCGTCGATAATGGCGCTTTCGTTGATGCTTGGGACGGCCGTGCTTGAGGCTTCCGGCTTCTCGCGGCTGAACGCCATGGTCACGTCGTCCATGGAAACCGTGAGGAGCGCGTCCTGCAGCGTGAACGATATGCCGTCCGCCATGAGCACGCCGTCCTGCATGGCGCAATGGATGCTGTCCACGTCGCCGTTCGTGTTCATTTCAGCCGCACCGTCCGCGCCGAGGGTGAAGGTCACATCCAGCCCCATGTCAGCCAGCGGATAGGGTGTACCCCCTATCTCCATGCGCACGCCGTACCACACGCCCAGATATTCATCGGGAATGCCAGCGTTCTGCGCGACAGGTTCGGGAATGGGGGTGGGTTCAGGCGCAATTTCGGGTTCAGCCGCGTCTAACGTGCCGGGCTGCGCGGGCGCGGCGGTTTCCACGCTCGCATCCAGCTTCAGGGTGGGGAGCAGCGCGGGCAAATCGGGCAGCGCGGGCTGCGCGTGGGCGCATGGCTCGGTGATTACGGTAACCTCGCTTCGGTTTTCGCTCCAGCTCTGGCAATTCTGAGCGTGCCTGAGGTTTTCTTCGCTCATGCCTTCGGGCACGCGCACGGTCAGCTTGGGCGCGACGTTCATCATCAGTCCCATGGGGGACGCGGTCAAATCGCAGCCGTCGAAGCAGATTTCGGCAAGGTTCGGGCAGTTGACGATGCAGTTTTCGCCGAAGTCCTTCATCTTGCTGGTGAAGTGCAGGCTGGTCAGGTTCTTGCATTCAGTAAACGCGCCGTATTCCACACGCTCCGCGTCGGCGACGAAGAAACTGAGGCCGGCAAAATTGAACGCCTGCTGGCCGATCCTTATGAGATGCTCGCCAAAGTACAGGTTGCCCAGCGGTCCCGCGCTGTCGAAGGCGTAGTTGTCGATTTCACGCACGCCGTTGACGAAGATTACGTTGTTCAGGCTACGGCAGAGCATAAACTGATTGCCGCCGGTGCTCTCCAGGGGCGCGTAGCAGACGAAGGTCTCCAGCTGCTGGCAGTAGGCGAGCATCATGCCCGGCAGCTCTTTGATTGTTTCGGGCAGCACCAGCGTGCGCAGGCGCACCCATTCGGTGCGGTCACTTGCCACGGAGGAATCTGTATAGTCATGGCACGCGTCAAAGGCGTTGTAGTTTTTGAAGCCTACCACGGTTACGCCGTTGATTTCGCGCGGCACGACCACATCCACGTCAGTTCCGACGTAGGCGGCGATCAGACCGGTATCCGGATCAAACTTAAAGTTCTCGGCGGGAGTCGGCTCGAAGGGCATCTTTACGAATTTGCTTACTTCGCCCTCGCGCAGCATGGGGTCGTACCACGGGCGCTGGAGTGTCTCGTTCCACGCGGCAAGCTGCTCATCGGTCGCGTCGGCGGGCAGACGCAGCTCGGCGCTCGTGCCCTCGACGGCGGAAAGCGGGAAACTGCCGGCGGTGGGGATGACCATCTTCGTCAGCTTTGTGTTCGCGAAGGCTCTCTCGCCTACGGAAGCGGCCGCGTTCAGCTGTACACGCTCCAGCGCGGAGCCTTCAAACGCGCCCGCGCCAATGGCGGTCACGTTCTGTATTTCGGCACTTGTCAGCGCGGTGTTGGCAAACGTGCCCGCGCCGATGGCGGTCACGTTCTGCATTTCGGCACTTGTCAGCGCGGTATTGGCAAACGCGCTGTCGCCGATTTCGGTCACGCCCGCGCCCAACGTGAGCACGGTCACGCCGCTGCCTTCGAACATATGCGCCGGGATTTCGCCGAATTCGACGGTCACGTCGCTCAAAGCGGGCAGATTTGCAAACACGCCTGCGGGGATGATCGCCGGATCGCACTGAATCACCAGCTTTTTCAGCCCTGTCAGGCCGTCGAGCGCGCCTTCACCGATGGTGGTCAGCGAGTCGGGCAGGGTCAGTGCTTCCAGCTGCGTGCAGCCCGCGAACGCCCGCGCACCGATGGTGGTCACGGAGTCGAACAGATCCACGTTCCGGAGGGAACTGTTCATGAAGGCCTCCGCGCCGATGGTGGTGAATTCGTCGTTGTGGGCGACGGAGAAGTATTCGATGGTCTGGCTGCCCTTGAACACACCGTCGCCCAGACCGACCACCGCCTCCTTTGAAACGGTGAGATGGGGGTGAATGCGCGTCTTTGTGCCGGTGTATTCGGTCAACACGCGGTTTTCGTACCGATACGCGCCCTTCTCAGGCGATTGGGCAGTCGGGTCCTGCGCGCGCCACACGCGGCAGGGAAGCCCCAGCGCGTCCACATACGCCTGCCACTGCCGCATCTCCTGACGCGTACCGTGCGCGTTCAGGTCGATGTCGTACAGATAATCGCAGCCCGCGAAGACGTCCTCGCCCAGCGTGGGCGCGGTCAGGCTTTCCAGAACGATGTACTGAATGTTGTAGTCGCCCTTGAAGGCGCGGGAGCCAATCGACTCAAGCGTCGAGGGCAGATAGAGATTGCCCCCCATGTTGCTGCAGGATTCAAACGCGCTTTCGCCGATGGTTTTAAGCCCCTCGGGCAGCGTCAGAAAGCCTTTGATGCCGGCAAAATAGAAGGCGTATGCGCCAATATGTTCCAGCCCCTCAGGCAGCTCCAGAATGCTGCTCTTGTAGGCGTTGTAAAACGCGCTGTCGCCGATGAACTTCAGCGTGGAGGGGAAGTGAACGCGGGCCAGCGTTTCGCAGTTATAAAACGCGCGATCGCCGATGGTTTCCAGTCCTTCAGGCAGTTCCAGCAGCGCCAGATAGGTGTGGTGTGCGAACGCCTCGGGACCGATGGCCTTTACCGGCGCGCCGCCGATGGTTTCGGGGATGGCCATATAAGTGGCGTAGCCGTTGTAGGAGGTAATCGTGCCGGTGGAAGCGTCAAAATCGAACTCCGATTCCACATAGCCGTTGTTTTCCACAATCACGGCGTTTTTGCCGCTGGGCTGGACGCTTACTTCACTGCCGGCATTTTCAAACGCCGCGATATAGGCATCCAGCTGGTCGTCCGGGACGTAAGCCGTCGCGCCCTCGGGCAGAAGGCTGAAGCAGTCAATGTCGATTGCAGGGCATACACCCTCAAAGGTAATCTTGCGCAGCGAGTCGCAGTATCTGAATGAAGCGTCGCCGATATAGCGCACGCCTGCGGGAATGGTAACTTCCGTCAGCGCCGTGCAGCTGAAGAAGTTCATGCGGTTGATGACCACAAGGCTCTGGGGCAGGGAAACGCGGGTCAGGTTGTCGCATGTGCTGATGGCGTTGCTTCGAAGCTCCAGCACGGTTTCGGGCAATGTCAGCGAGGTGATGGTTTCCCCGCGGAACACGCTGACGCCGATCACATCCACCGTGAAACCGTCCAATTCGCCGGGCACAACCACGTCGCCGCCCGCGCCGTTATAGCCGCGGAGTATGCCGTAGTTCGCGTCATAATTCCAGTCGGCAGCTTCGCCCGACGCCGTGACGCAGGTCACCAGCATCAGCAGGAAAAGAACCAGGCATAGCCTTCTTTTCATGAATTGATTCCTCCATTTCTTCATCATAATATTAGAAGACAAACGTGTTAAATCCGTATTCCTCCATCAGTCCCTCAAAAAATGTTTGATTGCCGAAGCCTTTTCGCAGCACCCCTTGGGATCGTCTTTTCATGGCGGTCGCTCCTTTCTCACAGCGCATCCAGCGCGGCAGTCAGATAGGCGTGGGTAACGGAAGCATAGAGGAAAGCATCGATCAATCGATCCTGCCGGACAATCATCACCCGGTGCGCCAATTCCGGATCGACGTTTTCATCACACAGCAGCACGAATTTGCAGCTCGGCATCAACTTGCGTACGCACGCGATCAGATTCAGTCGATTTTCCAGCGTGTAGGCGGGAAGACGGCTGACCTCCATCAGCAGGATATCCGCCTGCATGGCCCGGCAGAGTGAGAAGGTATCGCTGGTTTTTCCGGGCAGAACCTGCTCCACGCGGAACTCTCCTGTTTCCGCAAGCGTCCGTGCGACGGCCTCTGATAAAAGCATGTTTTGCATACTGACAACGATGCTTCTCATAGAACTCCCCCCTTATACGTTAAGAATAGCAGAAATGAAAGTGCTGCACATCAACCAAATGGCTATTTTTCTCACCGCAAAACAAAAAAGCCGCCCGCAGGCAGCTCTTTCACCATGTTATTCAGTTTTTTCGGTTCAGGATCACCAGTCCGATTTCCCGCGCCCGCACGGCCAGCTCGGTACGATTTCTGAAGCCGGTCTTTTCCAGCATGTTGAGGATGTGCGTCTTGACGGTTGCTACGGACATGTGCAGTCGCTCGGCAATCTCCTGATTGGTGTCGCCGCCGGTCATTTCGCGCAGCACCTCCAGCTCGCGGCTGGTGAATTGATAGCTGCTGGCAAGCCCTAATTGCAGCTCCGGCGTTGCGTCCGGATAGACGGATTCGCCCGCCATCGTGCGTGTCATCACGTCCAGCAGGCTTTCGCGCTGCTCCTCCTTGTACCAGAAACTCTCCACGCCAATCTCTCGCGCGCGGCTCAGGTAGGAGCATTCCGGCATGGAGGTCACGATGATGATTTTCATCTGCGGGAAGGTACGCTTGATTCGCTCCGCTGCGTCCAGCCCACTCTCGCCGCCGCGCGTGACTACGTCCATGAGGATCAGATCCACGGGAAAGCGCAGGCAGTATACGTCCGCCAGCGCGGCATTGTCGATGGACAGCGCCACCTCGAAGCGCTCCGACGCCTGAATCCGCAGTTCGAACAGCTCGCGGGGCATGGTCTGATCCTCAACAATCATGACTTTGTATTTCATGGAATCCCCTGCCTCCCCTCGAAAAATGTCAGCGTCAGTTCAAAACGCGGGGCGTGAGCAATCTCCATCGCGCCGCCAGCGGCTTCCACCCGTGCGCGCAGCGCGGTCAGACCGCTGCCTTCGACGATGGGGCCTGCCGGCGTGCTGCCGTCGTTGAGATAACGAACGCGCCAGCCGGACGCGGTTTTCCCGCCGATAATCTCCAGCCGTGTACCGCCCGCGTGGCGAACCAGATTCGTCAGGCACTCATGGGCGGCGATTTCAACAAGCTGCGCGCTCTCCGTGTCCTCCGCCGGAAATACGCCGCGGCGCTCGATGGTCACGCCGATGGCGCGCGCGGCGCGGGCAAGCTGATCAAATGTGTCGACAGGCTGTTCATCCGCATATTTTCCCAGCAGCAGCCGAACGTTCTGCCGCCACGCGGTGCAGACGCTTTCCGCATCGCCCTGCGCGCCGGAGAGAAACTGCCGGGTCTGCAGGAGCGCGCGGCCAATCTGGTCATGAACGCGGGTCTTGGCGCGCAGAATCTCCTTTTCCCGCGTCGCTTCCTGTACGTCCTGCCCATATTGCCGAAGCCGCCGGTTCATGCCTTTCAGGCGAAGATTGTCCTTTTCCACTTCCCGCTGGAGCCGAGCTTCCTCGGTGATATTCGTGCCAGTGATTTGGTAAATGCTTTTTCCTGCCATCTCCATCTGTACGCGCTCAAAGCTCCATGTCTGACCATTCTTCAGCGTGACGATAGGCTGCGATTCAATCGCTTTCCAGAAAACGTTCGCGTTGAGCAGCGCTTCTCCCGTGAGCAGATGACTCAGTTCGTCCATCTTGAGGTTCTTCAGGCAGGGCAGCCCGTTTTCCCACGCAAAACACAGCGCGCTTGGCAAATGGTCACAGCTTTCCTTGATGGAAACCGGCGAAAGCTGCCGCCTGCTTTTTCGCCGCAATAGAAGCAGTGAAGAAAGGCTGAGCACCGTGAGGAGCAGCGCCGCAGCCGTCCACGGCGCAGGCGAGAGCGCCGCGCTTTCCGGCAGCCGGGAAAGCAACATGGCCAGTGCTGCAAAATCCAGCGAAACGATGGTCAGGCAAATTGCAAACACAAAGGGCCGATGGCAGCGCACGGCGCTCATGCAGCCGAAGAGACCGGCAACCGTTCCGCTTAGCAGCAATGTGCACATCAAACCGGCGTAAAGTGGAGTCATGCGCGCTCACCTCCCAAGTCAAAAGCGAGCGTTGCACACAGCGCGCCGTCCGCATCGTCAATGGTTATCTTCCCCAGAGCCTTGTATTTGTCCACATTCGGCAAACCTGCCGCGTCTTCCATCATCAGGCGAATGGAAAAACGTCTGCCGCATTCCACGCGCACCATCAGCGCGCTGAGCGAGGGCAGCGCGGCTTCCAGACAATCCTCGAAGAAGTCGTAAGCGCTCTGCGCATGGCAGCTGCATACGCTGGCTGTTCCTTCCTGATGGAGCGCGCAGACAGCACCGTACTGCGTCAAATAAGTCAGCGATTCTCGGAGGCAGTGGGTCAGCTCGTCCGCGCGGACGACCGCTTTCTTATCGCAAATCAGCGCAAGATTGACCCGCCGCTTGACATACGCGCCCAGCAGACAGATCTGCTTTAATTTTTGAATATCCAGCTTTTGAACGCTTTCTTCGCCCAGAAGCTGGTTGATTTGAAGCAGCTGAGGCTGCACGAGCGCAATCATCTCGTCCATGAGCCGATTTTTTTCTTCAATCTGCGCGCGCTGACGCTTCAGCTCGTTTTCCGCCTGAATCAGCTCGTTTTCCTCCGAAAGCCGGGTGTTGATTTCGGCAAGCTGCGCCTGAATCCGATTGATTTTCGAAATATCCTCCACCCAGTACACGCGCCCGCCCTGCACCGGCGCGCTTTGCAGGCGTGTGTCCGCGTTCAGCAGAATCGCCTCGCGCGCTGCTGCGTCCAGTTGACAGGCGGTGAGCTCCGGCGCATTTTTCGCGCGGTAGACGGGGACGCCCTGCTCGTCCACAATCTGCGCGGCAACAGTGGATTCGGAAAAGAAATAGCGGTAATGGTCGTTGGTTGGCAGCAGCCCCACCTGTAGGCAGCTCTCCCAGAACGCCGCAAACGTCAGGCAGCAGCATTCCGGTATCTTGTGGAACGTGTAGATGTTAGCAAAACTCAGCGCGCACAACGCCAATCCGCCCAGAAATACACAGAGTGGCACCCATGCGTATCGCCTGCTTTCAGACACGCGGCACTTGCAATAGATAACAGCCCCGGTTGCCAGCAGCAGAACGACAATCCACGCCATGGCGAGATAGTACACCCAGCCGTGAATATAGTCGGCTGATAGCGTTGCGGCGCCCGGCGCGGCACGGAAGGCCATCTGGTGCAGATCGTTGGTCAGCACGCCGCCAATCAGGCATATCGCCGGAAGAAACAGCAGATACCACCGGAGCGAAAACGTGTCGCCATCGCGCCGCCCAAGCTGCAGCGCGGCGAACAGGCTGAACAGCGGCGCAAGAATCTGCGGCACATAATACAAATACCACAGATAGCGTGTAACGGCATCGCCGTTGAAAAAGCGATATTTGACCGTACGCAGGAACAGCCACAGCACGGCCATGGCGCATCCAAGCAGCAGCCAACGCCGATCACAGCGGTGCAGAATCCTGCGAGATATGGAAAAGCCCCAGCCCATGGCCAGACCGATGTAAATCAGGTTGGTCAGCAGAAAGAAAGCGGCAGAGGGCAGCGGAGCGCCCACGCGATCCGCCTGGCGAAAAAAACCGGCAAGAACGAACAGACCGAGCGCAAGGCAGAGCTTCGCAATGGATTTTCGCTTCGCGGCAGCCATATATCCACCTCCTGCCCATAGTTGAAAGCACGAATATTATACTATTTCCAGATTCACCTGCGCCATCTGCTTGCGAATTTTCATCTGGAAATAGTATTATACCATACAAGCGACTGAAAAACCAGTGTTTTCAAGACAAACGAACGGGCAGGAGTCTTTCGTAGACTGTCCCGCACTGGTTTATCTGCATGGTATGCCTTGTTCCTCTGCAGAGATGGGCAGTGTCAGCTCGATCACGGTTCCGTCTTTGCCGCTCTCCGTGATGCGCACGCTGCCGCCGTGGAGATGAGCGATTTCCCAGACCAGCGATAAGCCCAGCCCCACGCCACCCTTTTCCCGGCTGCGGGACTTGTCCACCCGGAAGAAAGGCTGAAACACGCTTTCTCTGAAGTTTTCCGGGATGCCGCAGCCCGTATCCCTGACCTCAATCACCGCGCTGCTGCCCCGGCGCGACGCGGCGACGCGTACGCTGCCGCCTGGATGATTGTATTTTACGCCGTTCTCTACCAGGTTGAAAATCGATCGATATACAAGCACGTCGCTGCCGGTAATCCAAAGATCTTCGCCGGATTGAGAGAGCGCCACGCCGCTTTTTTCCGCCAGCGGCGACAGATCTGCCAGCACCTCCTCAATCATGGGGGCAAGCTGGATTTTGTCCGTGCGCGGCACAGCCTTCAAGTCGCTCATATCCAGCAGCGTCCGCACCATTTTGGATAGCCGCTCGGTCTGCTCCCGCAGCATGGAAATCGTTTCTGCGGTTTCCGGACGATTATCTCCGTGGTCTGTGGCCATGTACAGATCCAGCCGCGCCTGCATCAGCGCCAGGGGCGTGCGCAGCTCATGGGCGGCGTTGCCCACAAACTGCTGCTGTGCGTCGAACGCCTGATTCAACCGCAGCAGCATCTGATTGATGGCACGGCTCAGCCGGCTGAACTCCACGGCCTCATCCTCACTGAGGGTGATTTCCGTCAAACTCTGCAGCTGCACGCGTTCTGCCTTTGCGGTAAAGCGCTTCAGCGGCTTCAGCGCCTTTCCGCTGACGAAATACGCCACTGCGCCGCCCAGCGCCGTCACCGCCAGCGCGATGTACCAGCCGCGAATGCAGAAACTGTGCTTCGCGCCGCTCAGCTCCAACACGAACTCTCCGTTGAAGCGCTCCGATAGATCCTTCCACTGCTCGTTAGGAATGTCGACGCGGATGGCCTGCGGATCCTCCTGCACATAGTGCATCACATAATTGCCGATGGAGTCCATATAGGCATGGCCAGAGGAGCACAAAAGCGTTTTCATGGTCACGCAGGCAGTCGCCAGCAGCAGAATGGTCAGCAGTGTGATTCGCCATTGCAGAGAAAGGCGTTTCAAAAGTCGTTTCATGGCTCACGGCCTCCCATCAGATAACCCTCGCCGATGCGGTTCAGAATCGGGTCATAGCCCAGCGCCGCTTTCAGCTTTTTGCGCAGGGATGAGATGTGCACCCGGATGGAGTTGCTGAAGCTGTTCACGCTGCCGTCCCACACATGCTCCATCAGCTCCTCCTGGCTTACCGGCCGTCCCTGGTTAAGGAGCAGGTATTCCAATATGCCGTTTTCCTTGCGGGTCAGCGCGACGACCTCGCCCCTTACCTGTGCCGTCCGTTTTACCGTATCGAAGGACAACTCCCCGCAGCGCAGCACCGCGTCGTGCTGCACAAAGCTGCGCCGGGTCAGACTGCGCACCCGCGCCTCCAGCTCCTCCAGATGAAAGGGCTTGACCAGATAGTCGTTGGCGCCGCAGTCCAGCCCTTCCACCTTGTCGCTGATTCGGCTGCGGGCGGAGAGAATCAGCACACGGGTTTCCCGGTCCTGCTCCCGCAGCGTTTTCAGCAGATCCATGCCATCCCGTCCAGGCAGGTTCAAATCCAGCAGAAGCAGGTCGTACTTCTCCGTCAGCAGCCAGTCCAGCGCGGAATCGCCGTCATAGCAGGCATCCACCTCGTAGCCCTTTTGCTTCAGGCTTTTGACCAGCGTGTCGCACAGTGCCCGCTCGTCCTCCACAATCAAAATCCGCATACTGCGCCTCCTTTGCGCTCGTGTGATCATGTCCAGTATAGCATATCGGCATAAAATGCGCATAAAATTTTCTGTTTTAACGTAGATTTTACCCCCGCTATCGTATAATGAGCCTGCGAGAAGACAAAAGGAGGGAAGCTTCATGAATCTCATTTCATCGGCTGCGGGCAGGCGCGTCGTGAGACTGGGCGTGCTGATACTGGGCGCGGCGATGCTGATTTACGGCGCACAGCGGGGCGAGGCCGCCACGGTGCTGTCCAAGGCCGTCCGAATCTGCCTGGAGTGTGTGGGCATTGGATAAGAAGAAAAAAACTTCGAAGGCTCCGCCCGTTTCCGGATTTCTCGCCCGGTTTCGGGGATTTGCGCAGGCCTTCGCCGTGCTGCTGACAAATCCGCACCTGCCCAATCTGCTTAAGGGGCAGATTTACCGGGGAAAGGGCAAGACCGTCTGCGTGCCGGGGCTCAACTGCTACTCCTGCCCTGCCGCAACAGGCGCGTGCCCCATCGGGGCGGTGCAGTCGGTAATCGGCTCGTCCAAATTCAAGTTTTCCTATTATGTAACAGGCACGCTGATTCTGCTGGGGGTACTGCTGGGGCGGTTTGTGTGCGGCTTTCTGTGCCCTTTTGGGTGGTTTCAGGAGCTGATTCATAAGATTCCATTGCCCAAGAAGAAGCTGTCCACGAAGAAGCTCAGACCGCTGCGGTATCTCAAGTACCTGATTCTGCTGCTGACGGTGACGCTGCCGCTGATTTTCACCAACGAGGTGGGGATGGGCAATCCCTTCTTCTGCAAGTACCTGTGCCCGCAGGGCGTACTGGAAGGCGCGATTCCGCTGTCCCTCGCCAGTGAGAGCGTCCGAAGCGCACTGGGCAGCCTGTTTACATGGAAGAGCGTCGTGTTGGGCGCAGTGGTCGTCTTGAGCCTGCTGTTCTATCGCCCGTTCTGCAAGTGGCTATGCCCGCTGGGAGCGTTCTACGCGCTGTTTAACCGGGTATCGCTGACGGGAATGCAGGTGGACGCGCACAAATGCGTTCACTGCGGCAGGTGCGAGAAAGCCTGCAAGATGGACGTGGACGTGACGAAGACACCGGATCATCCCGAATGCATCCGCTGCGGCATGTGCGTCAAGGCGTGTCCCACGGGCGCGGTCAGCTTCCGCTGCGGGCTGAGCCGCGGGGCAAAGGAAAAAGAGAATCCAGCCGGCAAAAAAGCCGTGGAGAAATAATCACAGAAAAGAAACGGAGGACATTTTCAATGAAGAAGACCTGGATTGCGCTGCTGCTGGCGCTGTGTATGCTGACCACCATAGGAGCGGCTTCCGCCTGCTGCACTTCCGCCTGCTGCACGAAGCCGTCCGGAACGGACGAGGCACAGACCATGGAGGAAACCTGCACCTGCATCATCGATGGCAAGGCCATGGCTGACTGCGCCTGCATGACGGGCATGTGCGATGAAAAGTGCAGCTGCGGGGAGAAATGCGACTGTGCCGAAAAGAAGCTGGAAATGCTGACTGCCGAAATGAACGCCGTGTTCGAGAAAAACATGGAGCTGTGGAACCGGTTCTTCGGCATGATGGACAAGCAACCCGACATGGGCATGAGTTACGCCGATTACCTGACGGCGCAGCTGGAACTGAAGAAGGAAAAGTTCACGGAGGATGAGTACAAGCTACTTCAGCAGGACATTGAGACCATCCGTCGGCTGGACGAAGAGATGGAAAGTCTCATGCCAAAAGACGACGTGACGGCGGGCTCGGACGTGGCGCTGGAGAGCGGCGTGGTAACGGCGGGCGGCGGCATCGTCATGGGCGGCGAAGGGATGATGATGACGGACGGCAGCATGGACGACAAGGACATGCGTGCGGAAGATGATTCGTCCGAGAAGTTCCCTGCTTTCCAGGGCATGGATTTAGACGGCAATCCCGTGAGCAATGAGTTGTTTAAGGAGAATTCCGTCACGGTGATCAACTTCTGGTTCTCTGCCTGCGCTCCCTGCATCGGGGAACTGGGCGAGCTGAACGCACTCAACGAAGAACTCAAGCTGAAGGGCGGCGCGGTGATCGGCATCAACGCGGACACCATCGGCGGCGACGAAAGCATGATCATGGAAGCCAAGAACATTCTGGAAAAGAAGGGCGCCATGTATCAGAACATTTACTTCCCTGCGGACAGCGAGGCAGGAAAGCTGACCTACAGCATCACGGCGTTCCCCACCACCGTGGTGGTGGACCGCAACGGCAACATGGTGGGCGAGCCAATTCTGGGCGGCATCAACAGCGAGAAGCAGATGAAGGCGCTGCAGACCATGATTGACGAGGTGCTTGCCCGAGACGCGGCGATGCTGGACAAGGACATGCTGATGAAGCCGGAAGGCAAGTAATCGCCGAAGCGGCGCAGGCAGCATCCTGTGCGAAAGCAATTTCCTGCTTGTGGGGAATTATCTCTATAAACGCGCTCGTCGGCGGAAAAGACCAACGACTGGTGAACTTTTTCGATAAGCTGCGGCGTCTCTCTCAGCGTGAGGGAGACGCCGCTTCGGCATTCATCCAGAAACAGTGCCCGCAGACAATTCTGCCGCTGATGCAGGATTCGCACAATCATCCCCCGCACCGCCAGCATCCATCGGCGGTGCTTTTTCATCCCCTATTTGACATTTCCCGCAAAAGCAGTATAATAAAATAGAGATTCGCATCTATCGCGCCGAATCCCGCCATCAACACGCAAAAACGAGGGACATCATCATGCCAATCCGCATTCCGAACGACCTGCCCGCCGCCAGCGCGCTGCGGAGCGAAAACATATTCGTCATGACTGACACGCGCGCGAAAACGCAGGACATTCGCCCGCTGAAAATCCTCCTGCTGAACCTGATGCCCACCAAAATCGCCACCGAAACACAGCTGGCGCGCCTGCTGGGCAACACGCCGATTCAGGTGGAGCTGGAGCTGCTGATGGTGAAGTCCCACGTCGCGAAAAACACGTCCGAGGAGCACATGCTCGCGTTCTACAAGACGTTCGATCAGGTGTGCGACAAGACGTATGACGGCATGGTCATCACCGGCGCGCCGGTGGAGCGGATGGCGTTTGAGGACGTGGAATACTGGGACGAACTGTGCGCCATCTTCGAGTGGACGAAAACGCACGTCACGTCCACGTTCCATATCTGCTGGGGCGCGCAGGCGGGGCTGTATTACCACTGGGGCGTGCCGAAATACATGATGGAAAAGAAGCTGTCCGGCGTGTACCGCCACCGCGTTGTGCATAAAAACAGCATCCTCTTCCGCGGCTTTGACGATACGTTCATGGTGCCGCACAGCCGTTACACGACCGTCCGCCGGGAGGATATATTGGCGCATCCGGAGATGAAAATCCTCGCCGAAAGCGACGAAGCGGGCGTGTATGCCATTTCCACCCACGGCGGACGGCAGATTTTCATCACCGGGCACAGCGAATACGACGCGGACACGTTGGAGAAGGAGTACCTGCGCGACAAAGCCGCTGGACTCCACCCCGATGTGCCCTGCAACTACTATCCCGATGACGACGACACCCGCGCGCCGATTTGCTCGTGGCGCTCGTCGGCAAACCTGCTGTACTGCAACTGGCTGAATTACTTCGTCTATCAGGCGACACCGTACGATTTGAACCGCGTCGGCATTGTTGTCATGGATGATTTCAAGGAACAGCATGACAACACGTTATGACGGGGCATCTACCGCAGAAAAGGAGGCTGAAACAGCCATGAAAGCACGGAAAATCCTCAAAAAAGTCGGAATCCTGCTGGCGATTGTGCTGATTGTGTCTGCCGCGAATTTCATCATCTTCGGCGCGCAGACACGGATGTTCCAGCTGCCCTTTGAGCTGGCGACACGGAGCGGCGGACATGTGATTGCGTCCTATGATTCCCCGGACAGTCAGTACCGCGCGGACGTCTACCAGTATGACGAGACGTCGATGTCCCGCGTCGGGCTGCGCGTCCGCATCGAACCCAAGGACGGCAAAAGCGCCGGGTGGAATGTCGCGTACCTGTATAATTACGAACTGTACAACTTCGGCGACAACTACCACGAACTGCACTGGGTGGACAACGATACCATCAGCATCAACAACATTGTGCTGGATATTCACCACATGACGTATTCGGACTAATACAGAATAAAGAACCGCCGCACCTCCAACCAAACGGAAGTGCGGCGGATTTTTGCTGTTGATTTACCCTTCCTGCGCGCGAATCTTCTCCAGATAGTCTTCGTAGCCGCAGTAGTAGTCGGCAATCGTGCCGTCGGGCTTGATTTCAATGATGCGGTCGGCGATGGTCGTGATGAACTGGTGGTCCTGCGACGTGAAAATCACGTTGCCGGGGAAGTTGATCAGCGCGTTGTTGACCGCCGTGATGGATTCCAAATCGAGGTGGTTGGTGGGCTGGTCGAGCATGAGGAAGTTCGCGCCGGAGAGCATCATGCGGGAGAGCATGACGCGCACCTTCTCGCCGCCGGAAAGCACGCTGACGGGCTTGTACACGTCGTCGCCGGAGAAGAGCATCCGACCGAGGAAGCCGCGCATGTACGTTTCCAGCTGTTCGGGCGAATACTGGGCGAACCACTGCATCATGTTGAGGTTGCAGCCGTCGAAATACTTGCTGTTGTCCTTGGGAAAGTAGTTGGTGGAGATGGTAACGCCCCACTTGAAGCTGCCGCTGTCGGGCTTGATTTCCTCCGCGAGGATGCGGAAGAGGGCGGTCTGCGCCTGTTCGTTCGAGCCAACAAGGGCGATTTTCTGCCCCTTGGTGACGATGAAGGACACATCCTTGAGCAGCTGCACGCCGTCCTGCGTGTAGTTGAGGTTCGACACTTGCAGGATGTCCTTGCCCGCCTCGCGTTCAGGCGTGAAGCACACCCACGGATAGCGGCGGGAGGAAGCGGGCATCTGCTCAATGGTCAGCTGATCCAGCAGCTTGCGGCGGCTGGTCGCCTGCTTCGCCTTGGACTTATTGGACGAGAAGCGCTGAATGAAGGCTTGCAGTTCCTTGATTTTGTCCTCGCGGCGCTTCTTCTGGTCGTTCATCAGGCTCTGCATCATCTTGGAGGATTCATACCAGAAGTCGTAGTTGCCGACGTAGAGCTTGACCTGATTGAAGTCGATATCGACAATATGTGTGCAGATATTGTTCAGGAACCAGCGGTCATGGGACACGACGATCAGCGTGCCGGGGAAATTCATCAGGAAATCCTCCAGCCACGCGACGGAGCGGTTGTCAAGGTTGTTCGTCGGTTCGTCCAGCAGCAGGATGTCCGGATTGCCGAACAGCGCCTGCGCCAGCAGCACCTTGAACTTCTCGCCGCCCTTCAGGTCGCCCATGAGCATCGTGTGCATCTCGACGGGCAGCCCCAGACCGGTCAGCAGCGTCGCGGCGTCGGACTCGGCGTTCCAGCCGTCCATCTCCGCGAATTCGCCCTCCAGCTCGGCAGCGCGTTCGCCGTCCGCGTCAGAAAAATCAGGTTTCGCGTACAGCTCGTCCTTTTCCTTCATGATGTCGTACAGGCGCTGATTGCCCATGATTACCGTGTCCAGCACAGGATAGGCATCGTACTTGAACTGATCCTGCTTCAAGGTGGACAGGCGCTGCCCCGCGGGAATCGTCACCGTGCCGGTCGTGGGCTCCAGCTCGCCGGACAAAATGCGCAGGAACGTCGATTTGCCCGCGCCGTTCGCGCCGATAACGCCATAGCAGTTGCCCGGCATGAATTTCAAATCCGCACCCGAAAACAGCTTCTGACCCCCGAAGGTCAGGGAAACATTGCTTACCGTGATCATGGGTTTTCTCCTTACATTTCCGTGGTCGTTCCATTATATACAGACGTACCTTTCTACTATACCATATTCATCCCGGAAATGGAAGGGGGTAGGCGAAAATTCCATGGGAGTTCATGCGTTCGAGGGCGGTTGGCGCGGCTATGTGGTCGCGCCCATCTGACGCGACAATGTGCAAGGGGGAGGAAAAAGCAGCTTGGGGGCGCGTCTGAGGACGCGCAAAGTTACTGCGCAGGGACGCTTCGCTGC
>OJPW01000187.1_pt1 | contig 66226 bp, 51 predicted proteins | sample 1598571 | NCBI WGS metagenome assembly OJPW01 (sample SAMN03922493, study PRJEB24848) | human gut metagenome | isolation source: stool sample | host: Homo sapiens | place: Germany | collected 2011-05
GCCATGAAAAACTGCAACGGCAACACGCTGGACGCCAAGATCATCGAGGAGATCCGCAAGCTGTCCGCCGATAAAGAAACTCTTGCCAAGCTGCTGGCGCAGACCAAGAAGGTTATCAGCGGCAGCAAGGAGGGCTACGACGCAGAGCTGGCGCTGCTGAAAGAGAAGCACGCAGAAACGGAAGACCGCATCAAGCGTCTGGTGGAATCTCTGTCCGTTGCCAGCGACACCTCAGCCAAATACGTCATGGAGCAGATTGACGAGCTCCACCGGGAGAGCGAGACGCAGCAGGCAAGGCTTTCTGAGCTGGAAGCCCTCACCGAGCAGAGCCGGATGCTGCATCAGGAGTTTGCCTTCCATCAGGAAATGATAGAGTCGTTCGCCAATGCGGTGGATTCGGCAACGCTGGAAGAAAAGCGACGCCTGCTGCGCACCATTGTCAAAAAAGTGGTCTGGGATGGCAAAAACGCCTACGTCTACCTGTTTGCGGAGGATGGAGAGGCGGATTTGCCGCCTGTTGACCAATCTATGTGTCCGTCAGGAGAGGATAGCGAATGAAATTCTAATGTACTTTCGCAGTCGGAAGAAATTACAGGGCGAGGTGTCGCTCAACGATTCGCTCGATTCCGACGCCGACGGCGAGTCGCTCTACCTCATGGATGTCGTCGGCGTCGAGGACACGATGTATTTGGACATTCAGGACCGCGACGACTGCCTGCGCGTGCGAAGGCTCGTGCACGAGTGCCTGACCGAGCGGGAGGAAGAGGTCATCATCTCGCGTTACGGCCTCGGCGGCCGGATGCCCCGCACACAGCGCGAGGTCGCCAAAAAGCTCGGCATCTCGAGGAGCTATGTATCGCGCCGGAACTAATGTAAGCGATGCCCGGAAAGCCTTGAAAATCAAGGGTTTTCCGGGCATCGGGCGTGTTAGGGTAGCGCCGCCATTATTGTAAGTGGTGTAGAAAAATTAGAAAGATAAGCGGCTGTTCATCATATCTGTTATGTTGTTGGGAAATACGTTTTGCCGCCCCAGTTCATCTGAGTGTGGGGTTGCGAGAAGATTTGAGGATTGTTTTCTTTCATTTCTTCAAGCAAAGCAAAATCTCCATCACTTGAGAAAACACATCTTTCACTTTGCATGGCACAGAGCGAATTGTAATAGTCAATATATGCTTCGTTATCTAACAGCACATATTTTCTTTCCAAGTGTGCATTTTGAAAGTGATAAGAACCATCAAACATTACTAAAATGCACTCTGGAGAAATAGGAAAGAACACTTCCACTCCTTTTGATTTCAATCCGTTCATTGACATAATAGGGTGATCTACATGCGCATGCGTACCTATAGGACTATCAGAGGTATATAGCTTCTTTTTTGTTTGATTAATACATAGAATCCATGTCAAACTAAGAAAAGAAATTGCAAGGTCTGAGAGGCTTTTTAAATCCATTAACATTTGGGCTTGAATATTTTTGCTGTCATTTTTTGAAATAGCATATTTTCCTATGACCTCATCCGATGCTCCCATATCTTTCAATGCCTGGACTAAACAATCGGCAGAATCGATAATACGATTCCTGACTTGCTTTATTCGTATATATTGAATTGCAAGATAGGCGGAAAGCATGCCCTTTTTGTCTTCTGATATAAAATAGCAGTTTTCTATTATCCATGGTGTAGCAGAAGCGGCTTTTCCGATAATCTCCTTTAATATATTTGCAAAATCTCCTTCAACTTCATTTGCAAAAGTATGTTCAATACCCTGCGACAATTCGTCGCTATCCCATGATAATCCTTCCACCTTCAGGGCCGCTAAAAACTCTTTAGAGAAAATTTCGTTGGGATTGATATCATAGAAGCAATTCTCCGAAGCAATGTCATTTATACTATTTACTCTTTCATTATCTGTTTTCTTATCGTATACATGAACTTGATACGTCCCTGGAATTGCCCATGCCTTAAGATAGGACTGAGGAACATAATGTTGTTTTTTTGTTTTTTGCATCAGATTCTCCTAAAAGATAAGTGACTGGTTATCAAAATTTTTTGCTGATTGTGATGCCAGCAAAAGGTTGCCTACTAATAGTGCGATTAATCATTCTTGAGAGCAGATGCCAGTCATTTCAAAAGCAAAGAATGCTCTAGGTAACATTTTGAGTTTTACTTTATCAAGCCCGCCCAATTCGTCTAAGATGTCTTGCTTAATTCCGATTAATAGGCTGGTAAGAATAGGTCTAATAATTGAGATGCGAGCAAGCACTTCGCTTTCAATAGGACTAACTTGTTTTTCCTTAATCAGTTGCATATTGCTCCTCCATCCATATTTATTAGTTGCTTGTTTTGTATGCCCAATATCCGTTCTTGTGACATTTGTTGAGATTGCCGTTCATGACAAGATTAGCAAGTATCCGATTAGCCGTAGCTGCCGAAACACCACATAGCGTCCGCACATCTGCATTCATAATAAACGGATGCGTTTCCAAGAACTTCTCAATCTGTTTCCAACGCAGCGTTGCTTTATCCATCGGTCCATCACCCATCTCATCGCTCGTGTTGAGTGCATCAATGAGCGATGCTTTAATGGCTGACAGCATAAACTCAATAAACACTGTGGACTCTCCAGCATCATTGGAGGCATTGATGGCCTCATAATACTCCTGCTGGCGGTCATGGATGATAGACTCCACCGGTAGCCAAGCAAAGGCAGGGTTCCATTTGGAAAGCAGCAGTGTATGCCAAAGACGGCCCACACGACCATTACCATCGGCAAAGGGATGAATCAGTTCAAACTCATAATGGAACACACAGCTGCGGATCAGCATATGCACATCGCTGCTCTTAACCCAGTCCAGCAGCTCCATGACCAAATCGGGGACATACTGCGGCAGAGTGCCAAAATGCAAGACATGCCCTTCCTGATCTACAACGCCAACGGGCTTGGAACGGAACACACCGGACTCATCCACCAGACCGCGTGTCATGATGCTATGGGCGGTCAGCAGATCATCCACAGAGTAGGGATCAAGCTCCTCCAGTCGCTCATAGATCTCATAAGCGTTTTTGACCTCTGCAATATCTTTAGGCGGAGCCAGAACCTGTTTGCCGTTGAGAACGGCGGTGACCTGCTCCAGAGTCAGCGTATTCTGCTCGATGGCCAAGGAGCCATGAATTGTCCGGATGCGATTGGTGCGTCGCAGCATCGGGTTAGCAGAAAACTTGTTAGTGGATGACAGCTTTCCTGTCAATTCCGCAATCTCAGCAACATAACCGATAATCGCATTAGTAATTTCAAAAGGAGGCTTTTTATTCTTCATGGTGTTCCTCGCATCAAAACTCTTTTATGATATTATACCACAGCATCGCTCATTTCATCAATCAAAAAAGCTGCCAATATTACAAAAAGGTCGCCTTTTACGGCGACCTTAAAACATCTAAAAGGTGTGAGCAAACTTAAATTCGCACCGCCCAAATATTTCACCCGTTATTAGCGGTTATAAACAACTGTCAAAATCGGCGCAAAGCATTGAAATCACTGGATTTATTGAGAAATCAAAACCGCCCAAAATTATCTTCCTTTACACGCTGTTACCCTTGACCGCGTGAGCTGATAAGGGCAAAATCAAGGGAAAACCCCGTGCGGGAAACACAATTATTTGACAAACGGCTGACAGTGATGTGTTAAGTCAAACTGAATAAGAATCCACCGGCAGGTCCGGTTACGGTAAGGGAGCATTGCGTGACAATGCTCCCTTTTACTATACCACAGACCGCCGTTGAGAGATAGATAAAATCTGTGGCAGAACGGAGGTGTCAGATATGCCGCAGGCGATCTTTGCGTACCATCTTGGCATGGACGCCGAGCAATACGCCTTTTTCCGCATCCCCAAGCTCCTGATCACCGAGCCGTACTTTCGGCGGCTCTCCACCGACGCGAAGCTGCTGTACGGCCTCATGCTGGACCGCATGAGCCTGTCCATGAGAAACGGCTGGATGGACGATGATGGCCATGTGTATATCTATTTTACGCTGGAGGAGGCGTGCGAACAGCTCTGCTGCAAGACGGATAAGGCGGTCAAGCTGTTCGCGGAGCTGGACAGCGCCAAAGGCGTGGGCCTCATAAGGCGGGTCAAGCAGGGGCTGGGCAGACCGGCGAAAATCTATGTTCTCCGCTTCATGGGTATAGAGGACGAATCAGGCGAGGATACACCGGAACCGGAGCCTCCGAGCTGCCGAAATCCAGACTTCGGAAAAACCGAAGTCAAGAGTTCTGAAAAACCGAAGTCTGAACCTCGGAAAATCAGAAGTCAAGACCTCGGAAAAACCGAGTGTAATAAGACTGATAAGAATAATACTGAGTTGAGTAATACTGATTCATCTATCCATCCGGGCGCGCAGCCGGAGGAGGTGATTGAGGGATACCGAAAAGAGATTCGGAAGAACATCGAGTATGACCACCTGCGCCGGCAGCATCCCTATGACGACATCGACGAGATCGCGGACCTCATGCTGGAGGTCCTCTGCACACAGGGCAGCTTTATGCGGATCGGCGGAAAGCAGCTTTATACGGCACTGGTGAAGGAGCGGTTTCTGAAGCTGGATTCCTCCCACATCGAGTATGTGCTGGACTGCCTGCGGGAGAGCACCGCGGACATTCGCAACATCAAAGCCTATCTGCTGGAGATGCTGTTCAACGCCCCAGCTACCTGCGGCAGCTACTACCGCGCCAAAGTGAATCACGACTTCCATGACAGCGGATAGGCAGAGCGAACAGCTCTGCTTTTTTGAAACCCATTTTACGACTGAAAGGAGCATCGAACCCGTGAAAACGATCGCACTGGCAAATCAGAAGGGCGGCGTGGGTAAGACCACCACAGCCGCCAGCCTCGGCATTGGTCTTTCTCGGCAAGGTAAAAAAGTCCTGCTGATCGACGCCGATGCACAGGGCAATCTCACGCAGATGTTGGGCTGGCCGCAGCCTGACGAATTATCCCCCACACTCTCCACGCTGATGGAAAAGATCATCGCAGAGCAGCCCATCACCCCCGACGAGGGCATTCTGCACCACTCATCCGGCGTCCACCTTGTCCCCGCGAATATCGAACTGTCAGCGTTGGAGGTTACGCTGGTCAACACCATGAGCCGTGAAACGGTACTGCGGCAATATCTGTCCACCGTGGCAGAGCGCTACGATTACGCGCTCATCGACTGTATGCCGTCCCTCGGTATGCTGACGATCAACGCCCTGACCGCAGCGGACAGCGTAATCATTCCTGTTCAGGCGCAATATCTCCCCGCAAAGGGGCTGGAACAGCTTTTGCGAACCATCACCCGCGTGAAACGGCAGCTCAACCCGAAGCTGGAGGTGGACGGCATTGTGCTGACGATGGTGGACAGCCGCACCACGCTGGCGCGGGAGATCAACGCGCTCATCCGCAAGACCTATGGCGGTCATGTGTTCGCAAGCGAAATTCCCCGTTCCATCAAGGCGGCGGAGATCAGCGTGGAAAACAAAAGCATTTACGACCATGACCGCAGCGGCAAGGCGGCGCTGGCGTATGAAAATCTGACAAGGGAGGTGTTGAGCCTTGGCAAGCAAATTAAGCGGCATCGAGCTGACCCGGTACGATGACCTGTTCAAAACGGACGCGGAGCGAGAAGCTGACCGGCAGGAGCGGATTCAGATCGTCCCAGCCGCAGAGGTTTTCCCATATTCCCGCCAACCGTACACCATCGACCGTCCCACACCCGATTTGGTGCGGCTTATGGACAGTATTGAGCACATCGGCATCGCGGAGCCGCTGATTGTCCGCCCCCGTGATGCTGGCGGATATGAGATCATCTCCGGCCACCGGCGCGATTACTGCGCGAAAGCGGTGGGGCTGGATGCCCGTCCCGTCCTCGTCCGCAATTACAATGACGAGGAAGCGGACATTTTGGTGGTGGATTACAACATCAACCGCGAGGACTTACTGCCCAGTGAGAAAGCCAAAGCCTACAAGCTGAAGCTGGACGCCATGAAGCGGCAGGGCCAGCGGACAGATTTAACTTCTGCCCAAGTTGGGCAGAAGTTAGGAGGCCGCTTTTCTGTGGAACTTTTGGCTAAACAGGTCAACGAAAGCCGTATGCAAATCCAACGCTATGTGCGCCTGAATAAGCTGATCCCTCCGCTGCTGGACGCAGTGGACGCAGGAACGCTCAAGTTCGTTCCCGCGGCGGATTTCCTCTCCCACCTGTCCGAAAAAGAACAGACCTACCTCCTGTTGGTCATGGAGCGCGATGAGGTATCCCCATCGTTGGGACAGGCTCAGCGGCTCAAGCAGCTCAGCGGCGAGGGAAAACTGGAAAATAACATTATCGACCTCATCATGCGGGAGGAAAAGCCGTTGGAGCGCAAGGTCACGATCCGCAATGACCGGCTGCAAAAATACTTTCCTGCCAGCTACACCCCGAAGCAGATGGAAGATGTCATTATCAAGCTGCTGGAAGGCTGGCACCGCAAGCGGCAGCAGGAGCAGGCGCGATGAGGAATGAACCGATGCGCAGGAACGAGCTGCCGGAAACCTGTTTTTCCATTCTGCCGTCCAGCGGGCAGCTTATTATCATCCGGTGCGGTGAGCACGGCTATTATCCCTCTGAGTGGGACACCGGAAGCCGGGAGGAAAACCGCGAGATCGCCAGCAGCCATAATGCGCGGCGCGGCATCACGGACATTCAGGAGGCCGCCATGCTGGCAGGTTCCATGTTCGGCTGGAATACACCGGGTGCAAACCCGCAATGGTATTTGGACAACGCAAGATATGTGAATTCCAACATCGTCCAAGGCCATATCAAAGACCCAATCATGAGCGTGTACTATCCTGTCAGCAGTTTCTTATTGTGCTATGAGATCATGGGCAAACAGCACTTTTATCTGCCCATGGACAAACTGCCGCAAGAGCTGATGAGCCAAAGGTCGCAGTTCATCATGCTGCCGGATCTGGTGCGTGGAGTGCCGGTCATGCCGGTGACAGCGACCTTTGCACAAAACGGGAGCTGCACCATCCAGTTAGAACACGGCAGCTATGTAGTGGGGGAAATGGTCAATCAGGAATACCACATCACCGCCCGCATCCGCGTCGGCAGTGCCGAGTTTGTCATGGGCGAATGTGAAAAAGCCCCTGCCCCCTTTGTCACATGGCAGCGCAACTGCAAAAACGACGGGGACGGCCCACCCAATTTCTTTTGGGGGCATTACCGCTCTGACCGTTCTTCCTGCATCGAGGATTTCTGTGAACGGGTCGGAAATGAATACAAAAAGCAACAAAATCGCACGGCGCAGCAAGAACAAAATCGCACCACGCCGAAAAAAGAAAGAGGTGAAGCACGATGAGTGACCGTGAGCCGGCAAATGTCATGAATGAAAAGATGACCGTTTTGTGTGTTAAATCAGGGGAGAAACCCAAACGCATTGAAATTGAAAATGATCTTGATGCGTTGCAGCGAGCGGTTGGCGGCTATATCGAAGCCGTATACCCGTATGAAGATCCTGTGGCTCTGATTGTAAACGAAGAAGGAAAGCTGAACGGTTTGCCGTTGAACCGTGCGCTCCGGGATGAGGATAACGATATTTATGATATTGTTGCGGGGCCTTTTCTGGTTGTCGGCCTTGGGAAATCTAATTTTACGTCCTTAACACCTGCACTGATGGGAAAATATAAAAAGTTATTTCATTGCCCGGAAGCCTTTATTAAGATGGGTGAACGTTTGACCGTCATTCCCATGCCGGAGCCGCAGGCCCGCAAATCTACAAAAGACCGAGGTGAAGCTAGATGACAGACCGAGAACCCGTAAATATCATGGGCGTGGTTGCCTTTCCAAACCCTAACAAGGATGAGCGCGTGATCCGCTTCATTGACAGCGAATACCACACGCTCTTTACCATCAAGGACGGGGAAAGCATCGTCATTACCCGCTTTGACGGTGAAAAGATGGTTTTCCCTTGCAAGTACATTGACGATTGCCATGTCTGCATCGGTAATTCTGCCTATCATATCTGCGAGTTTGCAGAAATGCAGGAGCGCAATGGCAATATCTATGTTCCCAGAACGCTGAAAATCAGCGACGAGATCGGCGCCTATGAAATCTACCAAATCCCTGCAATCGCTGATGTAGACTACTGTTTCCGGCCTTATGCAGAGGCAAAGGGAAAACTCCAGAACGCTGATTATCAGCGTTCTTACGCCGGTATGTACGCAAAGGAAAATTCGCTGGAGCATCTATGGGCAAAGCACAACAGCGACCACCGCCCCTTTGCCCGTCGAATGCGTTCCCTGTCCGTAAGCGATATTGTGGTACTGACGCAGGGTGGAAAGAAAACCGCCTACTACGCAGATACCTTCGGTTTCCAAGAAGTGCCGGAGTTTTTAGCACGTCAGAGAGTGCAAAAGAAACACAGAGAGCGAGGTGAAGCCAGATGAGCTATGACGCGCAGAAAGTGACCTACCAGGAGGTCACGATTTTTGACCGACCGGCGTTGTTTACGGAATGCCGCATTGACCGAGCCACTGTGCCGAAGGGCGTATATCGCTACGAGCTGCGCCATGGGGATGAGGATTGGGGTGAGCCAGTAGAATTGTCCCGAAACATTGTGGTCAATTACTATGGTACTGTCCTTACCCGTGAGCCGTTCCAGCTTCCCATTGATGGGTGGATTCCGCTGGAGAACGGTAGCCTTTCCTTTCTGGATGGTGAGTGTCGCACCCTTGCGGAATTTCAGCAGAAATATCCCGCCAGCGATAAGGATGTCATTGACTTTTACAGCGTCAATGAGCCTGCACTGCACGCTCTCTATTTTTCCCGCAGCGAGGAACAGGACAAGACCGTAGGTTGCGTGGGACACCTGCGGGGTGATTTTGGCAGCGGCAAGCAGTTTTATACAACATGGTGGCCCCACCAGGCAGACAGGCTGAACACACCGGAGTTTAAGGCCGACATTGACCGTACCGTAAACTGGCTGCGGGAGCAGCCGGGCTCCCCGCTGCGGGACTTTGACAGCATGAAACGCTACTGCAACCGGTATGAGCAGATCTGCGCCATCAAGGGTGCGTTGCTTCCCTCTTGCGGATTCATGGTGAAAACAAAGCGGTATGTGTATATGCTCCGCTGTACGCCAGTTAAAGGTGATTACCAGTTTTATATTTATTGCTATCAGCGAAAGCCATTTGAAAAGATCCGCAGTGAGCAGCAGAAAAACGACCGGCCTCCGGCGAAAAAGAGAGCAAAGCCAGAGCCAGAGAGATAAGCAAAATGGCTTTCCAATATCGCTTTATACCAACAGATAATGAGAAAAGTTTTTAAGGTTAGACAAGAAAAACTTGCTGAATATCGAAACTGTTTTGGTTGCTGTAAATCTAGCCTTTCCTAAATTAAAATGATAAGGTAAGCACATAGAGATTTACTATGGACTGATAATAAAAAACCACTGTCGAAATTGCACTTATATGCTGCGGAGTAGCGTGCAGTTATGCTCGATGTCGGCTACACAATCGTATATCAGCTCATCGAGCAGGAGAAGTTTGGGATTGTGCGCATAGGCGATGCGGTTCGCGGCTCTAAGACATCTTTTGACAAGAAATTCAAAAGTGTAAAATTTTTACGGTGAATAGAGAACGCTTCGTAAAATGGTTGCATTTCTCTGTGCCAGACGGTATAATAGGACAGTAACAAATGTGCTATGGAGGACAGAATCATGCTCACCAAAATCACACTTGATAATTTCAAGTCATTTAAAAATACGACCACGATTGATCTGACCAAAACCAACTATACAATTCTTCCGCAGAATGTTGCGGATAATGGCGTTCTAAAGGGCTGCATTTTTGTCGGTGCAAACGCTTCCGGCAAATCTACAATCATCCTCGGAGTAAAACTGCTCCTTGACTTTCTATTCTCTGAAAGAAATCTCAATTCGGGCATTCTTCTCTGTATGTTCGGAGATAGCCCACGGTACGCGCTCTCATATGAATTTCTGATTGAAGAGAAAACTGTGAAGTATTTCTTTGAGATGGATGCAAGCAAGAATATGATTTCTGAGAAACTCTGGCTTGATAACACACTCATGCTTGAGAGAATGGGACTTTCAGCTAAATCATACATCGCCGAAGAGAACGGTATAAGCTATGACGAAACAGATGTTGGCAAGGATACACTGTTCCTGCGGACGCTATATTTCAATACAAAGTTCGCATCCAACCCTATTCTGAGTGCATGGATGGACTATCTGAAAAGCTCTATCTATATCAATCTATTCGATAAAACGATTGTATCTTATAACAAGGCCGAGCTATCGGTTGCCCGCTATCTTGACAAGGGCGGCTGTGAATCCATCAACCGTTTCTTTGACGAGTACAACTTTGAACAGAATATTGAATATGAACATAGCAGTAAAGGCGGTAATGTGAGTCTCGTTGTCGGGGAGGATGACAGTAAAAAATATATCTTCTTCAAACGTAAAGGTATCGAGGTTCCAATCCCCTTTTCGGAGGAATCTCTCGGTAATCAAAATCTTCTCCATATCCTTCCTGCGTTCCTGACCGTTATCCGGAATGGGGGAATGCTTCTAATTGATGAGTTTTCAAGCGGATTCCATAATGAACTTGAAAACCTCTTGGTTAGATACTTTATGGAAAAATCCGACCACGCACAAATGCTGTTTGTTTCCCATTCAACAAATCTACTCAGCAATTCTATTCTCCGTCCTGATCAAGAGTATTCGGTTGAGTTCCAAAATGAAAACGGAAGTTTTGTTAAACGGTTCTCATCAGAGCAGCCACGTTCTGCACAGAACATCGAGAAGATGTATGTTAGCGGCGTTTTCGGCGGCCTTCCTGAATACAGAGAGGTACATTGATAAAAGCAGCAGATGAATTCTTGAAATATCTTTCAAGTGAACAGATTGCTTTCGATATAGACAAGTTTTCGGAAGCTAGTCATGCAGTATTTACGAAACAAGAAGCCGAATACGCATCTGGACGAGGCTTTCGACTGTTTTCCATGCTCACACTTGCGTTTTTACAAATGGGAATCATTGAAATGGAAGAAACCCCGCAACAATGAAACTTAATATAATCTAGCAGACGCCACGAGATAAAGATCCCGTGGCGCTTTTTATGTTAAGGTTACTTTTTCATGCCACACGAAGGGAGGATAAAATACTTGCCTACTAAATTTCAGCTTATCACAGAGCTATATGACCAGACCGTGCAGAGCGTCACCGGCAGCTACCAAAGCTGGACGGGCTTTCTCCGCGCGGCCTGCTATAACTACAAATGTCCCTTTGATGATCAAATTCTGATCTACGCCCAGCGCCCGGACGCCACCGCAGTCCTTGAAATGGAACGGTGGAACAAACGGTTTGGCCGCTGGGTGAATCGCGGGGCCAAGAGCATCGCCGTATTTGGCGATGACGGGCAAAACTGCCTGAAACTCTATTTTGATGTGTCGGACACCCATGCGTCTCGTTTTGCCCGTCCACTGCCCATCTGGACGATGCACCCGGCCTTTGAGCCGGAGGTCATCGAAACGCTGGAGGCCACCTTCGGCAACCTTGCCGAAAAAGAAAATCTGGCGGACGCGGTGCGCTCCGCCTGCCACAACGCCGTGGCGGACAACTTCATGGACTACCTGCAAGACCTGCGGGAGTGCCGGGAGGACAGCCTGCTGGAGGAACTGGATGACCTCAATTTGGAGGTGTTCTACCGGGACGCGCTGGAGGTCAGCGTGGCGTATATGCTGATGACCCGCCTCGGCCTGCGGGCAGACGACTATTTTTCACCCGATGAGTTTGCCCATGTATTTGAGTTCAACACGCCGCCCACGATCAACGCCCTGGGCATCGCCACCAGCGACATCGCGGAGATGGGCCTGCGGGAGATCAGCCGAACGGTCATACAGGCCCAGCAGGATCAGTTTTTTGCAAACCGCACGAGAATCGGTTATGATGGCCGCACAGAACAACACGAAACACCCCATGAAAGGAGCGAACAGCATGGAGGTCACTTACAGGATGCAGAACGGCTATCAGGTGCCGAACCTGCTGATGCCGCAGACGCCGGAGGTGCATCTGGGCAAGTACGCGGAGCTGCGGAGAGAATATCTGATGAAGCGCCGCAGGGTGCTTTACACCAACCTCAAGACCAGCGGCGCTCTGGCGGAGCATCTGGCGGAGATCGAGCAGACCGCACAGAAGATGGTGGAGCAGACCGTGGCGCGGATGGCGAGAGCCGAGGGCGTGACGGAGGAGCTGAAAGCGACCAATCCCCTGCGCTGGACGGGCCTGATGAACAATCTCCGGCACAGCGCGGAGGAGTTGGTGCTCAGCGATCTGATCTACGCCTGACAGCCGAAGAACCCACAGAGGCAGGAAGTGATGAGCTTCCTGCCTTTGTCGATCACAGCGGGGATTATGTGCTGCTGGACCGTTTGCGCGCCGACTGTGACTACTTCCTCGGCGCTGGGGGGCGGAGTGAAAAGCATTTGTGGGCCGGCAGTGTTTACGCGCAAATCAAAAAAATGCGGGAGCTGTATGACGCCCTCCCGGAAAAACCGGAATGGCTGACCGCAGAAGCCATTGACCGATATGCCGCGCAGATGGCCGCACCCTATCAGGTCGCTGCCTATCACCATTTTGAAAACGGCTTTGACGATAAGCTGGACTATCAAACACTGGAAGAAGCGGAGACTGCGGCACAGGGTTATGTTGCCGGTACGATGGAGGAAGACGGTTTTGCATACGACGGCGCTGCCGTGTATGACGCCGAAACACGCCAGTGCCTTCGCGTCTACGGTGATTATCCGGACGAAAAAGCGCAGGAGCAGGCAGCAGCCTTTGCGCTGGAGCATAACGCCGTAACCCCCAACGGTACGGAGCTTCCTGCTTTCCTGGATATGCACCTCATTGAAGCGAATCTGCTGGACGACGGCGGGCGCAAGCACAAGCGGCAGGAGATCTTTGAATACTTTCAAGCGCACAAGAGCCTTGCGGAACGGACGGAGTTCTTAAAAAACAGCTACAACGATATATGGGTGGAGGTCCTGACCGACGGTGTTCGGACAGGCTACCATGCCGAGAAAGACGGACTATTGATGTGGGAGGGCAGCTATCTCTCCCGCACTTCGGAGTCCGTTTTTTCATGGTCGGTCATCACCGAGATGACCGAGGGCCTGATCGAGCGCGGCGAATACAAGATCAAGCTGGGGCTGCAAAACGCCCCAATCGTCGCAGAGCAGCTTGCCCTATTCGACATGGGCGGCGACGCTCCGGTGTACGAGGCTCCGGCAGATGCGCCCTCCGGCATTCTGGCCCCGGCCCGCACGGTGCCGCAGGAGGTCATTGACCTGGCACTCTGCACGGGCGGAAACGAACTCAACAGCGCGGAGCGCATCGCCGTATTTTATATGTGGGAACGGCCAGAGCAGGAAAATGAAGAGTTTTTGCGCCGGGGGTTTGGCACGGAAAATGGGCGCGGCATCGAGTACGAGGGCCGCAAATACGCCGTGTGGTTCATGGAGGATGGCGTCCACCTCGCCCAAGGGGACAGCGTCCGCACCGGGTACAGCAAAACCATGGTCACATGGGAACAGGCGTCGGCCCGTATTCTGAATCTGTTGGAGGCTGGGACTTATCTCTCTGCCTCCGAACTGGCGCAGGCCCCGGACAAGGTGCTGCACGAAGCAATGGACGCGCTTTTGATGACGGCCCGTGACCTGAATGAAGAAGGCCGCGCACAGGGCCTATTCCCGCAGACATTGGACATCCACGACCAGCACAAGGGCTACCCGGAACTGGACGAGGATATGGTGGCGTTCGCAAAGACGGATGGTGGGCTGCAAACGCTGGCACAGGAATATCACACTTTCCTTGACGCTTATGCCCAAGACCGCGACATTATGCGCTGGCGACTATCCGCTTACAACACCCACCGCATCGGTGTTGTGCTGGACGGCCTGCCCTACCCGGAGCGCTACTTTACTGCCCAGCCTAATTTCCTGCGTCAGTGCAAAATGTTCATCACACAAGACGAGATCGACCATCACTTTTTGCGGGAGGGCGTCGAAAGCCGGCTGGCGATCTATTCCCACTTCTGCTATCCTCACACGCCGGAGGAACACCAGAGATTCATCAAGGGCAGCTTTGGTGAGTACAGCGGCGGAGCCCGCGCCGGGTATGGATACACCAAAACTCACAAGGGGCTGGACTACGAACGGGACTATAATTCCAAGAAATATGATACCGTCCATCTGACCATCCCCAATGTGGTCAAGGAGTATGAGCGCCTGATCGCGCAGAAACGCTTCCCCGGCGAGGACTCTATCGCCAAAATCCCGGAATATGAGCGTGGGCAGTTGGCGAGGCTTATTTATAGCGGCTTCTATGATGCCCCGGACGATACTCCGCGTCCCTATCCAAAGGGTGTGGACTTTTATGATGCGCTCCCTATTATTGAAAAGCAACTGGAAGATAGGGGAAAAGCTGCGGAAATGCTGGCGACTCTGACCTCTCGGTTGGATGGCATGACAGATGGTGATCGCTATTACGATTCCGTCCGCCGCGCAAAAGAGCGGCTTGCTGAGTATGTGGACGGCACTTTCAGCCTGTTCAACCATCGGCACGATGCTCCTCAGCAGGAACGCAGCTTTGTGGAGCAGGTCGCAGAGGATGCAGCACGGCTTGCCGCAGAGCAGCCGCCCGCCTATGAGCGATTCAGCGTGATCGAAACGGACGACGGCTACGCCGTCTGGGACGATATTCGGGATGAAATTTATGTTGACAGCGAGGGCGTCCGTGAGACCTTCCCCAGCGAGTGGCAGGCTGAGGATTATCTGGATCAGGTCAGAAAGGCAGTCAACGAAAAGGAAGCGGCGGAATGGCTCTATGTGGAGCGCGCCAAAGACACCGCCGCAGAGCAGCCGGTCGAGCCTGCCACGCAGCCAGCAATCACCGACGCAGAATTTGCGGCACAAAATCTTGTTCCCGGTGAAACGGTATTTGAGATCGACGGCAGGACCTTCCTTGTGGATCGCGTCGATACGGCGCATGGTGTTGTCAACTTTCAAGACATCACCTTTGTCCAAAAGGTCGGCTTTCCCATCTTCCGCACGGAACCAATCTCCTTTGTTCGGAAAATTGTGGAGCAGGCGGACCCCGCTACGCTGGCCCCGCCGCAGCCGCAGACGGACGAGCCGCCTGCGGTACTCACCCCGCCGAAAAAGAAAAAGCAAAACGCACTTGCCTATCCGCTGGACGCGGATGGCCGGAACTACCGCATCACCGATGACCATATCGGAGAGGGCGCACCGCTGGAGCGTTTTCAGCGCAATCTGGACGCGATCCGTACCCTGAAAACCGTGGAGGCGGAGAACCGCACGGCCACAGCGGAGGAACAGGCGGTGCTGGCGCAGTATGTGGGTTGGGGCGGTCTGGCGGACTTCTTTGACGAGAAAAATCCTCGTTACGCTGAACTGAAAGAACTGCTTACCGATGTCGAATACGCCGCCGCCCGCGAATCTACGTTGACGGCGTTCTTTACGCCGCCTGTGGTCATCCGCGGCATCTACGCCGCACTGAGGCAGATGGGTTTCAAGCAGGGCAACATTCTGGAACCTTCCTGTGGCATCGGTAATTTCCTCGGTATGCTGCCGGAAAGCATGAGCGGCAGCAAGCTGTACGGCGTGGAGCTGGACGATCTCTCCGGACGCATCGCCCGCCAGCTTTATCAGAAAAGCAGTATCGCGGTGCAGGGCTATGAGAAAACCGCTTTCCCAGATAACTTTTTTGATGTTGCCATCGGCAATGTCCCCTTCGGTCAGTTTCATGTAGCAGATAAACGCTATGACCGGCTGAATTTCCCCATCCATGAGTATTTCATCGCCAAGGCGCTGGATCAGGTCAGACCGGGCGGCGTTATCGCCGTTGTGACCTCCAGCTACACCATGGACAAGCGCACCGCCAGCGCGCGAAAATACATCGCGCAGCGAGCGGAACTGCTGGGGGCCATCCGGCTACCCAACAATGCGTTCAAGGCCGCGGCGGGCACGGAGGTGGTTTCAGACATTCTGTTCCTGCAAAAGCGGGAACGAATGGTGGATATTGAGCCGGAGTGGGTACACCTTGCCACCAACGAGGACGGCATCCAGATGAACAGCTACTTCATCGACCACCCGGATATGATCTTGGGCGAGATGAAGATGGTGTCCGGGCCGTTCGGCCCCACGCCCACCTGTGAGCCGTACCCGGAGCAGCCGTTGGAAGCACTGCTGGCGGAGGCCGTTCAAAATATCCACGGCGAGATCACCGCTTATGACCGGGAGGAGGAGCTGGAGGGCGAGGATCATTCCATTGAGGCCGATCCCGCTGTCCGCAACTTCTCCTATACACTGGTGGACGGGCAGATCTACTACCGTGAAAACAGCCGTATGAACCCGGTGGAGGTATCCAAGACGGCAGAGAGCAGAATCCGCGGCATGATCGAGCTGCGGGACTGTGTGCGGACGCTGTTGGAATATCAGACCGAGGACTATCCCGATGAAGAAATCAAGGCGCAGCAAGCCAAGCTGAATACCCTCTACGATGCCTTCACCAGAAAATACGGACTCATCAATTCCCGCGGCAATTCTGAAGCGTCAAATCGACGAGATCATGATGGGCATTTCCGAAGCCAAGCGAGAAAAAGCAGAGAATTTCACGATCAAACAGATGGAGAAAACCAAGAAAGGGCTGCAAGCCAAGATCGACAAGCTGAACGACCAGAGCCGCAAGGACGATGTGGTCACCTTTGAGGAATTGGGCGTTGACCGCATCTTCATTGACGAATCGCATTATTTTAAGAACCGTGCGAAACGTTGCGCATAAGCCCTTGTTGACAGCAAGGACGAACAGCGCCATGTGATTGCACTTAGCAATAAGAAAATATCACAGAGAATTTGAATCTTGAAATCAGGGATGAAATTTCCCTGCCGTACAGAACCAATGCCGGAAAGGAGCAATCCCATAGCGGTCTGTCAAACCGCAGGCAGTACGAGAGCTAATACTCCACTGTGCGCTGCACATCTGTAAATATGCAGGGTACAAAGCGTGGTGAAGTCGTAACCTGAAAACCTAAACCCCTGCAAGGGGGCATGGAGAATAATGGTGCGGGCTTCCGAAACCTATGGCTATCCGTTAGTGAAAGCTATGCAGCATCGTAAGAGTAAGCGGCATCCGAAAGGGTGAAAATTGGAAAAAGAGTGTGTGGTTGGTTTTTCCGCACATGCCCTGTGGAATGAAATGTCTACACGGAATCATGCAGAAACTGTGGTTCAAAGCATGGTTAGATTTTCCCGGTGTAAGGTAGCGGCCTAAGGGTTTCAATGGTCAGCAATGACCGCAAGGATAGAGATTCAGGAACGTTTGAGAGCCTGTATTTGGAGTGTTACAGCACAATGAAGAATACAGGAAGTCAGCCGTACCATAGTAGTCTGCGGCTGGGTAACGCCAGCTTCACGGGGCTGAAATGTCCCACGGCGAAGGGTACGAGTCAAACTGATTCACAAATTTCACAAAACGAAAATCCAATAACTCCCTGAAAGATGGGTGACGAACTGCGAGGTGAAAGCCTTGTGCATTTGAACGTCAGATTTTCAGCGGAAACGGAACTGAAAGCCATTCAGGATATGCTCTATGAGAAATCCGGGCAAGGCGTTTCGTTCACCGGACTGGTGGAAGCAATGGCGCACGAAGTCACCATTGTGACCGCCATCCATAACATCAAGTCCAATAAGGGCAGTAAAACCGCCGGAGTGGACAAGATGAAAATGGACAAATATCTGCAAATGCCAAAAGATGAACTGATTTTATTGATTCAATCGTGTTTTCGCAAATACCAGCCCAAACCAGCCCGCCGTGAATATATTCCAAAAAGCAACGGCAAAATGCGGCCGCTGGGAATCCCTACGGTACTGGACAGAATCATACAGGAATGTGTGCGGCTAATCATAGAACCAATATGCGAAGCGAGATTTTATCCGCACAGCTACGGCTTCCGCCCCTACCGGGCACAAAAGCACGCAATCCGGGACATTATCAATGTAATCAATGCCGGGTGTAAATCCCCCTACCAGGCTGTATGGGCAGTGGAAGGTGACATTCAAGGGTGTTTTGACAACATCAGCCACCGGATACTGCTTCAAAAAGTATGGCGAATGGGCATCCATGACAAACGGGTGCTGAAAATCATCAGCCAAATGCTGAAAGCTGGGTATATCGAACGGGATTTGTACCACAAAACGGAAACCGGCACACCGCAGGGAGGAATCCTCTCCCCTCTGCTGTCGAATATATATCTGAATGATTTTGACTGGTATGTGGGGCGAACCTACATGGAGCCGCATCGTAAATGCAAACACAAATGCAATGATACCCGAAGGCTGAAATGGGCAGGAACCACTCCAAAGTATAACTTCCGTTATGCCGATGACTGGGTGGTGCTGACTTCTACGGAAAAGGAAGCGTTCCGTATGAAGCGTGAGCTGACAAAATACTTTAGGCAAAAACTGAAATTGGAACTGTCGCAGGAAAAGACCTATGTGACCGATTTACGGAAGGGAGGGATACATTTTATCGGTTACATCGTCAAGGCGGAGCGAAAGCGCAAAACGCCTGACCCTGCAACGTGGACGGAACATCTGGTGGGAAAACCATTGCCGGACATGGAACGGCTGTCTAAAAAGATTGCCAGTCTGCTGGAACAGGTACACCGTATTGAGCTATATTCAAAGCCCAACACACAGGCCGCCCAGATACAGTATGTGAATTCCATCATTCTGGGGCTGGCGCAATATTACCAGCCATCCATCTGTTCACACGCCTATCATGCAATCGACCGCAGGATAAACAATGCGGCACTGGCCGTTTGGAAAAAGCTGTTCCCGAAACAGTATAACCAGATGCAGGTTCCGCTGAAAACACTCTGCAATCTTCCGCACAGGCACGAAGGATATGAGAGCAAAACCTTTGCAATTCCCATCGAGGGAAAATGGTTTGGAATCACCTATGCGTTTATCACGCACAGCCGACATGAGCGCAAGCCGTTTGACCAGGAGATGACCCCTTACACGGCGGAAGGCCGCAGGCGGTATGTGAACTACCGGAACAAACACAAACTGCTGCCCTGTGACCGGCCATCCATCAACACCCCGGAGGATATCGCCCTTGCCTGCTATGCAGACGGAAAGGGCTGGAAAGCAAACTTTGAATACTTCATGAACCGGGAATACGCCTATAACCGGGATAAGGGAAAGTGCAAATGCTGCGGGAAACCATTTTCCATAACAGTTCCAAAACACTGTCACCACATCGACAACCAGCTTCCAATCGAAAGAATCAATAAAGTTCCCAATCTGGCATGGCTGTGCGAATCGTGCCACCGCATGGTTCATAACAGCCCAATACCGCCTGAGCTGGACGCAAAGGTGGTACGCAAAATTATGAAATACCGAGAAAAACTCAAACCGTGAAATTTGTGAGTACGCTGTACCTGTGAGGGTGCAGTGGTATTGAAATCTGAAGGAAGAAAGTAAATCAGTTTGATGGAACGCCGGGTGCGCTGAAAGGTGCACGCCCGGCGTGAGGTGGGGGAAAATCCAGAGGAAACGAGTATGTGGCCTGCGGCCACATACTACGTCCAAAGGATTACCTATCACTATTTTTTTTGTATACGAAAATGCGCAATGTGGGAGGTATTGCCCAGACCGAAGCGCAGAAATCCAGCGATTTATTTATGAAGTGCCGCTACCTCGACGAGATTACCGGGGGGCGCGGCATTGTCTTTGCCACCGGCACCCCCATTTCCAACAGCATGGTGGAGCTTTACACCATCCAACGATACTTGCAGATGAACGCCTTGCAGGAGCAGGGCTTGCAGCACTTTGACGCATGGGCGGCGAACTACGGAGAGACCGTCACCGCCATCGAGCTGTCTCCCGAGGGCACCGGCTACCGGGCCAAGACGCGGTTTGCCAAGTTTTATAACCTGCCGGAGTTGATGAGCGTATTCAAAAATGTGGCGGACATTCAGACGGCGGATATGCTCAAGCTCCCCGTGCCGGAGGCACATTACCACAATATCGCCCTGAAACCATCGGAGTACCAGAAAGAGATCGTGGCGTCGCTGGCGGAGCGCGCTGAGAAAGTCCGCAACCGCGAGGTGGACAGCAGCGTGGACAATATGCTGCTCATCACCAACGATGGCCGCAAGCTGGCGCTGGATCAGCGGCTGGTCAACCCCATGCTTCCCAGCGATCCCAACAGCAAAGCCGCCAAGTGCGCCGAAAATGTGTTTGAGATCTGGCAGCGCACCGCTGGCCAACGCTCCACGCAAATGATTTTTTGCGACCTGTCCACCCCAAAGGATGACGGCACTTTCAGCGTTTATGATGATATTCACGCAAAATTGCTGGAATTGGGTATTCCCGAAAACGAGATCGCCTTCATCCACAACGCCAAGAGCGAGGTACAGAAGAAAGACCTGTTCGGCAAAGTACGGAGCGGTCAGGTGCGTATCCTGCTGGGCAGCACCCAGCGCATGGGCGCTGGCACCAACTGCCAGCAAAAGCTCATCGCTTTGCACCATCTGGATTGTCCGTGGCGTCCGTCCGACCTTCAGCAGCGGGAGGGGCGCATCATCCGGCAGGGCAACGAAAACCCGGAGGTAGACATTTACAGCTATGTCACCGAGGGCACCTTCGACGCCTACCTTTACCAGCTTGTGGAGAGCAAGCAGAAGTTTATCAGCCAAATTATGACCAGCAAATCGCCTGTCCGCTCCGCCGAAGATGTAGACGAGCAGGCGCTTTCTTATGCCGAGATCAAGGCACTGGCCAGCGGCAACCCCATGATCAAGGAAAAGATGGATCTTGACATTGAGGTGTCCAAGCTGAAACTGCTGAAAGCCAACCATCTTTCTCAGAAATACGCGCTGGAGGACGCCATCAGCAAGGGCTTTCCGAAACAAATCGCGGAAACGCAGGCGCGAATCGCCGGGTATGGCGCGGATATTGCCGCCGTCAAGGAGAACACCCATCCCAATGGGGACGGTTTCTCCCCGCTTATGCTGGCGGGTGTCACCCATGCCGACAAAAAGGAAGCAGGCGCGGCGCTGCTGACCATGTGCCAGACGATGCTCTCCCCGGAGGCGACACAGATCGGCAGCTATCGCGGCCTGACGTTGGAACTGTCCTTTGATACCTTCGCGCGGGAGTACCGCCTGACCATGATCGGGCAGCTCCGCCATACCGTTACGCTGGGAACCGATGTGTTTGGCAATTTGCAGCGCATGGACAATGCGCTGGAGGGACTGCCTATTAAGGAGCAAACCTGCCGGGAGCAGCTTTCCAATCTGCAAACGCAGTTGGAAACCGCAAAGGCAGAGGTACAAAAGCCGTTCCCCCGCGAGACGGAGCTGAACACCAAAACGGCACGGCTGGAGGAATTGAATTCCCTGCTGAATTTAGACCACAAAGAGCCGGAGATCGTAGACACCGAGCCGGACGAGGATCAAAGGCCGCCGGAGCGCCGCAGACCGCAGTTGGAGCGGTAAAACCAATAGAAAACGGAGGAAATTATGGGTTATCAGGAAAGTTGGTTCTATATCGAGCCGCAGCACAAATTCAAGAAATTGATCCAGGCATACGAAAAGGCGGAGCAGTCCGGCTACTATGAGGTGGCCGGTGCGGAACCACATTCCGTTATTGTTTTGAAGCAGCCATTTGGCGATATTCCCGCAGGAAAGAAGCTGCTTTGGGTATGCGGTGACCGCGGATTCCACTGTGCCGCTGGCGTATTTGGCGGCGAGCTGAAATGCTCTGGCAGGCTTCGCGTGATCCCGGTGGAGGCGGTGCTGAACGGCACCGACGATCCCCGTATGGAGGGGCTGGACTTTGACAGTCCGGCCCCCAGCGAAAACGCCTATATGAAACGATACAGCGTCGCCAATTACGCCCACCGGATGCGGGCGGGATTGGCGAGATAATTTTTGAAATGGAGGATCATTTACAATGAAACAGTTGGAAAGAAAGCAGGAAAAAGAACGGTTAGAACGCCAGATACATCAGCAGATGCTAAAAGAGCAGGAAAGCCTCATGAAAGAATTACGCACGATGCTGCCCGAAGCAGCAGCTTCCTTTTCTTCGGAGCGTATCGTTTGCCTTTGTCATGTTGTTGACCTGTGGGCCTGCATTGTGGCCCTGTTTGAAGCACCAACTCCGCTTTCCATTAGCAAGCTGAGACGGCTGGCAGACTCGGATATGCCATTGATATTATTGAGCAGCGAGATCATGGAAAAAGAGAGCGATTTCCGTGTTATTGAGCTATAAGGAGAACATCATGCCTACAAAAGACGAATTGGAAACCAAATTATACGAAAAAATGTCGCAGGAAAACGAGGCGTTCCTTGCGGAGATGAAAACGCAGTCGCCTGATGAGATCATTTCTCACGCCTATGAGATCGCTTGCCGTGATAATTTGCTGATGCTTTTTGAGGATGAAACAAGCCTCTCCGAACGGCAGCTTGCGGTGCTGAACGAGTTTGAGCATCCCCTGTCACAGCTTTATACAGACTGGCTCTCCCGCGATACGGATGAGATGGATGCCTTTCGAGACAGCATTGCGTGCTGTGCGGATGATATTCTGCGGAAAAGAGTCGAAGAAAAATATCGAGATCCCGCGCAGCCCATATATCCTAATACCCGTTCTGAGGCCGTGGTTCGCGGAGAGGTCTTTGAGTGGATGGCCAGCAGGGATCGGACGCTGACCTGTGCGGGAGCCTTTGAGAAGGGTGCGACCAACGCCTACAACGATGGAAAGCTGTCTGCTTTTTTGAAGGAGTGGACAAACACCTACGGCAAGGATCGCTGTATGTTCGTGCTGGCCTGCACCATGCGGCAGCGTGGCGGAGATGAGCAGTTTTATCTGCCGGCGCGTCAGGCTACGGGCCGCTTTGCGGCGCTCCAAAAGCAGATGGGCGGGCACACAGACGTTTACGCGGTGGACAATCACTCCTGCGTGATCAATGCCGCGATGGAGCAGCTTGCCAAGCCGGAGCGCAGCGTGGAGCCAAAGGCAGTGAAAAAGAACACGCCGGAGCGGTAATTGTTGGACATTGCGTAATTTCAATTCTAAAGGAGCTTTCTAAAATAACCCCAGCATGGTATAATACTGAAAAAGTCCGTGGGAGTATGTTATCATGACGGATGAAGCAAAAGAACGCAGAATTCAGGCGGTAAAGCTGGCAGATACCTTAAATGCCATTGAAGGCGTTCCTGTTTCGGAATATGCCAAGATGCTCTCACAGTGCTGGGCAAACGGCGATTCGACTGGCGAGCAAATGAAAGAGGCTCTGCTGGCCTCCCGTTACAGGTTGGCAGCGCAGGAGCATTCTGCTCATGAAACTATGTTTAGTCAAGAACAATAGGAGGAACCGATGCATGGATGATTTAGCAATCAGCAAAAACAGCATCCATCCTGAACAGACGGAGATCATTATGTATCAGACCGAGGATGGCTTGACAAAAATCGATGTCCGCATGGAAAACGAAACCGTTTGGCTGACGCAGGCGCAGATGGCGGAACTGTTTCAACGAGAGCGCAGCGGTATCACGAAACATATAAAAAATGTATTTGCTGAAGGTGAGGTAGATGAAAAAAGCAATGTGAAAAATGTTCACATTGCAAATTCGGATAAACCCGTCGCATACTACAGCTTAGATGTCATCATCTCTGTGGGTTATCGCGTGAAGTCGTTGCGCGGCACCCAATTCCGAATTTGGGCCAATTCCGTGCTGAAAGAATACCTCATCAAAGGCTTTGCCATGAACGATGAGCTTCTGAAGCAAGCTGGCGGCGGCAACTATTTTGATGAGTTGATGGATCGCATCCGCGATATTCGCTCGTCTGAAAAGGTGTTCTGGCGAAAAGTTCTGGACATTTACGCCACCAGCGTAGATTATGACCCGCGGACAGAAGCCTCCGTCCTTTTCTTCAAAACTGTCCAGAATAAAATGCACTGGGCCGCTCACGGTCAGACGGCGGCAGAAAAGATTTTTTACAGCGCAGACAGCAGCAAGCCCAACATGGGGTTGCGCTCATTTTCCGGAAGTCATCCTACCCAGAACGATGCCCTCGTTGCTAAAAATTACTGTACCGAGGACGAGCTGCTGGCACTTAATGACATTGTATCGGCTTACCTTGATCTCGCGGAGATGCAGGCCCGCCGACGCATTCCTATGTATATGTCAGACTGGATCGACACGCTGGATGGCTTCCTCAAACTCTCCAAACACGAAATTCTGACTCATGCAGGCAAGATCAGCGCGGCCGCAGCGGAGAGAAAAGCCAAGGAAGAATACCGAAAATACAAAGAACTTCAGTCTGTTGAATTATCCAGAGGTGAAAAGGACTACATTGCCGCATTGGAAAGCGCTGAGCAAAAATTGCTGAAAAAGAGCGATCAATAAGCGATTCATATTACTCAGAAGCCGTTTGCAGAAATGCAGACGGCTTTTCTGATACCCGGAGGTGATTCCCCATACCCTACCTATCTAAGGAACAGATCGCTGCCGCCCGCGAGATGGACCTGCTGACCTACCTGCGGCGATTTGAACCGCAAGAGTTGGTGCATATCGGCGGAGATACCTATGCCACCCGCACCCACGACAGCCTGAAAATCTCCAACGGGAAATGGTGCTGGTGGTCACGGAATATCGGCGGCACAACTGCGCTGGACTATCTGACCCGCGTGGAGGGGCTTTCCTTTCTGGATGCCGTTCAGCGCATCCTTGGAGAATTGCCCCGTGTGCTGACCAAATCAGAGCCAACCGCACCGCTCCCGAAAACTGAATTTACCCTCCCACCCAAACACGCCGACACCCGGCGTGTTTTTGCATATCTGCGGAGCCGCGGCATTGACGCGGAGATCATCAACCACTGCATCAAGCACGGGCAGCTTTACGAGGACGCCGAGCGTCATAACTGCGTATTTGTGGGCTACGAACATGGGAACCCTGCCTACGGCGCACTACGTGGGACGCTCTCAGAAACCACCTTCGCCGGTGAAGTCCCCGGCAGCGATAAGCGGTTTTCCTTTGCCGTTCCCCTCCGCGCCGGCGGCAAAACCCTCTGTGTGTTTGAATCCGCCATTGACGCCCTTTCTTACCTGACGCTGCTGAAGCTGCGCGGGCAGGATTGGCGCGCAGCCAATACGCTGTCCCTCTCCGGCATCTATCAGCCACGGAAGGATGGTTCCATCCGATTCCCCGCGGCGCTGGAGCAATACCTGAAGGACAACCCCGGCGTGGCACGGATCGTGCTGTGTCTGGATAACGACGGACCGGGACGGGCGGCGTCGGCGGCCATTCAAAAGAGACTTTCCGAGTATGAGGTCATCGACAACCCACCCCGCCGCGGAAAGGACTACAACGACCAGCTCCGGCTTGTAAAAGGGATCAGCGGCAGGGTAAAGACCCGTGGCGGCGAGGCGCGCTGATTATCTTTTTCGGCTGGGTTAGGACTGCAAGCGGCCTGCGGCTGCTTTGCAGTCGCAAGCATAGCATTTTGACATCAAAATGCGCTTGTTAAGGGGCGCAGCCCCTTAATATCCCCACTTCAACAGGAAAGGAGCCTCTATGAAACGCAACAATGTCAAGCAAATTACCATTCGCCTGACCGCTGATGAATACGCCCATGTCAAACAGCTTTCCAAGGACAGCGGCTTGAAAATGGAACCTGCGATTCGGCGGCTTATCATGGGCGTGAACCTGCGTCCCCGTCCGCCTGATGAACTGCCGGAGCTGCTGCGTCAGCTCTCCGGCATCGGTACAAACATCAACCAAATCGCCAAAGTCGCCAATGCCTCCGGCTATGTCCGCAAGGAGGACATTCAAAGCATCATGGAAATGCAGGCGGCATTGTGGAGGGCGGTGAAGCGGGGGTAGTGGCTGTCACCAAAGTTTTTGCCATCCGCGTCCGGTTAGATGACCGTGTACGCTACATCACCGATGGAGAGAAAACCTCGCTGGCGTCCAGCATCACCTACATCTCTAATCCCGAAAAGACGGAGCAATTCTTTTTCACTTCTGCGTTGAATTGCAGCAGCGTGGACACCGCCCTCTCTGAAATGATGGAAACCAAGCAGCAGTTTGGCAAAATGGGCGGCGTTCTCGGCTACCACTTCATCCAATCCTTTGCTCCTGGCGAAGTCACACCGGAGCAGGCACACGAGATCGGGTGCGAGTTTGCACGGCGTCTGTTCGGCAATGATTTTGAGGTCGTCATCGGGACCCATTTGGACAAGGCCCATCCCCATAATCACATCGTGGTCAATTCTGTTTCCCGCACGGACGGCCACAAGTATCATTCCAACCCGGAAAGCTATTACAACGATGTGCGCGGCACCTCGGACGCGTTGTGCCGGGAGAATGATTTATCCGTCATCACCCCGCAGGGCAAGGGCAAGCATTACGCTGAGTGGAAGGCGGAGCAGGGCGGCAAGCCCACCGTGCGCGGCGTGATCCGCGCCGACATTGACGCCATCATCCACCAAGCCTACACCTACGATACCTTTCTCATGCTGCTGCGAAAGAACGGTTACGAGGTACGCCGCAGCCCCAATCGGAAATACACCACGGTCAAGCCCCCCGGCGCAAAGCGGGCGATCCGCCTGGACAGCTTGGGCGAGGGCTACACCGAAGCGGATATTCTGCTGCGGCTCTCCCGCCAGCGGCACGGCGGCATGGCCTCGCCGACCGTCACCCATGCCGTCAAGCGTTACCGCATGAAAGGCAAGCTGGCCACTGTCCGAAAAAAGAAAATCACCGGTTTTCATGCGCTCTATCTCCGCTACCTCTACCTGCTGCGTGGGGGCAGGCGGAAAAAGCTGCCGCCCAAGCTGCCCTTTTCCGTCAAGCGGGAGGTCATTCATTTGGAGCGATATGAGCAGCAATTCAAATACCTTTTATCAAGCGGAATCACTACCGAAGCGGAGCTGGAGCAGCGTATCCGTGTGCTGGAGTGGGACATCCGCTTGCTGGAGGAACAGAGAAAACCACTTTATCAGGAAAGGAGGAACACCAGCGATGAAGAAGCACAAGCCAAGTACAGCGCGGAGATCCAACAGCAGACTGCCGCCCTGCGTGAAAAGCGCGGGGAACTGCGTCTGTGCCGCAGGATACAATCGGACATTCCGCAGGTATCCCAACAGTGCCAGCAGGCGCAGGCTGAACGGCAGGAAAATCTAAAGAAGAAGGAGGAACACGAGCATGAGTACCAACGGTGAAACCGCTGACCTGATGGTGCGTGAGGGCATCCAGATCACCGAGAGTGCCCTCAAGCTGGCAGGGCTGGGGGCGAAAAATCTTGCCGCCCTGTTGATTGCCCTTGCCAACGACAATCAGAAGCTCGCCGGTAAAACCAACCTCAAGCGCCTGATCCACGACGGCGAGGAGCTGACGATTTTTTCCGTCAAGCAGGAGGACTTGAAGGGCTTTCAGATGAAAGCCAAACGCTACGGCGTCCTGTTTTACCCCATCGTCAACAAGGTGGAAAAGACCGGTACGGTGGAGATCATGGCGAAGGCCAGGGACGCCAAGCAGATCAACCGCATTTTTGAACGCATGGGCTATCCCGCCCCGGTGAAGGAGGATACTGCCGAAAAAAAAGAGAACGCCCGCGCTCCGTCCGAGAACAGCTCAATCAAGCGCGGGACTGGTGCGAGAGTGTCTACGGAACCGGCTGCGGAGAAAGCTGATGCCCGCCCCTCTGTCCGCAGCCGCCTGATGGCGCTGCAAGCCGCAGCAGAACGGGATGGCACAGCTCCCACCAAGGACTCCGTGCGGGAAGCCATTCAAAAGGCTATGCCCACGCGGGAATAAATTGATTTTGAGAAGGAGAAACGAACATGGCAAAGTTAGACGATTTGATCCAGCAGAAGCAGCAGAGGGACGAGGACTGGAAGGCAAAGAAAACAGCGGAGCGCGAGGAATTGGGGCAGCTTTCCGACGATGCGGTCATGCACGTCACCAGCGAACCCGGCGCATACCTCCACTATCTGGATACGCAGGCCATCAACCCGCGATACAGTGCATCCAATGTGATGCTGGCGATGGCGCAGAACCCGGACATCACCTACATCAACAGTCTGGAGGTGTGGAACCGGCTGGGGCGCAGCGTCAACCGCGATGAGAACGGCATGAAGATCCGCGTGTCAGACACCTATGTGAAGGACGGAAGGGAGTATCACGGCTATAAAATCGGGCGTGTTTTTGATGTGACGCAGACCCACGGCAAGGCCGGTGTTCCGGCGCTGAGCCTGAAAGACAATACACCGGAAATGGACGCCGCCCTGCGCCGATTGCTGGACAGCTCCCCCGTTCCCGTGGTCACCAGCAGCACCATGTATCAGGACGCCGTTTATGATCCTAAGACGCAGAGCATTACGGTATCCAGCCGCCTGATCGACAGCAAGATCTTTGCGGCGCTCTCCCGTGAGATCGTCCACGCCGGCATCCATGACCACGGGCGCTATCCCTACTATACCCGCGAGGACTGCGCCATGGACGCCGAGAGCGTCAGCTATATGCTCTGCCGCAATTTCGGCGTGGAGACCCCGCAGCCCGATGTGAGCCGCGTGGGGCAGGTGTTTGACGGTATGGAGGTGCAAGATCGCCGCGGCGTGGTGGACAGCCTGCAAAAGTATTTCCGCAAGCTGCAAAATGACATTCAGCGTGAGATCTCTCCGCAGGAGCGCAAGCAGCCGGAGCAGAACCGGCCTGTCCGTTGAAGGGGGTGAAATCTGTGAAAAAGAAACTTTCGCTTTTGCTGTGCATAGCAGTGACATTGTGCGCTATGAGCAGCACGGCTCTGGCCGTTTCCGCTGAACCCATCAAGGAGGCTGATCCGGTAACTGCCATGATTACTGCCGCAGATACACTCCCCGGCATTTCCGCCTATCCCGCCGAGGTCAGAGCCAGCGAGGAAAACGGCGTCTATCGTTTGGAAAAGGTCTACTACCTGACCGCGAAGGACGATCCCGCCACGATCCCCACCGCTGACTTTGAGCGTGAGGGCCACACTTATACGCTCCTTGATTTGCTGAAAAACGACCAGACAGAAACGGACACGCGGGAGCATATCGAGGTGGTCACGCTGGAGAGCAAGACCAAAGATATGGCGGAAATTCTGAAAATGCTGGAGCCAAAGCTGGAGGTCAAGACCGAGGACGGCTATGAGGGTGTCCTGTCCCTTGACCACACCACCATTCAGGTGGAGGCAGCGGGCTACGGGACCAGCAGCCGCACGGTGACGGCAGAGCGTACCTATCCAAACCTCTCCGACGCGGATGTGTCTCTTGTTCCAAAGTCCGTGAATGAAAATGGCCGCACCCTGACCCTTGCCGATGTAAGCTGGCAGGAAGCAGCCGTCGATCCCACGGACGGCTATGACATTCCCATTCGCTATACCGCTGTGGCGAGCTACACCGGCACCGCCACCAGCAAATATGCCACCGGCTACACCGTCACGGCGGACTATAAGGGTGACGTCACCCGCACAAGCTGTGATACGGTGATCTACACCGCCGTTTTTTCCAGCGTTGGGAATGCAGCGGCGAAAACCGGACGCAGTAGTTTTAACTGGCTGTGGCTGCTGATCCCCGTGGGAGCTGCGGCGCTGGGCGGCTGCGGTTACGCTGGTTATAAGGGCTATCGCCACTACATCAATAAGAAAAGAGGGTACGCCGCATGAAAAAATATCTGACCACGCTGCTGGCCGCCTGCTGTATGCTGGCGGCTTTTTCCGTGCCTGCATCGGCACTGGAGTATCACTTTGACGGCCCGGACGCAGGACTGTTCGGACGCCCCACCTCGGACGATACCATTTATGTCACGATGGACAAGCCTGTGAATACCGACCGGAGCAAAAACGCCGCCTACATCCCGCCTGCCTTCGGCTCTCCCACCTCCTACACCCTGAACGCCGGAGAACTGCTGACGCCAAACCTTGTGAGCGGTTCAGTCACGGGAACGACCAGCGGCACAGGCGGTGTGACCGTCCTGCCGCCCTCTACTTCCGGCAGCACCGGCGGAAACACCGGCTCCTACACGCCGGTAAAGTACACCGCGGTCACGAAAGACCTCTATTACAGCGGCGGCTACCTCGGTACACTGAAAATCCCCACCCTCGGCCTGTCTGTCAAGGTGTATCAGGGGACGGACGCGGACGCGCTCCGCAAGGGCGCGGGCCATTTTGCCAGCACTTCCATTTGGGAAGGTAATGTGGCGATTGCGGGCCATAATCGGGGCGTCAACAATCACTTCGGAAAGATTCACACCCTTGACATTGGGGACACCATCAAGCTGACCACCCAGCTCGGCACCCGCAGCTATGAGGTATATTCTGTCAATAAGATCAGCGTAGATGATACCAGCGTCCTAAACGACAGCACGGAGAACATCATCACCCTTGTCACCTGCGTGATGAATCAGCCAGATTACCGCTGGTGTGTGCAGGCTCGAGAAAAATGATGAGATGCTGTGATGGTCATAGAAAATTAACGATTTGTGACAGCAAGAAATCATTGCATAGCGGGCAGTGGCCTGATAAAATAAAGTAGAGGATGAGAAGCTATCCTCGAAAGGAAGTGCCGCATGGTAAGGAGGTAGTATTTATGTCTGACATGGCTATTGACGCTGCCCGCATGATGGATATGCTGCCTGACGAAGATAAAAACTTTGCCTATGAGTTCATCAAGAAGCTGGTAAAAGCGTGGGACCCCGACTTCACAAAAGTGACGCCGGAGGAGGCACAGCGCATCAAGGCGGCAGAAGAAAGCGGCTTTGTCGCGGACAGCGATATTGACTGGGATCATCTCAGCGCCATCGTATAACAGAAGATGGATACCGTTGATCTGATCGAACGGAAGCTGGGCGAGGCCAAAAATGCTGCGGCTTTATCTGCTGCCCGATACACAGCCGACGAAATGTTTTCCCACATAAGAACGAATCAAACATCAACAGGAAGAAAACCGCTCTGAGAAATCAGGGCGGTTTTCTTACAAAATAGCATCAATGTTAATAACTTCCCAAAATAGAAAGTTTTTAATATTGATGTGAAAAACTTTTCTGTGCTTCTTTTCCTCGTTTTTTGACACACGGCAGCTTCCGCGATACCATGAAGCCATCAAAGGATATGGAGGTACACACTATGAAGCGAGGAAGTTTTGCAGCCGGTTTTCTTACCTGCCTGCTGTTGGCTGGCGTCACTACCACGGCGTATGCTGCCGGGATCATGGCAGAGCGCAGTCACCATCGCATTGTCGTAGATGGAAAAGAAGCGCAGATGGAAGCCTATGTCATCAACGGCAGCAACTATGTGCGGCTTCGGGACATCGGCAAGGCTGTTGGTTTCGAGGTTTATTGGGATAGTGAGAACGGCTGTGTGCAGGTGGAGAGCGGAAAACCTTACACCGGCGAAGAACCGGCAAAGGACGGAGTCATTAAACCCACTCCGCAGCCAGAACCCACAGTCCCCACCAACGATGCCGATGTGGATGCCATGAAACAAGACATCATTGACCGCACCAATGCCCTGCGCAAAGAAAACGGCGTTGCTGTGCTGCGTGTCAACGACAGGCTCATGCAGGCGGCGCAGGTTCGCGCGGATGAGATGACTGCGCATACCGTTTATTCTCACACAAGGCCGGATGGCAGAAAATTCAATACCGTCACGGATTGTCCCTACATGACCGAAAATATCCATCGCATCGCAGATTGGGTGCTGTCTGACCAGACACTTGCCGAACGGGCCGTGGCGGATTGGAGCGCTTCGACAACCCACAACAAGAACATGGTCAACCCAAAGCTATCTGAGATTGGCGTTGGGCTGGCAAGAGGTGTCAATGATACTGGTGACCCGTGCTGGTACTGTGTCCAGCTTTTCCTCTACGATGGATGCTCCGTCACTCGGGTGGATACCCCCACAAACAAATAAATCATCAACTTTCACGCAAGAGCAGGTCGTCAAGATCTGCTCTTTTTATTGCGCTTTTTGGAAAGGAGAAAGACATGAAGTCAATTAAACATCACTTGTTGTCACTGCTTTTGACGCTGGTGACAGTCTTGAGCCTGCTGCCGACTGCGGCTTTTGCCGCGTCGAACACGGGTTCCGGCCTCAAAATTACCACCAACCAGGCATATTGGAGCACGCGCCTGCTCGCCAACGGTACCCCATACAGCTACCGCCCGCCGCTCGTGGACGGTAAGCTCGTGTACTGCATGGATAGCGGCCTCGGCTATCATTACGCAACGCCTTCGTACCTGAATTCCTTCACATGGACGTCCGGTACCGGCGCGGACGCAGATGCGGTATTGCAGTCGGCTGTCACGAACAGCGGCCTCAGTGAAATGGACGCCGCGACCGTCGAGAACGTCAAATGGATGATGACCTACCTCAACGACTGCAAGGCATCCAATGTTGGCCAGCTTTTTATGGCCGTGCAGACGTATGTGTGGGATCACCAAAGCTATAAAGGCGAGCCCGGTGGAGACGGCGATGCGGGCGGCTATGCCAACGCCGACACCTATGATCTGTATCTGAGCCTCATCGACTGGCTTCTGGAGCAGAAAGCACAGGAGGACGCCGAGTTCCAGCGCCAGATTGAAGAGTACACTGCACAGGGTAAGTCTGCATCCATTGTGGAGGACCAGAGTGCAAAATGGGCGGTATACGCAATTTCCAGTAACCGCAAAAATCAGTCATTCTTCAATTATTATGGTCCCCGCAAACTGGTCACTCAGGATAAGCCCGGAGGCGGCGGAGAAGAACCTGCACCGCCTGCAGGCGTTGGCAAGATTGTGCTGAAAAAAACTGCTGGTGGAACCACAACCGGTCTCGCCGGTGCACGTTTCAGCATCTATTTCAACGGGCAGATCGTCGGCAGCGACATCACCAATGCACAGGGTGAGATCTATGTTGAGGACGCCGCGACCGGCCTTTGGAGCTTTGTCGAGACCTCCGCACCGGACGGTTACTGTGTCGATCCCACGCCGAAGAGCGTGTACGTAGATGTAACTGAGGGTGACCGCGAATACACTGTTGCGGCGGTCAACTACGAAAAGCCCGATATGAAGATCATCAAGCGCGACGCCATGAGCGGCAAGCCCATCGCTGGCACGGTCTTTTCCATTAAGTCCGTTACCGGAAGTTATTCCACCTCCGTCACGACTGGCACGGACGGTTCCGCAACGCTCTCGGCCATTCCTGCCGGTGTCTATGTTGTGCGTGAGGAATCCGTTCCCGAGCCGTACATCGTGAGTAACACCGAGCAGACGGTGGCGCTGCGCCCCGGCAAAACCTCCGAGGCCACTTTCGTTGACTATGAAAAGCCCGGTCTTGAAATTGTCAAGAAGAACATCGCCAACGGAGAGCCTATCGAGGGCGTGACCTACCGCATCGAGCAGATCGACGGCAACTTCTCCACCAGCGCCACCACCGATAACCATGGCCGCATTTTCCTTGAGAGCATCCCTGTGGGCAGCTACAAGGTCACGGAGATCAATGTTCCCAACCATGTTATTCTCTGCCCCATCCCGCAGGAAGTGGCATTGAAGCCCGGTGAAACCTCTACCGCCACCTTCTTCAACGCCCTCAAGCCCAGCTTGGAGATCCGCAAGGTAGACAGTGTCACCGGCGATCCCATCAAGGGCGCTAAGTTCCAGATCTGGTACGGCAGCAACCACACCGATACCGGCGAGCCCAACGACCTCGGCACTTACTTTTCTGACGCAAGCGGAAAAATCATTCTTCCTGAGATCAAGGATGGCTGGTATAAAGTAACGGAATTGGAACCGGCGTCCGGGTACGTCATCAAGGAGCCCGCCACGCAGGAGTGCTTCATCTCCGGTGGTGAGAGCAAAGTCCTGACCTTTGAGAACACGCCCCTTTCCGCAATCATCATCCGCAAGGTGGACAGCGAGAGCGGTCAGCCGCTGGAGGGCGCGTGGTTCCGCATCCGCTACCTTGGCGGTACCTCCGGCACAGGCGGTACAGTCATCGGTGAGTACCGCACTTCGAGCAATGGAACCATTGTTGTGACCGGCCTCAAGGCAGGCACTTACGTCTGCGAGGAGATCTCCGCGCCGGACGGGTATGTGATCACCGACGCCACGGAAACGGTCTATCTCTCCGGCAAGGATCAGGACGTCATTACCGTGACCTTTGGCAACGATAAGATGGGTTCCCTCCTGATCGTAAAAAAGGACGCCGTGACCGGCGCCCCCATTTCCGATGTGGAGTTCTTCATCACCGATTCGGATGGCAGCGTGATCGGCAACGCCAACGGAAAGTATGTGACCGATAGCGCGGGTACCATCCGCATTGACGGCCTGACGCCCGGCATGACGGTCATCGCAAAAGAGGTGCGTGCCAAGGATGGCTACATCCTCGACGATACCCCGCAGAGCATCAAGATCAAGCGCAATTCCGTGATGACGCTGGAATTCCGCAATCAGCCCAAGGGCGGCGTACTCGTCAAAAAGGTGGACGCTGTAACAAATGCCCCCATCCCGGATGTTGAGTTTCTTGTCACGGATTCCGACGGCAATCTCATCGGCAACGCCAACGGCAAGTTCGTGACGGACAGCGCAGGTACTTTCTCTATTACCGACATTGCCCCCGGTACGACGCTCATCATCAAGGAAACCCGCGCGAAGGACGGCTATTTGTTGGATGATACGCCTCAGACAGTCAAGGTCAAGTCCAATGAAGTCACCACCCTGGAGTTCCGTAACGCCCCCAAGGGCAATCTCATCATCGTAAAGCAGGATTCCGTGACAAAGGAGCCGTTGGAGGGCGTTCAGTTCAAAATCACCTATGCGGACGGCTCGTATGTAGATGCTGCGGGCGGTACGCTGTCCTCCACCGGCCTGTACTGGACGGATAAGGCAGGTAAAATCTCCATTTCCGGCATCTCCGGCACCATAGTAGCGACGGAGGTGAAATCGATCCCCGGTTACACCATTGATGAAAACACTCGCACGCAGACTGTTGTGGTCAATCCCAACGACACGCAGACGCTTTATTTTTACAACACGCCTGTGGGTGGCTTGCAGATCATCAAGAGCGACAAAGACAGCGGCAAGCGTATTTCTGGTGTCAAGTTCGAAATCCGCAAGATGAATGGTGAAATCATCGGCACCTACACAACGGACAGCGACGGTGTTATCTATCTCCCCGAAGCTGAAAGCGGCTGGTACACTGTGACGGAATTGGAGGCTGCGTCCGGCTACCTGCTGGATACCACGCCCCACCGTATTGAGGTCAAGGACGGTCAGACGGCCACGTTGGAGATCACCAATCATAAATCCTCGCGTATTTTGCTCCACAAGGTGGACAAGGCCACGGGCAAGGGCATTTACGGCGCAGTGTTTCTGCTTTACGACAGCAATCGCAATCCCATCGGGGAATATGTGACCGATCAGGACGGCTATATCTATGCCGACGAGGGACTGGCCGATGGCCGCTATTATCTGCGTGAGATCAAAGCCGCCCCCGGTTATGTGCTTGATCCTGAACTGAAAACGATCTATGTCCGTTACGGCTCCACCACAGAAATCGAGTGGAGCAATACTGCGGAGTGCGGCCAGATCCAGATCATCAAGAAATCCGCAGACGATAACGCGACCAATGGCCTGCCTGCCGGTACACTGCTGGAGGGCGCGGTGTTTGAGATCTACGACAAGGCGGGTAATGTGGTGGACACCATTAAGTCCGACCGCAACGGACGCGCCGTTTCCAAGACGCTGCCGTTGTCCCGCTATACCGTCCGCGAGATCAAAGCGCCCGCGAATTACTCCATCAACTCCACAGTGATGACCGCCTATCTGGAATTCAACGGACAGATCGTCACCTTTGAAGTGCAGAATACCAGCATTGCCACCGGCGTTTCCATTAAGAAAACCGGCCCTGTGCAGGCCGTCCCCGGTCAGCCAATTCGCTACGTGTTCTCACAGATCAAGAACAGCTCCAACGTTGTCCTCGACTCCTTCTATTGGCGCGATCAGCTTCCCGCGCAGGTGACGCTGAGCAAAATCGTCACCGGCAGCTACAATCAGCCGCTTTCCTACAAGGTGGTCTATAAGACCAACCTCTCCGGGGACTACCGCACTTTGGCGGACAACCTGAGTACGAGCAAGGTTTATGTATTGGACGCCCGCCCCGCTGTCCTCGGCCTTGCCGCCAATGAGCGTGTTACCGAAGTCATGTTCGTATTCGGAAATGTAAAGGCGGGCTTTGCACAGGTAGAAACGCCTTATATCTACGCCACTGCCCGCAGCGGTCTTGCCAACAATGCCAGCGTTGTGAATGTGGCAGATGTGGGTGGTCTTTACAACGGGCAATGGATTCAGGCGGTGTCCCGCTGGCTCACTACCGTCTACACCAAAACAACGGTGAAGCTGCCCAAAACGGGGTACTAAGCCTTGCGGCAGAATAACTTTCGCAGCGCCGCCCCTGTGTGGGCGGCGCTCTCCCCGTTGGTCCTCTGGCTGGCGGCAATTGCCGCCTATGCCTACGAGGACGGTATGAACCTCTTTCAATGGATGGAGCGTTTCAGCCAAGTGCTGGAGCGCCCCTTTTCCATAGGCTGGACGCCCTACACACTGAAATGTATGCTGGGGAGCCTGCTGCTTTACGGCTGTGGCATTGCGCTCTACTACTCCAGCCGGGAGAATCGGCGACCGGGCGAGGAGTACGGCAGCGCTAAATGGGGCAATCCCAAGGAACTGAACCGGAAGTATATGGATCACCAGCATAAGGACGCCAACATCATTCTGACCCAGCGCGTCCGGCTGGGCATGGACGGCTATATCACCCAGCGCAACATGAACATCCTGGTCATTGGCGGCTCCGGCTCCGGCAAGACCCGGTTTTTCTGCAAGCCCAATATTTACAGTGCGAATTGCTCCTATCTTATCACAGATCCCAAGGGCGAGCTGCTGCGCGCGGCAGGCACTTTGTTGGCAGCGCAGGGCTACGAAGTCCGGGTGTTCAACCTGATCGACCCCAGCCAGTCCGACGGATACAACCCCTTTTCGTACATTCACAGCGAAAAAGACGTGCTGACCCTCATTGATAACCTCATCAAAAATACCACGCCCCGCAACGCTTCCAGCAACGACCCCTTCTGGGAAAAGGCTGAGGTTGCGCTGGACTCCGCGCTCATGCTCTACCTCATCCACGAAGCGCCACAGGATGAGCAGAACTTTGAGACCATGATCTACATGATGAATTTTGCCGATGTGCGGGAGGAGGACGAGCAGTACCGCAGTCCTCTGGATATGCTGTTCCGGGCATTGGAGGAGGAGCAGCCCGCCCATGTCGCCGTTAAGCAGTATAAGGTTTTCAAGCAAGCTGCCGGCAAAACCGCAAAATCCATTTTGGTAAGCGCCGCCGTGCGGCTGGCCACCTTCAATATCCCGCAGTATGCCAGAATGACAATGGTGGATGAGATGGACTTTGGCAGTTTGGGCGAGAAGAAAAAAGCCATCTTCTGTGTGATCCCTGTTGATGACAGCAGCATGAACTACCTTGTGGGAATGCTCTACACCCAATGCTTTCAGGCGCTTTACCGCAGGGCGGACGAGAAACACAACGGACGGTTGCCTGTGCCGGTGCGTGTCATTCAGGACGAATGGGCGAATGTGGCCCAGCCGGAGAGCTATCCGAAGATCCTCGCTACCTGCCGCAGCTACAATATCGGGCTGAACATCATCGTGCAGAACATTCAGCAGATCAAGGCGCTGTACGAAAAGGAATGGGAGAGCATCATCGGCAACTGCGACACGCTGCTGTTCCTCGGCGGCGGCAACGAACCGACCTCGTTGGAGTTTATTGTGAAGCTGCTGGGCAAGGAGACCATCGCCACCCGCACACGGGGGCAGACGAAGGGTCGCAGCGGCTCCAGCTCTACCAACTTCCAACAGACGGGCCGCGACCTGATGACCATTGACGAGGTACGAAAATTGGACACCCATAAAGCGATCTTGTTTATACGAGGGGAAGATCCTGTACTGGACAAAAAGTACAACATCAAGCGCCATCCCAACATCAAATTGACCTCGGACGGCAAGGCAAAGCCATACATCCACAAGCCGCAGGGCGCGCCGGATTATGCGCTGCCGGATCTGCCCTATGCGTTTAAGTCATTGGACGATTACGAATTTATTGACACGGAGGATACAGAACATGAATCTGAACAAGAAGAACCTTTGGAAACCGACGGAGCCGAATAAGGCGAAGCGGCTCTATTGGACGGCGGCTGGGGCTGCTGTCCTCTGCCTTTGCTGCGTCACGCCCGCGATGGCGGCAGGCAGCGATCCGCTGGACATTGTAAACAATCTTTCGGATTTTATCTTCAGCATCATCAAGGCGCTGGGCGTTATTATTCTCGGCTGGGGCATCGTGCAGGTGGGTATGTCGATCCAGTCCCATGATGCCAGCCAGAGAACGCAGGGCTTTCTCTGCTTGTTTGGCGGCGTAATGATCGCCTTTGCAAAGGAAATTCTGACCGCCATCGGCGCGATCTGATAGAAAAACCGCGCCCTCTGTCTATGGAAAACAGAGGGTGCGGTTCCGTTCGTTATGTGGTAACTTCTCCCAACAGAATGCGGATGTAGTCTTGACGGGCGTTGATGATACGACCAACAGAAACAGTTTCCGTTTCAATACGGTAAAGGGCAATATAGCTTTCCACCACCAGCATACGCAGATCGGTTTCATAGCCGGTCTTTGCCCCAATAGAAACGCCCATTTCAGGAAACTGCTTGAGTTGGGCGCAGCCGTCGAGGATGGATTTTGTAATCCGACTGGCAGCGGTGGGATTATGAAGCTCGCTTTTGATATACCGTTTGATCTCTTGAAGGTCGCATAGCGCCTCCGGCGTATATCTTAGCTTCATTCCGTCACCCCAAGGGTGCGGTAAGCATCTTCCTCAGATACCCAGCCATTCTTTTCCGCAGACGCCCAGCCTTTTTCCGCTTCATCCAACAGGCGGCGCATGGCTTTTGCCTTCATATATTCCGCGTTCTCAGGCGAAGCCAGAAACGGCAGACCCTCCATGTTCAAGGACTGCTGAATGAAGATGTTGACGGCGTCGGTAAAGGAAAGGCCCTGACGGGCATAGATGTCCTCCATACGCTGCTTGACTTCGGGATTGATCCGCATTTGAAAGGTTGCAGTCTTGGGTGCAGATGTGACATTGATCGTGTTCATAGCATTCACCTCAACCTTAGTATATACCGAAAAGAAGAAATGTCAATACAATGTCATTACAATTATGGAGGTGGTGAGATTTGGATAACAACTGGATCGTAGAAAACCTGACCAACGCCTTTGGCGTCTGGAATAGTAAAATGACGGAAATGTGGTCACTGCTGACGGAATCACCCCAGACCTTCAAGGGCGGCACCATCTGGCAGACCATCGTGACCATCAATGGCGGAATGCAGGCCATCGGCTACGGGCTGCTGGTGCTGTTCTTTGCCATCGGTATCTTTCGCAGTGCTTCCGGCTTTCGGGACTTTCAAAGGCCGGAGCATTTGCTGCGGCACTTTATCTACTTTGTGCTGGCAAAGCTGGGTATCACCTACGGTATGGACCTGCTGGTAAATATATTTGATGTGTGCAGCGGCATTGTGGCAACGGCGGCGGGCAGCATCGGCGGCTTGACCGGCGCATCCGTGGCGCTGCCGCAGGAGATCGCGGACGCCATCGGAGATGTGGGCTTTTTGGCAAGTATCCCCCTTTGGCTGGTGACGCTGCTGGGAAGCCTTTTTATTACGGTGCTGGCCTTCATTATGATCCTCACCGTTTATGGGCGCTTTTTTAAGATTTATATGTATGCCGCACTGTCCCCGGTGGCACTGGCGTCATTTGCCGGAGAGGGGACTTCCCATTTTGGCAAGGCATTCCTCAGAAGCTATGTGGGGGTGTGCATGGAGGGTGCGGTGATCGTTCTGGCCTGCATCATCTTTTCGGCCTTTTCCTCCAGCGGTACGCCGGTGGTGGATAGCAGTGCCTCCGTAGTGACGCAGGTGTGGAGCTATTTGGGCGAAGTCATATTCAACCTGCTGGTACTGGTGGGCTTGGTAAAGTCTGCCGACCACATCGCAAAAGAGATGCTGGGGCTTTAACCAAAATCATGGCGACTACCGGCACCGCTTCCGATTTCTTCAAATGCGCGAATAATCTCCTCAATTTTTTGAAAGCACTCACTATCATTAAGACGATCATCTTCGATAATTGTCTTGATTTTACAGAGCGCTTGATAGCATTGTCCTTCCACTATCTGTGTAAATGGCTCATTCTGCTGTGGGAAAGTGATCTGCACCTCACCTTGGGCAAGGATGTGACTTAATAATTCCATAGCCAACTCCACTTTTGAACACCTCAACTTTCTGTATGGGGATTATATCCCCTTAATACATGGGATTATAACCCCCATAATATGAGTAGTCAAGCTGAGGAGGTTCCCATGATTAAATTCGACAAGCTATGGGTGGTTATGGAGCAGAAGGGTGTCACTACCTACGCCCTTCGTGAAAAGGGCGGCATTGACAGTAAGACCATTCGGCGGCTCAGAAATAACGAGAACATGGAGACAAAAACCTTAGACAAGCTGTGTAAGGCGTTAGATTGCAAGTTGGAAGATATTGCGGAGTATATCGCGGATTGAGTAAAGATGATTTGGAGGCTATTCCAAATCATCTTTTTATTATATTTGCAGAAAGAAGGGTTTTAATTGGAAATCAAAATCAACAAGGAAATTCGCGCGTACCGTGAAACTCTCTTTTTCGGCCTGTCCGTGCGGCAATTCATCTGTTCCGTTCTGGCGGTTGGCGTAGCCGTGGCGCTGTATTTCACCCTGAACCAAGTGCTGGATCGGGAAACGGTGAGTTGGGTGTGCATTGTCGGCGCTGCCCCCGTGGCCGCTGCGGGCTTTTTTCAGTATAACGGCCTCACGCTGGAGCGATTTTTATGGGCGTGGCTGAAATCCGAGGTCATCATGGCAGGCAAGCGTGTCTGGAAAGCGGAAAACTACTATGAAGAAGCATTGAAACGCGAGGTGAAGAAGCATTGATGTTTTTTAAGCAGCACCGTAGCGCAGAACGGGACACTTTTTCCGTTCCTCACAGCGTCCAGAAATCCATTCCCATCAAACGCATTTATCAAGACGGCGTGTTTCAGGTAAGCGGCAAGTTTTCAAAAACTTGGCGCTTTTTTGATGTCAATTATGCCGTGGCCTCCCCGGAAAAGCAGCGAGAACTTTTTATGACCTACTGCTCCTTCCTGAACTCGCTGCCCATCGGGGCCACGGCGAAGATCACGCTCTTTAACCGTCAGCTCAATCAAAAGGACTTCGGGCGGACGCTGCTCATGCCCATGCAGGGCGACCGCCGTGACCTCTACCGGAACGAGTATAACGCGCTTGTTTTGGGTAAGGCGGCGGAGAGCAACAATCTCATTCAGGAGAAGTACATCACCGTTTCGGCGGAGAAGAAAAGCGTGGAGGAGGCCCGTGCGTTCTTTTCCCGCGTTGGGACTGACCTCACCACGGGACTTTCCCGTATGTCCTCCAGCGTCCGTGAGATCACGGTCAATGACCGCCTGCGGCTTCTGCATGACCTCTATCGCCCCGGCGAGGAACAGCTATTCCGGTTCAATTTGGAGGACACCATACGCAAAGGGCATGACTTCCGGGACTGCATCGCCCCGGACTGTATCTCCTTTCAGAAAAATCACTATGAGTTGGGCAATCATGTGGGGCGCACCCTGTTTCTGCGGGAGTATGCCAGCTTTATCTCCGACGCGATGATTACGGAGCTGATGGACTATCCCCGGAATATGATGCTTTCCATTGACATTATTCCTGTGGCGATGGACGAAGCGGTGAGCGATATTCGCAAGCGCATTATGTCCGTGGAATCGGATATTACCCGCTGGCAGCAGCGGCAGAATCAGAACAACAATTTTACCGCCAATATCCCCTATGACTTGGAACAGATGCGGAGCGAAACGAAGGAATTCATGGACGACCTCATGAGCCGCGACCAGCGTATGATGCTGGCTTTGGTGACGCTGACGCACCTGGCAGATAACCTCGAACAGCTTGACCAGGACACCGAAGCCCTGCAAGCCATTGGGCGGGCACGGGGCTGTCAGTTCAATATTCTGCGCTATCAGCAGGAGGACGCGCTGAACACGGTGCTGCCCCTCGGCTTAAAGCGCATTGACGCTATCCGCACCCTGACCACGGAATGTACCGCTGTCCTTATGCCGTTCAAATCGCAGGAGATCCAGGACGCGGGCGGTATCTACTATGGCGTCAATGCCGTATCGCATAACCTCATCATCTGCAACCGAGGAAACCTGCTCAACGGCAACGGCTTTATTACCGGCGTGTCCGGCTCAGGCAAGTCGATGGCGGCCAAGCAGGAGGTCTCCGCGCTGGCGCTCTCCACCGACCATGATATTATCATCGTGGACCCGGAACGTGAATATGGCGAGTTGGTGCGGGCATTGGGCGGCGAGGTCATCACCATCTCCGCCTCTGATTCAAACGGCTGCCACATCAATGCGCTGGATTTGTCCGAGGGGTATGGCGATGGCAAGGAGCCGCTGGTGATGAAGTCCGAGTTTATCATGTCGCTCTACGAGCAGCTCATGGGCGCGGACAAGATCGAGCCGCAGGAGAAGTCCATCATTGACCGCAGCGTGGGCAACATCTATCGGGAATATTTGAAAAGTTATCAGGGACAGCCGCCCACGCTGAAGGACCTCTATGACGACCTGATGAAGCAGGTCAACCCGGAGGCCCACCGGATCGCGCTGGCATTGGAGCTGTTCACGGTAGGCAGTTTGAATGTATTTTCCCACCAGACCAATATCAACACAAAAAGCCGCATTCTCTGCTTCGATATTCAGGACTTGGGCGAAAATCTGAAATCGGTGGGCCTGCTGGTGATGCTGGACGCTATCTATAACCGCGTCATTCAAAACCGCAAGGCGGGGAAATACACCCATGTCTACATCGACGAGATCTATCTGTTTTTCGCCAATGGGAGCGGCAGCGGACGCAGCATTACCAATTACAGCAGCGAATTCCTCTACAAGTGCTGGAAGCGCTTCCGTAAATACGGCGCGACGCTCACCGGCATTACACAGAATGTGGAGGAATGTCTGCTGTCCAATACGGCGCGGATGATGTTCGCAAACTCTGAGTTTCTGCTGATGCTCAATCAGGCCACCACCGACCGGGAGCAGCTTGCCCGCCTGCTGGGTGCGTCGGATACGCAGATGAGCTATGTAGACAACGCGCCTGCCGGTCATGGGCTCATCAAGGTGGGCGGCGCTATCGTGCCCTTCGCCAATGAGCTGCCCAAAAATACGGAGCTGTACCGCCTAATGTCAACCAAGCCCGGTGAGGACTGATGCCATGCGGGACTTGAAGATTAAACCCAGTATGGACACGCCAAAGGCAAAGCTGAAGAACCCCACACCCAAAGACGCTGAGTCCATTCTGAAAAAGCACATGGATAAGCGGCAGAAAGAGAAAGAGCCGGAAAGCCGCGACCCTGTGCGCTATGCTACCGACCGCGTGGAGAAAACTATGCGCCGTGGTGCGGCTGGGGCGGCGGATGCCTCACGACGCATGATAAAGCACTACCGAGGAAAGCTGCGACAGAGTAAAGAAAATGTGGTGGGAGGTCACAGCGCGGCAGATATAGGGATCGGTTCGGAAAGTGTTTTCATCGACACACCGATGGAATATGCCTTTTCTCCGGTACAAACCGCTGCACGAAATGAAGTCGGAAACCGGACCATTTCTCCGCAAAATTGCGGAGGTCCAAAAAGCGCAGATGCCGCCCCGCAGGAGCGTGGGCGGCAGAAAGCTGCGCAGGACGCGAAAGCCGCCTATCGGCAGAACTTTGCCGAGAAAAGAACAGCAGAGCGGCACATTGTACCTCCACCGTCCGACCGTGGAGGCACAATGACCACTCCGCAGAAAGGCAATTCGGGGGTATCGGCCAAGGGCAGCCCTGGCCCCAAGAGCGGACAGGCCATGACCAAGGCCACGCGCACCATGCGTGTTCGACCAACTGACCACGCAGCGCCGAACAATGCAATCATCACGCACCGCGCAAGGGCGGCAGCGCAGAGAAAGGCGCAGCGGAAGATGCTTCAGGAATCCGCGCAGAGCGGCGGAAGGGCTTCCAAAAAGCTGGGCAGCGTGGCAGTCCAGGCAGTGAAGGAAATCGGAAAAGGAGTGGCGTCTGCGGTCAGCTCGATCCTGTCGGCAGGCGGCGGTGCAGTAGTGCTGGTGCTGTTCCTGACGATGATCCTTGTGGCGGCAATCGTGGCGTCCCCCTTCGGTATCCTCTTTTCCAACGAGAGCCGGGAGGCGGGCGTTGTACCGATCTCTGCTGCGGTGGCGCAGATCAACTATGACTTCAATGCTGAACTGGAAGCGTTGCAGACAGCGGAGGACTACGATTCTATCTCCGTGACCGGGCAGTCTGCCGATTGGGTGGAAGTTCTGGCGGTGTTCGCGGTGAAGGTGGCGGGCAGCGACGATGTGGACGCCGCGGACGTGGCCACCATGGATGCCGACCGCATTGCGCGCCTGAAAGCGGTCTTTTGGGACATGACCGCAATCACAACGGAGGTGGAAACGATCAACCATCCCGGCAGCGGTGATCGTGACGGCTGGACGGAGCGAAACCTCTATATCACCATTACCGCAAAAACGGCAGAGGAGATGAAAACTGAGTATCATTTCAACCGTAACCAAATCGCGGCGCTGGAGGAGCTGCTGGCGCAGCGGGATCTCCTGCGGGAGCTGATCGAGGATGCATACTCCGTCAGCGGGGACACGGCAGCGCTTATCCGCAGTCTGCCGGAGGATCTGTCACCGGAGCGTGAAGCGGTGGTTCGCACCGCCTGTTCTCTTGTCGGCAAGGTGAATTATTTTTGGGGAGGAAAATCCCTTGTGATCGGCTGGGACGTCCGGTGGGGCGAGCTGCGGCAGGTCACGGCGGCGGGCAACTCCACCACGGGGACCTACCGCCCCTACGGGACGGATTGCAGTGGATTCGTCGATTGGGTGTTCTACAATGCCACGGGCGGCGGCTACATTATCGGTCATGGCGGCGGGGCCACCATGCAGCACAGCTATTGCACCGATATTTCGTGGGCGGACGCACAGCCCGGTGACTTGGTGTTCTACCCGGATAATTCTCATGTGGGCATCGTTGGCGGCAGGGACGCAAACGGAGAGCTGCTGATCATCCACTGCGCCAGCGGATATAACAATGTGGTCATTACCGGAAAGGAGGGCTTTGCTTCTATCAGTAGACCGAGGTACTACGCAGAGTAAAAAAGTTTTACCTTTCCTTTGACGGTTCGGTATGGTACAATACTCATCGTGTGTGATGGGAGGTACTGTGATGCAAAACTATACAGAGGAAGAAGCGGCCATTTTATGCGGCTTTATCGGGCGGTATATTGACCGTGATTCCACCTGTGATACGGTTCTCTCCGCCTATTCCCGTCTGTGCAAAGGATTGGAACAGCATACTTTGACACATCAGGACTATCTATGGACAGAGCAGGTGCTACAATTTCTGATGCCCCAATGGTGGACGGAGCGGGAAGATCACCGTGCGCTGGCCGCACTTTTACTGAAAACGCAGTCCTTGATCCGGGCAACACGATAATCTTAACCGGGCGGATAGCCATACGGCTGTCCGCCCGGTTTTTCTGCTCACAACCTCGAAACACAATAGGCGATCAATTCCTCCGGCGTCGGGACCGCACCGGCGCACGGAATCTCGGAGACGATACCGGCATCCCTTGGCTGCGCCATGAGGATGGCAAGGCTGATTTCCCTGCGGACTTCTTCCACGCTGATCCCCTCACGCGCGGCGATGACTCCCATGGCGCGCCGCGCCGCGGCAAGCTGCTTGGCATTTGTTTTCATACGGTTTCCCTCCTGATATTTCTCTTAGCGGTATTTATCGCTTAACTTAACGGCAATATAACATAGACATGAGGGGAAAACCGTCGAACACGGTCGAAAGCGGAAAGTTTTATCGTTCAATAAAACGATAGCGGGCGAAAAAAGAAGAAGCCTGCAAAGGCTTCCTCTGTATCAGGTCTGATCGTGGTTCATGGCGCGCATGGTCTGTAAAACCGCGTCCTTCTGCTGGGGCGTCAGATTTACCCAGTTATCAAAAAGCTCCTTCAATTCCGGTGTCAGCTCCACCATTTCGCCCTCTGCGAAGAATTGGGAAAGCGAGATGCCGAAAGAGGTACAGATCGCTTCCAGCGTACTGATGGATGGAATCGTATTGCGGTGATAGATATTCGCAATGGTAGAGTTGGAAAGACCGCAATTTTTAGCCAGCCGGTATTCTGACCATCCGCGTTCGTCCAGTAGTTGATGCAGCCGCTGAAGCGTGTCCATAGTTTCGTCACCTTTCTTTCCTGTATATATTTTACCGTTTCATTGAATGATATAATATTGTTTACTTGTATGCGATATATCATTTAATAAGACGACAATGGCAACGAAAACAGGTAAAAACCCCACGGACAGACAAATCCGCCCCTGTCAGGCTCAACGCTTGACAGGGGCGGCTCGTTTCTTATTTAATTCTGTGATTCTTGATTCTGTCGCAGAAGCGCGATGCAGATTTTGAGCTGATAGGCTTTGTGGATGCCCAGCTTTCTGTAAATGTTTTTACGGTGTGTGGCGATGGTGCTCTCCGAGCAGTTCCGTTGTTCGGCAAGCTCACGGGGGCTGCTGCCATCGGCCAGGGCCTCCAAGATCTCTCGTTCCGTCGGCGTCAGCATATCATAGCCAACCTGGAACATCTCATAGGTCGCCGGATCGATCTCGGATTTCCGGAAGTAGGCCAGCCGCTGGGCGTCGGCCTGCGCCGCTTCAAACTGCCCTTGCAGCTCTTCATTCTTATCCAAAAGCTGCACGGCCTGCTCCTGCACGGTCTGTTTTTCCTGCTCCAGCGTGGTGATGATCTTCTCGTTCTCCCGATCCTGCGCCTGCAGCGTTGCGGAGATCGGTTCAAAATCAGCAAACGCCATCTGCTCGCCGCCGCGGTCCTCGTCCCGCAGCCGATCCAGATCCCGATGCACCGGAGCAAGATACCGGCGCGCCAGATACAGACAGCAAACGATGGCGCAGAACAGCAGCAGCGCCGAAAGCAAAGCCGTCTGCATAATATTTTTGGCTACAGCGAGATTGTAATCCTCTTTCGGGATCAGCACCGCCAGCGTGTGAGGCGCTCCATCGCCCTTTGCCGTGGAAAGATTTTCTACCATGCCGACAAAGGAAAAACCGTCGCCGTTCAAGGACACAAGACCGTCGCTCATGGGTTTAACGGTGAGTGTTTCCGAAGGAACATAGCAGAAGCCTTCCTCCGTATAGGTCATCAGGGCCGCTCCCGCATCCAAGGTATCACCGCTCTCCGTGGTCAGCAGGCAGGCGAGGCGGCTGAGGTTGGAGGGCTGGTCATAGCACGCGGAAAAGTAGGACTGATTGATGGAGAAGCCGCACATTCCATAGACCGTGCCGTCTGCCCCGATCATGGGGATCGTCAGCAGAACCGCCTTTTCCGAGGTTCCCGGCAGCGTAACAAGGTCTGTGGTGCGGCGGGAATCGGCAATCGGGGCGGCAGCCTGTACGGTATGCTCCGCGTAATTGGGGAACTGCGCAATATGAAACTCCTGCGCCCACTTCCGGTGCGGCATGACATTGTGCGCTTTGCCCACGCTGGCGATGCCCCGGAACAGCAGCAGGTTATTGGTCACACGCCCCGCGTTTGCCCTTTGCACATAGAGACCGCTGCGGGCGTCTGGCGTATCCCCGTCGCTCATGGAGCTCTCCAGGACGACAAACGCGCCGGAGCAGTCCGCCTGCCGGACGTACTGGCTCAGCGGCTCCAGCATGGCGTCCTCCACCGCTTTGGTCGCCTCCGCATTCCCGTCCAGCTCCTCAAAGGAGATGCCCTGCTGCTGCAGCGTGTCCTCCAGCAGCGCGGTCATATCCTCGGAAAGAAGGATGCTCATAACGGAGACGTTATGCCAAAGGGATTCCATATCGTTATGAAAGACCTCCATCTGAAGATCCAGCGCCTTTTTGATCTCGGCCTTGGGACTGCTCAACCGGCCAAACAGGGTGAGTCCCGCATAAAGCGCCGCAACCAGCAGCACCGCCAGCACGATCATGTAGCCGATGAGCTTATGCCGCATGGAGCGCCGCGCGTTTTTCAGATAGGACGATACCTGCATGGCCTTCACCTGCCTTGATGGAAAGTTACGGAAAAGTGATTTACTGGATGGAGCGGAACAGCGCCCAGGTCTCCTCCGCCAGCGCCTCCACATCCTCACCGGCAGCGGCCCGCTGGGGCAGCTCCTGCTGCATCTGCCGCAGACCGTCATACAGGGTATGAACCTTGGAATAGTAATCCGTGAAGCGCACTTCGGCCAGCGGGGTATAGGTTTCCTGCATGGTCTTGAGGGCGGCGTAGAGATTGGCATAGCCCTGATCGGCAAATTCTACTTCGTCGATGGAATCAAAAGCCCCGTTCCGCACGGGCATATAGCCAGTAGAGGTCACGAAGTCCAGATTGCGCTGCTTCTCCGTCAGCCAATGGGCAAACAGGCTGGCGGCCTCCGCCTTCTGCTCGGTGGTCTTATAGGCGCACAGGCCCACGCCCGCCTGCGTCATCAGGGGCTCCGCCCCCGCTGTCATGGGCAGGGGGACCACCTGCAAGTTCATCGGCTCGCTGTGCCCGTCCTCATAGGTCACGGTATCATTATAATAAAGGATCGCCGCGGAGGAGCCAAGGCCGGACAGAACCTCGCCGGTCATCACCTGCGTATTGGAATAGAGGTCGGACACCACGATATGCCCCTGAGCCAACGCGCGGGCAAACTGCATCCAGCTCTCCTTGAAAACGGCGTTGTCAAAATCATACCAGCCGTCTTCCGTATAGAAATCTTCCGCGCCATGCTCCAGCGCGCAGAGCTCCACGGCGCGGATGGGATAGTCCATCGCACAAAACGGCTCCGTGCCGTTCGTCCAGTCATAGAACTTCCCGGCAGCGTCATAGAACCCCTCCCATGTGGAGAGGTCATCATAGCTTACGCCGGTGGCGGAGGAAAAGCGGGCAAAGCCCGTGCCATTGAACATGAGCAGCTGCGTGGATTTGGACAGGGGGAACACCAGCAGTTTGCCATCATCTGCTTTACCGTCGGCCAGGAAGCCGGACACAAACTCGCTCTGTTCCTGCTCCGTGAACCAGTCATTCCAGTCCAGCAGATTATCCTCGCCCAGGGCGATGGCGTCCCCGATGTGGCAGGTAAAGAGGTCCGGCATCTCCTGCGCGGAATCCCCCTGTGTCTCTAACAGAAAGCCGCCGATCTTCGCGGCGCTGCTCAGTTCCGTCACCTTGACGCGGACGCCCTTCTCCTTCCCCTCGGTGCGGTTGAATTCCTCCACCAGCGTATCCATCGGGGAACCGGCCTGCTCGCCGTATACGTGCCACATCGTCAGCTCCACCGGCTCCTTGGCCGAGAGCAGCGACTTGTTTCCGCAGCCCGTCAGGGCAAATATCAGGATGAAAGCCATAAAAATGGCGTAACCTTGCTTTCTCACCGCTATGTCCTCCGCATATAAACATTTGTCCGTGAAAACGCCGTTTTCCGGCGATTTTTGAAAATTTTTTTCGTCCGTCTACCCTAAATCGAGGTTTTAGGGTATGACAAGATTTTAAATCTATGGTACAAAACAGGCAGACGGGGAGGCGAGATCGCCGTTCGACCCCCGTCAATGAACAGAGAATCGTGAAAGGGGTACCCCTTTCGGTTGGAGCGAAACTCCAACTGAAAGATCGCTCGACGCTCTATATCCTGTCGAGCCGACCACTTCGTTAGGCATTGTAGCATATTCCACGGCAGCTTTACAAGACGAAATGAAAAAAAGAAAGGAGGAATGCGGATGACGCAGGTACGGAAAACGGCAACCTACCGGGTCGTCACCGACTCAGGAGGCGGCAGGATCTTTCGCTTCTACTGCGACATCTCCGGCGAGCTGTGCTGCGTGACAAAGCCCATCTGGGCGGACACGGAGGAGGCGGCGCTGGAGCTGGCGTGGGAACAGGAGGGCAAGTGGGAGTTCAACCTCTGCCCCAAATGCGGGAAGTATGTCTCCTCCGCTATGTTCAATGTCAATGCGGGATTGTGTCTGGACTGTGCGCCGTGGGAGGACGAGTACCCCTCGTTCTGTCATCACTGCGGCGTCCGCCTCCAGGAACCGGATGCCTGCTTCTGCCCCATCTGTGGAGCAAGATTGCAGGTGGGTGGCACAGACGGAAAGGAGGGAGCCGCCGAATGACAAACTATGATCTGAGAACCCGGAAAGCCCTGCGGCAGGTGACGCTGCTGGAGTATGGCTGCGGGCCGGAGACGCTGCGGCGGCGCAAGATCTGCCCCAGCTGCGGCAAGGCCAACAGCGCCGACCGGACGGACTGCGCCGACTGCGGCGCGCGTCTGCCGGAGATGACCCTCTATGACTTCTACCGTTCCCGCCACCGCTGCTGCCCCGGCTGCGGCGTGGCCGTCACCAACGTGGCGCGGTACTGCCCCGAATGCGGGGCGCGGCTGCCCAAAGCCGTTCGGAGACAGGAGGCGGCGGTATGACCCTGTTCGGACGGCGGGAGCCACCCCTGCCGAAAGCGGCGGTCTGCTTTGCCTCTCCCGTCATGACCCGCTATGCCGTGGACTGGCTGAAAGATCTGGGCGGCTGCAAAACTCTGGGCGTCCTCTCAGACGATTGTGCCGATGTGGTCTGGCAGTGCGCAGCGGAACAGGCGGACCTTCTGCTGCTGGAGACCGACTTCACCGAGGGCGTGGAGGACAAGGACATCTCCGCCCGCTGCGACATCGCCATCGAGGTGCGGCGGAAGCTGCCGGATTGCCGCGTCTATCTTATCTGCGAGGACGGCCACCCGGAAAAGCTGGCCGCATTGGATAAGGCGGTGGAACTGAAGCTCATCGACGGCTACTGTATCGGCGACCTTTCCGCGCAGCAGATGCGCGCATGGCTCGACGAGACAAAGGACGTAATGAAGGCAGTGGTTCGCCCGCTGTAGCTCTGAATGAAGGAGGAAGAAAAAACATGAGAAAACGAATTACCAGTTTACTTCTGACGCTGGTCATGCTGCTCTCCCTCGTGCCCGCCATGGGCGTGACGGCCAGCGCCGCGGATGATACATTTTACGAACAGGTCTCCATCAGGAACTATCGTGCGTTTTGGGACTATCTCCGCTCGCCCGATTCAAGAGAGCTCGTACTGGACACAGACATCAATTATACGCTGAGCGGTGAGGACGAAGAAATTGAGGTGCGCCGTAGCCAAAGGCTGGACCTGAACGGCCATAAGATCAGGATCGACGCAACCAAGCGGGCGAGTTTTTTCTCCCTGATTACAATTTTCGACGGCGAATTCACGCTGTACGACAGTAAGGGCGGCGGCGAGATCGCGGTTGAATTTGCGATGGACAGTAAGGAGCACAGCATCATCAAGATGTACCCCAACAGCGGAGCGTATCCCAAATTCACAATGAACAGCGGCACGTTGACAAGGCTGAATCCGATAGACACGCACGCCCAAGGAAGCAACGGCTGCGTCAGTGACAGCATTAATAACAGAGTCAAGGACGGTGAGCCGCGCCCGCAGATCACGATCAACGGCGGTACGATCAACTGCCCGTACAGCTGGGACAGGAGCAAGCCGCTCCCCATATATTTGTCTCAGTTTATGCCGACGGCGCTGCTGCTGCGCGATTCGAAGCTCACGGTCAACGGCGGTACCTTCAACGGCATGGTCTGGATAGAAGATCTGACGCCGAAAAAGGGCGAAACAGAGCCGCGCGTTTTCCTCAACGGCGGTGTGTTCAACTCCTCGTTCGTGGTGGAAGACGTCCCGAAGGATGTGACGCGGATCATTATAGACGGGGCGCGCTTCAACGATGGCCTTTATGTTGGCAACAGCGACTCAGGAAGGACATACAATGTGGGGAGCAAGCCGGCGCTGCTGATCAAAAGCGGTGTATTCGACTCGCCCGATCAGAAACCCAAGCTCGACATTTACGCTGCGATCGGAGAGAATGCGGAGTCCTCACAAGGCCGGCAGAAAATGATCGCGAACGCCATGAAGTGCTTCCCGAACAGCGCGATAAAGATGAACGGGAAGATCTATACCTCCGAGAACCTTGGCTTGCTCGCGAAAAGTGACAGGTATAATCACTATCTGGATTTTACCTCGAACACTCCCATCGAGGTCATCGGCAGGGCGTGGGACCTGAAGGAGGTCCTGCTGGACGGCAGCCCCATTGCAGTGCCCAACATCCGCGACGGCGCCGCCTTCGGGAAAGCCAACAGCGTGCCGGTCTACACGGTGAGCACGCTCGGTACGCACGAGCTGGTCTACCGCTGGTATGACCTTGCGAAGGAGCTCCGTGACGCGGGCTGGTCCTATGAGATCAGATGCGAGCTCGGGCCGGGATTATACAACAATATCTACAACGGCAACTACACCATCGCGAACGGCATCTGCGAGTGGCGCTACCAGCTGCCGAAGAGGGTCACCAACATCGATGCGGGTCAGATGGCCTTCTCGATCAACCTGCGGCACGCCACAGCCCCCACCAGTATCGTTTACTCAAACCAGTACATCCTGCGCTATCAGGTGGTGCAGGACAGCGCGCAGGTCATCACTGCGGGGCGGCTGAACATGAGCGGCGGCGACATCATTCCCACGGATGCGGTCAGTGCGAACCAGGTCACCCTCGGCGCGAGGGAGAACCGCTTCACCGTGTCCGCACAGACCAATTGGTCGCTCAGCGGCGATACGCGCAGCAAGACGGTGACGCTCAAGGCTGCGAACGGCTACCGCTTCTTGAGTGCGTCCGACTTCTCCGTGGAGGGCGCGAACTGCGTCACGGCGAAGAGTTCGTCCGTTTCGGCCGACGGAAAGACCTGCAAGGTGCAGGTGGAAGCACGTGTGTGCCGCCTGCTCACGCACATTGCGGGCGAGCTGGAGAACTTCTACGATGACAGAACCTTCGCCGATGTAAGCATCACGTCATACGATCCGGGCAGGTGCCGCTTTGAGATCTATACTGCCGTTGAGAGAAGCTTTGGGGAGGTGTCCCCCGTTACTAGAATTGACGGAAGTTCCTGGTATTATTTTTTCTTGAACATTTACCCCGAGCCCGGCTATGCCGTGCGCCGCAATTCGAATGTGGCAGTCTTCATCTCCGGCGGCTATTGGTCTAACGGGAGCGCGATGGAGGATGAGGTGTACACGGCGATATACGACGACTGGGTCGTCGATGATGGTGGCTATACGGTTTACCCCAAGTGCTGGTGCATTGGCAGAAATGCGGCGAATACGGAATATGTCGGCATAGACCCGCGCTACGAGAGCGCCGCGCGCACGCTGTATCTCGACATCAAGATGCCCGTGGCGGGCGAAAGCCCCACGGAAGCGAGCTATCAGAGCATCGGCGGCCTGCCTTCTGATGTTAAGAAAAAGATTGAATGGAAGATGCAGGGCGACACGGTCTTTCAGGCGGGGAAGAAGTACGAGCTCGAAATCTCCCTTGAGATCCCGAAGCAGCGCCCCAATACCGTGTGGCCGCAGGACTACAAGACCACGGACGTGTATATCAACGGCGTGAACGCATGGGAAAACGCCTCCACATGGGACACGTGGGGCGGCCCGGATGGCGCAGCCGGTGCTGATACAACGGTGTATAACTGGGGCGCGCTCATACCGTACACTGTCCCCGGCGGGAATGGCGGCGTCACCGTCAGCGGTAAGATCACAAGCTACAACCCGAACAACGCCACTACCATTCAGCTGATGCAGGGTGGCAAAGAGCAGTACAAGACCACCATCGCCAAGACTACCGGCAGCGGACAGGTAACGCAGGACTTCAGCTTCAACGCCGTGGCCCCCGGCACCTATGATCTGGTGGTCACCAAGGATGCCCACCTGAGCTACACGGTGAAGAACGTGGTGGTGGGATCCACCGACCTCGACCTGACGACGCTGACCGGCAAGCCGTACAGCACGATCACCCTGTTGTGCGGAGACATTGACGGGAACGGCTTCATCAATTCCACCGACCTTGGCATCATACTCAAGGGACAGAACTACGGAAAATCTACAGCGACCGCAGGAGATAAGGCCGCAGATCTGGATGGAAACGGCTTCATCAATTCCACCGATCTCGGTATTGTTCTGCAAGGTCAGCACTACGGCAAGTCCGCCGTTTCGGTGAACTTCGCCGGATGAATAAACTAATTAAGAAAATGGAGGCACAAGCATGAAAAAACGAAAAATCCTCTCGCTTGTCCTCAGCGTTTGCCTGCTGATCGGGCTGCTGCCGGCGCAAGCGGCGGCGGCGCCCGGCGAAGCCGCATCCTATGCGGTCTATGTGCATGGCGGCACGATGACGAGGGACGGCACGACCGTGCGCTCGGGCGCCAAATTCCCCGCTGGAACGGTGCTGACAGTCACACTGGATGAAAGCCTGTTTCCCGGCCACACCTTTGCCTACTGGTTGGGCAGCGACGGAACACAGGTGCCGCAGAAATCCTTCCGCATGGTGGTGGACAGAGTTACCGGATTCTCCCCCGCGTTTTCCGATCTGGCCGGCAGCTTCGGTGAGTGGCGGGAACTGGAACGGGGCGCACTCTGCACCGACGGCGTACTCTATGTCCGCGAGGACAGCGCGCAGGGACTGAAGGAGTACCGTTTTGAACGCGGTTACCACAACACCTACACTTATGAGCGGCTGAACAACGAGCAGCACACCATACATTGCTCCGCCTGCCCCTACACCGATGTAAACACCCACGGGTGGAACTCCGGCGAAGTCACCACCGAGGCGACCTGCGCCGCCGAGGGCGTAAAGACCTACACCTGCACCCAGTGCGGCGCCACCAAGACCGAGCCGGTCGAAAAGACGAGCGAGCACTGCTACGGCGAGTGGGAGATCGTCAAGGAGGCCAAGAACGGTGAGGCGGGTTACCGCCGCAAGATCTGCCCCTGCGGGGAGACGGTCGAGAGCTATTACGTCAAGGCGGAGTGGCTGCCCTTCTACAAAGAGCATAACGTCAAGATGCGGAAGATGGACAGCCGCAGCGGCTACGACCAGTACGAGCGGCACTACAACTTCACCGACGCAGAGGGGCGTGAGGTGTCCATCTTCATGTGGCGGCGCATCAACGTCAACGACGAGCCGTGCTACGTTGTGATGTTCGTTGATGACCATTCCGGCGGGCTGCAGCCCATCTATCTTCGCCGCAACTACGCCAAGTACGGCGGCAATTACTACAACGCGCACGACTGGGCGGTGCTGGATTATGCCAAGGACACCGATGAGTACCTCGAAAAGATCTCTCACATGAGCCTGTTCGGCGAGAAGGGGCTCGGAAGCTACGCTTCGCTGACGGACGACGCCTTCACCCGCTGGGAGAGCTTTTACAACCAGTATCCCCGCAGCAAGGAGAACTGGTACGAGGACTACTGCTATACCCGTACAGAGACCACCTGCCTGGGTTATGACTGCTGGAAGTACTCAAAGGCCGCAGAAAATAACAGCTACAGCATCTATTACATCGTCACCAAGGACGGCAATGTCTGCCTGGAGTACTATGCCGGAAACGAACGCTACGGCAACTACATTGACTACTCCAAGGAGATGTACTACGATGATGCCCGCCCCGAGGGACTGACCGAGGGCAGCGGAGAGGGCTCGCTGTACAAGTGGAAACAGACGCATTGCTGGGTCAAGGAGATCGGCACCACGGCGGAGAACGAGTACAGCCATGCGATCAACACCGAGTTCACTCCGGCTCCGCCGGAGCATCCGGCGGGCTATCGCCTGAGCGTTGATCATGCTCCGATCTACGCCAGCTGGAATCAGACCTACGAGGCGCTGGGCAGCGGATTTTTCGACTACCGCCACAATTTCGACATTCGGCCTGTGTACTCCGACATTCAGGACTACGGCGGCTATAACGGCGATTACCATGCCGCGATCCTGCACGCACTGGATGGCGAGTCCCGTCCGGAGTACCGCTTCGTCCGCTGGGAAAAGTACAACTGGCAGACCGGCGCGTGGGAGTTCTTCTCCGACGAGCGAGATCAAAAGGTCAACTATGTGGAGGCAGCGAAGGACGCCCTCGGTAATGCTGTGAAGGACAGCGACGGCAAGTATATCTACACAGTTGATAATCGTTTCACCGAGGCGGCCGGCATCCGCGCCGTCTACGAGGAAGTGACCTACCACATCAAGGTCAACGGCGGGTACTATCAGATCTCCACCGGTTGGAACGAGTGGAGCAAGGAAAAATACACCGAGGGCGATGTCAAATACGGTACGGAGATACGGATCAATTATGATAGCAGCGACATCCCCGCGGGACAGGAGTACGCCTGCATCACAGATGCCGCAGGGGAGCGCCTGAGCAGCTTCACGCAGAAAATTCAGGCGGATAACGAATACACCATCCAGTATCAGACCCAAACCGAATACTTTGAAGCCAACGCCGAAAACGGCGTGGTGAAGATGGACGGCGAAGCGTTCACCGGCGGGCGGTTCCCCATCGGTACAAGCGTCACGCTGACCACCGAGGGCAACGCGGGCTATCCCTACTTCAAGGGATGGTGCCGCATCCGCTACGGCAGCAGCAAGACCTACACAGTCCTCTCCACCAACACCACTTACACTGCCAAGATCACCGAGGACTATGACAGTCGGCAGATCACCGCGGTGTGGAGCGACACCGACGCGCCCCTGCCCGAGCCGCAGGAGCCGAGTTGGCACAATGTCACCATCGCCAACGGCTTTGCGCGGTCGGATAACGGAGGCATCGCAGTTTCCGCCCTGCGGGCGCAGGACGGCAGCTACATTCTCGTGATCCGCGACCCCTCCCTCAAGCGGGAGGTGGCGCGCTGGGAGCTGACCGACGCGGACGGCGATAGCACAGTGCTCGAGCAGCAGAACTATCAGGAGTACGGAAACTATTTTGAAATTTCCGGCGCAAACGGCGGCGGCAAGTATGACGGCAAATATGACGGCAAGGGCGGCAAGGATCCCGCTCCCGGTGGTTCGCCCGCAAACATTCTCATCACCGGCGTGCTCAAGCAGTACTGCATCCACGCCTGCACCACCTGCGGCGGCTGCACGGACCGCGTGAGCGAGTGCGGTGCGACGAAATGCACCTGCGAAACGGCACAGCCGCTGCCGACGACCCAGCCGGTGAATCTGCCCATCCTTATCAACGGAGCAAGCGGCGCAATCAACGCAGTTGCACTTGAGGTGGACGGCATCGCAGCCAACCAAACGAATCCCTTTGTCAGCTACGCGTTGCAGGCTGCGGAGGGTTACGAAGTGGATAAAATCTACGATATTTCTCTGCAGGGTGCGGACGGTCAGAAATATACCCTGAACGATAACGAAACCGCCACCATCACCCTGACGATTGGCACAGCAAATGCGCAGCTGATCGATGAGGGGAAACTGGTGCTGATCCACATCACCGACACCGGTAGAGTGATTTACGGAAAGGGGGAAATGAGCGGGCAAAAGAAATTTGATGCGGTGGACACCGCAAATGGAACCGTTACTTTCACCACGGACAGCTGCTCGCCCTTTGTGCTGGCACGCAAAGCCGGCGTGAGCGTCAGCGGCAAGGTGGCAAGCTACAACGGCAACCACGATTTCACCGTCACCCTCTACAAGGCGGGCAGCGAAACGGTGGTCGGAACGCCGCTGACGGTTTCCGGCAGCGGAACCGTCGGATCGACCAAGCAGGAATTTACGATCCCCAACGTGGCGCCGGGCACCTATGACCTTGTGGTCACCAAGGACGGACACCTGACCTACACGGTGAAGGGCGTTGTGGTGGAGGGTACCGCCATCAACCTGACAGAGCACAGCAATGCGGCAATCAGCACGATCACCCTGTTGTGCGGCGACATTGACGGGAACGGCTTCATCAATTCCACCGACCTTGGCATCATACTCAAGGGACAGAACTACGGAAAATCTACAGCGACCGCAGGAGATAAGGCCGCAGATCTGGATGGAAACGGCTTCATCAATTCCACCGATCTCGGTATCGTTCTGCAAGGTCAGCACTACGGCAAGTCCGCGGTTTCGGTGAACTTCGGCGGATAGTGCCCAAAGCATCAAATAAGTTTTCAGAAAGGAGGGTACTGACAGTGAAACAACTGACACACAAACGCCTGTCCGCATGGCTGCTAACGCTTGTCATGCTGATGGGAATGTTGCCTGCTATGGCGTCAGCCGACGAGGTGGATGAAGACCTCAGCCCGCCTGCGCCGCAGGAGGACTACGGCTATGTGCGGCTGGTATTCGCCGAGGGCGAACAGCTCGACCTGCACCACGGCGAGTACATCACCGAGCGCAGCCCGACGGCTGAGGTATTTGGCAACGCCGGCGAGGACTTCCTCACAGATGGTGACTATCTGGCACTCTATTACGAGGGCAGGCTGTATCACAAGGCCGCGCTGGACGGCGTGCGCATCGACGCGGACGCGGTTCTCCCCGCGGAGGACTTCGCGCTCGTACCGATGGGCGAGCTTGCCGCGCAAGCGCCCCCTTCGGGTGCGGAGCCGGCGGCTCTGACCACCGAGGAAACGACCACGGAGCCCACCGAGGAGACCACCACGGAGCCCACCGGGGAGACCACCACGGAGACCACCGTGGAGACCACCACGGAGCCCACCGGGGAGGAACAGCCCGCGCCGGAGGTGCGCAAAGCGCCGCAGCGCGCGGCGGGCGATAAATACGGCTATGCCAGCTTTCAGTTCCGTCAAAGCGGCGTGAAGGCGATCTATCTCCATAGCGGTGAGTACATCAATGACTGCAAAGGCGACACGGTCCCCACCACATGGCAGGCGACCGCCGCGTACCCTGACATTTACGACTTCATCCGCGACGGCGACTACAAAGCCCTTCACTATCAGGGCTTTCTCTATCTCAAGGGCGATCTGGACCTGCACGGCGCCAACCTCAATGTGGATATGATGAAGCTCGGCTTCGGCATTTCGCCGAAGATCCATGTGCGGGAGGACGCCAGCCTGTATAACAGCGACAGCCTGATCTACTCCTACGACACCGGCGTTGAGATCTACCTCCCCACCGGCAAGACGCTGGCGCTGAACGCTGTGCGCCCCGGCCCCGGCAACCAACTGTACCCCGGCGCCATTCGGGCCGCCGGCGAAGTCACCATCACCGGCGGCGGCACGCTGAACATCCTCTACACCCTCACCAGCACCGAGTCCGGTACTACGCCCCGTACTCTGTTCGGCCTTTACGGCGGCGAAGGTGTCACCCTCCGCGGAAGCGAGAATCATGGCACCGGCCCCACCGTGAACATCAAGATGGACAGCGGCGCCTTTGGCCCCGAGGCCAACGATGTTGTCGGCATCTATTCCGGCCGCGGCGACCTCATCATCAAGGGCGACTCTAAGGTGAAGATCGAGATGCTCGGCCACAAGCTGGGGCAGAAAACCACCGAAGAAGATGTCAACTGGGCCATCAAGGCCAAGCGGCTGGAGCTGCTGGACAACGCCTCGCTGGAGATCCTTTCCCACAAGAATGTCATCCACGACATCGTTCTGACCGCCGAATCGGGCGATGTCCTCACGGTGGACACCACCGGCTTCCTGAACATCAGGAACAAGGGCGACATTCAGCGCTACGACGAAGGCACATGGCAGCACCTGAAGCACGACTACCCCAAGAACAACATCCACATCGAAAGCAGTGCGAAGGGTGCCAAAGCCAAGATCTTCAGGGCCGAGCAGGGCGTGAAAATCGAGTCCTTCTCCTCCTACATCGACAATTGGTACAACAAGCTCAACGACCCCGAGCAGGGAGACTGGAACTGGGCCATCAGCGGCGGGGCAGACCCCGAGCTGGGTACGAATATGTACCGCGGCAACCGCCGCATTGATCACCTCGTCCAGGCCGATAGCACGACCAGCATCTACACATGGGGCAGCATGGAGTATATCTATGAGCCGCAGGGTGTGGTCACCGTGCAGAAATCCAACGGCCTGGTCATGGACTGGCATGCGCCGGAGGGCAATCCTCAGGGCAGCAGCCTCTACTATGCCAAGGTTCTGGAGCCGAATTTCAACGACATCCATATCCTGCGCAAGGGCGAGAGCCTGACGCTGGTCGCGCCCGATGGTAAGGGTACCTTCCTCTATTGGTATGACGCCCAGAACCCGGAGGGCAGCGCGAACGGCACGAGCTGGAAGAATCTCACCCAGAAATTCACCAATATCCAGCGGGATATGACGCTGGTGCCGGTGCGCGACCCCATGACGGCAGGGCCAACCCTGAGCGATGTGGGCTACAGCGTGCAATGGGACAAAGGCGTCACCAAACAGACCCGCTACGCCTATCAGGACATGACCTTTGCGAAGGCGAACGACATCATCTCCACCGGCGGATACAGAGTTATGCTGGTGCCCGCGCAACTGCCCGCGTACGGCGAGAAAACCTATGCCGTCAAGGACCTGAATGGCAGCCCCCTCATGGGCCTGTGCAGCGCCCGGCTGTATGCCGATAAGAATGCCAAATTCAGCACAGATGAACTGGGTAACTGGTTTTTTAACATCCCGCCGGGGCGCTATCGCATCGCCTGCATGGACGATGATTCCAACCACTGCTTCATCAGCAAGCCCTTTACCTTTGATCCGCCTGTCGCCCCGCCGTATATCGACCCCGTCACCCAGATTTTTGACACGAACGACGGCGGCACCAAAACCGTGAAAATCACGGCGGAGCGCAACCAACCCATCAAGTACCGCCAGTGGGACTACACCAAGAACAAGTGGGGTTCCCTCCAGGAATACAAAGGCCCCTTTGAAGTGACTGTCACCCCCGAGCAGGACGAGCGCATCGAGGCCTACGCCGGCCCCATCACACTGGACAGAAGGTCCGAGGTGCGCTATGCCGTGCGGCCCACCGACGTACCCACGGTGAAATACGGCGATACGGTGGTCAGCGACGGCATCGGGCGGTACTTCTACGGCTCGATCGACCTGACGGTGGAGGCGCCCGAGGGCTACGAGGTCTGGTATCGGGTAGACGAGCAGCCGTCCGAGTCCAACATGGGCAACAAGGTGGAGAACGGCGGCAAGGTCACCATCACCGACAGCGGCTCGCACGGTATCATCTTCTTTAAGCTGGCCAAGGCCTTTACCGTGGACGGCGTGACATACCGGAAATTGAGCCATCAGGAAACCTCGGTCCATCTGACGAAGCTGGAGACCCTGCCCGCCCCGAAGGTGACCGTGACGACCAAGGATGGCGGCCAAACGCTGATCCCATCCGGCAACACCTACACCATGACGGAGAACGTCGTAACGGTGACGCTGGAACCGAATGGGAACTGGCCCCTCGACGCCACCATAGCCTACGACACCAACGGCAACGCGACCCCCAGGCTCTCGCAGAGCTACACCACGCCCTTTGAGGTGCGCGGAGCGGGTACCATCAGCGTGTTCACCCTTGTTCCAAAGGCGGACGGCGGGTACGACTACGAGCGCACGGCGTATACCTTCAAGCTGGCGGAGAGCCTGCAAACGGTGCCGGTTTCCGCCTATAACGGCAACTGCACCGCCTCTTATAGGAAGGAAGACGGTAGTTGGGAGGGAATCTTCAGCTACAGCAAAGAGCTCAAGGTTGGCACAAGGGTAAAGGTCACACCGAACCCGCCCGACGGGCAGGTATTCAAGAAGTGGGAGATCGGCAATTATGATGAATATAATATTTGGGGAACTTATGGAACTGACGAATTATATAAGCCCGTGCTGTTCTTCTATGTGCCGAAGCCTAATTACAGTAGTTATGGCAGCCAACCCAAGACATTGACGGTAAAGGCGACGTTTGCAACGGCGGCCGAGGCAAGTATTTCCGGGCAGACGAAGGTCGACCTGGTGATGAAGAAAACCGTGGGGGAAAGCATCTCGCTGAATTACACCACCAAAGAGATGCGCAGCATCTCCTACCAATGGTGGGAGGGCGACAGCGTAGGTACAGCGGATAACGCCCTGCCCGGCGCGGTGAAATTCGACCCCAACAAGACCTACACTGTCAAGGTGACCATCACGGCCAATCCGGGCGTGAGCTTTACCAACAGCGCCGGTGTGGCGATCGGCCACTATGGCGGGCATTTCACGGTGCCCAATGGCAAGATCGACCGCACAAATAACACGCTGACCTTTACCGCCACCCCGATCCGGCAGATCGACCTGACCATGCCCGCGCCCCTGACCGTCGGCGATTCCCTGCCCACGATTGATGATGTCGGCGGGCTGCCGGCAGGTGTAACGGTGCAGAAGCTCGAATGGCCGTACACCACCGGCACAACGGTGCCGGATGATGACTCGGTGCGCGCCGCTCTCACGCTGAAAACAGACGGCACCCACCCGATTTTGGTGGATGAGTATAAGTACCCCACCGTCAACGGTGTGGAGCATATGTATACGCGTAACAGCAGCAATGATTATGTCACCGACGGCAGCACGGTAATGGTGGGGAACATCGACCTGCCCGTGAAGTCCAAGGGCGTGGCGGTAAGCGGTAAGATCACAAGCTACAACCCGAACAATCCCACCACCGTTGAGCTGATGCAGAACGGCACGGTGAAGTACACGGTCACCATCGACCCGACTACCGGCAGCGGTCAGAAGGAGCAGAACTTCAGCTTCAACGTCGTGGCCCCCGGCACCTATGATCTGGTGGTCACCAAGCCCGGCCACCTGAGCTACACGGTGAAGGGCGTTGTGGTGGGAGATGGCCCCCTCGACCTGACAAAGCACAGCAATGCGGCAATCAGCACCATCACGCTGCTGTGCGGCGACATTGACGGGAACGGCTTCATCAATTCCACCGACCTTGGCATCATACTCAAGGGACAGAACTACGGAAAATCTACAGCGACCGCAGGAGATAAGGCCGCAGATCTGGATGGAAACGGCTTCATCAATTCCACCGATCTCGGTATTGTTCTGCAAGGTCAGCACTACGGCAAGTCCGCCGTTTCGGTGAACTTCGGCGGATAGTGCCCAAAGCATCAAATAAGTTTTAGGAGGATATTGACCATGAAACAACCGCCTCACAAGCGTCTGACGGCGTGGTTCCTGACGCTCGTTATGACGCTGACCTTGTTGCCTGTCGGGGTCCTTGCCTTGGAGGAAGCGGATGACGTGATCCCGGCAAAGGAGCGTGAGCTGTGCTCACCGGATGAGGAAGCACCAAGCGTTTCCGTGGAGATTACTGAGACCGCGGCCCCCGCCGTGGGCAGCCAGAGCGACGCGGAACTGCTCGAGGGCTATCTCTACGCCATCAGCGGCATCCGGCACGGCAGCCCTGTGCATCGTGTGCCGCCGAGACCGCTGACGGTCGCGTTGAAGGATGTGGAGGGCGCGCTGAAAGACAAGATCAAGGAGGTTGCCGCCGGCAATCTTGCTTCCACCCAGTTCAGTTTTTCAAACACATGGACCAAAACAAAGGCTGAGTGGGGCATCACCGGTGAGGTGTTCCAAACAGTTGGCAGCAAAACAACGCTGACGCCGCAAGCATCAGAGGCGATCAGAGCAAAGCTGGGTTTGGATGCGCTGATGCGAAAGCAGCTTTTGGAGATGCCTTATGAGCTGTACTGGTACAACAAGACCAAAGGTGTCAGCATGGGCTACCGCGTCAAAATTTCGGGAGAGAATGTCACCGTATATGAACTGATCATATCCATGAATGTCTCTCAGAATTATGCCAAATTCGTAAGCGCAACATCATACAACCCCTTTGAGGCGGACGTCGCCAAGACAAAAGCGGTGGCGGACACGCCTAAAAAAGCGCAGGCTGTGGTCAATGCTCACGCAGGCGAGACCGACTACCAGAAGCTCGTGTCGTACCGTGAGTACATCAAAGGAGAGGTGTCCTATAATACTGGCGCTACGGGAGGCGGCTACCCCTACGGCGACCCGTGGCAGCTCATCTACGTGTTCGATGGCAATTCCGCTACCAACGTGGTCTGCGAGGGCTATGCCAAGGCGTTCCAGTACCTGTGCGATTTGACGTTCCAAAATCAGGAGGGCAGGCCGTCCAGCGCGCTGGTCAGCGGCAAGATGGATGGCGGCGACCACATGTGGAATGTTGTGGCCATCGGCGGCAGGAACTACCTTGTGGACGTGACCAACTGCGACACCGACTCGATTGGCGCTCCTGATCAGCTCTTCCTCTGCGGAGCCGCAGAGAATGAGGTGAGCAAAAAATACACCGTCGCTCTTGGGAAACGCATCGTGTATGAGTATGATGAAAAGACGGTGGAGAGTTATGCTCCAGAGCACCTGAAGCTGTCACCAGTAGCGTATGACCCGAACACTGTGAGCACACCAAGCGTCAGCGGGACGGTCAAGAGCTACAACCCGAACAACCCTGTGACCGTCCAGCTCATTGAGCAAGGCCACCACGAGGTTGCCTATGAGACCACCATCGCCGCGGACAGCGGCAGCGGGCAGAAGGCGCAGAGCTTCAGCTTCGACACCGTGGCCGCTGGAACCTACGACCTCGTGGTCACCAAGCCCGGCCACCTGAGTTACACGGTGAAGGGCGTTGTGGTGGGGGATGGCCCCCTCGACCTGACAAAGCACAGCAATGCCGCAATCAGCACCATTACGCTGCTGTGCGGCGACATTGACGGGAACGGCTTCATCAATTCCACCGACCTTGGCATCATACTCAAGGGACAGAACTACGGAAAATCTACAGCGACCGCAGGAGATAAGGCCGCAGATCTGGATGGAAACGGCTTCATCAATTCCACCGATCTCGGTATTGTTCTGCAAGGTCAGCACTACGGCAAGTCCGCCGTTTCGGTGAGCTTCGCCGGATGAATAAACCAATTAAGAAAAATGGAGGCACAAGCATGAAAGAACGGAAAATACTCTCACTTCTCCTCAGTCTTTGCTTGCTCATCGGTCTGCTGCCGACAGCGGCACTGGCAGCTTACCCGGATAGCAACGAAGCTGGCTTCAAGCTGGAAACAGATTCATACACAGATGGCGTTTTGACCGTAAGTGGTCATGTTAAGCTCCCTACCGCAGAAGGTATTTCTTCCTTTAATGTTGTACTGTCCTGGGACAGCGCGGTACTGACACTCTTGAAGAGGAACGACGCAAATGTAAAGTATACACCAACCAATTCCAAAACGAAATATCCTCTCTCCATTGAAACATTTCTTATTAATGGAGAGACAGAAGAGAAATTTGGAGTATCTGAGGCAGATTTGTACGGCGAGGCCGGTAGAGCGGGTTTCAAAATTAACCTGTATAGTACCGGTGGTTCTATCGCTGCTCAGAAAACCACGGATTGGGTAAAAGCCTTTGCAATAAAGTTTGAGGTTAGTGGAAAACCAACGGATGCCTCGACTGTTCTGAATTCGGATTCTCTTCGAATTGCAGACCCTGTTAAGGATGCAGGCGTAATTAAGGGCGCATTCCCTGCGAACGACACTTATACCATTCAGGTACAGGATGCGGCAGACCCTGCTAAAATCTATAATTATGGTAAAATGGCAGGCAACAATAGACCAGAGACAGCAAATAACTTTATGATGACTGCCCCCGGGACCGGCACCGCCACCTACCCCGGCAGCACGAATTCCCCGTCTGCCACGACCTACACCGTGAGCTTTGACGCGAACGGCGGCACCGGCACGATGGCGGATGTCACCGGCATCAGCGGCAGCTACACGCTGCCTGCCAACGGCTTCACCGCTCCTGCGGGTCAGCAGTTCAAGGGCTGGGCAACGAGCGCGAGCGGCACCGTGATCACCGGCACAAGCATTACCGTTTCGACGGATACCAAGCTGTATGCGATCTGGGAGCCGATCCCGGTCACGACCTACACTGTGAGCTTTGACGCGAACGGCGGCACCGGCACGATGGCGGATGTCACCGGCATCA
>OJPW01000188.1_pt1 | contig 66191 bp, 66 predicted proteins | sample 1598571 | NCBI WGS metagenome assembly OJPW01 (sample SAMN03922493, study PRJEB24848) | human gut metagenome | isolation source: stool sample | host: Homo sapiens | place: Germany | collected 2011-05
GCAGCTCGAGTTCTTTCTGATAAACCTTGAATTCCATTGTGTTTGACCTCCAAATATAAATCGTATGATAAATTCGCGGCCTTACTCGCCGATCAGCATGACCTGCACGGTGCGCTTGCGCGCGCGGGTCTGGTCCCAGTCGATGAAGTGGATGCGGCCGAATTCGCCGAGGTCCAGCTCGCCGTCCTCCATCACGATGGTGACGTTCCGCCCGATGATGGACGAGCGCAGGTGCGCATCGGTGTTGTGGCAGCCAAAGTTGTCCTCGCCGACGGACTCGGCAAAGTCCAGCGCCTTGCGGCCGGGATGCAGATACATGCCCTCATACCGGCAGGTGGGGATCCACGCCTCAAAGACGTTGACCAGATCCTGCTGCAGCGTCTCGAGGCCCGTCATGGACATGTCGAACGCGCATTCCTGCGTGATGACGGAGCAGGTGGTGTGGTGCGAATAGACGACGCAGATGCCGTTTTTCATGCCGGACTTCGCGGCGATCTCCTTGACCTGCTGGGTCACATCGTGGAACGAGACCGCGCGGTCGCGCGACTGGAGCTTCAAACTTTCTCTGTAAACCATATCAGCCCTCCTGTTTTTTCAGATCGTCCGCCGCGCGGCGCGTGGCGGCGATCATTTCGTCGATCATGGCGATGGGGTCTGCGGCGTTCATGATGCCGGAGGCTGCGCCCGCAGCTTCCGAGCCTGCCATGATGAAGTCATAGACCTCCTGCCCGCAGGTGATGCCGGCGGCCTGCTCGACCATGATGTTGGGGTCGATCTCCTTGATGACCTTGATGGAATCCCGGACGTATGCCATGGGGCTCGAGCCCTTGCCGCCGCCGATGATCTCGGAGGGCTCGGGGTTGATGATGTCGGGGTGCAGCTGGGCGATGGCCTTGGCTTCATCCAGCGTATCGGCGCAGGCGAAGACGAGGAAGTCCAGCTCCCGCGCGCGGTCGATGGTCTTTTTCATCTGCGGCAGGCTCATGGGCTTTTCGCAGTGGTTGATCATCACGCCGACCGCACCGGCAGCCTTCAAGCCCTCCGGCAGGATATCCGCGCAGCCGCGGCCGGGGCGGAGCGTGTCCATATACGTCGCCAGCACGAACAGGTGCTTCGTATTTTCCGCCACGCGGCGGACCTCCAGCGCCGGGCAGATGAACAGCACGTCAATGTCGTACTTCTCCGCCGCCGCGTCCGCCGCCCTGGCGTACTCCAGGAGCTTGTCGCCGTACACATAGTTTTTCGTTCCGACTTCAAAATACGGGGTGCGAATGACTGGTTTCATAACGAGATTCCTTTCTTCTCTTCGGTTCCTTTCGGAGGGAGATACACGTTTATGTTTCGTCCGCAGACGGCTTGGATACGTCTGCGCAGATCACCCGGACGTGCGAGCTTTTGAGCTGCGCGAGCATCTCCGGGCGGATGCCGGTGTCGGTGACAATGGTGTGCAGCATTTCCAGCGGCGCATACGCGACATGCGCCGAGACGGAAAATTTGGACGAATCGACGAGCATGATATTCTGGTCGGTGTTGCGCATGGCGATCTGGTTCATCCGGGCGGTATCAAAGTCCGTCGTGGTGAACTGCCGGCCGTGGACGCAGCCGTCCGCGCCGACAAAGCTCTTGCTGAAATACAGCCCCGTCAGCGCCTGATCGGTCAGATAGCCGCAGAAATCCTTGCGGTTCGGTCGGTATTCGCCGCCGATGAGCGTCACGGGCATATAGGGCGAGAGCAGCTCCAGATTGGCCAGCGAATTGGTATAGAGCTTAACGTTCAGCCCCTCCCGCTTGATGCGGCACACGAGCTCGGCGCAGAAGCACTGCGTCGTCGTGCCGGTGTCGCAGAAGATCACGTCGCCGTTTTTCAGCAGCTTACAGGCCTCGCGCGCGATCGCCGTCTTTTTTTCGATATTCGTTTTTGTTCCATACTCAAAGGAGTAGCGCGTCATAGCGCCGCTGGCGCTCTGGATGCCGCCGTGGGTGCGGATGGCGACGCCTTCCTTCTCCATTTTCGCAAAAATGCGGCGAATGGTCGACTCCGAGACGTTCAGGATCTCCATGGCCTCGGCCAGCGACAGCTTCTGCATGATCGACAGCCGCGCCATCAGCTCCTGCTGCTGTTCCAATTTCAATCCGGGCACCTCCGAAACAGGCGTGTCAGCAGCACGTACATGAGGTCGAGCCGCTGCTCTACGGTTTTTGTCATGAGATATTCCTCACGGGTGTGCATCTTGCCGCCGCAGGGGCCGCAGCCGTCCAGCGTGGCAACGCCGTAATGCGAGATAAAATTGCCGTCCGAGCCGCCGCCGGTCACGAGGCACGTGACCTTCTGGCCGACCGCTTCTCCCGCGCGCTCGAGCTCGTCGAGCAGGGCATAGGTCGCCGCGTGCGGCTGCATGGCCGGGCGCAGGGACTTTTGGATGATCTCCATCCGCGTGCGCGGGTCGAAGGGCTCGGCCTGCATCCGCTGCAGAAGGGCTTCCAGCCGGTCCAGCGCGGAGGCGTCCAGATAGCGGTAGCTGAGCGTACACTCGGCATAGTCGGGCACGGCGCCGTTGTCGCCGCCGCCGTCGAAGCGGCCGACGTTGACGGTCGTCCCGGCGGCAAAGTCGTTGAGCTTGTAAAGCTCATTCACCCACCGCGACAGCTCCAGAATGGCGCTCGCGCCCCTCTCCGGCTCAACGCCGGAATGCGCGGAGATGCCGTGGCATTTGAAGATGTAGTTTGCGCCGCCCTTGCGCTGCGAGACAAATTCCTCGTTGGGCCGCCCCGGCTCAAAGACGAAGCAGTAGCGGCTTTTCTGCGCAAGCGCCTCAAAATACGGGCGGGAATAGGCCGAGCCGCGCTCCTCGTCGCTGTTCATGGCCACGCAGAAGCGGAACCGGCAGTCGCCCGCCTGCAGCATCTGCCGCAGCAGATAATACAGGCTCAGGCAGCCGCCCTTGCAGTCGATGCAGCCCGGCCCGTGGGCAAGTCCGTCAGCGTCCACCTCCAGCGGCCACTGCGCGCTGGTGCCGACGGGGAAGACCGTGTCCATGTGTGCCACAAACAGCACGTCGATCTGCTCGTCCTCGGAGTTGCGCGCGGTCAGGAAGGGGGCGAAGTCGTTATTATCATAGTACCGCCGCTCGGTCTTAAGACCCAGCGCCCGGTACCGGCTTTCAAAGAAATCTGCGACAGCCGCCGTGCCGGGGGCGTTGAAATGGCCGCTGTCGATGGCGCACAGCGTGCGCAGGTCCGCGAGAAAGGCGGACAGGTCAAAATCATTCATAGCAGGGATCCCTTACAGCTGGCGCAGGAAGCTCCGGATTTCCGTCAGCCCGTCCAGCACGCCGAGCTCCAGATGATTCTCTACACTCGAGTACGCGGGCAGGACGGCGAGCTTGCCCTCCTTCGCGGCCTCGTCGCGGTTGATGCCGAACGTGTTGCACGGCTCGAGCGCCAGCACATAGTCGTGCGATTTCATCATCTTCCACTGCACCATGTTGGGCAGATTCGCCGTGTCGAACGCGACGTACGCGCCGAGCTCCAGCCGCTCGTTGTACACCACGCCGCAGGCGCGGCTGCCGAGGTTCGTGCGGAAGTACAGCTCCTCGCCGCGGCCGTCGACCGGGGCCATCATGTGATGATAGTCCGTCGAAAGCTCGTTCATCGGCGTGCGCTCCGCCTTCGAAGCTTCGACCAGCGTATCGGCCTGCAGCAGGGGATAGCCGAAGTTGAAGTGGTAGAGCAGCATATACGGCTCGTCCTCGGCCTCAAAATTCGTGAGCACGTCGTGCAGGCGGATGACGCGGCTGTTCAGCTCCGTCTCAATGGTGCGGCGGATGGACAGGTGCCGGCTGTACATCTTCGTCTGGTGTACCTCGCCGCGGGCACGCAGCAGATACCGCTCGCCGTCCCAGTAGGTCTCGGTGCCGAAATTCTGCGCCGGGACGTGGGAGATGCGGCCGTGCGTGGGGAACTGGCCGCCGTTCGTGGCGTGGCCGCCGACATTGCCGAGACCGCAGGTCACGAGCATGCCGCCCGGCCACTGCTCGGAGAATTCCCCGTCCGACGGGCAGAAGGCCTGCGGCGAGGTCAGGCCATTTTTGCTCTGGAAGCCCAGATTGACGCCCTTGTAGCTCAGATCGAACAGATCCATGCACCGGTCCGGAACGACCGTAAAGCGCAGACCCGCCGCGTTGTAGAATTCCGCGATGGCAATGCCCTCGCCGCGGCCGCGCAGCAGCCGCGATTCGCGGATCCCGGCGATCTGGCCGATATTTCCTAATTGCTTGAGAAGTTCAACGTTCATGCCTAGTCCTCTTCCGGACATGCGCGTTCAGACCCGGATGCGCCGGGCCTGAACGCGCATGTATTATTTGATCTCGATGACCTCGAAGCCCATCATGGTGCCGAACGCCTTGATCTCTTCGATGTTGGCGTCGTAGACCAGGGCGGAATGGTGCGTGCCGCCGGCCAGGGAGAATTCCTTCAGGAACTGCGGCAGCGGCTTGCACGGCTTCATCCAGCCCTGCGTGCTGTGGCGGTAAGCGCCGCGCTCAAGACCTTCGTCCAGCATCTCCACGTCGGAGACGATGAGGGTGAAGTGGTCCTGCATGGGTGCGAGGTTGACATACACGGCCTTGCCCTTGCGCAGGCAGTTGTACATGGCGGTGGTGTCGCCGCAGGAGTTGTAGTTGAACGGGCAGTCGCTGATGAGCGGCTTCCACTGCGCCAGCTTCGGGTTGCTTTCGCCCATGTGGCTCAGGAGGATGACGTCCTGCTCCCAATCCGGGCAGAACATCTCGGTAAAGGTCGTGTTGGGATAGACCTGCAGCAGCGCGCCGACCAGACCGGCCGTCAGCACGTCGCCCTCACCGGCGTAGCCCTGCCCGCGCTCCATGATCTTGCAGCACTCGATGAACGGCATCTTCGGCAGACCGCAGATATCGAGCGTGAGGAAGTTGACCGTCGCGGCGTGCAGGCCGTTGTCCTGCATCCACTTCCGGACGGCAAGGCCGGAGCGGGTGGCTTCGCGGTATTCGGCCTGGAAGGTGATGTCGGAATCGTAATGCGCCGCGTCGTACGCGAGCTCCGCGTCGATCTCCTCCTCGGTGACCTTCGGCAGATACTCCTTCACGACCTCGGTGGTCATATACTGGACCTCGACGCCGATGTCGTTCTTATAGCGCTCGTCGGAGACGAGGAAGTCGCCCATGCCGGTGAACGAGCCGCCGACGGAGCCGACCTTCTCGGTCTGGAACGCCTTCTTGACCGCAGCCGCGCGGCACATGCCCACGACCTCGGAGACGACCTCGCTGTGCAGCGCATGGCCGACGCAGAGATAATACGGCTTACCGTTCCGCTTGAGCAGGTTGCACATATCCTGCACGCCGTGGATACCGTGGTTGGCGCTGATGCAGCCCTTGTAGTTGGCGACCTTCAGCAGCTGATAGTCGGGCGTGGTGTCGAAGACGATGATCGGCGCGTCAAGGCTCAGCAGCGCCTCAATGGACTCCAGAGAAGGGGAGTAGGCCAGATGCTGCGTGATGACAGCGGAGACGCCGGCGTCGTTGAACTTCTTCGCCGCGCGGTCGAACTCCGGCTTGATGCGGCAGACCTCGTCCGCCAGAACGACCTCAAGGCCCTGGCTTTCGAGCATCTTGATGAGCATGTGCATGTAATCGACCATCGGGTCGCGGTAATGCGGGTTGGAATCGTCATACAGCTTGATGTACAGAGGCAGATAGCCGACTTTGATCTTTTTCATATCGTTCGCTCTCCAGTCTTTAACCGTAAATGGATTTGCGCGCGCCCTCGATCAGGTCATGCGCATTGTTGTACATGATGTCTTCCACGTCCTGCTTCGTCAGGCCCAGCGTCTTGCACGCCCGCTTGAACGCCAGCAGCTCTTCATACAGGAAGAAGGTGATCTTCTCCGCCTCTTCCGCGGATACCTCGCGCAGGTGCTTATCCTGCTTCGGGTCGCCGTAGAGGCCGGGGGGAACAAGGTTGATGTAGGTGCCGTTTTCCTCGATGCGGTGCGTCCGCATGCGCAGGATAGGCATGTCCGTGCCGTACATGACGTGCTTCGGGCCTGCATGGCGCAGGACCTCGGTGATGGCATATTCGCAGCAGTTGGCGCAGAAATCGTACATGAGATCCGGCGCCTTGTCGAGCGTCTCGAAAGCGTTGCCGACGTCTTCCCTGGTGTAGGCCCGGCCGATGTGCGCGATAATCAGGCGGATGTTCGGGAACTCCTGCTTGATCTCCATGATCTGCGCGAGATTGACGGGGTCTTTCAGCCGTCCGTTGCGCGGGATGTGCAGCATCACGATCGCGCCCAGCTCGTCCATCTTTTTCAGCTGCGCCTTCGGGAAGAAGTCAAAGATGCGGATCTCCGCCTCCGGCAGGTACTTGGGGGACAGGCTCAGATAGGACTTGAGCCCCAGGAACCCGCCCTTGCGGATCTCTGCCTCCAGCTCCTCCGGAGACTGCTCCGGGCGGCTGTAGTAGAGCGCGGGGAAGCCGGTCCTGCGGGAGCACTCGGCCACGTAGGCGTTGTTCTTATCCCACGCGCCGCGGCTGGTGAACATGAGCGCGGTGACGTCCTTGCCCGGCAGCATCAGCCGGTAGGTCTCCTGCAGGTCCTCAATGGAGTTGTCGAGCGCAACGAGGCTCGGCCACGTGACCGTCCGCTTCACCTCGCCCGGGGCGAGGGGCTTGTGGTCGAGATACTTGTCCAGCCAGACGTGCGTGTGCACGTCGAGGATCTTCTGCGGCAGAAAATCCTTCAGCTCTTCTTCGTAGATCCTGCGATCATACGGCGTGACTTCAAATAAAGCCATAAAACTGTTTGACCTCCCGCCCTCAGCCGTAGATAGACTTGCGTGCGCCTTCGATCAGGTCGTGCGCGTTGTTGTACATGATATCTTCGATGTCCTGACGGGAAAGCCCCAGCGTCTTGGCTGCGCGCTTGAACGCCAGCAGCTCCTCATACAGGAAGAACGTGATCTTCTCCGCCTCCTCCGCCGAGACCTCACGCAGGTGCTTGTCCTGCTTCGGGTCACCGTAGAGTCCGGGGGGAACGAGGTTGATGTAGGTGCCGTTTTCCTCAATGCGGCGGGTGCGCATGCGCAGGATGGGCATGTCCGTGCCGTACATGACGTGCTTGACGCCCGCGTGGCGGATGACCTCCGTGATGGCGTACTCGCAGCAGTTGGCGCAGAAGTCATACATGAGATCCGGCGCCTGGTCGAGCGTTTCAAAGGCATTGCCGACGTCTTCTTTCGTGTAAGCCCGGCCGATGTGCGCGATGATCAGGCGAATGTTCGGGAACTCCTGCTTGATCTCCATGATCTGCGCGAGATTGACGGGGTCCTTCAGCCGCCCGTTGCGCGGGATGTGGAGCATCACGATCGCGCCCATCTCGTCCATCTTCTTCAGCTGCGCCTTCGGGAAGAAGTCAAAGATGCGGATCTCCGCCTCGGGGATATACTTGGGGGAAAGGCTCAGATATCCCTTGATCCCGAGGAAGCCGCCCTTGCGGATCTGCCGCTCCACATCTTCCGGGGATTCCTCCGGCGCGCTGAAATACAGCGCCGGGAAGCCGGACCGGCGGGAGGCGTCGGCCACGTAGTCGTTGGCCTGCTGGCTGCGGCCGGAGTTGGAGAACATGAGGGCGGTGACGTCCTTGCCCGGCAGCATCAGCCGGTAGGTCTCCTGCAGATCCTCAATGGAATCGCCCGCCGCCACAAGGCTCGGCCAGGTGACCGTGCGCTTGACCTCGCCCGGGGCGAGGGGCTTCGGCGGGAAGAATTCCTTCAGATAGACGTGCGTATGCACGTCCAGGATCTTCTGCGGCAGAAAATCCTTCAGTTCCTTCTCGTAGACTTCGCGGTCGTAGGGTTTTACTTCGAATAAAGACATGGGTGCATTCTCCTTTTTGTGCGGGAAGGCTGGATATCAGCCCTTGACGGCGCCGGCAGCGATACCCTTGATGAAGTATTTCTGCAGGCAGAGGAACAGTATGATCATCGGCAGGCTGACCAGGATGATACCGGCAAAGGCATAGCCGAATTCCATGGCGCGCGCGCCGAAGAAGCCGTTGATACCGACCATCAGCGTCGGGTTCTTGTTTTCGTTCAGCAGGGAGCGGCAGACCAGATAGTCGTTCCAGATGCCGACGCCGCAGCGGATGGCGCAGGTCGCGGTGACCGGGGTCAGCAGCGGCAGGAACACGCGGGAGTAGACGCCCAGCGTCGTACACCCGTCAATGTAGGCCGCTTCCTCCAATTCGCGCGGCAGGCTCTGCATGAAGCCCGCGAACAAAAACGTCGCAAACGGCATGTTCCACGCCGACTGGATCAGGATACAGCCCCAGATGGAGTCGTAGGTGCCAAGGCGCGTGGCCTGTACGGTCAGCGGGAGCAGACAGCCGATGAACGGGATGACCATCAGCGTGACGAGCACGCTGTAGTAGCCGCGGAAAAGCTTGCTGCGGATCCGGGCGATGGCAAAGCCGGCCAGCGACGCGCAGATGATGACGATGACCAGCGACGCGAGCGTGATGGTGACCGTGTTCGCCAGCGCCTGCCAGTATTTCATCTTGTTGATAACGTAGGGGAAGTTTTCGAGCGTGAACAGCTCTTTTGTCAGGAGCAGCGGATATTTGATGATATCCTTGCGGTCCTTGAACGCGCCGAGCACGAGATAGTAGATCGGCACCAGCATGATGATCGTGCACAAAGCGAGCACCAGCTCTTCGATAAACGAGTGGAGTTTCTTTTGTTTTTTCATCAGAAAATATCCTCCCTCTTACGAAGCACGACGAGCTGAACGAGAGAGATCAGCGCGATGATGAGCAGCAGCACGACCGACAGCGCGGAGCCGCGTCCGTAGTCGAACGCCTGGAAGCCGAAGAAGAAAATTCTCTGTGTGATCAAAAGCGTCGAATGGCCGGGCAGACCCTTCGAGATCAGATACGGCAGCTCGTAGGCCTTGAACGCCGCGATCGTGGTGGTGATGACGTTGATCGTGATGGAGGAGGCCATCATCGGGATCGTGATGTTTTTCAGCTGCTGCGAGGGGGTTGCGCCGTCGATGGAAGCGGCCTCATACATTTCCTGCGGGATCGACTGCAGGCCGGCCAGGAAGACCACCACGCAAAGGCCGATCTGGACCCAGGCCGCGCCGATGATGATGGCAATATTCGTAACGCCGCGCGTCTCCAGCCAGTTGACGGCCGGCAGGCCCGCGGAAGTAATGATCTTGTTGATAACGCCGTTGTTGTAGTTGTACATGATGCGCCACAGAATGCCGACGACCGCGCCGGACAGCAGCGCCGGGAAGAACCACAGCGCGCGCATCAGCCCGCGGGGCAGACGGTCTCTGCCGCGCTTATCGAGCGCGAGCGCCGCCAGGAACGAGACGATGATGGTGATCGCGGTCACGCCGATGGCGAAGGTCACGGTGGCGAGCATCATTTCGCCGAAGCCCTCGATCTCATGCAGGTGCATGTAGTTGTACAGGCCGACGAAGTTGTAGGTCTTGGAAAGTCCGTCCCAGTCGGTGAGACTGTAGCGGATGACATTGATCAGGGGAACGACCATAAAGATCGCGCAGAGCACCAGCGAAGGCAGGATAAAGAAGATACCGGTGGTCCGCTGATTGCGCTCAAGCTGCGTGAGCCGTCCAGCGCGGGAAGAACGTTTCATAGGATCCCTCTTTTCTCTGGGTTACGTTGGGTAACGCGAATGGGCTGAATGCAGGAAAAAACGCTCTGCGCAGCTCCGGAGGAGGGCAGGAACCTCCCCGGAGCCGGCCCATGCACGAACGCATGGGCCGGGCAGAATCGGGACACAGGGGAAACCTCTGCGTCGGCCGCCGGAGCGGCCAGGTCAGAGCTTTCGATTATTTGTTGAGGGGGGAAGTCTGCTCGATGGACCACATGGTGGCAACGGCGTCTTCCGCGGTGTTGTCGCCGGTCAGAACGCCCTGGATCTTCGCCATGACAGCATCCTTGAATTCGGCGCTGTAGAGGTTGAAGCCCATGAGGACGAACGGAGCGGAGCCCATTTCAGCAGCAACGGGAATCATAGCCTCGGGCAGAACGATCTGATCCTCGGTCATGGAAGTGATGACGGGGACAGTGCCGCGGGCGTTCTGGATCAGCTGGAAGTTCTCGCCTTCAAACAGCCAGTTGAAGAAAATCTCCAGAGCTTCCTGCTCAGCAGGCGTGCGGTCCGGGTTCTCGGTGACACAGAATGCGTCCTCGGGAGAGGTGGAGATGTACGGGAGCTCGCCGGCAGCGCCGAACGGGGGCAGGGAAGCCGCGCCGTTTTCCAGGCTGCCGAGGATCATGCCGCCGTTCCAGTTGCCGGCGAGGCACATCGCGGCCAGACCGTCAGACATGTAGGTAGCAGCATCTTCTTCCAGAGCGGAAGCGGTGCCCTCGAGGAAGTACGGAGCGATCTCCTGCAGGCGGGCGGTCGCTTCGGGATACTTGGTGAAGTCGAACGTGCCGTTCTTGAAATCATCCTCGTAGTTGCCGAGCTCTTCGCCGGCCACGTTGGCCAGGATCAGCTCATAGATCATCCAGCAGGTGGTGTGTTTGCCGGCGGCAGTGACCAGAGGCGCAACGCCGGTCTTTTCCTTGATGTCCTTGCAGCACTGGATCAGCTCATCCCAGCAGGTCGGGACGGTATCCCAGCCGGCCTCGTTCAGGATGTCCATGTTGTAGAACATCGTGGAGAACGCGGCGCCCTGGCACATACCGACGAGCTTGCCGTCAAAGGTGTAAGCGTCGGCGTAAGCCTTCGGCATGACCTTGGCGCATTCCCAGTTGGTAAGGTCGGTCAGCAGGTTCTGCTCGACCATGGCGTTCATCATGACGCCGTTGTTGAGCTGGATGGCGTCGGGCAGGTCGTTGGCCGCCAGACGCTGCTGCAGGAAGTCTGCATCGGCGCCGAGACCGACGTGCTCGATGCTGATCCACGGATGCTGCTCTTCGAAGCGGGCTTCGAGCTCATCCCATGCATCGGCCCAGTCGACCTGCGCGAGGAAGACCTCGAGGGTGGCGGGTTCATGCTCTTCCGTGGCGGGCTCTTCCGTCGCCGCGGGTTCTTCGGTTTCAGTGGTATCGGGGGTGGTGGTTTCGGTTTGCGTAGTCGCGGGCTCTTCGGTTTTTGCGGGGGTGTTGGCCGCGCATGCGACTATGCTGAGAATCATGAGGACAGCCAGTAACAGAGCAATCGTTTTTTTCATGTTTCTTCATTTCCTCCTTGAAAATTTTCTGCTCGCAGTCTTACAGACCGTAGACGTCGCCCAGCGCCTGTACGCTGCGTTTATATGCCGGCAGGAGCCTGCGGTATTCCGCACTGCGCTCCGGGTCGGGCATAATGACGCGCTCGTCAATTGCCAGGTGTTTGTATCCCTCTTCGGCATTCTGATAGATGCCGGTCCCAACGCCCGCGAGGATCGCCGCGCCGACACAGGCGAGGTCAGCCACAGCGGGCACCCTGACAGGCAGTCCGGAGATGTCCGCGGTGATCTGACACCACAGCGGGCTTTTGGAAGCGCCTCCTGCGAGCTTCAGTCCGTCCGAAGACGGCTTGCTTCTGAACGCTTCCATCATCCAGACGACCTGGAAGACGATGCCCTCCATGATCGCACGGGCCATATGGAACCGGTCATGGGACAGATCCATGCCGATAAAGGACGCTTTGGAGAAACGCTTCTGGCCCGCGTAGCCCTGGAAGGGCACGAAGAACAGGCCGTCGTCGGCCGCGCGGCGCGAAGCCGCTTCGCGGTTGAGCGTTTCGTAGCCGACGGGCTCGCCGTCAGATCCGACGGCCACGAATTTCCGCAGCCAGTCGAGGCAGACGCCGCCGGAGGAGAGGGATCGCAGCGATCCCCATAAGCCCGGCACCGCCGCAACGGACTGCGACAGGCCGGAGGAAAAATCAGGTGCATCGCCGATGGCCGTGATGACCCAGCAGGTGCCGGAGCCGATCAGGATATCGCCGGGCCGGACCGCGCCCGCGCCGAGCGCGACGGCGTACTGGTCATGCGCGCCCGCGACGAGCACGCAGTCGGTCGTGAGGCCGAGCGCCTGTGCGGCCTGCGGCGTGAGCTGACCGATCCGGTCACCGGAGCGGACGAGCTTCGGCAGCTGCTCCGCCGAGATCCCGGCGTAGGCGAGCAGCGCCTCGTCGTATGCCCCGCGGCGGATGTCCGCGAGCTGGTCGATGCCGGCGTCGGAAAGATCACAGGCGGCAACGCCTGTCATATGATAAGAAATGTAGCTGGGCACGGAGAGGAACATCGCGGTCTTCTGGAAAAGCTCCGGCTCGTTGTCCTTCATCCAGCGGATCTCCTGCGCCAGAAGGCCGAGACCCAGATGCCAGCCGGTCTTCTGATACATATCCTCGTCGGTGCCGACCTCGCGCAGAAACGCTTCGCGTTCTTTCGCCGTGCGCTCGTCGTTCCAGACGATGGCGGGGCGCAGCGCCCGGCCGCCTGCATCCGTGGGGACGAAGGTGCCGCCCTGCAGGGAAAGGGAGATGCCGGCGACGTTCTTTGCCACGTCCGGATCTTCGCAGACCTGCCGCACCGTATGGACGACCGCCTGCCACCAGTCCTCCGCCCGCTGCTCGCTCCAGCCGACCTGCGGCGTCAGGAGCGGATAGGCCTCATAGGCGTGGCCGATCAGCTGGCCGTCCGCGCGGAACAGCAGCGTCTTTGTGCCGGTCGTGCCGACGTCGATCCCGAGTAAATACTTCTTCATAACAGCCAGCCAAAACTCCTTCCAGCCGTAGTTGGTATATACTGAAATTAGCACGTTTGTGTCAGCTTGTCAAACGATTTTGACCGATTCAGCCAATTTTGGACGATTTACTAAATTGAAGCCTTCATTTTTGGCGCATTTGAAAAAGCTGTCTGGAAAACAGTCTGCTTCTTTTTCTGCAAAAGAGAGCGGAAAACCGCTTTTTGCGTAGCATTTTCGGCCGAGGCATGCTATAGTCTAGGTGCGTCAGCTGACTGCATGACAGGAACGCTGACTGGAATTTGGAAAAATTGAATGATTTTGCGGAGGAAACGCATCATGAAAGAGCGAAACGGGCAGCTTCGCTATCTGAGCATTGTCATCGGAGCCTTTCTCTCTGTCGGCGTGATCGTCGGCCTGACGAACAACCTCTACTCGCTGTACGTCATCCCCATTACGACGGGCCTCGGCATCTCGCGCGGCCTGTATTCCATGGGGATCACGGTCCGCTATATCGCGTCCGCCTTCTGCAATCTGTTTATGGGCCGGCTCTACCAGCGCTTCGGCTACCGGCGGCCGACGGTCCTGCTGGTCCTGCTCGTCGCCGCGTCCTACGTGGGCTACGGCACGGCGCGCAATGCCGTCCCGCTGTTTCTCGGCGCGCTGATCTACGGCGTCGGCGAATATTTTATCAGTACGGCGGCCCTGTCCCGGATGCTCAGTAACTGGTTCCAGAGCCACCTGGGCGTGGTGACCGGCATCGTCATGGCGGCCAGCGGCGTCGGCGGTTCGGCTTTGAGCCTGGTGCTCTCGGGCATTATGGAATCGGCCGGCTGGCGCGCGTCGCTGCTGTTTGCGGCGGGGCTGCTCGCGGCCGTGGCGGTCATGATCTTCTTTGTCATGAAGGACCGGCCGGAGGAGCTTGGCCTGCAGCCCTATCACGACCCCGAGCGCCGCGGCGCGGCGCATAAGCCCAAAAAGGTTGCCGCCCCCTGGGCGGGCGTGCCCATGCAGGTGCTGCTGAAAAAGCCGTATTTCTACCTGACCATGATCGGCATGATGCTCGCGACCATCGCCTCCAACGGCGTCTACAGCGCCGTCGTGCCCCACCTGCAGGACCGCGGGCTCTCCGCGGCCTACGCGGCGAAGATGCTGAGCCTGATGCTGGTGCTGCTGGCCGTCGACAAGATCGTCCTCGGCATGCTGGCCGACCGCTTCGGCGCGCACTTCTCCACGCTGCTCTGCGTCCTGTTCACCTTCTCCGGCATCGTGGTGCTGACGCTCGTGAAAAACGAGTGGCAGGCCGTCATCGCGGTCGTGCTGCTGTCGGTGTCCGTCTGCCTCAACGGCTTCATCCAGCCGCTGCTGGCCGCGGAGATCTTTGGCCGCAGCGCCTACAATACGACGCTCGGCATCATGATGGCCATGCTGTCGGTCGGCGGGCTGCTGTCTTCGCCGCTGGTGAACTTCAGCTTCGACGCCACGGGCTCCTATACCCGCATCCTGATCGTCCTGGCCGTCATCGCGGCTGTCGACGCGCTGTTCCTCCTGCCCGCGTTCCACGCGGAGGCAAAATACCGCCGCGAGCTGGAGGCCTCCGGCCAGCTGAGTGACGCCGGACCCGAAACATGACCCCAGGCCGCACTGCCGAAGCTCCGGCAGTGCGGCCTTTTTGCAGCTCCCGGGCCGCCGCGCCCCGCGATCACCCTGCAAAACGGGCTGATCTGCGTATTGACTTCGCCGCTTCCCGCCCGTATCATACGAACAGAGGGAATTGTCTGACAATTCCGCGTCCGAATCCAAGGATCCAACTAAAAAACAAACGGAAACAGTTTACGGAGGACTGCTGGTATGGAACAGAAAGCATGGATCATCGACGAAAAGACCGCAAAGCAATACCTGACCGTAGAAGACGCGATCGACTGCGTGGAAAAGACCTGGAAATGGTACGGCGAGGGCAGAGTCATCATGCCCAACAAGATCACGACGGATATGTCCGAGCTCGGCGTCGCCGGCTGGTTCAACTCCATGCCCGCCTACATCGGCCCCATGGATGTCGCCGGCATCAAGGTCGTCGGCGGCTATGACGGCAACAAGGCGCTCGGCCTGCCGTACATCAAGGCCAACGTCCTGATCACCGACTCGAAGACCGGCATCCTGCGCGCGCTGATCTCCGGCGACCATATCAATGACCTGCGCACCGGCGCGCAGCCCGCCGTCATGGCCCGCCTGCTCGCCGCGAAGACCGACGTCGTCACCATCATCGGCACCGGCCTGCAGGGCTACATGAGCCTTCTTTGCATGTCCAAGGTCCTCGATATGAAGGAGATCCGCGTCTGCGATATCTCCGAGGCCGCCATGGACCACTTCATCGCCCGCTTCCCGGACGCCCCGTTCCGCTTCGTCAAGTGCAAGAGCAACGAAGAGGGCTGCCGCGGCTCCGATGTCATCATCACCGTCACCAACGCCAACGCGGATCTGGTCGAAGAGCCGTGGGTCAAGCCCGGCGCGCTGGTCATGACGATGGGCTCGTTCCGCGAGACCTCGTTCGACGTCGTCCGCAAGGCGGACCGCATCGCCGTCGACCAGGTCGGCCAGTCGCTGCACCGCGGCAACGTCAAGGAGCTGGCGGAGATGGGCGAGATCACGGCCGACTCCTTCGATATCATCGTGCCCGACGTGCTGGCAGGGAAGATGCCCGGCCGCACCGACCCGAACCACCGCATCTACGCGCAGATCATCGGCACCGGCATGCTGGACGTCGCGCTGGCGGGCGTGCTGCTGGAAAAGCTGCACGCGGCAGGCGCGCAGCCGCCCGTGTTTGACATGATGGGCGAATGAGCGAGACGATCCAGCGGACCAAGCTCTACGAGGACGTGACCGAGCGCATGCTCGACCACATCCGCACGGAGACCTGGGCGCCCGGCACGAAGATCCCGCCGGAGGTCGAGCTGGCAAAGCTCTTTGACGTCAGCCGCTGCACCATCCGCGAGGCCGTCAAGAGCCTGCAGATCGCGGGCTTCCTGCGCTCGCGCGCCGGCTCCGGCACGTTCGTGTCCGAGCGGGCGCCGACGCTGCTGCAGACGCAGGCGCTGGCCGGGATCATGGCCGACCCCGCTGCGCTGCGCGAGCTGGTGCAGGCGCGCTATATTCTCGAGCCACAGCTGGCGCAGATGGCCGCGCAGGCCGCGACGGAGGAGGAGATCCGCGGGCTGTTTGCCATTCTGGACCGCATGAAGCGCGGCCAGACCCGGTTCGAGCTCATGTCCGTCGGCCACCAGTTCCATCTGTCGCTGGCCCAGCTGGCGCACAACCGCGTCCTGTATGGATTCTATGTCTCCGCCGCGAGCCAGATGCGCAGCATGCGCGTGCTCGAGTCGCTGACGCTGGAGGTCTACCGCAGCGGCATCCACGAGCATGCAGCCATCGCCGAAGCCATCGCCCACCGCGACGGCGCGCTGGCCGCCCAGCGCATGCGCGAGCACCTGCAGAACGACTACGGTTCCTACCTCTCCGAGCTCACCGCGCCGCAGCCCTGAAAAACAAAAGACCCCCGCCGCAGCGTTTCAAACGCTGCGGCGGGGAATGTTTTTTGCAGCCGCGGCTCAGAGCGGGCGGCTCAGATAGACCATATCGCAGAGCGTCACGCCGCATTCCACGATGGGATGATCGTAGTTGTCCAGAAAGAAATTTTTGACGCGGTGGTGCTCCGTGAACCCGCAGCGCTGGTAAAACGGCACGGTCAGCGGGCTGTCACCCGTGCCGACGAGCATGGTGTGCCCCTTCCCGCGGTACTGCTCCATCACGTATTCGATCAGCGCCCGGCCGTACCCCTTGCCGTGCAGCGCCGGGTCCGTCGCGATGTTCTTGATCTCGTAGACCCCGTCATCGACCTTGCAGACCACGCACTCGCCCACGACCTCCGGGTCCTTCGCAAGATACATCTCGCCCTTGCCCAAGTACCGGTCGATCATATCCTCCTGCTCATCGGCGAGCAGCAGCAGGGGAAGATAGTCCTTTTTGTTCCCCACGACCCGTTCAAATTCCATGTTATCCTCCAGAAATGCGCCATACGGCGCGTTTTTCTCAGTCTAACCCATCCCGCCCGATCTGTCAAGCCGTCCTTCTTTCGGAAAACGACTGCCGGTAGACTGGCAAAATCCGCCTCCAGAATACCAGTGTGTTTGCGATCAGCAGCGCGCCGGACAGGCACCGCACGGCCCACTGCGGGCACAGCAGGGCGATGCCGTTCATATCCCCGCCGCCGAACAGACCGCAAAGCGCGCTCAGATACAGCGGGTCGATCAGCAGCAGGATAAGGAATATGGAGATGATCCTTTTCAGTAGCTTCGTTTATGTTCCTTTCTTCGTCCCAAATATCGAAAGACCCGGCGGCAGTATTCCCGGTAGGGCTCGCCGAAGGTGCTTGCCAGAAACCGCTCTTCCTGTAAAATCTGCAAATGCAGCATCATCATGGCGAACAGAGAAAAGCCGAGCGTCAGCAGGTTTCCGTACAGCAGCAGGACGCCGATGTACATGAGATCAAAGCCGAGGAACGCCGGGTTGCGGCTGAAGGCGTAAATGCCGGTGGTGACCAGCTCCGTCTTGTCCTTGTCGGGGATCCCCGCCCGCCAGCTGTCCTTCATGCAAAGGACCGACAGCAGAAAGACGGCGTCGCCCAGCATCCCGATGCAGAAGCCGGTGAACCGCGCGTTCGCGGGAAGGTGGCTCCAGCCGAAAGCGATGGAGAGCAGCTGCGCAATGGGCGCGCCCAGCGTGGCCATGCTCATCAGTACCTCGACGGTGTGGATGTCTTTTTCCCTTCTGCGTCCGATCTGCCGGGTCTGGATGCCGCGCCGCTTCTGCGCGAGCATCTTGGCAAAATAAATGCCGTAGAATACCGCCAGCACGAGCAGCGCCAGCGCCGCACAGGGGAGCTTGTCCTCCCATGGAACTTTCATGCGTTTTCCGTCCTTTCCGCCGCCTGCGCCGTCCAGACCGGCAGACCCCAGTGCTCGAAGTCCCACGGCTCCATATAGGCGCTGCACTCGTAGTCGATGTAGTAAAGCGTCCCGTCCCGCGGGACGAAATTGGTGGGGTAGTAGTCGATGTTCAGCCCCGCCGGGTACAAACGCGTGCACATGGCCTGCACCTGCGCGACCCAGCCGGGATCCGGCTGCCCCGCTTTGAGCAGCTCCGCGACGGTCGGCCCGGCGATGTATTCCTTTAAAATGCGCTCCTGCTGCACATCCGCCGCCAGCAGCTCCGGCATGGGGATGCCGAGCGTTCGCAGTGTCTTATAGTCGCGCAGTTCCGACTGCAGCTTGTCGCCGAGGGTATAGTAGTCGCACGGCTCGTGGTGGATCTGCTTCAGCACATACTGCGCCCTCCCATCCGTCACCAGATAGGAATATCCGCCCTTTCCCTTCCCGAGCAGCCGGAGCACAGTGTATTTCGTATCGTTTACAGTCAAGATATCACACGGCATGGCCCCGCGGCCCTCCTTTCTGCGTGTTTCGGTCCGGCATGGATCATTGCGCGGCCGAAGGCAGCGTCTGCATCAGCGCGAAAAAGTGCTGCGCTTCGCCGGTGCTGAAATACGCGTACCACGCTTCGAGCGTATCGGGCCGGAAAACACCCAGACGCCCGATGATCTGCTTTGCCCACAGCAGCGCGCCCGTGCCGCCCGCGGTGATCAGATTCCCGTCCGCGACAGACGGGGCGTCCACAAAATACGGCTGTCCCTTGTAGCCGGGGCAGAACATCTCCAGGAAACCGGCGCCGTTGCTCGTGTGCGGCCGATTGTCAAGCAGGCCCGCACGCGCCAGTGCGGCCGTCGCTCCGCAGATCGCGCCTACCGTGCCCCCAGCGGAGAGCAGCGCGGCCGCTTTCCTGATCACGGCGCTGTGCTTCGAATCGTCCCAGGTGTTCCCGCCCGGCAGCAGCAGGACGGTTTCTTCGCTGACCGCGATATCATCGACCACGCAGTCCGGCAGGATCGTCAGCCCGCCCATGCTCGTGACCGGTTCCCTGGAGATGCCAACTGTTTTGAGCGATACCTCCGGTGCGTCCTGCTTGAAAAAACGGCCGGAATGCAGCTCTGCGGTCACATGCCCGATCTCCCAATCGGCCATCGTATCGTGCGTATAGACATAGATCGTAATCATAAATACCCTCTGTTCACATGTTTTTGTTTCTACAAACGGGCAATTTTCCGGACGGTATTCGCCGTCCGGATCCTCCGTTCCCCACCAATCCGGCGCGTGCCGCAGGGTATCTGCAAGCTCCTCCTGCGGCAGGACGAAAACGGGGATCTCCAAGCCAAACCGACGTTGGATCATGCCCTCGATCTGCCCGGTCAGCGCCGCGGGCTCCGTTTCCTCGCCGGAAAAGACCACGTTCCCGCTGTTCTGCCAGGTCCGGACGTCCGAAAACCCGAGCGATTCAAAGCCCAGCTTCAGTTCCGCCATCGGCACCTTGTTCTTCCCGCTGATGTTCACGCCCCGCAGCAGGGCGATATACCGCCGCATCTACGCGCCCCCGCGCAGCCGCCGCAGGTTGTCCAGCACGAACGGGCTGTTCGCGGCGATACGCCCCAGCGTCGGGCAGCTGTCCATCTGCCCGCAGTCCGCGCAGGTATCAAGGCTCTTTTCCCTCACGCAATGATGGACCGGACAGAGCTTGTCGCAGAACGGCGTCTTGGCTCCGTCTATGCGGCAGCCGGTGCAGTGGATCATCTCCGGCGTGATCGGCACCCCGTTGAGCTTTGTCCACAGGGCGGCAGTCTTCTCCCGCAGGGAGGTATCGTTTGTGAGTGTTGCGATACGGGCGTCGCAGGCCTCGCAGTCCAGCCCGCAGCAGCCGATCAGTTGGTTTTTGTGTTTGCAGTTCATTTCCATCTTCCACCCCGTATTTCATCGTCGTCCGATCAGAGTTTTTTCCTGACCGCAAGACAGTCATTGACATGCTCAAAGGCTTTCAGCTCTGCTCCCGCCCTGTCGATGATGTCCCTTTGGATATCATCCGGCGTCAGCAGCTCGTAGATCAGAAACCCGTGTTTTTCCAGCAGTTTTTCGAGCGCTCCATAGGAAAACGCCGTTTTCATCGGCTCGCCGCCAAGGATATCGCTCTGCACAGCGGCATATTCTTCATCCGTCATCAGCGCTCTGGCAAGATGATCCGCGAAAACCGGATGTTCTTCGTTTTCTGCATGAAACGCCCGTCCGAATGAACTCATCAGGGCGGTAATACTGGCTTTGTGCTCCATTCCTGCTTACCCCCGTTACAGCGCTTTCGTATAATAATGCCGTTTTTCGGTGTACGGATAGTCCTCGAGGGTAAAAACCTCCCGGTATCCATGCTTTTCGTAAAATGCGGGCGCCTGAAAGGAAAAGGTGTCCACAAACGGCGCTGCCGGGCCTCATTTTCCGCAGCCTCCAGCAGCCTGCTGCCGAGCCCCTGGCCCCGGAACGCTTCGCCGACGAACAGGAACCGGATGCAAAGCCAGTTGCCGAAGGTCTCACCGGTCAATCCGGCGAACTTCCGGCCCGTCTCGTCTTCCAGAAACACGCCGAGCGGCACATTTTCCGATGCCTCGCGGTGCCGGAGGTTGTAGTCCCTCAGCATCTCGTGGATCTCATGGATGTCGCGTTCGTTTCCGTCATCTGTGATCCTGAAGTTCATGCGATTTTTCACCTGCCTCACACGTATAGTTGATCCCGGCCAGCCGGGCCTGCCGGCAGAGGTCCCGGGTCTGCAGTGTATAGGCCCTGCCGTCCTTGATAAAATGCGTGCCGCACCGCCGGCATCCCCGCCACGGATCCCACTGCGCCATCGCTTATAAAAGCCCCAGCAGCGCGGCGGCCCCGTTCCCCACGACCTGCTGCCCCTCGGCCGGATACCAGGTCTGCCAGATGCAGGTGTTGAGCGTCTGCAGCGAGCCGGGGAGCGGGCCCCTTGCGGAGAATACCGTCCAGTCGCTCTCCGGGAAGCGATAGAGCTTCAGCCCCTCCGGCACCGCGCTGCCCCGGTAAAGCCCGGCAATCCAGTATTCGAAGCAGTCTGCCTTCTGCTCACAGATGGCGAACCGCCCGATCCGGTTTTCAAGCAGCGCCTGCTCCACCGGCGTTTCCAGCTGTCCGGTCTGCTACAGGCGCGCGTATTTCCGGCTGTATTCCACATCCCAGAATTCCGGGCACCGGGTATAGCCCTCCTCCATCCGGATCAGGGTCGAAAACCCGATCAGAGTCATCGCAGGCTTGTGTTCATAGGTAAGATGCATCATGTTTCCTTTCTTTTTCATTCGTCCGCGTCCTTCCGGCCTCTTGGGATGCACGAGCCGATGGCCAGGCCGAGCAGCATGCCGAGAGAAAGGCCGACGCCGGTGTTGTTGCCGAGTGCGGTCCCGAGGGCCGTGCCGAAGCACAGGCCGAGGCACATGCCCTCAAGCCCGTAGTTGCTGTCCTGCTTCTCGCCCTTTTTGATCTTCACCGCGCTGCGGACAGCCAGGATCGCCACGGCCAGCCCCATCGCCACCCAGGGCGCAGCCGACCGGATAAAATCAAGAATATCGTTTATGTTTCGTTCCTCTTATGTAGGTTCAGTCTGTTTTTTTCAGAAGATTCATCAAAATATAGATCCCGATCAGCACGGCTACGCTCCCGGCCATCACGCCGGTCATCGCCCCGATGCTGACCTTGCTGCCAAAGAAATAGAGATTGCAGTCGATGGAGTCCTTGATATGCTCCACGACTTCCGCCGGGAAGCCGGTCCGCGTCATCTCCGCATACACCCCGCGCAGCGCGTGGTTGCGGAACAGCGCCGTCCCATATGTGCCGGGGAGGAAGGATAGGACCCTCTGCAGTCCCTCGCCAAAGTTGGAAATGGGCATGTATGCGCCGCAGAGAAAGCCGTAGCCCGCGCTGACGATGGTCCCCACCGCCGACGCCTGCCCGTTCGTCGTGAGATTGCAGTTGACGATGGAAGACAGCGCCGTGCCGAACAGCGACAGGAGCAGCACGTCCAGCCCGAGCAGCAGCACGTCCGCGGCCGACAGATACCACCCCGTCACAGCCAGATACCCGAGGCAGACCGCCAGCGCCGCGTAGCAGATCAGCAGCGTCGACAGCGCGCTCGCCGCAAAATAGCCGAGCGCCAGCGTCGATCGCCTGACCGGGGTCATGGTCAGATCCCGCCGGGCCCCGCTGATCCTGTCCTGCACCATCAGCAGATTGGAGCAGAACGCCACCGTCACGCAGCACACCGCCAGCAGCGACGAGACGAGCTGCCCGCCCACCGTGCCGTCGATCAGCGCCGCATCCACCGCGAAGCCCGCGGGCATGGCGGCGGCAAAGGAATCCCGGTAGACCTTGGCCAGAAACGTCGCATACAGCACCAGCAGAATGACCGGCGTGATGAGCGAGGTAAAGAACATCCCCTTGTCCTTGAAGAATAATTTGCAGTTGCGCCGGATCAGCGCGCCAAGTCCGGTCATACCTCCGCACCTCCATGCAGCTTCTTGCCCGTCGCGGCTAAGAAGACATCGTCCATATTTCCTTTGGTGATCTCATAGTCCGTGAACAGCGCGGGCTGCGCCAAAATCAGCTTCGTCGCCTCGCCGGTGTTTTCCACCTCGATGCGCCAGCCGCCCTGCACCGGGGCATATTTGCGCCCGAGCGCCCGGACGACGGCCTCTTCCACGCCGTACAGCGTGATGTGATCTCCGGCATAGGTGTTTTTCAGTGCCAGCGGCGTGCCCTCGCCGACGACCCGGCCGCTGTCCAGCAGGATCACGTAGTCGGCGTCCGCGGCCTCCTCCATATAGTGCGTGGTCAGAAAGACCGTCAGCTTTTCTTTCCGGCGCAGCTCCGTCACCACGTCCCACAGCAACCTCCGCGTCTGCGGGTCCAGACCGGTGGTCGGCTCGTCGAAGATCAGGATCTTCGGGCGGTGGAGCAGGGCGCGCGCAATGTCGATGCGCCTGCGCTGCCCGCCGGAGAGTCTGCCGACCGGGCGGTCCAGAATGTCCCCGAAGTCCAGCAGCTGCGCGAGCTCCGCCAGCCGCTTCGCGAATGCCGCGCCCCGGATGCCGTAGAGCGCGGCCCGGCTCTGCAGGTTGTCCCGCACGCTCAGCGCCCCGTCCAGTACGGAATTCTGAAACACCACGCCAAGCTCGCGCCGCACCCGATCCGGGTCGCGGTCCGGATCCGCGCCGTCAATTTCCACGCTGCCGCCATCCTTGGCCAGCTGGCCGCACAGAATGTTGATGGTGGTGGATTTGCCCGCGCCGTTGACGCCGAGGAAGGCGAACAGCTCGCCCTCCTTCACGCGGAAGCTCAGGTCCTGTACCGCCTGTACCTCCCCAAAGCGCTTGCTCAGGTGATCAATCTTGATGATGTCATGCATATATTTCCGGTTCCTCCTTTTTCTGTGCGAGTTTCAGCGCACGGACGGACCATGCAGCTTCTTTCCCATCTCGATCCGGACCTCGTGCCGCTCCGGGTCGGTGTTGGAGTAGGCGTAGAGATCAAAGCCGATGACCGAGAACCCGTTCTTCCGGTAAAACGCGATCGCCGCCTCATTGCACGACTGCGTCTCCAGCACGATCATCCGCGCGCCGGACGCCGCCGGGGCCTCCAGCCATTCGCCGAAAAACACGTCGTCGAACGACCGCACGACCGGCGCCGGGAATAACCGGTAGTCCAGCCGGAATCCCTGCTCGGACGCACAGATCTCATAATAGCCATTCGTCTGGTAGCGGGCGGTAAATTTCCTGCCTGCGTAGTCCTTCTGATTCAATCGCCGGATCTCCATATCCCATTCCTCCCTGCAGCTCCAGCCCATTCTCGTCTCCGGAAGCGCCGAAAACGCCAAAAAACGCAGTGCACGGCCCGCATTTTGCGGCCTGCACTGCGTCTGAGCGTCTGGCATCCTGCCCGTATTCCTCTGTAAGCCCCGTCCGCCGTCCCCGGCCTCCCGGCACTCACCAAATTTGTATCAGCTATCATACAGCAATCCCCCGCGCCTGTCAATAGGAAGATGCACAGCTTTCTACACGGATGACAGGCTTTTTGTGAGGTTCCGCGGATAACCTTTGACTTGGAAGGGGAGGGGGGATAGAATGGGGGAGAAGGATTTTGTGGGAAGGGGAGAGGGGAATGGAGGAACGACGGGTGCGGATCTGCGATCTGGCGGAGGAACTGGGGCTCAGCACGGCGACGGTATCGAACGTGATCCACGGGAAGACGCAGAAGGTCTCTGACGCGACGGTCCAGCGCGTGACGGCGCTGCTGGAGGGCCGGACGGTTGGGGAGGAGGTCATCCTGCCGGTCACGCTTGTGGTGCGGGGCAGCACGCGGATACGGAAATAAGCATTCTGCACAAATCAAACATCTTATTTTTGTCGAAAGTTACGCGCTTAACCTTTGCGTCCCGCACATCCGGTCGTTACAATGAAAGAAAAACGAACGGAGGGACCGGGATGCAGGAAGAAAAGCGCTTTTTCAGAACGGTCTGTACACTGGCGATCCCCGCGGCACTGCAGTCGCTGCTGCAGTCGTCGTTCAGTCTGGTCGATCAGATCATGATTGGGCAGCTGGGCGCCGTCAGCGTGGCGGCCGTCGGGCTGGCGGGGAAATTCGCCTCGATCTACGCGGTCGTCATCGCCGCCATCGGCGCGGTGGCCGGGATCATGATCTCGCAGTATCTGGGGCAGAACGCGCCCGCGGAAGTTCGGCGGAGCTTTTTTACGAATCTCTGGCTGGGGTTCGGGCTGGCCGGGGCATTCACCGCGCTCTGCCTGCTGTGCCCCGGGGCGATCATGCGGGCCTATACGGCGGATGCGCAGACGCTGCAGACGGCGGCGGACTACCTCCGCCTGCTCGCCGGGACGTATCTGCCCGTGGCCGGGGCGACAATGCTTGCCGCGGCGTTCCGCTGCGCGGAAAAGCCGCGGCTGCCGCTGTACGCGGGCATTGCGTCCGCGCTTTTGAATACGGTCCTGAACGATATTCTGATCTTCGGGAAATGCGGCTTTGCCGCCATGGGCGCGACCGGCGCAGGGATCGCGACGGTCCTTTCCCAGTGGGTCAATTTCCTGCTGATGCTCCTGTTTTGCCGGAAGACGCCGCCGCTTCCCGCGGCGGACGGCAGGCGCACGCCGCCCGTGCGCGGGCGCGGACGGCAGTATCTGGCTATGCTGCTGCCGCTGCTGATCTGCGAGGTGACGTGGAGCCTGGGCGAAAATGTCTACGCCGCGATCTACGGGCGCATGGGCACGGACGCCAGCGCGGCCATGACGCTGACCGCGCCCGTGCAGGGGCTGGTGATCGGCGCGCTGTGCGGCCTGTCGCAGGCGGCGGGCGTGATCGTCGGCAAGCGGCTTGGCAGCGGGGACGAAGACGCCGCCTATGCGGCGGGCAGGCGCCTGCTCGTCTACGGCGCTGCCGGGGCCGCGCTGCTGTCCGTGCTCGTGGTGCTGCTCAGCGGTGTCTATGTGGAGATCTATCAGGTGGAGGACGGGGTAAAGCGGCTGACCCGGCAGATCCTCACGGCCTATGCGCTGGTCGCGCCATGCAAGGTCCTCAATATGATCCTCGGCGGCGGGATCCTGCGCAGCGGCGGGCGGACGGCGTACGTCATGGCCATCGATCTTGTCGGAACGTGGGGCTTCGGCGTCCCGGCGGGGCTCGTGACGGCCTTCGTGTTTGCGCTGCCGGTCCCGTATGTGTATTTTGCGCTGTCACTGGAGGAATGGCTCCGCTTCGGCATCTCGCTGGCCGTCTTCCGCAGGAGAAGGTGGATGCGCCGCCTGTCCGCGCATGCGGACTGAGCAAAAAAGCAGAAAAAGCCCGGCTGGCGCTTGTGCGCCAGCCGGGCTGGTCATGTTACCGGGGAAAACGCTGGTTCCGGATCTTACTTCATGAAGGTGTCGGCCTTCATCTGTTCGATGTAGCCGAGGTACTTTTCCTGCACGTCGGCCGGGACCAGATCGCTCAGCGCGCCCGCGGACAGCGTGCCGTTCTGCAGTGTGCCGTAGAGCGTCTCGCCGCCGAAGGTACCGGCTTCCACAGCCTCCATGGAGGCGACGACCATGGCAGAGTTGTCGGTCACCTGCGAGCAGATGATGCACTCGTTCTGGCCGAGGATGTCTGCCGGCTGGCCGATGTCGTAGATCTTGATCTCGCCTGCAGCGGCGTTGGCGGCATCGATGGCCTCGCGCGCGCCGGAGTCAACGGCGGAAGCGTCGCCGAAGAAGACGTCAGCGCCCTGGGAGATCAGCTCGGTGGCAAATTCCTTGCCCTTCGGGGCGTCGGAGAAGGAGTTGGCGTACGGCACGTTGAGCAGCTCGACGGTCTTGCCTTCCTGCTCGGCGACGTACTTCGCGGCTTCTTCAAAGCCCGCGATCTTGCCCTTGGTGGTGTCGAGCTCCATGCCGCCGATGAAGCCGAGCTTGCCGGTCTCGGTCATCAGGCCCGCCAGCGCGCCGGCGATCCAGCCGATCTGCTGTGCGTTCGGGAGCAGGGAGGAGACGTTCTTGTTGACAGCCTTTTCCGGGGTGTCGACTGCGCCGTTCAGCAGGGCGAAGGCGACGTCGGGATATTCCTCAGCTGCCTGCAGGACAGCGTCGGTGTACTGATTGCCGGGGGCGTAGATCATGTCATAGCCCAGCGCGCAGTAGGCGACGATGGAGTCATAGTAGGAGTCCTGCGAGATGGAGTCGGTGACCTCGGTCTGCCAGCCCTTCTTCTCGGCTGCGGCGACCATGGCGTTGTAGCAGGCTGCGCCCCAGCCGCCGTCGTTGATGCTGGAGTCGCAGATCATGGCGACTTTGTAGGTCTTGCCGTCGGTCTTGGTGTCGGCTGCGGGAGCGGTGTCGGTGGTGTCGGTCGTTTCGGCCGGGGCGGCGGTGTCCGCAGCAGCCGGGGCGTCGGTCTTGCCGGAGCTGGCGCAGGCCGCCAGCGAGAGGAGCATGACAAGAGCCAGAAGCATTGCGATGATCTTTTTCATAGTTTTTCCTCCGTAGATTTGGATTTTGCGCCGGCAGCCCGCGCCGCCGGCATCATTTATATAATAACACAGGGCGTGTTATTACTGAACGGGTGCGCCAGCGTTTACCGCTGCTCGCGGCGGTAGGGCTTGCCGTTGGCCTTGGGACCCGCCTGCCGCGTGCCGATGAGGCTCAGGACGACGACTGTCGCCACGTAGGGGATCATCTGGAAGAACTGATAGGGGATGGCGATGCCGGACACCTGCAGACGGATCTGCAGCGCGTCGCAGAAGCCGAAGAACAGGCAGGCAAGCAGAATGCCGCCTGCGTTCCAGCGGCCGAAGATGACGGCGGCCAGCGCGATGAAGCCGCGCCCGGCGACGATGCCGTCGGTGTAGGTGCTGGAGTAGCAGGTCGTGAGGTACGCGCCGCCGATGCCGGCCAGCGCGCCGCAGATCACGCACGCGAGATACTTGACGCCGATGACGTTGATGCCCAGCGTTGCCGCGGCCTGCGGATGCTCGCCGACGGATTTGTAGCTCAGGCCCGCGCGGGTCTTGCCGAAGAAGACGGCCGTCACGATCACGAGCACGAACGTCAGATACACCATCGGGCTCTGGTCAAACAGCAGCGGCCCGATCACCGGGATATCCTTCAGCCCCGGGATGGCGATGGAGGCCATCGTGGTGATCTGCTTGAGGTCGGAGCCGGTGCCGAAATAGACCCGGTAGATGAACGAGGCCAGCGCCGGCGCGAAGATGTTCACCGCCATGCCGTAGACCGTATGGTCCGCACAGAGCGTGACCGTGGAGAACGCGTAGATCATATTGACCAGAATACCGGCCAGCGCGCCGCACAGCAGCCCCAGCCAGTTCGATCCCGTCACATAGCAGACCAGAAAGCCCACCAGCGCGCCGATGGATGCCAGACCCTCCAGACCGATGTTGACCATACCGGCCCGCTGGCCGTAGAGCTCCGCGAGGGAGATCAGCAGCACGGGAATGGCCAGACGGACCGTTGCCAGCAGTAAGCTCAAGATCCAATCCATTACACAGCACCTGCCTTTCTCTTGCCGAACACGCGGCTCTTCCAGCTCTGGAACTCCGGCAGCTTCGTCAGCGCCATACCGGCGACGGAGAAGACGATGACAAGCGCCTGGATGATATCGGATACGCTGGTCGGCACGCCCGTGGCGGCCTGCATCGTGGTCGAGCCCACGCGCAGGACGGCGAAGAACAGCGCCACGACCATCGTTGCGATCGGATGCAGCTGGCCGATCAGCGCCATGGCCACGCCGTCAAAGCCGTAGCCCGCGCCGAAGCCGTTGATGAGGCGGAACTGCGTGCCGAGCAGCTCTGCGCCGCCGCCGAGACCTGCGATCGCGCCGGAGACGATGAAGCTCATCAGCATATACCGCCGGACCGGGAAGCCGTTGAAGCGGCTGGCGGTCTGGTTCAGGCCAACGGCCCGGAGCTTGAAGCCGGGGCTGGTCCAGAACAGGAAGTAGTACAGGAGCAGGCCCACGACCACCGCGATCACGAGCCCCCACGTCATGCGCATCCCGCTGATGATCCGCGGCAGGTGCACCGCATCGTCGATTGCGGGCGTCTGCGGCACGGAGGCGTCGCGGATCCAGCTGGTGTAGATCACGCCCATAAACAGCGTCGCCACATAGTTGAGCATGATGGAGATGATCATCTCGTTCTGCCCGCGCGTGATCTTCAATACGCCCGGGATCATGCCCCAGAAGCCGCCGGCCACCGCGCCGGCCAGCAGCGCCAGCAAAATGCCGCCGAAGCCGGTCAGGCCCGTAAAGTAGCAGGTCAGAAATGCCGCGATGGAGCCCATCAGAAACTGGCCCTCACCGCCGAGGTTGAATACGCCGCAGCGGTACGCGAAGCACGCGCACAGCGCCGTGAACATCAGGGGCGTCGCCTTGGCCAGCGTCGTGCCGATGCCGGCCTTAGAGCCGAACGCGCCCTGGAACAGGTATTTGACTGCGAGGAACGGATCCGCGCCCAGCGCGGCCATGATGATCCCGCCAATGACAAACGCCAGCAGGATCGAAAGCAGCGGGACAAGGAAGGCCCCGAGTGATTTTTTGAATTTCATACGCGCGCTCCCCTCACTTTCCGGTCATGGCAAGGCTGATCTCTTCGATCGGCGGGTTCTTGCCGGAATATTCGCCCATGATCTGACCTTCAAAGATGACAAGGATCCGGTCGGACATCTCAAGGATCTCATCGAAGTCCGCGCTGATGAGCAGAATGCCCACGCCGCGGTCGCGCGCGGCGATCATCTGATCGTGGACGAAGCGCGTCGCGCCGATATCCAGTCCGCGCGTCGGGTGTACGGCGATCAGCACATCCGGATCGGATTCCAGCTCGCGGGCGAGAATGACCTTCTGCTGGTTGCCGCCGGAGAGATTCCGGACCTCCTGGTCGGAGGACTGGCAGCGGATGTCGTATTTGCCGATCATCTCCCGGGCATAGGCCGAGATGGTCTTCTTTTTCATATGCAGGCCGTGCAGCGAGGAAAACTGCGGCTCGTCGGTCTGCTTGAGCACAAGATTGTCCGCGATCGACATGTTGCCGATCAGGCCCTGCAGATTCCGGTCCTCCGGGATGAGCGCCACGTCGTCCTCGATCGAGGCCCGCGGGCTGAAGACTGCGATCTTCTGTCCCTTGCGCTGGAACTCGCCGCTCTCCGGCGAGAGCACGCCCGTCAGCAGCTGCGCGAGCTGCGTCTGTCCGTTGCCGTCCACACCGGCGATGCCGACGATCTCGCCCCGGCCGATGCTGAGGCTGACGTCATTGAGGCCCGCGTGCTTGGACTCCTTATGATAATCGATGTTCTGCAGGGAGATGACCGCTCCGGCCTCCACGTCCTTCTTTTCGTACTGCGACTGCTGCAGCTCGCGGCCGATCATCATGTTGGCCAGCTCCTGCCCGGTGACGCCGTGCGCGTCCACCGTCGTGACGACCTCGCCCGCGCGCAGGATGGTGATGCGGTCGGAGATGTGCAGCACCTCACGCATCTTGTGGCTGATAAAGATGATGGATTTTCCTTCGCTGACGAGCTTTTTCATGATGGCGAACAGACCCTCGACCTCGATGTCCGTCAGCGCCGCGGACGGCTCGTCCAAAATCAGCAGCTCCGCGCCGTGGTAGAGCGCCTTCAGGATCTCCACGCGCTGCTGCGCGCCGACGGAGATCTCCGTGATCAGCTTGTCCAGCTCCACGTCCAGCCCGTATTTTTCCGACAGCGCAAGGATCTCCTTCCGCCGCGCCTCCCGGTCGATAAAGATACCCTTGGAATTCCGGTCGCCGAGGATCATGTTTTCAAACACGGTCATCGCCTCGACCAGCATGAAGTGCTGATGCACCATGCCGATGCCGAGCTTGACCGCCTGGCTGGGCGACTCGATCCGCACCTGCCTGCCGTTGAGAAAGATCGTCCCCTCCGTCGGCTGGTAAAGACCGATCAGAATGTTCATCAGCGTCGATTTGCCCGCACCGTTTTCGCCGAGCAGGGTATGGACCTCGCCCTTGGCTACGGACAGATTGACATCGTGGTTCGCATAGAAGTCACCGAATCGTTTGCTGATGTGCTCCATGCGCAGCAGTTCTTCCAACTAAATCACGCTCCTCTGTATTCACTTTCCGGCTCTTTTTGATAACGCCTTCTCTCTTCGAGCCGTCCATCACGCCGGCTGACCATCTGTCCGGGCCGGCGGTTATCTTAATTTTCAATATACACGAATTTACTCGAGATTTCAAACCTTTTCTGTCCGCCCCGCATTTTTCTATAAACTTCACAAAACCATTGGAAAAACCTGCAGGATCAAGGCAATCCTGCCACCTCGCAGCAGCTTCCGAGGGGCGGAGATCGCGGCGGATTTGGACAGCTTTCCGCCGTGCCGGAAAGCTGGACGCTTTGCCAGCATGCCGGTATTTACCAAAAGAAACCATCTCCGTATCCTTTTGGTGGGAGGTGGCTTTGGATATGCAGATAGAGAAAAATATTGCAGCCATGCTACAAAGCAAAATGAAGGAAACAGGAAAGACAAAACTGGAATTTTCTGAATTTGAAATGTCGGAATTTCAAATTCACGGAGGTGGAGAACAGCAATGAAGCCCTAAAAACGCAGAAAAGCCCGCAGCATGATCGCTGCGGGCAGAATGGGGCGATATGAAGTTGTGGTGGGGCGGCGCAGCCGGAAGAGGCCGCAAAGATGACAAAGCGCAGAGAATGCGCCCCAACAAGCTACAGACTTGTTTCCCAAGTTCGAGCGGTGATGCGCCGAAGCAGCACATCTTTCCAAAACATAGCAAACGCACAGCGTAAAGCTTCCGCGTCTTGAATTTGCAAAGGATAAATTGTTGTACTTTTGCTAGATCGCTGCCAAACAGAATTTGCAAATGCAAACCTCAAAGCAGTTGGCTCCCTGCACGCCTTCTATCCTACGGCCTGTGTCAGCACACATGCCGTTGTGCTTTGCGACATGAACGGCAGGCAAATGCCGCTCTCACCCGCGCCGACCAGCAGCTCCGTGCCGCTTGGACTGATCAGGAGGGGATACGTCTCACACAGATACATCGGGCCGTCCGTGACGCCGTAGTTATTGCCGCCCACAAGCGACAAGCTGAGCGTCACATAGCTCGGTCCGTCCAGAATGGTCTGGATTGCCCAGAAGCCGCTCCACATCTCCTCAATGTCGTCACTGTCTTCATATACCCACTCCAGATCGACCGTACCGCCCGTCTCATCCTCAAGATAAAAGCGCAGCGAGAAATAGGCATAGCGGCTGGTTTCCCCCACCATGGTTTCTGTGATCCAGCCCATGCCGTCACGCTGCGATCCGGCAAGACCGAGCGCGGTCATGCCGCTCCAGCCGTCGGCAAGCCACGCGGAAAACTCGGCCGGGGCGTTGTACCAGGCATATTCTGTAAAGTCAAACGAAAGATAGTCGCCGGCTTCCGATATACACGGTGCAAGATAGCTCATCGCATCAAGCGAGGGATACCATTCGCAGGTGTTCCCGTTGTTGTCAGTGATGAAGACCTGGGTGTCGGCCTCATATGCAACGCCGTCGAGATTTGCAAAGAGCAGCACCGGTTCGCCGCTCTCTGACCGGTAGAGCACCTCCGTGACCTCGTCGGTCTGTGTTTTTTCGTTCCACTGCACACGGTTGATTGCAACCGTCGCGTTCTCATCGACCGGCACGATGCAATACAGATACCCCGCGCCGCCGATAATGTGATCCTCGTCAATCTCCGTGATAAAGGGGTATTCGAGGAGCATGGCCTCATTGGTTTCCCACAGCCACGAGGGGAAGCCGGCCTCGAAGCCCTCCTCAAACAGCCCGCCGACATAACCGAGATATGCCGCGCCAAACATGGTCATTGGAAAGTCGATCCTGTCCCGCAGCCATCCAAGAGAGGTCTCTGCCTCCTGTGAAAACCCGTATTGTACCGGCTGTGTGTCTGACGCCTCGTCGCGTGACGTGCGATCACGCATATCATTTTGCAATGGAGCTTCCTCCGGCTGCTTTTCAGGCGCTTTTTTGTCGGGTTTAGTAGGCATTTTTACCTTATCTGTACTTGTTCTCGATTCGTTAGGCTCTGTTTGCGTCTTCTGTACACAGGCACAGAGGGACAACAACAGAATCAGCGCCAGCATTAGTGCGAATACTCGTCTGGGGGTTGTTTTCATGGTCGCTCCTTTCAAAATTTTCCGCTTCGGCCGGAACCGCCGCCGCCGGATTCGCTGTAACTGCTTCCGCTGCTGGAGGAGCTGCGCTCGATCTTCCGGCTGGAGGTCGTCTTATGGGTAAAGCGATCTGTTTGCTCCGTAAGCCGGAGTCCCGCAGAGACGTAGTCGTTCGCGGTTGCTTTTTTTGATACAGCGTCCATTTTCTGCCATATCACAGCGACGACCGCGGCTGCTGCCAGCAGGGAAAGACCGATCACGATAAGGAGCGGATAGAACAAGCTCGCCCGGACGGGCTTTCCTGCGGAAGCCTTTTCCAGATAGACGCTGCATTCTTTGACGTAATCCTCAAAGCCGCCGTACCAGTCGTTCTCGCCGAAATTGTCGAGGAAGACCTTTTCCAGCTTCTGCTGACCATAGCTGTTGAACGCATACTCGCAGCGTGAGCCGTAGCAGAACATTGCCCAGTCGCGGTCATCCATGCTGAGCAGGAGCATGATCCCGTCGCGGTTCGGTCCTTCGCCCATGGTGCATTCATGGTAAATGGTGTAGGTCGCCTTGTAGACGCCTTCAGAATGGAAGTCCCGATAGTCCTCCACGGTTACGATGTAGACGCCGACACCATACTTTTTGGAGACGCTTTCCGCCATCTTTTCCAGCAGCATATTTTCGTTTTCGCTGAGAAGTCCGGCTGCGTCCGTCACGTAAGAAAGCTGTGCGCCTGTCTGCTCAGCCGCAGCTGCGCCCACGCAGAGCACAAGGCAGAACATAAGCACCAGCAGGAGACAACGTATTCTTTTTTTCATGTCTCAGCCCTCCCTATCGCGCCAAAAGCAGCAGCGCGGTCACACTGATGGCAATAAGAGATGCCGCGATTGCCGCAAACAGGCCAATTACCCGTTTCGTGCTGACCGGAAGGTTGCCGACAAGCTTGCCGGTCTGACCGTTCATGGCAAAGAGGAAATCTTTTCCCTCCCACCTTGTGTTCAGAATCCAGACGGGAAGCAGTGCGTAATGCACCTTGCCGCGCTTCAAGTGGATATCCCGGCTCGTTTCATTGCAGGTGGTGTAGCCCGAAACCGTGCGTTCCAGTGCGCTCAGCAGCGAGCCCGCGCAGCGTGTGTCTGCCCGTTCCCGGCTGTCTTCGACGCTGACATCATATTTATCTGCCATAAATCCGGGCAGATACGCCGTGGAAAACGGCTTGAGATCTGCATAGTCAAACGGTTCGATGGAGTCCATGTAATCGTCCGGCATTTTGCTCGATGCGTCCACCGGGATCTTTTCAAAGGCAATGGAACCTGCGCGTTGCACATCATAGTGGCTTGTCTCCGTGATCTCATAATCTCCTGAGGTGTAGGTATGTACCTGCGTAGCATGGAATTGCGCACTTCCGCTGGCCTCACCGTCGTACATCCAGAAAGGTACATACACACCCTTGATCTGCTCCAGATGGTTGGCTTTGGAGAAGGTCGATGGCAGCAGAGGCTTTTTGAGATAGTGCTTCTTCAATGCCTTGATGGCATCCTCCTTGCTCAGCTTGAAGGGCAGCACAAAATCGGGCTTCAAAATGCCGCTGAACTGTCCCGGAAGCACCGACGGGTTTCCACAGTATGGGCAGGATGTGGCTGCAGTCGTTGCGTCGCAGAGCAGTTCCGCACCGCACGATGGGCAGCAGTAGGCTTTCATGTCGGCCGCGTCCGCGCCCCAGTCCTCGCTCAGGCCGGAAGAATCCCAGTCAGAGCCGTCTGCGGCAGTCTGCTGTTCTTCCGCTTCGGCAGATTTTTGAGCCGCTTCTGTTTCTTCCTGCTTCTGTGCCGCTTCCGCCGCTTTTGCTTCTTTTTCTGCGTAGAACGCTTCAATTTCTGCGATATCGAAGCTTGAGCCGCAGTAATCGCACTCCAGCCTGCCGGATTCTCCTACAAAATGGAGCGGTCCCGTACAGGCGGGACATTGATAATTTGTGATTTGTGTTGCCATCTAAGCTCCTCATTTCTCAGATCAGTGTTACAGCCCACAAGGGCAGATTGCAGCGCCGAACACAGTTATGATCGTGTTATTCCGGATATGTCCCGCAGGCTCACTGCTTGTGATAGATCGTGTTCGTGTCTCTTATGACGTTTTCTTCCGAATCGTACAAGACGCACATATCCGCCGCCGCATGATCGCTGTTTCCCAGCGCGATCTGCTGCAGGTGCTCCGCCGCGTCCTCACTGTATTCTCCGCCGAAATACGGCGTCTGAAACGCGGACTCGACGCACAGCTCCCAGCCATTCCATTTCTGCTCCGTTTCGTCGAACCACAGCTCCGCCGCACGCAATTCGCTCCCGTCTGCGTCCGTGGAAAACACATATTTTTGCAGACCATCCTCGGAGATCCACGTGCCCTCGAGCAGCGCAAAAACATCGCGTGTCTGCGCATGCTCGGCGCTCTCCCGCTCTGCCTGCGCCTGCCGCTCCGCATCGCTGTAATACCGCGCCTCGTCTCCCATCGTCATCATACCGTAGTCCAGCCAGAACGTATCCGCCAGCCACGCAAACTGCGGAGAGTCCAGATAGCGCAGATGATAGATAACGTCGTGTTCTCTGTCCTCAATCGTCAGCCCGCTGATTTTTTCGGCAAAATCCGCCTGAACTGTCAGAACGCCGTTTTGAAAGGAATATTCAAACTGATCGCCCAGATCCTCAAAATTTGCATCGTAGCAGCGGATGGGCGTGTCCTTGAACTGCCCGCCGCGGTAATAGATCTTCATGACCGCCGGGCTGTAAACGGTTTTTTTGATCTGGAAGTCGTCAAAAAGGACCGCTGTCTCCGGGTACTGATAGGTGCGCACGTCAGCGCCGCCGCAGGCGGTCAGACCGAACAGCCCCATCCATAGACCTGCCATGATGAGGAACGCCTTGAGCTTCACAGCATCACCTCCGTTTCTCCGCAAATAGCCGGATTCTCCCGCTCCAAATTGGGGCGGGAGCCGGTTTTCATACAAATTTTCAGAAGGACGCTGCCCTTACTGGAACGTCATGTTGTTGAGAATGATGTCGGGCATCGTTCCCGGGACGCAGTCCATATTCCGAAGCCCGATGGAAAGCGCGCGTCCGTCATCGAGCTGCGCGATATACTGGATCCATTCGTAGCCGATGTACTTATAGGTGCGGCCGCGGAAGGTGATGCCGCCGATCACGCGGTCTTCGATATCCTGATAGTTTTCGAATTTGTCCTTGTAGGAATCAAATTTTTCAACGGTCTCCCTTACCTCAAACTGGATAGCGCCCGCACCAAACGCTGTGGGATCGTCGTTTTCCACCAGGCAGCGCGGTCCATCATCGTACGACCAGCCGGATACCGGGATCTTCGTCATGATCTTGACCTTCACATCGTCTTTTGCAAACTGGGCGATTTCCACGGAGAAGTCCTTCATCTCGGCGTTTGCAGACGCTGCCTTGTTCGCCTCGGCGGCCTCGGCCTTCACGATGTCCAGATACTTTTCGATGGCTTCTGTGCCAGAGAAGCCGCTGGTGTTGTACGCACTCACCGTATAAACGCCTGACTCGTTTTCCTTAAAATTGACGTAGATGAAATGGGAGTCGTCGTCCTCAGAGATCCATTTGTAGTAGCGGTAGTTTGCCTTCATGTGGTCGCTGTACTCTTCCTTGACGAACTGACCTTCCACGCCGAAGTAAGCAACAATATCATCGTAAGTTGCATCGAAAATATTCCTGTTGACCTCGTTCATCCAGACGTAGCCCTTCTGTACCTGCTCTTCCGTCACGATGCCGTCTCCGCCGGAGGCCATCGCGTCCGTCTGGGTGAGCGGAGCGCCTTCCGTCGGAACAGCTTCCTCCGGAGCGTCTTCTCCGATGGCATCCGGCATGGACTTGCCTGCGTCAATCAGAGGCAGATACCAGTCGGTATAGCGGTAGGGATATGTATCTTCCTCCATGTCATCCCAGTAGAGTCCCCACGGGCGCAGATAGATGTCGTAGTGGAACTCGTCATCGCCATCTTCATAGTCGCCGCTGATCCAGATCATGTCGTCATAGTCCAAAAGGCCGGGGTCAACGATCCAGTCGGCATGCTCCAGCGCCGCGTTTGTGAACCAGCCACCCTCGGACATCACTGTGCCGTGCTCGCCGGTTCCGGCTTCGCTCAGACTGACCTGCGCGGAAGCCATGGGTTCGGACCTCGTGTAGTCCTCGTCCCAAAGCGTGATCGTGCCAGTGTAGTCCGTGCCGATGTCAATGACGCCGCAGACATCCCACCATTTGCCCTCCATGCTCTCGTAGTAGCCATAACAGCCGCTCATCTTCCACCAGCCGTACCATTCGCCGTTCCACCAGTCGAGCAGTGCATCGCCAGTCTCGGCTGGATCGGAGGTCAGCGTGCTGTCAACGGGCGGTTCACCGCCGGTCGTATCAGCTGCGGGAGTCTCACGATTCAGTGAGGATGGGTCGATGGTGATCTTGCCGTTTTTCTTGCCGAGGAACTGCTCGAAGGTTGCCTCGACTGGATTGGTCGTGTCCTGAAGCAGATATGCTGTCCGGACTTCCACCGTTGCGCCCGGAGCGACATCTGCAAACTGGCCTTCTATCACGGTTTCAAAGGTGTCGTAGTCGGTAAAGACAGTTGCTGTTTCCAGTTCTACGCCATTTTGCATAACCGTTTCATCGACGCTCCAAAGATACGACGCATTCTCCTTGCCGTTGTTTGTGAAGTCCAGTGTCAGAACGATCGCGTCATTTCCGTCCGAATCTTCCATGATGCACGCGCCCTTGTAGAGCAGCTCATAGTCACCGAGCTTGATCAAATTGGAGTCTTTCGCCTTATCTTTGCCGCAGGCGGTGAGGCTGCTGAGCAGCATCAGCACTGCAAGAAGCAGGCATAGAAGCTTGGCCTTCGTCTGTTTCATAATTCCCTCCCAATATCCTTCAGGGATGCACAAATCTGCCGATCAACAGAAAATAACATATCATTCCGGCAAAAATAGCGGTGCATACCTGAGACATGTTGCTTTCCTTATTTCTTTTCGCGCTGGATCAGGTTCCCGTCCTTGTCAGTAAACTTGCCGCAAAGAATCTTGATAAAGTCAACAAGATATCCGATGCCGAACAGGCCGGCCGTCAGCGTATAGAGAATACCCGTGCCGATCTTTCCGACATAGTAGCGGTGGACGCCGAGGCCGCCAAGGAAGAGGCAGAGCAGGAACGTTGTCATCCAGTCCTTCGTTTCGACCGGAACCTCTGGTGCGACATAGTCCTCTACTTCCTCACCGTTCAAGATCTTCTTCACGGTTTCAGTCACGGTGTCGATATAGCCGCCGCGCTCCGTTGCAAGGCCAACCGTCGCGCCCTTGAGTCCCTTGCGCAGCGCACTGTTCTTATCAACGCGCATACCGCCAACCGACATCTTGGACTCCGTAATGACCGGCTGGATCCGGATGTGTGTGCCGTCCTTGAGGAAAAGCCAGAGGCCAACGTCCACATTCGGTTCTTTCTCGAACGAGATGCGTTGTCCGGGAATGCCGCCCTTGATCTGGAACGGCATCTGGAACGCTGCCTTGCGGGCATTGAGCTTCTCCATGATCTCTTCGAGTGTGGTGGAATAGGAAAGATCAAATTCACGGGGGCTGGTCGCGAATGCGGCATCTTTCATGCTGCCAGTAAGGTTATCCATAATGTTTTCTCCTTTCTAAAGTCCGGTGGGCGGCTGATACGTATTGTGCTTCTATGCGGTTTATTTTTTCGTAAAAGTGCCGCTGATGCCGTAGCCGGAGTTCTCATTCATGGTAAGGCTGCTGCCATCCACGGAGAACGTGTAAGTAGACGGTTCGCTCCAAGCCTCCAGCGTCACCGTAAGCTGGTCGCCGTCAATGGTATAGGTGCCATTCTGCTTCATGTACGCATTCTCCATGGTGCATTTGCCTTTTCCGTTGAATGTCCATGTGATCACGCCATCATCTCCGAGATCAGCGGACCATGTTCCGGCCAGCGCATCCTTACTGCCGCAGGCGGCAAGCGTCAGGAGTGCAGCTGCAATCAGGAGTAATGCTACATACTTTCTCATTTTTAAGTCCTTCTTTCTAAATCGTCGTTTGATGGATGGTTCAGCCGTTCACCGCGCCGCCGCAGTATTCGCAGCAGCCGCTTGCGTCCGGCGTGGTAGTCGCGCCGCAGTAGGGGCAGGTGACTGCCGCTTTGGGTGCGGCTGCCTGCTCGATCTTCTCACGCACATCTTTTCGTACCTGCGTCAGTGCCTGACGGATCTCCTCGCCGAGCTTTTTGCAGTTGCGGTACTCGACGTTGGTTTCAGGGTTGCATCTTGCCGGCATGCCCGGGCGTGCCGAGGGCGGCGTAATGTCTATAGAGCTGGAGTTGACCTGAAAGCGCATTTCGTTGAAGTAGGGGTTGTTGACGAATATAGTGATGTAGAAGTCATAGGAGTATTCATAGCGCGGCGGATTGTAGCTGACCTCATTGCCGTCCTTATCCTCACGCGTGAGTTCCGAACGGCTCTCGTCAATATCAAGATTGCAGCCGGTCACGTCTGCAAAGTCCAGAACATCCGGGTTGGCCTCCTGCAGATCTCTTGCTCTTGTTACCATAAACTTTCCCGCGTCCTCGTCCAGAAGCACCTTGGTGTTCGTGCCGAGCGTCCGGGTGGTGTGGAACGCCGCAACCTTCTGCCGGTTTTCCTCACGGTAGGCAAGCTGCGCCTTGATCTCCTCGACGGTGCTGCTGCGCCGGTCAGAGAACCACGGCGAGAGCTTTTTGGCACAGTTTTTGCAGAGATTCCCGTTTTCCAGCTTGCGGTTGCCAAGTAAGCCGATCTTTTCTCCGCAAATATCGCAATATTTCTTATCGAACAGTCCCATATATGTACCAATCTCCTTTGTATTTGCTTCTCAAATTATGCGGTGTACTGTGCATCTGCCTTGGAATTGAGCACCGCGCCGTAGATGTACAAGGCCGGAACGGCCACGCCCGTCAGAACGCTTGTGACGTTAAACTCGCCGCCGTTGACCAGATTCATCACGATGCTCAAGACGCTGAATACAGCCACGATTGCGCCCCATACGATGAGCCCGCCTGCTTTTTCGCTGCGCTTGCTGTGCTTGACGCCTTTGATTCCGGCGATCAGCTGGAAAATCCCTCCGATCAGTGTCAGAAACAGCGCTGCCCAGTAGGCAAATGTCAGACCAGATGCTGCGCCGAGTCCTGCCGCCAGCGCACCCAGTCCACCGACAAGCACACCCGCAATGATGGAGAATACAGCGGCAATGATCATCAGAATGCCAGTGACCTTCAAAAACTTGTGTCCATTCATAATAATTCCTCCTCGTCTCCTTGTTGTTTGTTTTTATGATTCCGCAGGGCGTCTGGCTCCGCACTCCGCGCAAAATACGCTACTGCCATTCGGCATCCCGCACTCCGGACATTTCCATCCGCCGTCCGGCGCAGGTCTTGAGAAAATCCCGGCCTCTGTTTCCTCAGCAAACGCTGCCAGAAGGTTAAAGATGCTCTGTGCACCCGCGCCACAGTAGTTGTTCGTGAAAACCCCGCCGCCGTCCTGCCATGTCGCGGCAATGCAGCTGTCCGCAACACCATCCGGGCAGACGCCGGGGGAAACCGGAAGCTCCAGCGCGCGAAGCTCTTGTCCGATGCTGCTGAAATATGTCCGCGCCTTCTCCGGCTCGACGGCGATGTTCTGCCTGAAAATAGGCTTACCGTCGCCATCCTGATACCGATAGGAGAAAAGCATCTGCTTCTCCGCTCGGGATGGCAGCGTCCGCTCATCGAGAAGGAAGCTGAAGCAGTCACGCGCAGACGAGGCGGTTTGCTCCCAGTAAATTCCGACCAACTCTGCTGTTTCGCGCACCTCACGCTGCTCTGTTTCAAGCGTGGATGCAGCATACGCTTCCTCGGCAATACCCAGAACCAAGGCCTCCAGTGCCTCCGCATGGCTGCCGCTGAGCTTTTGGGTCTTACTCCCGTCATCGGTGCGCCAAACGACCCGGATCTCACTGTCGGTTTCATCTGCGGTATCGGAAGACGGCTTTCGGTATTCGGGCAGATCCGACTCTGCCAGCATATTCTGAAGCGCAAACCACTGTAGCCACGTTAGCTGCCATGGAACCGGGTTGGAAAACGCATCTGTCCTGCTTTTTCTTACCTCATCACTGCCGGACTGGCTCGGAAACCAGCCGGTCAGCAAAGGCATATCGTCCTCCTGGTAAAATTTCAGTGAAAAGCAGCTGTAGTAATTCCTGTGGTTCTGCCGCCACTCAAATTCCACCAGTTCCTGGCCTGCTCTGTATGCATCCGGATTCTCCATTCTGCCTCCATCTTGAATCCGGCTTCCGATAAAAAACCTGTACAGCAAAACGCCTGCCAGTGTGATAACTGCAATCACCAGCACGACAATCAGAGCAATTTTCAGTGCTTTTCTCACTTCAAATCGCCGTCGTCAAATGGATCGCCGCATTCGGGGCAGAACTTCGGCGGATGCGCCGGATCAGCCGGTTCCCAGCCGCACTTGTCGCATTTGTACTGCGGAACACCGGCCGGCTTCGGTTTGCCGCATTCGGCGCAGAACTTGCCCTTATTCACCGCACCGCAGCTGCACGTCCAGCCGTCTGCCTGCGCTTCCGGCTTTTTTGTGCCGCATTCCGGGCAGAACTTTCCGGTTGCCGTCGCGCCGCACTGCGGGCATTTCCAGCTTCCTGCCGCTGGCTTCGGCTCGGGCTTTTTGCTGCCGCAGTTCGGGCAGAAATTGCCGGTGATACCGCTTTGTCCGCAGCTGCACGTCCAGCCGTTCATGGGCGCTGCCGGTGCAGCAGGAGCCGGAGCGGGCTGTGCTTGCTGCTGCGCACCCATCTGATAGAGGTTCTGTGCGTTCATACCGCCCATCTGGCCCGCCATGTTCATGCCCATGAACGCCATTGCAGGACCCGCGCCCTGATTGGCCGCCGCAGACTGCATCGCGGAAGCCTGTGCGCCGACCAGTTGCGCCGCCGCTCTCGTCGGATCCATAAATGCCGCGTTGCGCTGCAGCTCCTTGATCATCTTCTCATCTTCCTCGCTCGCCTTGACCGACGAAACGCCGAAGGAAACGATCTCAAGCCCACGCAGGTTGCGCCATTTTCCGGAGAGGACTTCATTCAGCGCGTCCGCCAGCTCCATCGTATGGCCGGGAAGCGCGGAATAGCGGATGCCCATGTCGGAAATCTTTGCAAACGCGGGCTGAAGCGCGGTAAGCAACTCGGTCTTGAGCTGACCGTCGAGGCGGTCTCTTGTGTAGTCCTCGCCCACATTGCCGCAGACGTTCGTGTAGAACAGGATCGGGTCGCAGATGCGGTAGCTGTATTCACCGAAGCAGCGGATGGCAATGTCGATGTCAATGCCTGCCCGCTGGTCAACAACGCGGAAGGGAACCGGCGACGGCGTGCCGTATTTGTTGCCGATGAGCTCCTTGGTATTAAAATAGTACACGCGCTGATCCTTGGGCGGCTCGCCGCCGAAAGTGAAACGCTTTCCGATGTTCTTGAACGTGTCGAGGATACTGGTTCCCAACTCACCGGAGAAGATCGACGGCTCGGTCGAAGCATCATAGACAAACTCGCCCGGTTCGGCGCACAGCTCCGTGACCTTGCCCTGATCGACGATGATCATGCACTGGCCGTCAGCCACCGCGATGACCGAGCCGTTGGAAATGATGTTCTCGCTGCCCTTGTAGTTGCTGCTGCGCCCGGAAACGCGGTGCAGACCCTTGACCGCCATCACGTTCTCCGGAATGGATTCACAGTAAAAATACTCCTTCCACTGATCGGCCATCACACCGCCAGCCGCGCCCAATGCTGCTTTAATGAGTCCCATTGTCTGTTCTCCCTTTCTCTGTTTACTATGCCCACGGGTCTTCCGCCGCAGGAATACGGATGCCGCTGAGGATGCTGGAATACTCCCAGAGGAACCACTCGCCGGTTGATGCCTTCTGCCGCAGCTTCATGGGCCGCGGCGAATCTGCGCCCGCCGTTTTCAGGAACACGCGCAGATACCCCGGCTCGATGTCCTGCGGCCTGGGGTCTGCCAGCACGTTCAGCCGGTATGGTGTGCGCGGGGTATAGCCGTTTTCCGGCGTCGCGCCTTCAAAATACGCAAGCGGCAGGTAAGCCTTTCCGCGCAGCCGGTCGCGCAGGAACTGCGCATCGTAGGGCGTCATGGGCCGCGGGCCGCGCAAGAGATTCATTGCGGCAGTTCCGGCGTCCCTGTCCTTGTCAAACAGTGCCAGTGCGCATAGAAACAGGGCGCAGATGCGCTCCGGCTGTCTTCCGCCTGCCGCAAGCGTCTCAAATTCCTGCAGGCTTGCAGGGATGCTTTGAATTGTGACCTGCATATAAAACCCTCCTGCTTATGGATATGTCCGGAGCCATGTTTCCGTATTTCCGGACTTGGTATAGTCATGGCCGTTGGCAGCTTCCATCGCATACCAGTATGCCCAGTGCTGCTCGTTCATGTCAGCAAAGACTCTTGGCATCTCTTTCAGATGGGCACGGATATACGCTTCGTCGGCGCTGCGTTCGAGCAGGCGGCAGGTGACTGCGGCGACCTCTGCTCTGGTAATGTTGTTGCCCGGCTTGAACGTTCCATCCGCATAGCCTGTGACCCAGCCGCGCTTTGCCGCATAGGAGATGGACTTTGCTGCCCAATGAGAGGCAGGAACGTCCGTAAAGGTCGCAGCTCCGTCCGTCAGCTGCTCAAACCGGCAGCAGATCGCGGCAAACTCCGCGCGCGTGATCGGCGCGTTTGGCCGGAATGTTCCGTCGCTGTAACCGCGGACGATCCCGAACTGCTCCATGTAGCCGATATAGTTGGCCGCCCAGTGCGCCGAGGTCACATCGGAGAAGGAGGCCGGATAGGATTTGTTTGCCTCCATCTGCTCGGTCAGCAGGCGGGCAAACATGGTGGTCACCTCTGCGCGGCTCATATTTTTGCCCGGGGCAAATCCGCCGCCCGGATACCCCTTGAGGAAGGCGAAATGGTCTGTTTTATTCAGCGTTGCGGTTTTGTAGGTGTTCTCGGTGTAGGTGTTGACAAAGCCAAGCCCGCGCTTGCGTCGTCCCGATTGAAAAGCACACCGCCTTCCGTGACTTCAACGTTGTAGCAGTCCCAGTCGCCGGTCCATTCGTATCCAGTTCCGTTCTCGTTCAATTCATAATGCGGCTGGAGAAACCAGCTGGTCTCATCGTATGTCCAGCCTGGCTGCTCATCGTCCGTTTCCGTAATAATGATGCCTTCCTTGTCCGTTAGAAAATGGAAATCCTCTTTCTCAATCCGAATGGTCATCACACAGTTGAATGTCCCTTCTCCGTTCACGCTCACCGTGCAGTTCCGTACATCCCAGAGGCCGGTGTTGCTGCTGCCGAGGCCATAGCGCGGGTCGCTGGGCCTGGCGTTAAAGGTAAACGTCGTTCGCTGCGGCGCGGTATTACCGCCCAGTGTAACGACCTTGGTGATCGGGATCTGAAGCGTCATCGTGGTATCGTTGGGCACCGGCGTGTCATCCGGTTCCGGCTGACTGGGGCTATCGGTTACAGTGTAGGTGCCCCCCGACGTGATCACATCGTTTACTGCGGCCACGGCCGTGGCAAGGGACACTGTAAGGATCAGGCAAAGGAAAATCGCAAGAATTCGTTTTTTCATGTGGAACCTCCTTCTGTTATTTCTTTGTCGAATACGTACATGATGCGGCTTTCCGCGCAGGCAGTGAACACCAGAGGGTTAAAGCGTGTCGATCACGCCCGCGAGGTAGGTCGGCGATACCGATGCATAGATAAAATTGTCGACCAACTGATCCTTCACCGCCTGACGCACATCGGCGGCAAGCAGTTCGTCCGCGTTCTCATCCACCAGAAGCAGAACCTTACAGACCCAGCCGAGCTGCTTTACAGCATTGCAAAGCTTGAGCCGCTCGCTCAGCTTCCAGATGCCCTGCCGGATGACCTCCATCACCAACACATTGGCACGGCAGGACCGGCACAGGGCAAGCGTTTCCTCCGGTTTTGAAGAACGGTAGACAAGAAAATCCGGGTCGCATCCCGAAAGCGATTGCACGACCGCCTCCGCCAGAAGTCCGCCTTTCATATCCAGTACAATCCTTCGCATCTGCTCTTTTCCACCGCCTTTCTCTTCTTTTGTATGCTCCATTTGTATTTTAGCTGTTATCGCTCCCTTCCGCCCCCGCCGATTGGATAGGGTTTGCAATTATTTTTTGCTCAAAGGCCATCGTCCGGCTCGATTCTCTCGGCAAAGGGTGTAAAACCGTGTTGCCTTTTTCCGTCCGCATGATATATACTATCCATACGAATGTGCAGAGATGGGAGGCATACGGCATGAGCAAAGCGACAAAAAAGAGCATCTTGTTTGCGCTGGGCGTGTTGGTGCTCATTGCGTTTGCCATGTGGCTCCGATATGCAAGCCGACATATTTTCCACTCTCCGGTTCTCAACCACCTGCGAAGCGGAATCTATGTGTTTTTGTTCAGCGCGTGGTGCTACTCCCTGCGGATCCGCATCGTGCAGACACAGGTGCGGCGCTATCTGGTGGCGATCTCGGTGCTGATGGTGCTTTGGATTCTTCTTCGCTCAATCAAATATTCCATTGAAAACACGGATGCAGAGCGCTGGCTGTGGTATTTCTACTATTTTCCGATGCTGTTCATCCCCATGCTGTCGGCCTTTGTTTCCCAGTCGCTGGGCAAGGGAGAAGATTTTCGGCTGCCGCGATGGACAAAGCTTCTGTATCTTCCGACGCTGCTTCTGCTTCTGCTTCTGCTCGTTCTGACCAATGATCTGCACCAGCAGGTGTTTTCCTTCCCGTCCGGCGTTTTATCGGATCGGGAGTATCGGTATGAGAGCGGTTATTTCTTTGTGCTGGCTTGGGAGGCCCTGTGCGCGGGATTTGCGTTTCTTTCGATGGTAAAAAACTGCCGTATCCCGCGCAGCAGGAGAATTCGCTGGCTGCCGCTGGTCCCGCTTGCGCTTTCGCTGGCCTATGCTTATGCGTATGTCAAAAAGGTCCATTGGGTCTGGGTGCTTGCGGGCGATATGACGGTGTCGCAGTGCCTGATCTTTGCGAGCATCCTGGAATGCTGCATTCAATGCGGGCTGATTCAGTCCAACCTCGGATACGACGAACTTTTTGAGGCAACGAGCCTGCCTGTCCAGATTACAGATTCTGCATTTTGCCCCCAATATGTGTCTGTTGCCATGCAGGGAGCTTTGCCGCAAAGCGAGCTGCGGCAGATGCAGCAGGATACCGCCCATCTGGGCGACGATACGCTTTTGAAGCGGCACAAGCTGCGCCGCGGCTGGGTGTTCTGGAAGGAGGACATTTCCGCGCTGAATCAGATCCGAATGGAGCTGGAGCTGACAAGGGATGAGCTGCGTGATACCGGCGACGTTCTGGCAGCAGAGAATGCACAGCGCGCAAGATGGCTGAAGCTGACGGAGGAAAACCGCCTGTATGACATGATGGAGGCGCAGACCGCCCGGCAGATCGCGATGCTGCGGGATCTGCTGGCTGAATTGCAAAAGACGGAAGATTCCGGCAGAGCCAGACACCTGCTCGGGCAGGTCATCATCATCGGAACCTATATCAAGCGTAGAAGCAACCTGATTTTTGTCGGCGTGCAGCGCGGTGCGATCAGCGCGCAGGAGCTTCGGTTGTGTCTCAATGAGTCTTCCGAGAATATCAGTGTCTATGGTGCCGACTGCAAGGCGATCGTCAAGGGGGAAGGCCAGCTTACCGTCGAGCAGGCAACGCAGGTCTACGACCTGTTTGAGGCGGTCGTAGAGACGGAACTGGAATCGCTGCGTGCGTTGCTGATCTCTATAGAGGTTGGTAAGTGGGTAGAGGTCGCTCTCTGTGTTTCAGCGGCGGAGCCGCTCTGCGGGCTGCGTGCGCGGTTTCCGGATCTGGAATGGGAGCAGGATGAGGACGGACTGCAATATGTGACGCGGAAGCTGGAAAGATCGAGAGGGTAAAGGCGTATGGACAGGATTAAGGAAAGCTTCGATAGTCTGCCCATCGCGGCCTGCTTCTTCGATGAAAACGGCGTGGTGCGGCTTGTCAACCGCCGGATGCTTGCCATTGCAAACTGGCTGCGAAAAGGCGGCATACAGTCGCTTGAAGAGATGCAGAGCGCCCTGCACTCGCCGCCCGCAAACGTGCGCTGTTTGGATCGGCACCTTCGGATCTACCGATTTCCGGACGGGAAGGCGCTGCGCTTTGCGCAGGAGCAGATCACAACAAAAGCGGGCGTCCGCTATACGCAGATCACTGCCGCAGACGTTACGGAGCTGATCCGGAAGCAGAACCAGCTGAAAGCGGAAAACGCGAAGCTGGCGGAGGCGAATGAGCGGCTTCGGCGGCTGTTCGTGCAGATGCCGGAGATCATTCGGGAAGAAGAAACGCTGGCAATGAAGCTGCGTGTGCATGATGACATTGGACACAGCATCCTCGCGGCGCGCCGTGTGCTGCTCCAGAACACGGACCAGAAGGAAATTCGTGCAAACGCGGCGCTGTGGGAACAGTCAATTTCAGTGCTTTATCGCTCCAGCCAGATAACGGCGCAATCCGAACCGCTGGAGGCGGCGAAAAAGCGAGCGGAAGAATTGGGCGTTAGCGTTCTGCTGACAGGGAATGAGCCGCAAAGGCAGTGGATGCGCACACTGAGCGCACTGGCGATCTGCGAATGTGCGGCGAACTGTGTCCGTCACGCAGATGGCACAGAATTGTATGTGCGCTTTTGGCAGAAGGCGGGCTGCATGGAGGTCGCCCTGACCAACAACGGCGCAGTGCCGAAGGAAAAGATCACAGAGGGCGGAGGCCTTTCCATGCTGCGTCAACGTATAGAAGAAGCAGGCGGCAAAATGGAGGTTTGGAGCATCCCTCGCTTTAAGCTGATGCTCAGTCTGCCGGAACAGGAGGAAGCAGCACATGAGAGTGATGATCGTTGAAGACCAGACTATGATCCGCAGTCTGCTGGAAAGCTATTTCCGTGCCGAGGACGGATACCGGATCACGGCGTCCATCCCCGGTGCAAAGCAGGCGGTTGAGGTGTGCCGGACAAGCTCCGTCGATCTGATTTTGATGGATGTGCAAACGGAGAACCGCGAGAACGGACTGACTGCCGTTCGTCAGATCAAAGCCATACAGCCGAAGAGCAAAATTATTGTCGTGACCTCACTGATCGACTGCGCCGTTCTGGACGAGGCAAAGAGGGCCGGGGCCGACAGCCTGTGGTATAAGGACTCTACGCAGAAGCGTTTGATGGATGTTGTCCGGCAAACGATGGCGGGTGAACATATCTTCCCGGACGCGCCTCCGACGGTTGAGATCGGCATGGCAAAAAGCACGGAATTTACAAAGACGGAATTGAAAGTTCTGCGGCATCTGCTGCGAGGCCTGTCTTACACGCGCATCGCGGCAGAGATGGGCTGCGAGATGTCAACGGTCAAATTCCATGTGGCGAACATGCTGCAAAAAACCGGACTGGAAAACAAGCTTCAGCTTGCACTGGCAGTCAGCGACGCCAAGCTGATTGCCGATCTGGTGGAAGAATGATGGGATTTGATTTTCTGCTTGTGCAGCCACAGGCATTTATTGAAAAGAAGAAGCCGCGTCTGAGCCGTTACACTTGGCAAGCAATGCCTGCGTTTATACAAACTTGACGAACAGGGAGATTTCCGATTTAAGCTATCCGAGTTAAGAGTGTTACCCTTGATTGACGATTTTGTATTGCCGCTTTGCGAGAGAAGCGGCGACGTAGCGAACAGGAACATTGTGGTTATTTTATCGGGTCAACATACGGGTATATCCGCAGATACAAGGTCCCTGCTTTCTCGGAAGCAGGGATAGAATCGATTCGATTCAGAATCGGCAGCAGCAAGAAAAAATTCTGCAAAAGAGCGCTGACAAACATTTATTCCAATGTTATCGTGTGAAACATGGCAGGAAATCCTGCCGACAACAGAATATTCCGAAGTGCACCATAAAACGTAATGAAGGAGCGCTGCGACCGAGAATGGCCGCAGTGCTCCTTTTGGTGCTCTTTAGGGGAAATAAGGGGGTGGGAAACTCAAATCCCAAACAACTGAATACGATGCAAACGGGAAGGTGATCACGAAAAATGTGCTTGGCAGAACGCAGGCAGAGGTCAAAGATAAACTGCGGACTGCGATTGAGGACAGTAAAAAGCTCGATCCTGTGAAGGCTGGCAGCTATACGCTAGAACAATGGTTAAAGCTCTGGTATTCCATTTATGTCGAGCCGCAGGTGCGATACTCGACCAGAGAGTTTTACCACAACGCCATCGATCATCACATCATTCCGAAGCTTGGCAGTGTGAAGCTGGAAAAGTTGACGATGCTGCAAATCCAACAGTTTTACAACGAGCTGCTCAAGAGCGGTCGCGTGCAGAAGAAAAACCAGCGCGTGCAGAAGAAAAACCAGGCGGAATTGAGAGAACATGGACTCAGCCCACGCATGGTGCAGTGCGTTCATGTGGTGCTGAATAAGGCGTTGGAGCATGCGGTGGAGGAAAAATTGATCCTTGCGAATCCAGCAAAGAAATGCAAAATTCCGAAAAACACTCGCAAGGAAATGAAAATTCTTCCTGAAGCGTTGATCGGGCCATACCTGAGCGCAGCGAGAGAGCATGGAATTCTTGCGCCAATGTATCTGGAATTGACCACGGGCCTGCGGCGCGGAGAATTGCTGGCCTTGCGATGGGAGGACTTGGACGTTCAGAACCGTACGTTGTCCATCAATAAAAGCGTTGGACGGCAAAATGGAAAGTTGGTCATCAGTACACCGAAAACGCCAAATTCCATCCGAACAGTGTTGCTCCCAGCAGATACGGTAAAACTTCTCGTAGAGGAACACGAAAGACATCCTGCAAATCCGTATTTGTTCCCATCTCCGCGTACCGGGGAGACGTGGGATCCGGACGGATTTCGCAGGCTGCACGATCGGATCATCAAGGAGATTGGCGCGGAACATGTGCGTTTTCATGACATGCGACACACATTCGCGACGTTATCATTGAAAAGCGGCGTGGACGTGCGGACGCTGTCTGAAACGCTGGGTCACTTCAGCGCAGGATTCACGCTCAGTACCTACGTTCACTCAACGTCAGGCATGAAACAGAGCGCGGCAGACGCGATCGGAAACACCATCCGCAACGCGATCTGACCCCAAAACCAAAGCGGCGGCTGCAAGTTGCAGCCGCCGTTAAAATGTTCGGAAAACGATTGAAAGCTGATATATTCGTGATATTTTGTAAAATAAATCTCGATAAATCCACTGCATTTTCAAGCGCCCGTTTGGGTCAAATCTGGGTCAGGTCGCATGACTAAAGAAATGCGGCTGATTTTCGAGAAAGGAAAGTGGAACGATAAGCGGGATACTCCGACGGCTGCGCCGCCTCCGTGCCGATTGCATTTTCTTATGTTTTCTGCATTGCATGCAGAAAAAGCGGCGCTTTTGCGCCGCAAAAATGCATTCGGTCGAACCACAGCGCTTCTCGCGCCACGTATGCCCAGCCAAAACAAAAAAGCCATTCCTTACGGAATGACTTTTTGTTTTGGTGGAGATAAGCGGGATCGAACCGCTGACCTCATGACTGCCAGCTGCGATCGGTTCGTGATTTCTGGTGATTTTGAGTACAATACGTCCGTTCCGCCAGCGAAAAGTGCGGGATTTTGCAAGGTTTTATCCATTGCGTCCACCCGCTTCCGCACACACTTGGGTCAGAATCTGGGTCAGGACAGGCAGATGGATTTGAAGAAGTTCTGCCGGACTGGATATGGATTGTAGCTTGACCTTTGCCGATAGTCAAGTCATGAAAAGGATAAAGCTAAATTTCAGAAAGCCAGTAGAAACCGCACCTGCTTGATTAGGCAGAGAGATAGACGAACCGATCAGCAGTACAGAAACTTGCTGAAATAGCAGGCGCTGCAGTCAGGGAGAATGCTCACAAAATTGCCGCGGTTGCCTGCAAGCGCAAACTTTTTGGTAACTGTCAATGCCGCGCAGGAGGAAAATCCAGCGAAGATACTTTTTTAAGCAAGTTCCCGCGCGCTGTCGACGGCCTCTGTATCGCCAATCTTTACCACTTGCTCCACAAGCGACATTTCTATGGTATCATTCGGAGACGCCATCTTTGTCAAAAATGTGATTCTGTTCTTCGTTAGTGATTTGTCCGGGGATTAAGCTGAATACATTATTATGTATCCAGACTTTTCGCACAAATATAAAAAGCTTCAATTGACATATCGTTAGAAAGAGGCTTCTTATATGCGAGTTTTGAATATCGATTCTCTGAATCTAGACTAGTACCTTTGTTTTCTTGGTGCTACTTTGCGACGCGTCCTTCTCCTCTGATGCAAAAATACTGTGTGGGAGCGGTTGCTTCAGTCCGCTTCGACCAGAGCCAGCGCACGGCACGGGCCGCCCTCGGCGTTTTCGAAGACCAGCGGCGCGGCTACGAGCAAAAACCGCTTTCCAAGCAGCCGGTCCAGATTCCGCAGCGCTTCGAGCAGAATTTTGGAATTCTGTCCGAGCAGCAACCGGTGGATCGGGAAGGACGTGTCGCCAATCACATCGTAGTTGTTCAGTTCCATGCCGATGCCGCGAAGCGTGGGATGTGCACCGAGCTGCTGGGCAAGCGCCTCTGACAGGAGGGGATAGCTGCCGTACTGCGCGTCGGTGCCGAATTTTTTGGCCCAACCTGTATACAGCAGAAGAAAGTCGACGCCGTCCAGACAGACGCCTTCGAGGATTTCCGGGCCAATCCGGGTTCCGGGTGCATAACCCGAGCAGTCGACCACCAGACCCTGACCGACGAAAAAGCCTACAGGCCGGTCCTCTATATGGAATCCCCCTTGAATCATGTGTGCGGGACAATCAAGGTGCGTCCCATAGTGGACGCAAAAGTGCTCTACGCTCGTCAGCTCCATCGCGTCGCCGTTGGCGGTGCAGCCGCTTTTTCGGATCTGCATCGGCACGCTGCCGGGAGCGAGTCTTGTCTCAGCACCATAACGCCAGCTGAGGTCGATGACCTCGGAAATCTTCATAACGTACTCCTCCTTACCGCATCTTTTTACGTTTATAGACAGCGAGTAGCAACACGATGATAAGGCTGCCCTGCACGATCTGCTTGACGGCTTCCGGAACGTTCAGGACCGTGAGCAGGCTGTTGATAAGAATCATGATTCCGACGCCCGCGATCGTCCCGATGTAGCCGCCTGAACCGCCGACGATGCTGGTTCCGCCAATGACAACTGCAGCAATGGAGTCCATGTTATAGCCGCTGCCAGTGGACATATAGCTCGTGCCGGTGTAGCCGAGGAGCAGGAAGCCGCTCAACGCCGCCATGACGCTTGCGATCACATAGATACCAAGCGTGGTCAGACAGACATTGATACCAGAGTAGACAGAGGCGGTGCGATTTGTGCCGATGGCGTGGATCGACCGACCGACAGTAGTGCGGGACAGCAGAACGATACAGAGCGCAGACAAAACGATCCAGATCACGGACGCACCGCTGAAGATGGAAAGAAAGCGACTGTTGACGAGGCTGCTCAGAATGTCCGAGGCGTAGCCGCCCGGCGCGCCATTGCAGTAGATGTACGACAGACCGTAGAGCACCATACCGGTGGCCAGAGTGATGATCATCGCGGGGATCTTCAGGAAATAGACGCCTGCGCCGTTGATCAGACCTGCGGCAATACCGATGCCGAGAACGGTCAGAAAGGCGAGCAGCGTATTTTCGCTCTTGCCGCTGATGATGGCAGCGCTGACAACGTTTGCCAGAAGCAGCGTATATTCCGCTGAAAGATCGATGCCGCCCGAGAGGATGATGAGCGTCTGACCAATACAGACAAGGCCGAGGAAGGAGGCCTGCTTGAGGATGCTGCAAATATGGTTCAGCGTCAAAAATCCGGGGCTGACAAAGTTGATGGCGACTGCCAAGAACACCATGACAAGGTAGACGAACAGGATCGGAAGTGCTTTTTTCAGGCGCAGAGGATCGCTTTTCAGATGTTTGTTCATATTCAGCACCTCACTTCTTTGCCCGCATTGCGCTGACAGCCAGCGCAACGATCAGGATCACACCCTGGATGACAAACTGATAATAGGAGTATACCTGCATCAAATTCAAAAGGTTATTGATGATCCCCATGATCGCAACGGCCGCGAGACAGCCGATTACGCTGCTTTTGCCACCCGACAGCGAGGCACCGGCCACGACGACCGTCGTGATGGATCGCTGTGTATACGGCGAGCCGAGTAGAGGATTGCCGGAGGTGGAATAAAAAGAGATATAGAGCGCGGCCAGCGCGGACAGCAGTCCAGAAAACGCAAAAGCCATCAGCTTTGTTCGTCCGACATTGATGCCGGTGCACTCCGCGGCCTGCTCATTGCCGCCGATCGCAAAAAGATTACGGCCAAAGTTTGTCCGGTACATGAGTAGCCACATTCCTGCGGTTATCAAAATCATGAGAAGAACTGGGAACAGGTATCCCCAACCCTTTGTGATGAACTTGCAGAAGCGGTAGGGGAGGGTGCCGTCCGGCGCGGACATGATCAGCAGCGTCACGCCGGCAAACACCGTCTGCGTGGCCAGCGTGGCAATGATCGGCTGCATATCGCCCTTGACGACCAGAAGACCGTTCAGAAGACCGATGACGAAGCCAGTCAGAAGGCACAGCAGGACAGTCAGCAGGAGCGAGGAAACGCTGTCTTTCATCATCGTAACAGCCATAACGTTGACGAGCGAAATGATCGAGCCGGTTGACAGATCCACGCCGCCCAGCGTGATGATGACGAGCTGTGCAAATGTGATAAAGAGCAGGCCGACGTTTGCAGACAGAATGTTGCGAAGGTTCTTTGCGGTGAAAAACACGTCACTCGTGAAAGCACCGACAATGGCGAGCGCCAGCATCACGAGGTAAACAACGACGACTTCGCTCTTGCGTCGGTAGAGCATCCGCAGGTTTTTCCCGGTAAGCAGCCGATCGTTCATGTTTCCGGATCCTCCGTTTGATTCAGATTTCGGTTCATTGCGCCATGCATAATGTTTTTCTCAGTGATCCGCTCTCCGGACAGTTCGCCCGTCAAATGACCCTCGTAAAGCGTCAGTACGCGGTCGCAAAGACCGATCGTTTCCATCATATCGCTGGTGTAACAGAGAACTGCCACACCGCTGTGCGCTAGGGAGCGAAGCAGACGGTAAATTTCCTGCTTTGCCTCCACATCAATGCCGCGCGTCGGCTCGTTCAGAATCAGAACCTTGGGCAGGTCCTCCAAACTTTTACCGATCGACACCTTTTGCTGGTTGCCGCCTGAAAGATTCATGACGGCCTGTTGCAACGATGAGGTTTTGATGTTCAGTCGGGCGACCATATCCTGCGCCTGCCGGCGTTCTGCACGCCGGTGGATAAAGCCAAGCGTCTGGCGGCGGCGTAGGCTGACCATGCTCAGGTTGTCATTGACGGACAGTTGCAGGCACAGCCCCTGCACCTTGCGGTTTTCCGGAACGTAGCCGATCCCGCTGCGGATGGCCTTTTTGACGTCGCGGAAATTCAGCTCCACGCCGTTCAGACGGATCGTTCCAGCAGTGTGATGGCGCAGACCGGCCAGCGATTCAAAGAGCTGGCTCTGCCCCTGTCCATCCAGTGCGCCGATGCCGACGATCTCGCCGCGGCAGATGCGGAAGGTGATATCGTGGAAATAGGAGCGGTCGCTCAGACCATGAACGGACAGGATCTCTTCGCCGGTCTGCTCTGCCTTTGGCGGAAAGATGCTTTTGAGCTCACGGCCAACCATCAGCTGCACGATGCGGCTTTCCGATACTTCGCGCAGATCGACGGTGTCGATCAGCGAGCCATCTTTCAGGATGGTCGCGCAGTCGCCGAAGCGGAATACCTCTTCCAGCCTGTGCGAAATGAAGATCACGGTCTTGCCGGCCTTTTTCAGCTCCAGCACAATGCGGTACAGCTTATCGACCTCGGTCGAGGTCAGCGTGGAGGTCGGTTCGTCGAGAATCAGGATATCCGGATCCGTGGACAGTGCCTTTAATATTTCAATCATCTGCTGACTTGCGATCGGAAGATCGCCCACCGCAGCATACGGCTCGATTTCGATGCCGTATTTCCCGGCAAGCTGTAGCGCCTGCCTGATGAGCTGCGTTTCGCGGATCAGCAGCCCGTCATGTTTCTGATTTAAGTAAATATTCTGCGCTACGGTCAACTCGGGCAGCAGCGACATTTCCTGATAGACCATGGCAATCCGATATTGCTTTGCGTCCGCAGTGCTCCGGAATGTGACTTTTTCACCGTGGATCAGGATCTCTCCGGAGTCCGGCCGGTACATACCGGTGAGAATTTTCAAAAGGGTGCTTTTTCCCGCGCCGTTTTCACCCTGCAGAACATGGACGGTCCCGGGATAGCACGCAAAGCTGACGTCCCTGAGTGCATGAACGCCGATAAAGGATTTGTCGATATGGCGGAATTCAATCGAAGGTTTCATGGATGTTCCCTTTCTGTGCGGTCGGGTTTGCATCATCGCCGGCCTTGGCGGCTTTGCGGATGCATCTTGGAGTTTACCCGCACGGCGGACGCGGCCCTGCCGTGCGGGTCTTGCTGATGGAAAAGAATGCTTCGGAAGTGTGGTTATTTGGGGAAGAGCTCTTTGATCTCGGCGTCGCTCAGGTAGGTATGAACCCAGAAGCTGTCGTTGACGTCGGGGCGATAGAGATCCTTCGCCGTTTCGAGGGTAACGGGAGGTACGGTCACCGTGATCTCCTTCTCAACTTCTTCACCGTTCAGGATGCGGATCGCGGTGTCCAGCGCAGTGACGCTGATCCATGTAGGGTTGCAGAAGGCCATGCTTTGCAGACCGTTGTCGGCCTGTTCCAACCACACGCGAAGAAAACCATTACTGGCCTCGCCGGTCATAGGAACAAGGGGAAGACCCTGCTCAACATAGGCATCAATCGCGGCCTGTGTCATCGCACCGCCTTGGGAGAGGATGCCATCGATCTGCGGATAGTTGGCAAGAATGTCCTCCATGGCAGCTTTTGCGGTGGCATAGTCCCAAGCAAGGTTCAGTGTTGCAATCACTTCAGCTGTCGGACAGGCAGCTTTGAGACCGTCAATTCCTCCATTATGGCGCGCAGCGTTGATCGCGTTGCCTTCGATGCCGTCAAGCACGATGATTTTCGCATTTTCGGGCATTAGCTCGCCAAGCCACTTACCAGCATCGTACATCAGATCGTAGTCTGAGATGACGATGCGGCAATCCACATCGGCGGTGCAGGCCTGGTTGAAGTTGATGACCTTAATGCCCTCCTCGCGAGCCTCGCCGATGACGGAGTTCAAGCCGTCCGGAGTAATGCAGGCAACGACGATGGCATCGACGCCCATCGTGATGAGGTCGCGGATGTCGGAGATCTGCTTGGCCTGGTCGCCGTTGGCCTGGAGCATCACATAGTCCTTGATGGTGCCGTTGGCTTTCAGTTCTTCCGCGTGGTGCTTAAATTCTGCTTCCATCTGTACGCGCCAAGAGTCGCTAAGTGAAAAATTCGAGAAGCCAATGGTGTAGCCTTCGCCTTTTGAAGCTTCTGCGTCGGTAGCCGGGGTGTCCGTACCGGTTTTGGTGCAACCCACGAGGGTCAGAAGCATGAGAGCTGCAAGGATAAGCGCTAAGAGTCTGGTTTTCATTTTGTTTCCCCCTTAATATGTTGTCCTTTTTATTTTTTGCAGGTCCTGCATGGAAGCCTTTACACGGGGTATACGGGTTTGCCGGTCAGGAGTGCCGAGACGACGTTTTCGCCAACCTTACGCTGCAATTCCGCCAGCGCCTCTTCGGAGCACCACGCCGCGTGCGGCGTGAGCGTGACGTTTTCGTGCCGCAGGAACGGAGAACCGGCGAAGTCTTCGCTTGACAGTACGTCAAGACCGCAGTAGCCGAGCTTCCCAGAATCCAGCGCGCGCAGCATGGCGTCCTCGTCGATCAGACCGCCGCGGGCGGTATTGACCAGAATGGCGCCGTCCTTCATCTTTGCGAACTGCGCGTCGGAGAGCATCTTTGCCGTGGCTGGCATCAGCGGGACGTGGACGGAGATCACATCCGCGCAGGCCAGCGCGTCGTCCAGAGACAGGAATTCAACGTCGGGATAGGCGGCCTGGCCGCTGAAATACGGGTCGAAAGCGACGACCTTTGCAAAGAACGGCTTCATTTTTCCGTAAAGCTCACGCGCGATATGGCCGAAGCCGAGCAGGCACAGCGTCTGCTCCTCGCAGCGGTGCATGGGACGGATCTTGCTGAAGTCAAATTCGTTCCGCAACAGCAGATCGCGCGAATGCGTGATCTGACGCAGAGCATTGAGGATGTGCGCCGCAGCGTGGTTTGCAACCTCGTGGATGCAGTAGTCAGGGACATTCGCAACCTGAATACCCTTTGCGTGCGCGGCCGGAAGATCCACGGTGTCCATACCGATGCTGTACCGGGCAATGATGCGGCAGTGCTCCAGCGCGTCGAGGAAGGGCTTGTCCAACTTTGCAAACTGTGCAACGATCGCGTCGGCGTCATGCGCATATTTGATCAGCTCGCGGGGGTCGAAAATGCCGCCGGGGACGATCTTGGTGCAGTCTACGATCTCAAGTTCTGCATCCAGCTTTTCAAACGCCTTCATTTCGGCGTGCAGATCGGGATAGTAATAGTCGGAAAAAACAATCTTGTATTTGCTCATTGGACTAAACCTGCCTTTCGTGCAATGTGGAGCATTCCGTCAATGGAGAAACGGTCAATCGTCTTGCTGTTAGAAATACACGTGACGGTTGTGCCCGGCATCATTTTACGGATGATGTAGTCGTACAGGCGGCAACGCACCGAATTGCCGATCAGATAGTAATTTGTCAGCGGCGTCTGCGTGAACAGCTTGAGCTGGTTGACGGCCAGCATATCCTCTGCGGCGACGAGCGCGTCCAAAAACAGCTCGCGTTCATACCACTTCGTGTCCAGCAGGACGTCGAGGAAGCGCGGGAACATCAGCGTGCGGGCAAGTCCAAGCTCACGGTTCCAGTTCATCGCGTCGTCGACGATCTTTTCGTCGAAATAGTCCTCCGGGCGCGCTTCGACGTGGTCACCGCGGACGACGGACTTGTGCAGGAACGTTCCGTTGACGACGGCGTCGAAGAGCTGACCGCTCAGCGTGGAGAGGCTGCCGAGGATCTTCCCGTCCGCGCCGATCGGCATGAACTTCGTGTGCGAAGACAGGCCGACGACCATAGCGGGGAGCTGGAAGTCTGCACACTGCATCATGCCGACGATCTGTGTTTCCTCGCCTCGCATGAAGTCCAGCACGCCGACGGTCCGGGTTGCGCGTTCGCCGTTCTGCGGGATCGGATTGCGGATGCCGCGCACAAAATAGACCGGAACACCGTCGAGAAGACCGGTGTCGTCAACGCGCGTGATCGAAGCGGCAAGCTCGTCCGCGCCGCACGGCGCATCCGCGTGCAGGATCTCATGCAGACCGATCTCTGAGGTGATCATCCCGCTGGAGAGCACGGCGGCGATCTGCGACGGCTGAAGGCCAGCAAGTTCGATCGCCCTGGCGATGATCTCGCGCAGGCCGCTGCGGAGCGTGTCGCGGCTGCCGGTAACGGACGTATCTTTCACGCCGACCGTTTTCTTGGCAAGACCCAGAACGGTGCCGACCGCGTCGACGACATAAGCGCGAGAATTGGTTGTGCCGCAGTCAATGATGATGTAATACATGGCTCATTCAGCCTCCCACTGTGCAAGAGCGTCGCGCAGATGCGCCATTTCCTCAGGTGTGGCAGCGACGAAGGGCGCGCGGGGATACGCCTTCATGATGCCGCGGAGCTCCGCGATGGCATAGATGGCGAGCTGCGTGGAGCGGGCGAGGTAAAGCAGCGTCCGCAGCTTGTTGATCTTAAACTGCGTGGCAAGCGCGCCTTCGGCGTCGCCGCTCATGGACTGCTCGTACATCTTGGTGCAGAGCTCGGGGTACACATTGCCGATGCCGGGGATGTATGCGCGGCAGCCAAGCGCGTGCGCGGAGACCCACATGGCTTCGGTGCCAAGGGCAATGTCGAAATTATCGTCCGCAAGCTCGCGCATATAGGTCGCGTGCTCCAGAATGTCGAAGGTCGCGTCCTTGACACCGTGCAGACCGAGTTCCTTGAGATCCTTGAGGACTTTCAGACTCGTCTTGTAGCCCTGGAAGCCGGGGTTGTGATAGACGTAGAAGGGGAAGTCACCGGTTTCCTTGAGGATATCCGCATAGTAATGGTAAAGGTCGATATCCTGATATTTATAATAGTAAGGACCGACGGAAGACGCTGCGTCGCAGCCGATATCCCGCGCATGACGGGTCAGTTCGATCGTTTCGATGGTGTTGGTCGTACCGGTGTGAACGACAATGGTCAGATCCTTGCGTGCGTACTTCTTAACGATCTCCGCGACTCTTTTGCGCTCCTCAATGGTCATGAGCGCGCCGCAGCCGTAGGAACCGCAGATGAACAGACCGTCTACCCGCTCGGAAAGGTATTCGACCAGATGGATTAGACTCTTTTCGTCCAGAGTACCATCTTCCTGGAAGGGCGTTATCATGGGGGGGATGACGCCTTTTAGCTTAAACATTGACAAGTTCCTCCTTTGTTTTGTCAAATAATTGCCACCATGGCGATGGGTGCGGCCTCCAAACCTACCCAGCGCACAGGGAATGCACAAACTGCCTGAATGTTCGAAATACCGGCCAACGCGCCGATATTGACATCCTCAAAGATCCGGAGTGTCCGTTCGGGGAATGCTTCGCTGACCTCCAGCAGCGCGTGGTGCGCCGCAAAACCCATCTCTTCGCCGCATACGGCGCTGTCCACGCTCAAAACGTCCAGCGCGATCGCTTTCAGCTGCGGCAGTTCCTTGCGGAGATAGCGCGCGAATTCCGGAGAGAGGAAGGGAAAATCGTCCATGAATTGCTCCGGGTGCTTGGCGCGCAGACTGGAGTAGCCGGTGTAGATCAGCAGCAGGTCGCAGGTTTTCAGTTCGTCCAGATGCGCCTGTACGTCCTGCATCGTGACCATTTCGCCTTTTTTCTTGTCCAGCCGCAGCACGAACGGACGGGTGTAGTAAAAATCCTCGATTGGGAGCTGCTCGATCGTCGGGCCGTTCGGATCAAAATGCCGGGGCGTGTCCATATGCGTGCCGTTGTGCATATGATGGTAAACCGAAGAGGTCGTGCTCACGTCGCCGCGCGTCTGGTCGGAAACGCTGTAGTATTGTTCATCCGGGTTGGTCGGCCATTTTGGGGTCGTTTCGCTCAGAGGGTAGCTCAATTCGATCAGCATGGGGCAAAACCTCCTTAGTAATTACCCATATAGGGCTGTCCGGTGTGGGCGGTGATGCCACCGTCGATCGGAAGATTCACGCCGTTGAGGAAATCGCATTCTCTGGACGCGAGGAATACGCAGGCGTTTGCAATCTCGACCGCAGTTCCGACGTGGCCGGTGGGGTATGCGTTGTTGAATTTTTCTTCCGCGCCAGGAACGGAGTGGAAGGTATGGAGCAGGATCTCCGTCTCGACCGCGCCGGGGCAGATCGCGTTGACGCGGATGCCGTCTTTGGCGTAATCAATCGCCATGCAACGTGTCATGTTGGTGATGGCACCCTTGGCGGTGTTGTAGGCGACCATGTCGGTGTCGCCGAGCAGACCTGAGACGGAGGACATATTGATGATTGTGCCGTAATGCTGCGCAAGCATCTGCGGCAGGAAGTAATAGCTGCACAGATAGACGCCGCGCACGTCCACGTTCATGATACGATCCCAGTTTTCCGGTGTTGTCTCATGCAGCTTGCCGGTCTGGTGTGCGCCGGCATTGTTGAACAGCACCTCACAGGGACCAAACTCGCGCATGACGAATTCCGCCATCTCGCGGATCTCATCTTCCTTGCTGACGTCGCAGCAGTAAAACCTGGCTTCGCCGGGGTAATGCAGCGCGGCAAGCTCCCGTAACAATTCCTCGCCGCGGTCCTTTCTGCGGCCACAGAAGACGACTTTTGCGCCTTCCTGTACAAAGCGTTGGACGGTTGTGCGGCCGATGCCGCTCGTTCCGCCGGTGATCACGCAGATCTTGTTTTCCAATCTCATGGTGGGACTCCTTTCTGTCTGATGATCGGAAATAAAAATTTTTTATTTTCTGAAATTATTTGATTGATTTCAAAATTACTTTGTAAAATTTTTTTCTGGTATCTACATTTTGAACGATATTACGAGATTTGTCAAGCCCTATTTTTTGTTTTTTCACAAAAACAATTTTATAAATGGAAAAAATTTTATTGACACGACTGCCGCTTTTTGATATCCTGAACATAAGAAATTAACAGGGAGGGCAGATGATTTGACACCTGAAATGAAAAATGCGAGTCCGGACGGTTCTGTATTCTCCATGATCCGTGAACACTACGATGAAATGACGCTCGCGCAGAAGCGGTTGGCGGATTACATCCTGAAAAATCCGGACGAGGCCGTGCAGGCTTCTATCAGCGAGCTGACGCAAAAGGCAAGTCTTAAAAGCGAGGCATCTATCGTGCGATTCTACCGCACATTGGGCTTTACCGGTTTCCGCGACTTCAAGATCCAGATGGCGCAGGATCAGGCCAGCCGAACGTTTTATCATTCCACGGAGGATCTGAAAAAGGACGATTCCATGCATGATGTGCGCGTCAAGTTCTTTTCAACCTCCATTTCCTGCCTTGCCGCGAGCATTGAGGTGCAGTCCGACGCGGATTATGAAAAGGCAATGTCGATGATCTGCGATGCGCGAAGGATCATTCTGACGGGCTTTGGCGCCTCGGCCGCACTGTGCTACTATATGCTGTTCCGTTTGACGGAGCTGGGATTCAACTGTATGTTTTTCCCTGATCCGCATATCACGGCGGCAATGCTGGCGCAGCCGCTGGCGGGCGATCTTCTAATCTGCATCTCTGTTTCCGGAGAGACTGTGGATATCATCAAGCAGCTCGATATTCCGACCAGAGACTCGATTTCCATTCTGTCGCTGACCGGACAGCTGGATTCTACGCTTGCAAAGCGTTCGGACTGCGTGCTGCCGACGCTTCTGAAGGAGGACAACGTCCTGACAGACGCTATGACGACGCGGCTGGTCCAGATGTGCACAATCGATACGCTGTATTCCATGCTCAGCATCCACATCGGCAACGATGCATTCTGGAGACTGTCGCGGACGCGCGAGGTCTTCAGCGGTACAAAGCTCTCTGGGGAGCGCAGATAAGTGCAGAAAAATCGTCATAGAGGCTGCCTCACGGCGGCTTTTATGATGTTGTTTATTCAGGAGGTGTTTTCTTTGTATATTGAATTTCCTCATGCGGAGGTCAAAATCGAAGGAATGGAGCACATTGAGGTTCCCGGGATGCTCCACATCCGACAGCGCTATGACCCGACAAAGATCGATGATCTTGCCGGGCATCTTACCCGGCAGTTGGAAGCACTACCACAGCAGAATCTGTGCGGAAAACGCATTGCGGTTACGGCTGGCAGCCGCGGCATCCCACATATAGCGTTGCTCTATCGGACGGTGTGCGCGTATCTTAGGCGCTGCGGTGCAGAGCCGTTTCTCGTGCCGGCTATGGGCAGCCACGGCGGCGGAACGGCGGAGGGGCAGACGGACATTCTGGCTGCATACGGCCTGACGGAGGAAAGCGTCGGTGCGCCGATCCGAAGCTGCATGGACGTGGTCGAATATGGAAGACTGGACAACGGGACGCATCTTTACTGCGACCGTCTGGCAGCGGAGGCCGACGGGATCGTTGTGATGAACAAGGTCAAGCCGCATACGGATTTCCGCGCGGAGCATGAGAGTGGGCTGACCAAAATGATCGCGATCGGCATCGCCAAGCACAAGGGTGCGACGGAATTCCACCGGCTGGGGTTCGAGCATTTTGCGCAGCGCCTGCCGCAGGCGGCGGAGCGATTTTTGCAGGCCTACAATGTGCCGTTCGCTGTGGGCATCGTCCAGAATGCGTATGACGAGATATGTACGCTGGAAGCCGCGCCTGGCGGCGAACTGCTGGCGCTGGACGCAAAGCTACTGCGCGAGGCCAAGCAGAAGATCCCACGGCTGAAGTGCAACTCGGTGGACGTGCTGATTATCGACCGCATCGGAAAGGAGATCAGCGGTTTCGGCGCGGATCCTAATGTGACCGGCCGCACAAACGGGATCCAGGCGGATTTTGCCGGCGTTCTGGATACACAGAAGATCTTTATTGCAGGTCTGACTGAAACAACGCATCACAACGGCTCCGGAATCGGCGCTGCCGATCTGACGACGCGGCGCTGCCTGAACAGCATCGATTGGGGCATCACATGGACGAATCTGATTACCTCCGGACGCATTAAGGGCGCGAATATTCCGATGTATCTGGACAATGACCGGGACGCCATCCGGTTGGCCATTCGAACCTGCGCCGGTATCAACCCCGCGAAGGTTCGCATCGCGCGGATCCGCACAACGTTGGATCTGAACGAACTGCAAGTCTCCCCCGCGCTGTATGAGGAACTTTGCCAGCGGGATGATGTGGAGCTGCTGGAAGCGGAAAAACCGTTCGCCTTTGATGCAGACGGCTTTATGCTGCCGTTTTAAGAGGAGAAAGCATGAAAAATTCCTATCCAATTTTGATTTTTGACCCGGATGACAATGTTGCAACGGCGATCCGGGCGCTTGCGGCCGGCACGGCGGTTGCCGAATGCCTGCAAACCTGCGAACAGATCCCGTTCGCGTTCAAGGTCGCGCTGCGGGATATTCCGGCGGGCACCTATATCCGGAAATACGGCATTTATATCGGCCGCGCGCTGCAGGATATTCCGGCGGGCGCCAGCGTCCATATTCACAATGTGTGCAGCCTGTGCGATCATCGCTCCGTGACGTTTAAGGCCGAAAATGCGGCGCCGCAGGATATGTCCTATCAATTGGAAGAGGTGAGGGAAAATGTCTGACAGAAACACCGTGATTGGCACGGGATTTCTGCGTCCGGACGGCCAGAAGGGCATCCGGAACCGGCTGCTCGTGATCTACACATCGCCGTATGCCGAGTTTGCCGCGCGCAGCATTGCCAGCGCATTTTCGCCGCAGCGCATGGAGGTCATCGGTTTTGGCCGGTGCGCGGATTCGCCGTTCACGGAGCGCAAGCTCGCGGCCTATGCGGCGCATCCGAACGTCGGCGGCGTTCTGGTCGTGTCTAATGGCAATGAAACGATCCGCGGCGCGATCATCGCCGCCGCGGCGGGTGAAAAGCCCCATGCGCAGCTTACAATCAGCCGCGATGGCGGCGTCGCGTCGTGCATCCGCAAGGGGATCGCGCTGGCGCAGACGGTGCTTGAGGAGTTGAAGCTGGTCCCCACCGCACCGCTGACGTATGCTGATCTTGTGATCGGCGCGGAGTGCGGCGGCTCGGACGCGACGAGCGGCCTTGCGGCAAATCCCGTCGTCGGACGTGTATACGACCGTCTGTGCGACCTTGGCGCAACAGTCATGTTCGAAGAGATGTACGAGGCTGTCGGCCTGAAGGATGTGCTGGTTTCACGCTGCGCCACACCGGAGGCGGCGGAGCAGATCGCATGCACCTATGACAAGTTTTTTCAGTTTTCGGAGGATACCAACCAGTTCTTCATCACGCCGGGCAATATGCGCGGCGGTCTGACAACGATCGAGGAAAAGAGCATGGGCGCCGTGATCAAGAGCGGCACGCGGTCGATTCAGGGGATCGTGAAGATTGGCCAGCGTCCGCCGCATCCGGGCCTGTGGATGATGGACAGTATGCCCGATACGCCGAACGGCTGCGGACCGTATACCAGCGAGGACGCGACCAGCATTCTGGTCTACCCGACCTGCGGTGCGCTGCTGACAATCCTGACGAGCGGTCGCGGACATCTCATCAGTACGCCGGTCGCGCCGACAATCAAGATCACCGGCAACCGCATCACGGCACAGAACCTCCACAGGGATATCGATCTGGACGCAAGTCCTGTGATCTACGGCAAGGAAACGCTGGATTCCCTTGCGGACCAGCTGATGCAGATCATTCTGCGGACTGCGGCGGGGGAATTGACGGTCGGAGAAGCCCTGGGGCACCGCGACGGTGTGATCAACCAGGAAGAACAATTCGACTGCGGAGGGAAAAAGTATGAATGAGCTCGTTTTTCGGGGATATCTTCGCCCCAACGGGCAGGCGGGCGTCCGCAATATTGTGCTGGTCCTGCATACGGTGAACTGTTCGCGCCATGTCGCGGCAAAGATCTGCGCACAGGCGCGGGAAGAGGGAATCCCAGCGGAGCTGATCGGCAATGGAACCTGCTTTGACGAGCAGACCGTGATCAACCGGATGCTGCGCCTGATCGCGCATGGAAATGTGGGCGCGGTTTTGATCGTCGGGCACGGCTGTGAGTTTATTCAGGCCGCGCCGCTGTTGGAGTTTGCACAGTCGCAGCAAAAGCCTGCGGACGTTTTGATGGATCAGACGCTCGGCACAGAGACTTCCATTGTGCTCGGCATGGAAAAGATCCGCGCCCTCTGGGATTCGGTCCGCACGCTTGCGCGGCAGCCGCTTCCCGTTTCAATGCTAACGGCGGGACTCATCGGGGCAAGCGGCGGCGCGGCGGCACAGGCCGTCTGTGCGTTCGGCGCAGCGCTCCTGGAGCAGGGAGGCAGCGTTTTAATAAGCGGCTCGGGCGGGCAACCGGAGCAGCAGACGGCGCTGCTTGCGCATACAGAGGCAGGCCCCGCACAGGCGAGCCTGCGGCGCACGCTGGACAAGGCCGCGCAGTTCTATGCCTGCAACCGCCTTGCGCCGCCGGTGATGCCCTATACATCGCTGTGCCCGATCCGGGGCGTTCTGAAGCTGACGCAGGCACCGCCGCGCCGCGGCCTGTGGTATCTTGATACATTGCAGGACAGCAAGATCGAGACGGGCCTTGCCGCGACCTGCCTGACGGACGAGGCGATGGATTTCATTACAGCCGGCGCACAGATCGTGCTTTGCCCGCTTACATTCGGCGCGGTCAGCGGTGCGGTTGCGGCGCCGATGGTCAGCGTCTGCACGGATCCGGAGATCTGTGCAGAATTCCCTAACGAGCTGGACTGCACGGATATGCCGGTGCTTGCGGATACGGTGCTTGCGGTCTGTGACGGCAAGCAGACAAAAGCGGAAGCGCTCGGGATATCCGAAGGCCGTCTACTTGCTTGTGAACAGGCCCGATAATATGGGAATGCGCTTATCGGCTTAACACAGCCGTACACAAGATATAGCGACGGCCCTTGCCAGGCGTATAAAGACCTGATCTCCGGTTTTTCTGCGATTGAAGTGGAAACAGAACTCGTCCAGATACGCCTAAAGAACGGAGCAACGGCCGCGATAGGTGTCAAGCAGGAATGTCTTCAGGTTTCTGATAGCGCAGGGCAGCTTGCTTTCCAAGCTGCCCTGCGCTATTTATATCGTCTTTGACGGCACCGATTCAAATATTGAGAAATTACTTGTTTTCCGCAAAAACTCCGTTCAAAAAATTTGTGCAGTTTTTCACCAAATTTGGTACGCAAATTGCAAGTGCAAGTTGGACACCTGCACGGTAGAACTTAGTTAACCAGAG
>OJPW01000190.1_pt1 | contig 65558 bp, 62 predicted proteins | sample 1598571 | NCBI WGS metagenome assembly OJPW01 (sample SAMN03922493, study PRJEB24848) | human gut metagenome | isolation source: stool sample | host: Homo sapiens | place: Germany | collected 2011-05
GCCCATAATCGAGTTCATCCATATGGGATGCGGACATGCCACGGCATGTCCCTACGTATTTTCAGATCCTGATGTTTTTATTATATCTACAATAGTTATATATTTCGGCAGGCTATTTGTCAAGTGGGGAAAAATTCGTACCTTTGCCGCTGGTTTCGTAATCTCTGGCAGGACACGCAGCCTGCGTATATTGCGATTAATGTCAAATTTATATCAACTTAACAAGAGCTATGGACTTAATCAAAGTCGTTGAGGAAGCATATGCTTCCGGCAAGCAGCATCCCGATTTTGGCCCCGGTGATACTATCACAGTGGCTTACCGCATCAAGGAAGGTAACAAGGAGCGTATCCAGCAGTACCGCGGTGTGGTTATCCGTATTTCGGGCGAGGGCAGCAAGAAGCGTTTCACCGTGCGCAAGATGAGCGACAACATCGGTGTAGAGCGTATCTTCCCCATCGAGTCTCCATTCATTGACTCTATCGTCATCAACAAGTATGGCAAGGTACGTCGTGCCAAGCTTTACTATCTCCGCGGTCTCACAGGCAAGAAGGCTCGTATCAAAGAGCGTCGCCTCAAGACTTCTACCGAAGCGAAGTAAACCGAACTTGTGGGCTGACAATATCCAGTCATTCCATAAAGATTATATCAAGCGCAGCGAGATTACATTAATCTCGCTGCGCTTGATGTCTTATGTTATTTATGTAGACAGCATGATTCACTGTAGACTTGATATTGATACCCTATCTACAAATGATATACACGGATGGATATTCCGTACTGATAGTTGGGGTGTCGGTGGGATTGTTCATAACTTCGTGCCATGAAACCTAATCATTTAATCTATGGCTAATCTATCCATTTCATGCAAAGCAGACAGATGCAGCAGATTGCTCACTGTTTTTGTTACCTTATTCATGGCGGCTCTTGGAGTCAAGGGTGAGTCAAGTTTTACAGTTGACGGTATTGTTTATTCTGATGTCTCCGAGCCACATACTGGACAGGGTAATATCGTGCGAGTTGATGGAGGTACATGTGTTGATTCTGTATTGACTATACCTGACAAGGTGATATCCCCTACTGGTACAATTTATAGAGTGAGGTATGTTGACTTATTTGCTTTTCGCAATAGGAAGGACATTAAGAAAGTGTCATTTCCGGCGGGCATTACCATACTTCAGGGTGCGTTCAGCGGATGTAGTAATATCGAGGAGTTGGATTTGTCAGGCATAAGAAGCGTCCGTAGAGAGGCATTCGAGGGATGTAAAAGCCTCCGCAGGGTCGTGCTTCCAGAGGATTTGACGTTGCTGGATGCGTCGTTGTTTTATGATTGTTCGAGCCTCACTGACATTGACCTGTCAAACATAACATATATTGAGGACAGGGCACTATATCGATGCAGTCTGGAAAAATGCATACCGCCCCGTGAACTTAAGCATGTGGAAACTTATGCCTTGTCACTGACCAAAGGGATAAAATCTATCATATTCACGGGTGAATCAACTAATCTGGGTGAATCGGCATTCAGCTACAGTAATGTCGAGACGGTCACTTTCAGATGCAAAAAGGATTTTAATATTCCCGCTAAAAGTTTCTTTAAATGCGCCAATCTGCAAAGTGTCACCATAGAAGGAGAGGGAAGCATCAATGAAATCGGGACGGGAGCTTTTGCTGACTGCGTGTCACTCAATACTTTCGGTCTTGACAGGGTGACTAAGATCGGCATGTCAGCCTTTGAGGGATGCAAGAGCTGGACGAGGCTCGAGCTACCCCAGACGGTCACAAGCATCGGCGACGGTGCTTTCATCTCAACTGGCATCACCGAGATGCACATACCCGAGTGGCTTAAAGAGTCAATGGTGGGCAAAGATGCCTTTGCGGGCAGCCAAATTGTTTCATTGCAGTTTCCTGAATCGTGGAAGAATTTTGAGAATCATGTTGCGGCTGTCCAGAACTCGCAGCGGACTATAGAGCGCGTAGTGCTTCCCGGCAAATGCGAGGTGATACCAGAGTCGGTTTTTTTCAAATGCCCTAATCTGAGGTATGTCAAAGGCGGCAAAAACATTCGTAAAATAGGTGAAAATGCTTTTGCCGAGTGTGCACGGCTTGAAGCATTTGAGCATAATGGTGATGTAGACGAAGTCGGTAGCGGCGCATTCTATGGGTGTGCATCTCTAAAGCGGTTTAAAATAGGCAATGATCTCAAGACCATCCCTTACAGTGCATTTTATGGATGCAAAGCCTTAGAGGCTCTTGACTGTGTGATTCCTGGGGTGGAGTCCGTAGGCATGCAGGCATTCAAAGGAAGCGGACTGACCGACATTACATTCCTGTCGGTCGATAAGCCGGTAGACATAGAGTGGGAAGCATTCCGTGATTGCTCCAGGCTTGAAGGATGGTATTGGGATGACGGATTCGGAGTGTGGCAACAATCAGATGATATGTATCTCAAATTGCCTGACAACCTGCGTAAGATAGCTACCGACGCATTCAGGAACTGCACTGCCCTCAAAGGTCTGTGGCTCTCATCGGGTGATGTGGCAGTGGAAGTGACACCTAATCCTCAGAACGGCGATATGCACACCCCATTTTACGGATGCACGATAGAGAGACTTGTCATTGACAGGGACTTCACAGTCGATGATGCAGGACTGCGTCAGATGCTGCCGTCATTTGACCAAGTAGCATTTCTCAGACTCGGTGATGCTTTTGGCTGGGACTTACGTGATTTTACTGGTCTGCCTGTGGATAAGAGTGGTGCGGTGAAAGCTCCCATGTTGCAGAAACTGCAATTGGGCAACCGTATAGATCCGGTACCGTCGTTTGCTGCAAGTCCGTTGCTTCGCGCGGTGACTCTTCGTGGCGATTACTATGAGCCTCCGCGTGTGGGTGGTTTCCATCCTGACACGTATGCTGATGGTACACTTGATGTGGAAAACGAGGATGATTATCGTGCTGCTGACGGATGGCGGGAGTTTTTTATGAAATCCTCTGACATTGAAGATGTGGAATATGCTGGAGACAGTGTTGAGCCATCCGTCTTACAGGAGGAATATTACAATCTCCAAGGTCAGAAAATACCGTCACCCCAACGAGGAGCTGTGACTGTCATCCGTAAAGATGATAAAATAGTGAAGCGTATTATCTGGTAGCAGGCTTAGTCTTGCTCAAGCTTGCGGTTGATTTCATCTATGGCTCTCTCGATGATGTCGAGGGAGCCTTTATCTTGGCGTGAGACTATGGACTGGGCTTTGAGCAGGGTGTCCATGGCGTCGTGGAATTCGCGTTGCTCTATCAGCACGAGGGCTCTGCCTATCATGGCTCTGACGTTATCGGGGGTAAGACGTAGTGCCTTGTCGAAATTGGCTATGGCTGGGGTCAGTTCCTGACCGTCTTCTAAGCAGTAGTATCCGAGTTCGACATATTCGTCTGACAGCGTGGCGAGCAGAGCCTCTCTCTCGCCGAGTTGCTCGTTGAGGGCGTTGATGGTGTCTTGTGTTTCCTTTTGCTGACGTAGGATTTTGGAGCGTATGAATCTGTTAAGCAGCGGATTGGCGAGCAAAGCCGGCTCATCGGTGAAGACTTCTTTTATCTTGTCATAGGCGAGGGTGTATTCACATTGTTCCCACAGCTTGGATGCCGCTTTCAGATTGTCGCGACGACGACCGCGCCGCAAGGCGTTATGCAGCATCGTTTCGTCATTAAATGTACGAGAGAATTCGGATATGGCACGGTTGACGAATATGTCTTTTGCTCCGAGCGGCGACAGCAACCGCAGTCCGTCAAGCGAGCGACACCGGCTCAGAGCCACATAGGTCTGTCCGGAAGAAAACGCGCCCGAGCCCATGTCGATTATGAGATTGTTGAATGTCAGTCCCTGGCTCTTGTGTATGGTGAGTGCCCATGCAAGTTTGACAGGGTACTGTACATATGCTCCGATTTCTTTCTCTATGACACTCTTGCGCTTTTCGTCATATTCATACACGATGTTTGCCCACCGGTCCTGTTCTACCTCATGAGTAGTTCCGTTTTCGAGCGTGACCTCAATTCGCTCGGGGAGGCATTTGGTTACCTTGCCCACCGTGCCGTTGACCCAACGGCGGTCATAGTCGTTTTTCACAAACACTATCTGCGCACCCTCTTTGAGCTGGAGGATGCGTGGAGTGGGGAGGTTGTTGTCAGGAAATTCACCGGTGATGACTCCTTCATATGTGCGCATGGGGCGGCGTATCTCTTTGAGCCGCGCATCATTGATAGCCTCCACGGTATCTCGGCGCGTAGCCAGCGTCATGACCATCTCTTTGCTCCGCCGTGTATCGGCGGATTTGTTGGTGGAGATACGTGCATTGATACGGGCTATGTCATCGGCGGTAGGCACACCCATCCTGACTCTGTCAAGCAGGTTGATGAAATCTTCCTGAGTCTGTCGGTAGACTTTGGTAAGCTCCACCGACACGAGCGGTATCTGCTTAAAGGCATTGGCAGAGAAGAAATAGGCGTTGGGATAATATCGGTGAAGCAGCAGCTTCATATCGGGTGTGACAACCGGCTCGAGCTGGAAAAGGTCACCGACCAGCAGCAACTGTTTTCCGGCAAATGGCTCCCGGGGATTACGGCAATAGTGACGGAGCAGCTTGTCGACAAAATCCACTATGTCGGCTCTGACCATGGATATTTCGTCAATGATGATCAGATCGAGACCCTTGAGCAGCTTGACGAATTTGGCGGAATATTTCATGCGCTTCTGAAGTCTGTTAGGGGCAAACTCCGCATCGTCAGGCAGCAGAGGCTTAAGAGGCAGCTTGAAAAAAGAGTGGAGTGTCTGTCCGCCGACATTTACTGCCGCGATGCCTGTAGGAGCCAGCACCACATAGCTCTTGTCGGTGTTGGCAGTCACGTATCTCAGAAACGTGGATTTGCCCGTACCAGCCTTGCCGGTTAGAAACACCGATTGGTTGGTATGGGCAATAAGATTCCATGCATTCTGAAACTCCCGGTTGTCAAGGTCAACCTCGACACCGGGAGTCTGTCTGTCGTCGTTGCGCGGCTTGGTCATCTGTCTGCGCTATATTAGAATTTCAGTCCGCAGGAGAGCACGATGTTATGGTCGTTAAAAGTAAGTTTTGATGTCTCCTTGGAGTCAGTCCACGGATAGTAGGTAGATGATGTGTGACGGTAGACATACGCTGCATCCACATAGAACATCTGATAGCGGTATCCGAGACCGCAAGTGATGTAGTTAGTGGCATTGTCGAGCGTGAACGAAGCATCGGTGTTGTAGTCATATGCGCCTCCTGTTGCCATCGAGAGGTCCGAGTGGTTAAGCTCGTTGATTTTGGATTCACCCTTGACAGGTGATGACACATAGCTGTAGCCGGCTCGCAGACTGAACGATGGGGTGACGCGGTACTCCAGACCCAGGCGCAGCGTGTTGGATGCCTGGAAATAGTTCTTGGCATCTTCGTTCTGGAGAGTGTAGTCTATGCCGTTGTTTGACTGGAAGTGCATCTGATTGTAGGGATTGTACTCGTAATCCAGACTGACAATCGCCTTCTGACCGATGACACCTGCCAAACCGAGCATCAGTCTCCAAGGTGTACGGTATTCCCAGTCGACCCATGAGTCATATCCGTTGTTGGTATATGTCGAGAATTTGTAGGGATGCTTCTGCACTGCGCCGAGCGGTCCCGTGGTCTGTGCCTCGAAACTTCCGTCTACGCTGCCGTAGGTGCTCTCTGTCAGCGAGTACCATGTCGGGGTATGGACGGCGAAACCGATGCGGAACTCATTGATTGGCTTGAAGATCATACCGAACTTCACGTTTACACCGTTGCCCCATATGTGCTTGTAGCTGTCAAGGGCGAAAGCACCGTTGCCGTTTGCCACTTTCATTGAATTGCCGTCGTCATAGGGCATCATGCCGTTGTCGATGCCTTCGCCGTAGGTGGTCCACTGCTTGAAATCTATATCGGTGATGCCTATTCCGAGACCCCAGTAGATCTGGTTGATGAAATTACCGCCGAAATTGATGGAGTATTCATCGATGTATCCCTTTTCCTCCACGAAATAGCTTGCATTGGCTGATGAGCTTCCGGGAGTATAGAGTCCCTGATACATGTTGTTTGTCGGGCGGTTGGATATAGGGTTGATTTCTCCGCCGTTAAACAGCAGCACACCTAACCATGAATAGTCGTAATCATACGGGTTGTGAGCTGCGCTGCCTGATGACAATTCTTCGGATGTGAATCCTTGTCCTGTCAGGTAGGTAGCCATATGGTTTGTCAGAGACCCGCTGAGCTGGTCTACATATCCCTGATAACGGCGGTCAAGGCTGCGGGCACGTCCGTATGATACGCCCCAGTTGAAAAACGGCATGACTTCATTGCCTGTGCGCCATGTGCCGATGTAACCGAAGTTAGGGCAGTAGACTTTGGTCATGTCGTTTGACATCTTATAGCCCTGAGTCTCGGACTTGCTTGACATGATGTCGATATCCATGGTGACACCCACTTCGTTGGAGCGGTAGATGCCTATGCCGCCAGGATTCTGAGTGAGAGTGGAGAGGTCGCCGCCGAGAGCGGTGAATGCTCCGCCCATCGACATGAAGCGGGCTGTGCCACGAAGGTCATTGCGGTTCATCTGCAATCCGTCGACTGCAGACTGTCCCATGGCTGCCAGAGGCAATATCGCCGAGGCGAGCAGTGTCAATCTTGATATTTTCATGATTAGGATTCAGGAAACACCTGACATATTATTTTAGATGGAATATGTTATCAGTTGGTTTTGCAGATGCCGCTGTGTATCAGTGGCGTCCTCTGGCTCCGCCGGAGTATCCTCCCGAGCTGCGTCCGCCGCCTGACGAGCCTCGCCCTATGGAGCTGCCACCGCGTCCGGGAGAGGAGGGTGAGTAGCTGCCGCGACCGGGCGATGATGTACCTCTGTTGTTGGAGGGGGTGTAGCTGCCTCTGCCAGGAGAAGAAGACCCGTTGGAGGGTGTATAGCTTCCGCGTCCGGGTGACGAAGTGCCATTTGAGGGTGTGTAGCTTCCGCGTCCAGGCGAGGATGTCCCATTAGAAGGAGTGTATGTGCCCCTGCCTGGCGAAGATGTGCCATATGCCGGGCGACGGCCAGGGCTGGTACCCGGATTTGGCAGTCTGCCGGGGCGCAGGTCATTACGTCCAGGGCTCGGACGTCCGGGGCGCCATCCGGGACGATGGGAGGGTGGAGGAGTAGGCCTCCATCCGGGATACCATGAAGGACCGCCCCACGGATAGTTCCATCCCCATGACCATGAGGGTCCCCAGTAGTTGTTCCATCCCCAGCTGATTGACCAGCCCGGTCTGTACCATGGGTCATACCAACCTGGGGTATACCACGGACTGTAGTAGTTGTAGCCATACCATGTGTTATAGTACGGATTGCCGTAAACGTAGCTTACAGATGGGGTAGCGTTGACTACATTGACATCGCCTGAGGTGTAGATAGTGCTGCCAGAACCGTCTATGTTCACAGTAGCGGCGTCGGGATAATAGTACTGCGATGCTATGCGTTCGTATTGTGGCAGGTCGTTGACCGAAATGGTGTCAGTGGCGAAAAAACCGCGGCGGTTATAGGCATCGACATCCATTATCGCGCCACCCTGTGAGGGCAACACGGTGTATGTGTCGGCAGCGGGATAGTCATATACGGTTGTGACTCCATACCCATTGCTGCTTACAGCCGCAGCCTTGGGCTTTGATGCTTTTGATGCCTCTTTTTTTGACGGCTCGGTATAGTATATGTCGTCATCGTAGCTCTGAGCATGGCTCGTGAGCGACGATGTCATACTGGCAACCGCCATAAGAAACAATACTTTCAGAGTTTTCATACTTATATTATCATTAAATATTGACAGAGAGAGTGGGTGATTGGTCTTGATCATGATTGTTGTTTTCAGATTAGACCGCTCAGGGAGTCCATAGTTTAACTCCCGAAATACAAATATAATTAAAAACTCCGATAATCTCCTTCATCAGACTTAAAAAACAGTCCGGCAACCGGCTTTGAGGTACAATCGCCCTCGTTTATCAGCTCGGTTGCCGGACATGTTTGGTGTATGTTTGTCTGGTTAAAGCCCTATTGACGGTCAGTTGTTGTCGCGTCCGGCTGCTGGACGGAGGTCATAGCTGGCGATAGCGAGGGTGAAACCCCAGTAGATGAACGCCAGAGAGGTGATGAAGCTTGTCATCCACATGTCCTGGGTCCAGCCTGCTTCAATGAAGAGGAATCCGATGAGCATCAGCAATATGCCATTGACCAGATAGAGCCACCAGTAGCGGCGTGTACGGTTGCTGACCGAGCCGCAGACTGCACTTATGCCCCAGAATATAAATATCAGAGCTAAGAAATAGGGGAAGATAATCTCAGACAGTATGATGCTGCGGACCATCATAAAGCCGATGAACATGTCTATCATGCCTCCGGCTATCCACCATCCCCACGACTTCGGGTGGTCATTGGACGCGGCTACAAGCAACTGCACGATGCCTACGAGAATAAGCAGCCATCCGAATATCTGTGAGGCGATAGCGTAACCTGCTGCTGGCCAGAACCAGTAGGCGAAACCGCATATTACCATCAAAATTCCGACTAAAAGGACTACCCACCATGCGCGGGTACTCTGTAAACGAAGATTGAGAGGTTTCATAATTGTGTAGAATTAAAAAGTTGAATTATCTTATAGGAATTAAGCATAGGTTTTAAGCCTGCGCTTATTTTGTCACGTCCGTTATGTATCATTAAAACACACGCATGTCAAAATTTGTTGAAAAACAGCTACAAAATCGTAAATTTGTATCTATGATTTTTCCTGACACTTTCGAACACAAGATAGGTTTCGACCATGTGCGCCGTGACGTGCGTGAGCTTTGCGTCTCCTCGCTCGGAGAGCGTCTGCTTGACGATATGCGTTTTTCAGCCGATTACGATGTCGTTTCGCAATCCTTGACACAGGTGCACGAGATGGCAGGTTTGATTGCCGCAGGCGATGACATGCCACTTGACGATGTGCGTGATGTCACGCGCCAGATCAAGTCGCTACGTGTGCCCGGTACATGGCTGCCCGCTGCCGAACTGCTGAGCGTGGGGCGGTCGCTTGGAGCTGTCGGTGAGATTGTGGATTTCATGTCACGCCACCGCGATGAGGATGGCGAGTCGCAGATTCCGGCATTGCAGCAGGTCACAGCATCCCTCATGCCTTTGCCTCAGTGCGTTGCTGCCATCAACCGCATCATGGACCGTTACGGCAACATACTTGACAATGCCTCGCCCGAGCTTGCCGACATACGCCATCGCCTCCAGCGTCTTCAGGCTTCTATGGCAAACATCATGCGGCGTGTCATATCACAGGCGGTGCAGGAAGGAGTGCTTGACTCCGATGTTACTCCGGCTATGCGTGACGGACGGTTGGTAATCCCTGTGGCTCCGATGAACAAGAGGCGTGTGCCTGGTATCATCCATGACGAGAGCGCTACCGGTAAGACCGTCTTCATAGAACCGTCGCAAGTGGTAGAGGCGAACAACAATATCCGCGAACTCCAGAATGACGAGCGGCGCGAGATCAACCGCATCCTTGTCATGACCGCTGACCTGCTCCGTCCGCACATAGATGATATGCTCGCTGCCCTCGACATCGCTGCCGAATTAGACTTCATACATGCCAAAGCCCTGTATGCCAGGGAAGTGGAAGGCATGATGCCTACTCTACACCGAGGTCCGTATCTTGACTGGTTTCATGCCTGTCATCCAGTGCTGCTTCAATCCCTTGCACGACAAGGGCGCCAGATAGTGCCGCTTGACATCAATCTCAACGAACGTGACCGTCTCCTCATTATCTCAGGTCCCAATGCTGGAGGTAAGTCGGTGGTGCTCAAGACTGTCGGTTGTCTGCAATACATGATACAGTGCGGCATGCTGCCGCCACTCTATGACAATAGCCATGCCGGTATATTTGACGACATCATGGTCGATATCGGCGATGACCAGTCGATAGAGAATGACCTCAGCACATATTCGTCGCATCTGCGGAGCATGAAGACACTTGTCAACTCAGGCAAGCCCACTTCGCTTGTGCTGATTGACGAGATGGGCAGCGGCACCGACCCCACGATGGGAGGCGCGATAGCTCAGGCTACACTCCATGCCTTTAATGACAAGAAAATGTGGGGCATCGTCACCACCCATTATCAGAATATCAAGCATTTTGCCGAGGACACCGAAGGACTGATTAATGGCTCTATGCTCTATGACCGCCACCTGATGCAACCCACATTCACCCTCTCTATCGGCAATGCCGGCAGCTCGTTTGCCATGGAAATCGCCCGCAAGATAGGTCTGCCGGCAGCCATCATCTCCGAGGCAGAGCAGATCGTGGGCAGCGACTATATCGATGTCGATAAATACCTGCTTGACATAGCCCGCGACAAACGCTACTGGGAAAACAAACGCACCTCCATCAAGGCTAAGGAGAAGAAACTTGAAGCGACTCTTGAACGGTATGAGGAGGAGGCGGACAACCTGCGCCAGCAGCGGCGTGTCATCCTTGATGAGGCACGCCACCAGGCTTCTGAGATATTGCAAGGTAGCAACGCCGCTATTGAGCGTGCCATCCATGATATCCGCAAGGCACAGGCTGACAAGGAGGCAACTATGGCAGCACGCCGCCGTCTCGCCGATGAAAAGCTCTCGCTGAGCCGCGACGAGTCCATGCCGTCAAGCTCCAATGCTGCCCTGCGCAAAGCCCCTAAGAAATCCAAGAAAAAACCTTCCGCTCCAGTCGCTCCAGTCAAGAGGGAAGAGGTGCATGAGGGCGACAATGTCCGTCTTGACGGCTCCACAACAGTGGGCAAGGTGCTCCAGATACAGGGCACACAAGCCCTGGTGGCGTTCGGTATGCTCAAGACCACCGTAGATGTCGCCCGTTTGCGACCCACAATAGCCAAAGTGCAGTCAGGCGCGGGCAAAGCGTCATTTATAAGTGCATCCACCACCGACAGTCTCCGCAACCGTCAGCTTGACTTCAAACAGGAGATAGACGTGCGTGGCATGAGGGCTGATGAGGCATTGCAGGCAGTCACCTATTTCATCGACGATGCCATCCAATTCAGCGCCCAGCGCGTCCGCATACTCCACGGTACAGGCACGGGAGCCCTCCGCCAGTGCATCCGCGACTATCTCGCCACAGTCCGTGGCGTAGCCTCCTACCACGACGAAGACGTCCGTTTCGGCGGCGCCGGCATCACCGTCGTCAACCTCGCCTGACATTGTACAGTGTAGTTATAGTATGTATTTTCCCTATGGTGTTTAATAGGTAATTTGCATAAAATGGTCATGACTTCAATTGATTGATTTTATTGCAGACATGCTTTACGTGGTCAAGCCCATAAAGATAATGACTCGTATCAATACCAAGCCATTGAAATAAGGTGATTATTTTCTCATGGATATATTCAATGTATGAAGTAGTGATAATGGCAAAGCCTGTCGGAAAGCATATCGGCTCATGGTGTGCAATGCGATTTCGCAAAGAGTTCAGGTGGTCAAGTTCGTTAAATATGTACGTATTATTATATTGAGCATTAGGCGAAGATGTAGGCTTATTCGGAAAAACTTTAAGAAGAATGCGGCCTGTTGCTCGAAACTGAGGGCTTGAAAACATGTATTTCCAAATACCGAACTCCATTTTTGAGAGTAGATGGGTATGTGTGTAGTTTCCATGACGGTTTAGTTTGTCATATACCGCACGGATAATCCGTGCATGATCCCTACATTGTGGGTTGTCGAAAATGCCCCCTGGAAGAATCGCATCGCGTAACCAGTCGGTTCCAAAGCTGATTGTCATGACGTTATCAATGGAATTACGTAACGCGACTTCAAAAGCTCCTACGACGGCAAACATTTCAAGCGAGGCTTGTATGTTTCGACGATATAGAATTATTGCTCTCGCCCGGTCTCCGCCACAAGCCATCAGATAGCGATGTAGTCTATTTTCAGACACAATTCGTTCCAATTCAGAAAAATTCATTGTTTCTTGAATATTATTGTCGTGATGTTTGTTTTAATTGAAAATTAGCACTATATTTGTAGTGTTGATCCCCGGTAGCCCCTGAGAAATCAAGCTATCGGGTTTTGTTTTAGTAAATGCAAATATAATGATTTAGCCAATTAATATGGTAGGTATAGAGTACATAGTAGATGGAGAAAACCAGTTTTACATTAGTAATGAAACATGAGAAGACAAAAAAATTGAGTAACTTTGTTGCTGCGTAATTCTTTATTTTGATTTGTCAATGCCTATCTGTTTTTTGCCGCATATGATGGCAGCGCGGCTTAAGCTATGTAGACCGATTGTTGTCACGGTGTTGTGTCTGATGGTGGGGGTGCCGGTAGTATCCTCGCAGGTGCCGTTTGTCCCTGAGCTTTATGATGTCGTGGCTGCCTATAAGGAGACCGAACCTGTAAAGTTACCGAAGCTCGACAAGTCTGTATACCAACTGCTTGACGATGAATATGCCTATCCTCCGGGATTCATGCCTATGCCTCTGGATGTTGTAATCAACAAGAGCAAGCGCCGCCTGTCGCTCATGACCCGTCTCGGTGATGAGGTGGGGAGCTTCCCGGTATGTTCGTCACGTAACCGCGGACAGAAACGCAAGAAGGATGACTGCAAGACTCCCGAGGGTACATTTGAGATCATCGGCGTATATAACTCTACCGACTGGACATATAAGGATACCGGTCAGAAGGCGTATGGCCCGTTTTTCGTGCATCTCTATACCGCTCCGTTCTTCGGCATAGGCATCCATGGGACCAATGCTCCGTTCTCGGTGCCCGGACGTTCGAGCCACGGATGTGTCCGCATGCACAACGAGACCATCACGCGTGTCCATAAGATGCTGAGCAAGGACTCACGCGTCACCATACTCTCCGATACCATACAGGATATAGTAGAGGGGGAAGGGGTCAGGGTTGATACCGAGAAAGGCAGCCGTAAGCCTCTGCGTCCGTCAGTCAAGAAGAAAACGCCTCAGCAGATAGCTATGCGTGAGTTTCATAACCGCTGATTAATTCTAACTTGCAATATGATCATACCATGCTGATACTGTATAGAATATACCTGTTTTGCATAATGATGCCTATCTGCCTCGTGGTCACTGTGCTGACTGCATTGACCACGATTGTCGGGTGCGCTTTTGGCGGAGGCAGATGGTGGGGATACTATCCCGAAATTCTGTGGTCACGCATAGTGCTGGCGTTGACCCTTGTCAGGGTCAAAGTGCGTCATGTGGGTACGCTTGACCGCAATACGTCTTATGTATTTGTTGCCAACCACCAGAGCGCATATGACATATTCACGGTCTATGGTTATCTTGGGCACAATTTCCGCTGGATGATGAAGCAGAGTCTGCGCAAGATACCGCTGATAGGCTATTCGTGCGAGAAGTCGGGGCAGATATATGTAGACAATTCTTCGCCGAGCGCCACTCGCCACACCATGGAGGAGGCAGAGAAGCGTCTGGCAGGTGGCATGTCTATAGTTGTGTTCCCCGAGGGCGCACGTACCCATACCGGCAAGATACGCCGCTTCAAGAAGGGCGCATACCGCCTGGCAATGGAGTTCAATCTGCCAGTGGTGCCTGTCACCATTGACGGCGCATATGATGTGATGCCCAGATTCAAGAAACTGCCGCATTGGGGCACTATCACGCTGACAGTACACGAGCCGATAGTCGCATCCGCCGAGGGGCACGACCTGCCGACTGTGATGGAGCAGAGTTTTGAGGCTATCTCATCGGCACTCTGATAGCAGTTGCCGCGTATAATCTGCGGGATCCGTGGCTTCAAGGATGCTGCGTGATGCAGCCACGCCGCTGACTCCAGCATCCATAAGTGTGGGTACAGTCTCGACAGTCACATTTCCGGCAGCCACGATGGGCATTTTTACCCCGGCTTGGCGTACGGTGGCGATGATGGATCTTATGTCATTGATGTTGTCGGTGTCAAGCGTCACATAGTCTATGTCTTTGTTTTTCAGTGCGATGATTTCCTCGGCACTGTCTACTGTCACGCCTATGACAGCCGCTGGTCCCATCTTTTCGCGAGCCTCTATCGGTGACATGTCTCCACGGTTGAGATGCACGCCGTGGCACTCTGCCTCTATGGCAAGTTCCACGTCGCCGTTGATTATGAGAAATGCGTCAGACTCTTTGCATGCCGATTTGATTTCCTCGGCGGCAGCCCTCATGGCTGCTTTGCGCTCGTCGGCAGGGATGTGATCCATCCGCAGCTCTATCCATCGGCATCCGCCGGCGATTACCATCTCTACCTCCTGCAGGAGGGTGTATCTGTCTGATTGTGCAGTTATGAATTGTAACATTGGTTGTATTTGTGTTTAGATGTCAACGTATTGGGGCGTTGTTTGGTTGCTAAATCCTGACGCAGCCCATCAGTGTCGCTCCGGCAGCGGCTCCGATGGCATCGGCTGCAAAGTCTCCCCATGACCCTTCGCGCCCCATGCCGAGCCAGTCCTGTGCCAGTTCCATTATGCCTCCGTAGGCTGCTGCGGCTAATGTGGCTATGGCGATCATCATGACGATATGTGTGCGGACTTTTGACAGGCGGCAGTCAATCGTGATGGCGCCCCCGAGAGCCGCGAACATCATGCCGTGCACCACCTTGTCAGCTCCGTCAAACCACTGTATCTGATACATGTCATCGGGCAGCGGTTGCGGCAGCAACAACAGCAGTGTGATTATTATAGTTACGCTGATAGTGATCAGCCATGGGGGTATATTATAAAGCAGACGCATAGGCTTCATATCGTAAGAAGTTGGATTGTCTGGCTGTGAAATTGACGCATAATTGTTTGTTGTTGCAAAAATAACTAATTTTGCAGACATTTTTATTATTTATCTTGTGATTCATCTTGTGAAAGAATGGCAAAGAAGGTACAATTTTCGTCAAAAATAGGTCTTGTTGCAGCCACGGTAGGTTCGGCTGTAGGTCTCGGAAACATATGGCGTTTCCCGGCTGAGGTTCAGGCAAACGGCGGCTCGTCGTTTCTGCTCGTATACGTCCTGTGCGTTTTTATTCTTGGGATACCAGTGATGCTCAGCGAGTTTGCACTTGGCAGGGGAGGGGGCAGCGATGCCGCCGGCAGCTTTGTGAAGCTCGGTGCCCGCAAGTGGTGGCAGGCTGTGGGATATCTTGTCATACTGGCGAGCTATCTTATATTGTGTTTCTATACGGTGGTTGGCGGATGGACGCTTGAATACATGATCCAGTCTATCACGGGGCACCTGTATCAGCCTGTGGCTGGAGTGACGGATGTCAAGGGGATGTTTACGGCTCACATGAACGAATTTATCGCCGATGACTGGAATCCTCTCGTCAATACCTATCTGATGATAGGGTTGACGCTGGCGGTGCTGCTCGGAGGCGTCCAGAAGGGTATCGAGCGTGTGAGCAATGTGCTCATGCCTGTGCTTTTCACTCTATTGCTTGCTTTCTGCATTGTGTCGCTGACGCTGCCCGAGGCGCAGAAAGGTGTGGAGTTCTTTTTCAAACCGGATTTCAGCAAGATTTCCATGCCTATGGTGCTGAGTGCATTGGGGCAGGCATTCTTCTCGCTAAGTCTCGGCATGGGCATACTGATCACATACGCATCATATTTTCCCAAGCGCGCGAATCTGACCCGCACAGCATTCATCGTATCGATACTCGACCTGCTGGTGGCTGTGCTGATGGGCATTATCATCTTCCCGGCTGTGCTCAGCTTCGGACTTGAGGGCGAATCGTTCCAGGGTGCTACGCTCGTATTTGTTACTCTGCCTCAGGTGTTCAACCATATGCCGGGCACGCAGATATGGTCGGCACTTTTCTTCCTGTTGCTGCTCGTTGCAACTCTGACCTCTATCATCTCCATAGCCGAGGTGTCGGTAAAGTTTCTGTGTGACAGGTTCAAGATGCGTCGTCGCAATGCCTGTTTCGTCGTGCTCATGCCGCTGTTCCTGTTCAGTAGCATATGCTCGTTGAGTATGGGATCTTTAAGCCATATCCATATCTTAGGGCGCAATATCTTTGATTTTCTTGACAATCTGACATCTGAATACATGCTTACCATAGGCGCGATGGCTACATGTATATACATGGGCTGGTTTGCTCCGAAAGGGCTGCTGATTGACGAACTGACTAACCGTGGCTCGATGCGCAGCAACCTCGGTCCGTTTTTCCTTTTCGTGATCCGCTGGATAGCCCCGGTGCTTATAGGCATAATCCTTTGCTCAAACCTGTTCAAGTAACCCATAGAACATGAAAAAGCTTACATCGGCTGAGCGCACAGGGCTGCTCCTGCTTACAGCAGCCCTGCTGGTGTTCCTGACGGTCAGGTTGGTCTCGGTCATGTCTCGAGACGAACAGATAGAGCCGGAAGTGATAGAAACATTGCCAGAGGCTCCGGCGGAAGCTCTCCCTAAAGCTTCGCAAAAAGCTCCTCGCGACACCACTTCCGTAAAATCCAAGCCTCGTGGAAAATCCGGCTCTCAATCATCCCGCCGTCCCAAGTCATCCCCATCCAGCCGCGACTACCTGGACGAGATCATCAACTGAGAGAGCGTGTCGCAAAACAGAAATTTCCTCAATTTGTAGGGAGATGCCTACTACTGGTCAATCTTTGGTTGGTTATGTAAGATGAATCGTAAGATGGGCGGACATGCCACGGCATGTCCCTACATCAATAAGCATAATGCCAAAATAAAGGGTTGATATATAGTAATATATAGGATGTTTATAGCTTCTACAGACCCTTGTGGCAGCGATTTTGCAAAATATTATAGTGTAAAAATTAGTTAAAATATCAACGGAAATTTGCACGGTCCAGAAAAAGCTCTTACCTTTGCAGTGCAAAAAGGAAATAACACCGCTTGCAACGAGAACATTAAAACAAAGATTCAGATAACTTCCGCAAGGAAGCCTGAACAAAACAGGTCGGAAAATCATTATGATTGAAGACCGACATAAATCCCAAAATGGTGTGGTAGTTCAGCTGGTTAGAATACCTGCCTGTCACGCAGGGGGTCGCGGGTTCGAGTCCCGTCCATACCGCAGAGGAGAGAGGAGAATGAGTAATTGACAAGCTTCGGCTTTCGTTACTCATTCTTTTTTTGTATATGGTGTGCTGATGTTTTTGCATGGCGTGTGTGGGTGGCGGTGATAATTTTGTGACATATCACAAAATTATGTCACTTATGGAAAGATCTAATGTCGCGCCGCCAAGGCGGAGAGTTAAGTGGACGCGCCCTGTGTCGCGCAAATTTTATGAGTCGCTGTGCTCGCTGATACGTAGTGCGTCTGAGTTCAGCGACGATGTTGATGTGGATTTCTTTATACATCATTGTATTGATGTTTATATAGACCATGGTAAAGTCATAGCGGATTTGTCTGATACGGAGACGGTGATGTTCACGCTACTCCAGCCTCAGATTGACAAGGCGTTGGAGCGGTCGCGTCGTGCCCGCGCGGCAGCTTTGCGCCGCCGTGAAGCAAAGGAGCAGAGCGGGGCAGGGGAGTCTGCAATGACTGTGGGGACGTCTAATCCCATGAGCCGCGAGCTGAAACGAGCTGAAAGACGCGAAGCCGCCATGGCCAGAAGGCTTCAAAAACATCAGAAGCGCCTGGCGCGCCGTGCATCGCGTCAAAGTGATAATGTCAAGAGCCACGTCAGCGAATGCGATGGTTGAATATTCTTGTAGGGACATGCCGTGGCATGTCCGCAACACAAGGGGACAGCATTGATTGGATTCGTATGGGATTCGGACATGCCACGGCATGTCCCTACATGGCTGGTAAATTCCTGATGTGAAAAAAATTTCGTTATCTTTGTTATGTTTTGCGGGGTAAATGCGTATATAGGGCAGAGGCATGAAAACGGATTTTCTGACATCGGCATACGTATCATTGACATCTCGGCTCCACCGCGTTGCTCTTGGCATACTCAGAGACGGTGATGAGGCACAGGACGCTATGCAGGAGTCGTACATCAAGCTCTGGCAGTCGGCATCCCATCCTGAGTCGGCAGATGAGGCGCACCACAGGCTTGTGGCAGTGCTCCGCAACGAGTGCATCGACCGTCTGCGCCGCCGCCATGATTTCGTCGGTACCGACATGCTGCCCGACAGCCCCTGCGAGGCGCAACAGCCCGATGAGTTTGACCGCATCAAAGGCGAACTGTATGCTTCGCTCCCGCAGGCTCAGCGAGAGGTGTTTGATATGGCGACATTCGGCGACATGGGTTATGAGGAGATAGCCCTCCGCACTGGTCAGACGATCGATGCTGTCAGGATGAACATGCACCGTGCGCGTAAGAAAATTCGTGAACTTTACAATAAAAGAGAATGCAGATGAACGACAACAATACCAACGACCGACTGTCAGTCGCGGAACTGGAGGAGCTTTGCCAACTCTATCTTGATTGCCGGTTGACGAGGCTGCAAGAACAGGAATTGCATCTCGTGCTGCTGGAAGAGGATGTCCACTCTCCGCTGATTTATGAGGTGCGTGGCATGATGGATTTCGAACTGCGTATGTCGGCAGACGCGGTACGTTCGGCATCGCTGGTCGCCGTCAGCCGCAGGTGGTGGCAGCGATGGAGTGTGGTAAATATCGCTGCATCGCTTTTCATACTGCTGGCTTCGGCTGCAACTTTTATGTATCTCAGCACGTCAAATAAACAGACGGACGCTACATACATGGTCTATGTCGATGGCAACCGCATTGATGACCGGGCTCAGGCTGAGGCAATCATCCGAGCCGACATCAACAAGGCAAATGCGATGCTCGAGCGGTCGGCGGAACTTCGTCGCGACCAGCAGCAGAAAATGGCTGAGATACAGCGTCTACACCAGAAATATCAACAACAATATATGTGATTAGAATATGAAAAAGTCAATCTTAACACTCAGCATGCTCGTATGCGCTATTATAGCGTATGCCAAGCCCCCTCAGCTTGCTCTTGAGTCACTTTTTGACGGCTCCTACAACGGCAAGAAGGGGATATCAATCACTACGGTGAAGAGCAAAGGCAACTATTTCCGCGAAATCGAAATCCGCGAGGAAAACCCCGCGCTCGTCAAGAAGATCGAAGGGCTTATCGAGAAGGATGCCGCACGTGCCTCCAATTTCACTGAGACTCACAATGAAAACAGACATGAACGTGTGTTCCAAGTGCCTAATAATGGCACGTTTATCAACATCGGAGTGACGCAGCGTTTTGATAATCCGCGTTTTGAGCTGTTTATCCAAGGCACTCCCGAGGCTTTCAAATGACATTATCCTCCTGACTCCTCTCTAATCTAACATCAGATTATCCATGAAACGTCACATTATCATTTCGCTTGTTCTGTCGCTCTTTGGCGTGACGGCTGTCTGCGGTCAGCAGATAGCGCGGATGGGGCGCATAGACATGCCATCGAAACACTTCCAGCACAAACGCACGGTGCTTATCTACACCCCGGCTAATTTTGACGAGGAGACGATGACCGACTACGATGTCATCTACGTGTTTGATGCGCAGTGGCGCAGCACGTTTGACTTCATCACCGTGCTTGCCCATTACGAGTTGCAGCAATTTGACGAGAACATCCGCCCTTACATCGTGGTGGGTATCTGTTCGCCGCATCTCCCCGAAATCGGATATGCACGTAACAGCGATTACACTCCGAAGCCAGTCAAGGAAGTGGGACGCGGACTATTCCGCGAAGACCGTTATTTCGGTCATTCTGAGGATTTGAAGGCGTTTCTGCGCGAAGAACTGATGCCGTATCTCAAGCAGAATTACCGTGCCAACGGTCATTCGCTCGCTGTGGGTCACTCGCTGAGTGCATCGTTTGTGATGGATGCCATGCTCAACGACGAGCTGTTTGATGACATAATCGCCATGTCGCCCAACTGTGAGTATGATGATTTCCGTCCAACCAATGATTTCATCAATTATGATTTTGTCAAACGGGCAGAGCCGCGTTTCGTGTACCTCTCGATGGGCAACGAGCCCAAGACATGGGTATGGGACAATGACACCAGCTGGGGCGACTCGTGGTATCGTGTCAAGAACCATGCCGACTCCATAGCCCCTGCGGCAGGAAATTGCCGCATAATCACAGCCGAATTTCCCGATTACACCCATAACCGCGTCCGATTCCCGGCGATACAGGATGCCCTTAAGCACTACTTTGCCTTTATGGCTGAGCGCGACAACTGGTTAGGGGAGGAGGAGCACCCCGTGCACATCGAGCTTCGCGGAGCCGATCTTGTCGGCAGCGATGTCTATATCACCGGCAATCAGGCTGCTCTCGGCTCCTGGCAGCCGTCGGCTGTCAAGATGAACGCCGTCAGTGACAGTGTCCGCGCCATCGACCTCAAGCTGCGCCTCCCTGCCTGCTTCAAGTTCACCAAGGGCGACTGGGACAACCAGATCATCGCCAACCCCGAGACCACCCTCGGTGGCAACATCCGCATCACCACCCCGCGCGACTCGGTCTGCTACACCACCGCAGTCATCAACGTCGCCCCATGACCCACACGTGGTAATCACATGAACGTAGGGACGCGGCGTGCCGCGTCAACGTCTCAGGAGAGGAGCCGTCACGCCGCGTCCCTACAAACAGGGTAGCGCAAATCATTGCCCACAGCCCTACGTGATAGCTTCCTTAGGTTAAGACAAACATACTGAAAACTCCCCGGGTGCGCTCTGACGCTGATGTCAGGGCGCACCCAGCACATTTTTTGAGCCTCAAAGGCGAAAAAATCCGCCAGCCTATTGCATATCCCCCAAAAACTCCGTAAATTTGCCCTACCAAAAAACGAAACACCGATGCCCAGGTGGCGGAATGGTAGACGCGCTCGTTTCAGGTGCGAGTGCTGCGAGGCGTGCAGGTTCGAGTCCTGTTCTGGGCACCCCAAGAAATTGCAAGCGATTAATTCTCAATCACTTGCAATTTTTGCATTCACCCGTGTCAACGCGCCGTTAACTAACCTCAACGAAACGCCCGATTTCAACCGAAATAATCAAGTCGGCGCAACTTAAATCAACCGAAATTAAATTCCTTAACTTTTTATTATTATATATACCCAATGAAAATCCCTCGACTAATCGTCCTCTTAATAGCAATACTGTTTGCTAATATATCATGGAGCGATATTGTTATTCAAATGGAGGAATATAACGGCGTATATCGTATTCCTTGTACAGTTAATGGTGCGAAAATGAAATTCATTTTTGACACAGGCGCAAGTAATGTTTGCCTTTCAATGTCTATGGCAGAATATCTCTACGATAACGAATTCATATCGAAAGAAGATATTTTAGGGACTGGCTCCTCGTCTGTTGCTGATGGTCGTATTGTAGATCATATTATAATCAATCTAAAGGTTATTGAAATAGGAGGTCAGCACTTAAATAATGTTCAGGCTGTTGTTGTTGATGGCCAAAATGCCCCTTTATTAATGGGGCAAAGTGCCATACAAAAATTAGGAAGCATAGAATTAAATGGAAGTCTGTTGACAATCCACAATGACCAGATAGACAATTCAGAATTTATTGATAACTTGTTTAAAGAAGCCAGTACAGCATATGACAACAAGTTATACGATAGGGCAGTGGCTAAATATTCACAACTGTACTCCATGAACCAGCTCTCTGATTACGGGAAATATCGATACGCTTGGGCTGCACTTATGAATGAAGATCCTCAAACAGCACAAAGTATTCTTGATGAAATATCTGATTTTGCATATTTTGAGAAAGAGAAGATTGATATATATCGTCTGTTAGGATTTGTTTCTCAAGATCTTGAAAAATATTCAAATGCTGTTCGATACTTTGAACTTTCTAATAAGAAGATTCAATCTGAATATAAAGAGATGATGAAGAATTTTGAGTATATGGGTGATTGTCACTTCTATGCAAATAATTATTCTGCCGCGGCTGAAAGTTATCGTTATGCTGTAGCCACACATGGTATAATTAACAATATTGACATGTCCTATATCCAACGTGATAGTAAGAATAAATTGAAGAAAAAGGAAATATCGTATCGTAACGATACTATAGATTATCTTCTTTATCAGCTCTTTTTATGTAATGAGAGATGTGGTACGTGGGATACTGATGGGTTCTTAATGGAAGCAACAGCTATGGCTCGTGCAGGAAATAAATATGCTACTAAGATGCTAAACAGAGCGGGCATTGATCCCTATGCAGAATGTTGGAGATAAATACCTCGACTGACGGTGATAATACCTAACATCTATGCCTCGGCTGCTGCATCGATTTGACGTGGCGATCGGTTTTTTGTTGTGGTCGGTATTTGATGACAATAATAGACCAAGCCGAAATCATGGGCATATGTTAAAATGGTTATAGAGTGCTGGAATCTGAAATTGTGTTCTTTTTTCCCTTGGAAAGTAACGTGATTATTTGCGCGAATAATGTTAAATTTGCCATGAGAAGTAGTTGAGTTCTCCCTCATTGCTAAGATGGTCTTTTTCTGCCTTAGATACTGCTTCCTTTTTCTTTTTTCTAAAATTTATTTAGGACAATATTGATACAGGAGAAAAAATCTGTCGATATGAAGACGAAATCTTTTACCATACATACTGAGCTGCTTGACGGCACTCTGGAAGGTGCGCGTAACATCTACATGGGGGCTAATTCCACTTGTCATCTCTATGTGATACCGCGTGACAGGATTTCACTTGCCGATACGCTTGCCGATATATCGGGGCAGCCGGCTTTCTATATTCTTGTCGGTCAAGAGGCTGGAGGGAAGCCTAAGGCTTATATCGGACAGACTACGGATTTCGCCAACCGCAAAAACGACCATAAGCAGAAAAAGGACTGGTGGGACACTGCATTGGTGTTCGTCTCGGACAATCATAAGATCTATGGGGATGATGTGAGATTTCTTGAATACCTGGGCATCAAGGCGGCTCAGGAAGCGGAATCCTACGGGCTGCTTAACGGTGCCAACCCGAAGAAACCGAATATCGCGCCTTTCCGTGTCAATGGCATGGAAGCGTTTTTCCGCGACATCGAGCTTCTTGCCCGGTTTTATGGCTGTGCGGTGTTTGAGCCGTTGGTAGCCGTGCCGTCATCGCAGCCGTCCAACCACCATCTGTTTTACGCAAAGTCCGTCAAGCGTCAGGCTGACGGCATAGGCTACTATCGCGAGGATGAGGGGGATTTTGTATTGTGCCAAGGCTCGGTGTTTGCCGTTGACGCTGTGCCAAGCTATAAAAACGCAGGCGCACGCACCAAACTTATAGCCGAACATTGCAAAATCAATCAATACGGTCACCCTGTCCTCCTCCACGATATCCCGGTGGGCAGCCCTAGCACAGCCTCCAGTTTAATCCTCGGCTGCTCCAGCAACGGCTGGAACGACTGGAAGGATGCCGATGGCCACCCCCTCGCCTCCGTCTATCATCACTGAAAAAGCAAATGAACTGGTGATAATAGCTGCCATATATTTATTGACAACTTTGCCAATAAGCGTTAGATTGGTTGATTATTTAAGATGATTAACTGTTAGCTTATAATCATTTTTTAGATTATGGTTTATTAGGTTGGCAGTGCGGAAATTTGGCACTATTGCGCGTTAATTTTGCAACTAAATATAATATTATTTGAAGATGGCAAACCCTACGATAAAATTTGTTTTTTTTGTGAATCCGGATGGAAGTCGGACAGAAATAGAAAGTGTTGATTTCTTCGGATGTACTTCACCACGTACTAGTAGATGGAATACCCCTGACAAGGAAAGATTTCATGAAGAGAGGGTTGCAATTGAGAAAGGCGAAGTTAAGTATATTTGTGGTGGATGCCTTAATCCTGTAGTTATAAGAGGTGGTCGTGAAGAAGAAGGGGTTACTATGCATTTCCGTCATAAGGGGGATGCGCCTAAGGATTGTCCGTTTGAGGACAACAGAACGTTGTCGGAACAACAAATTAGAGCATTTAAATATAAAGGTTTACAAGAAAGTGAACGCCACGAACGGCTGAAGAGTTTTATTGCATCCATATTTGAAAATAAAGGATTTGAGGTAGCGGTTGAGAAAGTATTAAATATAAATCATAATCAGTTTCGGCGTCCAGATGTTTTAGTATACGATCCTCTAATTCAAAAGCATATCGTTTTTGAAATTCAAATGTCGACAACATTCTTACATGTGATCGTAGAAAGAATGAGAGACTATTCATCAATAGATTATCCCGTAGTATGGATATTTAATAAATTTAAGCCAGAAGAGTATACTACTAAAGACACATACCAGTTCCAAAATTATAATGTATTTATTCTTGATGATGAGATGATGCAATTGTCATTGAAGAATGGCATGCTGACACTAAAAGTATATTATCTTGAATATGAGGATATAGGAGAATCGAATCCGAAATCAAAATGGAAAAATAGAATTGTAACACTGGCCGATTTGGTTTTTGATTCTAAAAACGGAGTTTATTATTATGATTCCAAATCAAATAGAAATCAGGTCATAACAAAAATTGAAAACCGTGAAAGATTCCATCTATATATATGTAGAGGTTTATCTAAAATGAAATCTTTAGATTCACTTGCCACATCTGAAATTGATGCACTTTGCAGTTCAACAGGTGAAAATATAGACAGATCTATTGAGGAGGCTATTCAAGAAGGTTTATATGGTAAAATCAATCCACAAAATATATATTCGTTATTTCAATGTCTTGAAATATTGAAAAAACGAAGACTGAATTCTATGTATAATGAAGTTAAATCGATTGTCAGAAAAGAAATAGTAAAACAAGAAATTTATAATGATTGCCATATAAGTGTTTGGGATGGTTTCAATGTCTTAAGCCATTCTTCAATAATTGAAGATATACCTTTTATATCCTCAATTTATCGTTTGGGATATCGTCCTGAATGCACTGATGCGGAAACTATAGAGGAAACAATGATGGCGGAATATAGGAAAACGCAGCGTGACAAAAAATCCACAGATGCCTTTCAGAGCTCATTAACTCATTATTTCCTGTTAAAGATAGCATTAGAATCTTCAAACATTGAGGAACAAAAGGAATTACTAAACTTATATCGTGAGAATTATAGATTTATTTCATGTGTAGTAGCTATTACTATGAGAAGATTCGTAGGACATAATTTTACTAATTTGACTGGTTTTTGCAATTATGTTTGGAATCATTGTAATTGTCTATGTAGAGTATTCTTACGTATTATTGACAATTCTAAAATTGATGTTAGGGAATTAATAAGTAAAAAAGGTGTTGATCACTATGCCAAGATAAAAATGCAAGCTCAAAGTCAAGGGATCTCACCATCCATGGACAGACTGATGTCTATTCTTATACCTAAAGTGTGGAATAAGTAAGAGTCCTCGTGGAGTTAGTTAATAATGAGTTTAAAAATATCGCTCATATAGAGCACTCAAGGCACAGTTTTTTTGTCAATTTCGTCACTAATGCCTTGAACACCATAGCCGCTTATTGTTTCTTCACTAAGAAACTGTCTATTTTCCTGTTGTTGATGATAATCAGCTGACTCTGTTTTGGTTTCTTAAACCTAACGTACGTTAAATTAATCCGTAATCAATTAGATGTCAAATTGGATTACTCTGTGTTGCAAACCTACGAATAGTTTATGAATTACATGCAATGATTCGTGGGTTATTTTTGTGGGAGAAATTGAGAGAGCAAGGGAGATTTATAGACTAATTTGGTTTATAAAATAAATATATTTACATTTGTGGATGAAATGGAAATTTTGTTGATTATGACTATGAGGTTTTTTAACGGTTTTGGTCGCAGGCTGGGGCTTCGGGGGCTTTGGCTGGCGGGGTGTGTTGTTGTGGCTGCGTCCCTGCGAGGGGCAGATACGATGCAGTCGGATCTGGCGCGATTGGACGGGGCTGCGGTTGATGGGGATTCTTTGGGGGTGACGTTGGGGGAGGTGGTTGTGAAGGCTCGTCAGGGGGTGAGGGTCGGGGAGAAGACGGTGTACCGTCCGGAGGGGGAGTTGGTGCGGGTGGTCAATTCGGGGGCGCAACTGCTGGCGGGGCTGGGGATTCCGGAGCTGGTGGTGGATGTGGCTACAGGGACTGTCTCGCTGATGGGAGGGGGACGGCTGCAGGTGCGCATCAATGGTCGCCCGGCTTCGATGCCGGAGGTGACAGCACTGTCGCCTCGCGATATTGTGAAGGTTGAGTATATCGGTGACCCGGGGATGCGTTACGGTGATTATGACGGGGTGCTGGATATTTCGGTCAGGCGGACGGTTGAGAGGGGCGCGACGGTGTTTGCCAATCTGCTCCAGTCGGTCAACCGAGGTTGGGGGGATTATACGGTGTCGATGAAATACAATGTAGGGCGTAGCCATTGGGGTGTGGACTACCACAGCAATCCGATGTGGCAGATGGACTGCTACCGCGACAATGTGGAGAGGATTGTGACAGCTGACGGTGCGGAGGTGACGAGGACGGAGAATGGTGTGGCTGTGCCTAACCGCATGGTGACGCACCAGGCTGCGATGACTTATTCGTATGTGCAGGGGCGGGATATGTTGCTCAATGTGCAGGGGCGGCTGTATCGTACGGACAACAGGTATGCAACCGAAGGCGAGATTGTTACTATAACGGATGAGAAGGAAGTACGGTCATATGAGCGCGAGGTCAATCCTGTAAGGTCGTGGCAGGGGGATCTGGATGTGTATCTGCATAAACGCATAGGTACGCATCACACGGTATGCGTGAATATCGTGCCTACATGGACTGACTCGCATTCGGCGCATGAATATGATACCGACGTAGTGAGGATTGACAATAGATTGAATAGCCGTGGGATGCGGCTGCTCGGTGAAGCTCTGTGGGAGGGGCGCATAGGCTGCGGCATGCTGTCGGCAGGGCTTAGAGGTAACGGTGTGTGGACTGATACAGACAACGGGGTGCGGAATTTCCGTGAAGATGATGGCAGATGGAGCGTTTTCGCGCAGTGGAAGCAGAGCCGTGAGCAGTGGCAGTATTATGTCGGCGGGGAGATGGGGCGGTATTCCGGGGAAATACGGGATGTTTCTCAGACGAGCGGGCGGTCGCTACATGTTGCGACCCTGCTGGGCGGATTCAGGGCTTATGGGCGGTATGTCACGGAGAAGTGTGGAGCGGTGTCACTGTATGCCGAGGGTGTGACGAAATATCCCGGATTGGATGAACGCATGCCGACTTTGCAGCGTATTGACGGCTATCAGTGGTACAGCGGACAACCCGACTTGAAGCCATGGCAGCAATATACGGCGAGGATAAAATATGACTACAGGATACGCGAGGCTGCCGTAGGGTTGCAGTTGAGCAATGTCCGTGCGGTCAATCCTGTGATGACGGCAAAGACCTATGTTGATGGTATGATTCTGTCCATGCCCATCAATCACGGTTATAACAATCATTTTGAGGTCAAGGGAAATGTCAGGTTGCCTCTGCTGTCGGGGCTGCTGACTGTAACAGCCGAGGGAGGATGGCATCTTTTCAAGAGCCATGGTGAACGTTACCATCACAGCTATTCGCAGCCGTTTGTCAATGCTCAGCTTATGGTTATGCGCAGTCACTGGTGGGTAATGGTGAAATATAATAGTGCATATAATGTGTTGTGGGGTGAGAAGATTTCCACGACCAACAATAATCTGCTTAACATCGGAGTGGGCTACACTTACCGCGCTGCCACTGTGATGGCTGGTGTGGTCAATCCGGTAGGCAATGTGGCTCTGAGAAGCCGCGACCTCTCAACATTGGCGGGCTATGTGCGAACATATCAGGCAGCGAGTTCGCGGCAGCTTGTATGGATAGGCGTGACGCTCAATCTGCATCATGGCAAGCGGAAAGCACAGATGCAGAAGAAATTAGATAATACTCATCAATATAAATCAATAAACAACGTAACGAAATGAAAAAGATGATTATCACGATGGCTGCATGTGGAGTGCTGTCATGTCAGGCAATGTCGGGACAGGTGCTGACTCTGAGATTTGTCAATCTTCCTTATGCCGAAGGGACGCTCTATGTGTCGGTGTCTGCTGATGGGGAGGCTATTGGGTCGCAGATGGCTGAGGTTAGCGGCGAGACTGTAGAGGTGGCGTTTGATGTCAGAGATACCAAGGTGCTGCATGTACAGGCGTTCCAGGATCTCAATGATAACCGTCAGCTGGATTTTGACTCATACGGACGACCTGAAGAACCGTGTGTGCAGACCACGGTTGAGGGCGGCGGTGTGCATGAGATAGAATTGAAGCAGTATTGACCGTAAATATGTTTATTTTGTCAGCCATTAGTGTTATATTTGTAGCATGAGACCTGATGAGAGTCTGGATATAATCGCGCGGATGATGGCGCAGACGCGGCGGAGCGTGCTCGGCGGAGCCTATCTGCCACTGCTTGTGTGGGGGTGGGTGACTGTAGCTGTCGGGATGGCAGTGTATTTCTCTGTCGTTCTGACTGCTGACCCTCGCCACTATCTGCTGTGGTTTCTAATCCCGCCATTAGGTTTGGCAGGAATGCGCCTGTTCCGGCGTGGACGGCATGTGGCTGTCCGCACAGCTCTGACCGCTCCGCTCCACAGCATATGGTGGATGCTGACTGCAGTGTTGCTTAGTTTCTCGGTGACATCTTATTTCGTGAGTTTCAATGTGCTTTTCTTCGTGCTGCTGTTGCTCGCCATAGGGTGTTATGTTACCGGGGCGTTGGTAAAATATCCGTTTTTGCAGTATTCATCGGTGGCTGGATTTGTCTTATCCGCTTCGATGTGGTTGGTGACTGACGAGAGACGGATATTGCTGTTTGTTGCGGCGATATTTGCCATGATGATCATACCTGCTTATAAGATGAAAAAAGACTTTAACCATGAAAGAGCTTGATCCGCTGATACATTCGCAGTTACGTCTGGCGATACTCTCGCTGCTTATGAGCGTGGAGGAGGCAGACTTCATGTATCTCAAAGACAAGACCGGGGCGACAACCGGCAATCTGAGCGTACAGATAACAAAACTCGCCGAGGCGTGTTATATCAGTGTCACAAAGACATTTAACGGCAAGCGTCCTCGCACCACCTGCCGCATGACCGACAAGGGTCGCGCTGCCTTTGCTGAATACATCGCCGAACTCCAGCAGCTGATAGCTCCGGCAGTGGCGGAGAGCACAGACTGTGGCAATGCCGCAGACCTGTGCCTGACATAGAACAACAATATGCCTGAATAATGTAGGGACATGCCATGGCATGTCAGCGTTTACATATAATGTGACGCACCACGATACGATATGACAGACGTGATGACTAAGGAGCAGCGGTCGCGCTGCATGAGCCGCATCAAGGGCAAGGATACCAAGCCCGAGATGATAGTGAGGCGGTGGCTGTGGTCGCGGGGCTACCGCTACCGCAAACATGTCAAGCATCTGCCTGGGACACCCGACATCGTGCTCCGCAAGTATGGCATAGTCATCTTCATCCACGGCTGCTTCTGGCACGGCCACGAGGAACACATGCACCTGCCCAAATCCAACGCCGACTTCTGGACCGCCAAAATACGCCGCAACAAGGAGCGCGACGAAGCGCAGAAAGACCGCCTCCGCGCCATGGGCTGGAACGTACTCACCGTATGGGAGTGCCAGCTCAAACCCGCAGTCCGCGCCCGCACCCTCGCCTCCATCGAATACTTCATCAACCACTCCTACCTGATGAAGCAGCAATCCGCCGGCTACGGGGATGCCGCCGGCGAGCCTCTCCCCATCGCCGCCGAGTCAGAAACCCCCTACGGCGAGTGACATATCTTGTAGGGACATGCCGTGGCATGACCGCATCATCAAGTACCATATCCGTTAAAAGCGTATCCTAATATCATATCTTTTTGCGTGCCAATATGGCGAGTTCTCGACAGCGACATCAAATTTGCTGATTATGCCATTCGATTCATAAGACGGCGTAACATTGCCAAAATTCAGACAAAGGATAAATCCGCAGGTATTTAACACTTGGTAATAATCACATCTTAATGATTTGTTGAATTATAGGGTCATATGTATAGCCTTCCAATAACTACGGTGAGTTTGGGGCTTTTCCTTATGTTAGGAACGTTTTTCATCACAAAAAAACGAGGCTGAATTTTAGAAATAATCTCAGCGAAAGATATTGTGAGGTCTGCTCTGCCGAGAGTTTCATCTCTGTGACCAGCACTTGAAAAGTCTTGACATGGCGGACCGCCTATAATAATATCGGGGTTATAAGCATGAATGTCATCTATATTTTTGGTATCCGATAAATCTCTCTTGAAAACAGGATGGTCAAAATTGAGGCGATAAACCTCAATGGCGGGATCTCAATTGTCAAACGAAGCGACAACATCAAACCCTGCTCGTTCAAAGCCAAGCGACATACCGCCGCAGCCACAAAATAAGTCGACAAGTGCCATCGTGTTCGAATATAAAACTCTCATTGAGGCTGACAGGAGACCTGATTGAGTTGATATAGCTTTGCAAAATATGACGCTACGATGGAGCTTCCTTGATGTTGTTAATGTTAGGTTAGATATTATATTATGCGGTCTCTGTCAGCACGTAGACGCCTTTGTATTATATTGCAAAGTTAGGAATTTTTGTGAGTTTCGGATTGTGGGGGAAGGGGAAATATGCGGGGAAAACACGAAAGAAAGCGAAAAAACTTTCGTTTTTTGATGGGTGAATCTGTGGGGCACGAGGAGATTAGGACATCAAAATTATTGGATTTGCCGTAGCCTTGACTGTAAGCGACAAAGGTAGAGGCTGCTATGGGCAAGATTTGAGTGCACCCAAGTTAAATCTTATTGCGCTGACACTGCAATAACGGCATTCAGCGCATGACATGTGCGAATGTCGGAATAAACTGTATGCCGAGGACGGTAGCGATGCGGAAGAAGCTCGAAAGCTGGATGTCGGCTTTTCCTCGTTCCACACGGGCGATATAGCTCTGCTCGCGACCGAGCTTTTCAGCCACTTCTTTCTGCGTCATTTTCAGCTCGCGGCGACGGTCACGGAGCAACTGACCGTAGTACCAAGAGAGAGCCTCCTCGTGAAACTCCTCGCGTTCCGGCGTTCCGAGTTTGCCGTATTCTTCATCCAGCTGCTGGTTGAAGGTAGGCAGCTTTGCTAATTTTTCGGGATTCAACTGTCTCATTGTTCCAATTCGTTTAATATGGTTTGAGCTATTTCAATTTGCTTGCGGTAATCTTTGTTGGATTTTTTCAGAAAGCCGTTGAGGAGAATAATCTTCGTCGACTCTATGACAGTGGCTTTGTCAATTGCAAAGAGGATTGTCCGGTATTCGTTGGTGCCGACCGAAACGCGCATTTCGTAGAAATCGGTGTCGTGGAGGTGCTTCGCAAATTTGGTTGGCACGTCGTAGATGGTTGTAATAACATCGATGACATACTTAAATTTTGTCTGCACCCTTGCAGGGAGTGAGTTGTAAAACGCTTCAAATTGAGGCGTTTTGTATACCGTGCGGATTTCTCCGCTGAGGCTTACCTCCGTTTCCATGCCGTAAAGATAACCAATTAGTAATAATTAGACAAGCAAAACGTTGAAATAGTTCATTTAGACTATGCATCTCAGAGAGATCGGGGACGGTGTCGAAGCAAGGGGAGCCGGCACCAGAACCGCGGGCGACCATTTTCCCAGCATCGGCAAAATGGTCTGAGATAGAGTCTCCGACATTGGTGCAGGACTCTTTTGCACGAGTGATCGCATCTTTGAAGCGGTCCCGCTTTGCATAACCTAATATAGAATAAGTCCTCTTGCACTCTTTGCGAGATTAGGATAATAGGAAGAGTAAAATATGGGGCGGTGTGTTGGCGGTTCGGTATAAGTAAACTGTAGGTTACTTATTCTCTATTATCTGAAACTCTTGCTTTTTGATATTCAGAATTGAGCAGATTGATTATTGACAGTCTGACATCAGGCAGATGGAATCTATCCACCCTATTCCTAAGGATTGTCATAATTTTATTAAGGGATTCAATGTCATCATAGCTGTTATTGATTAGTAAATCCCATACACGATTATCTTTAATTTCAGGAACGCTCATATTTTCTTTATGATTAAGAATGAAATTCTTTAATTTTACTTCTGTTTCTTCTGGGGACAAATCAATATCTTCCAATGCGTGGATCAATAGATAACCATATACATGTAACGAATTCATATCACTAAGTAATGAAATATACTCTGCAACGAAACGCTCTAATCTGAGAACTTCGATTTGTTTGGTGACATTCTTGTGATATGAGATTGTTATTTTAAAATTAAAATAAGCTTCATTCATACGAGTTAGTAATTTGGAAACTGTATCGTTAAACTGGTCTGATAAGGGATCTATGTCACTTGCTATAATGACATCATCATTATTAAATGCGCCGTCAAGTTTTATACATGCTGATTTCAAGTCCTCAAACCATGCTAGTTCAATTTCTTGCTTGCGTAAGTTTAGTGTAAGTTCTCTGTTGAATTGGTTTTGGACTCTATCTGTTTTGCGGTTATTTTCATTCTCCTCATGATTTTGTTTGAGTTGTTTGTCTAAGACATAGAGTGTGATACCTGCCATTATAGTTGACCCCAAATATCCACCCCAAAAGCTTAGCCATGCGGAACTCCCAGCATGGTTAAAAAAAGGAATTGAAAAATAACAAGCAACACTTAATACTAAAGGTATAAGTGCAAAAATAATGGCAATCCAGATGTGTTTGCGGATAAATGACCGACAGCACTTTTGTCTTGTTTCTTGTTCCATGTAATTAGTATTGTTTAACTGAGTTGATGATAAGATAGTTTTGTATGACTATGGTCTCAATATTGTTTTACAGGGATGCGCTGTCTGTATCAACAATGTTTTAAATTAGTCAGATATTTAAGGCTTTTATTTGGGGTCTTATTAGACATTATATTGCAAAGTTAGAAATTTGGGGGAGATTCGGGGGAGGCGGAGGGTGAAATGTGTGGAACATGCGAAAGAAAACGAAAATGCTTTCGCTTTTTGGATGATTATATCTCTGATTTTTCAGGCTGATGTGTGAACGAAGGAGAATGAGGAACATGCCTTGGCATGTCCCTACAGGCGTAGGTGGTGAGGTTAGGGTATGGGTTATGGGCGGGTGAGTTCGTAGAAGGCGATGGCGGAGGCGGCGGCTACGTTGAGGGAGTCGACGCCGTGGGACATGGGGATTTTGGTGACGAAGTCGGAGGCGGTGATTACGCTCTGGCTTAGGCCGTCGCCTTCGGTGCCGAGGATGATGGCGAGGCGGGGCTGCTGTTTCAGTTCTTGCGAGTCGAGGGGGACGGAGTCGTGGCGTAGTGCCATGGAGACGGTGGTGTAGCCGAGGGCGTGTAGGGCTTGGTTGGGGTCGCCGTCAATCCATGCCCAGGGGAGGAGGAACACGGAGCCCATGGATACGCGGATGGCGCGGCGGTTGAATGGGTCGCATGAGGTGCGGGTCAACAGCACTGCATCGATGCCGAGGGCGGCTGCGGAGCGGAATATGGCACCGATGTTGGTGGTGTCTACTACGCCATCGATGACGGCTATGCGTCCTCTATCGGTAGGACAGATGTGGCTTGCCGACGGCTCGGCGGGGCGGCGCATGGCGCAGAGCACTCCGCGGGTGAGTTTGTAGCCTGTGAGAGTCTGGAGGATGCCACGCTCACCTGTGTATATGGGCATGTCGGCTGGGCATCGGGCTATGATGGGGGCGGCATCGCCAGTGATGTGCCGCTCTTCGCATAGGAGTGCTACGGGGATGAGTCCTCGTGAGAGAGCCGTGAGGATGACTTTGGGGCTCTCGACGATTATGAGGGCTTCGTCGGGGTGCAGACGGTTGCGGAGCTGTGTGTCGGTGAGGCTGGCGAACATGGCAAGCCCTGGGGCGGTGATGTCGGAGACGCGGCAGAGGTTCATGGGGTCAGAGTATTAGGCAGGCATCGCCGTAGGAGAGGAAGCGGTAGGTGCCGGCGAGGGCGTAGTCATACATCTTGCGCCAGTCGCCGTCGGTGAATGCGGAGACGAGGAGAAGGAGGGTGGAGCGGGGCTGGTGGAAGTTGGTGACCATCCCTTTGACGATGCCGGGAGTGTAGCCCGGGGCGATGATGAGGCGTGTGGATGCCACGATGGAGGATGTGCCTGTGGCATCGAGATGGCGCAGGAGGGCTTCCATGGACTCTTTGGCTGAGAGACGGGGATGCGCGGGGTCATAGGGATACCACTGCGGCACTTCGTCGCCGTCGATGCCCATATGCTTCATGCAGCCGAGGTGGTAGAGGCTTTCGAGGGTGCGGACCGAGGTGGTGCCTACGGCTATGACACGGCGGTCGCCGCGAGCCAACGCCTCTATGACGGGGCGGTCTACGGCGAAAAATTCGTTGTGCATCGGGTGCTCGCCGATGGTGTCGGACTTGACCGGCTGAAATGTCCCGGCTCCCACGTGGAGCGTCACCTCATTGCGCGGGATGCCTCGACGGTCGATTTCGGCAAGCACCTCGTCGGTGAAATGCAGCCCTGCCGTGGGTGCTGCCACCGAGCCGTCGATATGGGCGTAGACCGTCTGATAGTCATCGCTGTCGCTCTCCTCCGTGCCACGGTTGAGGTAGGGTGGGATTGGTATTTCACCGGCTGCGCTGATGATGGTGGCAAATGTCGCTGCGGGGTCGTCCCAGCTGAAACGTATGACAGACGAGTTGCCCACGCGGTCAATCCTCTCGGCATGGAGGGTGACGAGCTTGCCGTCAATATCCAGCGGCAGGGAGAGGGTGCCTGACTTCCACTTCTTGCTGTTGCCTACGAGGCATACCCACTCGCAGCTGCCTGTAGCGGCGAAATTGACCGCATAGTCGCGCGGGTTGTGAGGCTCCAGGCAGAAAATCTCGATCAATGCGCCCTGCGTGTTGCCACCATCGGTGGGCGATGGCTGTTTGCGGAAACGTAGACGGGCATTGATGACGCGGGTGGCGTTATATACGAGCATCGCGTCATCGGGGAGGAGATCCGGCAGTTCGGCGAAGATGTGAGTCGACAGCGAGCCGTCGTGGTCACGCTTGAGCAACAGGCATTGTTCGCGCTGAGCCAGAGGATGCTTGGCTATGCGGTCATCGGGGAGGTCGTAGTCAAATTGGGCTATGTCGATGTCTTTGACGGTCATTAGTCTTGTGGGGTATCTGCGTTTGATGACGCGGCACGCCGCGTCCCTACTTATGGGTGGGGTTATTTTATTAATTTGAGGGCTTGGGGGAGGAGGGGATGGTGTGGGTCAAGGTAGTGGACTTCGGGGCGGCGCTTGAGCCATGTGAGTTGTTTTTTGGCGTAGACGCGGGTGTTTTTGGCAAGACGGGCTATGGCTGTGTCTCGGTCCATCGTGCCGTCCATCATGGCGAACATCTCCTTGTAGCCCACGGTGTTAAGAGCGTTGAGATGGCGCAGGTGGTAGAGCGATGCAGCCTCAGCCTCTAATCCGTCGGCTATCATACGGTCGACGCGGCGGTTGATACGGTCAAACAGTTCGTATCTCGGGTAGTCTATCGCCATGGTGACTGTGCGCCATGGACGTTGCTTGACCTGCCCGGTGCGCAGACGCGATGCCGGTATGCCGCTCTGTAAGGTAATTTCGATGGCGTGGATGACTCGTCGCGGATTTTGCAAGTCAACGGACTCAGCCCCCTCTTGATCAATGTCGCAAAGCCACTTGACCATATGCTCCAGTCCGTGGCTGTCATATTCTGCCAATACCTTCCGGCGTATTTCATCAGAGATGGTAGGAATGTCGTCGATGCCACGGGTGACGGCATCTATGTACATCATTGACCCTCCGCACATCACTGTGTAGTCGCTGCGCTCCCACAGGCGCGGAAGTAATGAGAGGACATCAGCCTCATACTGGGCTGCGCTGTAGTAAGTATCTATGGGCAGAGTCGCCACGAAATGATGTGGCACTGCCGCCAGTTCGTCAGCCGTGGGGGCTGCGGTGCCTATGGGCATGCCTTGATAGATTTGCCGCGAGTCGGCTGAGATTATCTCGCAGCCGAGCTCGCGGGCAATGTCTATGGCAAGCGCGGTCTTGCCCGAGGCTGTCGGGCCTGTGACCACGATGAGGGTCTTAGTGGTATCGGTCAAGGGTCGGTGATTATTTGCCCTCTGCTACCAGACGGGCTATCTCTACGATTACATCACGGGCTTTCTCCATCGAGGGGATGGGCACGAATTCGTAGCGTCCGTGGAAATTAAGACCTCCGGCAAAGATGTTGGGGCAGGGCAGACCTTTGAACGAGAGCTGTGCGCCGTCTGTGCCGCCGCGGATGGGTACTACATGGGGAGTGATGTCAAGATTTTTCATCGCCTCTACGGCAACATCTATGATGTGCATAACCGGCTCTATCTTTTCGCGCATGTTGTAATACTGGTCCTTGATCTCGATGGATGCGCAACCGGGGAACTCGTTGTTGATTTTGCGTGTGAGGTGTTCCAGCTCTTTCTTGCGACGCTCGAATCGGTCGCGGTCATGGTCGCGTATTATATAGGTGAGCACGGTCTTCTCCACATTGCCTTCCATGGAGGTCAGATGGTAGAAGCCCTCGTAGCCCTCGGTGTGTTCGGGTGTCTCCCATCGTGGAAGCATGATGACAAACTGGTTAGCCACGCGCATGGAGTTAAGCATCTTGTGGCGGGCATATCCGGGGGGGACGTTGCGACCTGTGAAAGTCACCTTGGCTACGGCGGCGTTGAAATTTTCAAATTCCAGTTCGCCGATTTCACCACCGTCCATCGTATAGCCCCAGTCGGCACCGAACAGGTCGACATCAAACTTGTGCGCTCCCTGACCTATTTCTTCGTCAGGATTGAAGGCTATGCGGATTTTGCCGTGCTTGATTTCGGGGTGTTTCTGGAGGTAAGCTATCGCCGAGACTATTTCGGCTATGCCAGCCTTGTCGTCCGCGCCGAGCAGGGTGGTGCCATCGGTGACGATGAGGTCCTGACCTACATAGTGAAGCAGTTCGGGGAACTCCGACGGTTTGAGGGTGATGTCTTCCTTTGCGTTGAGCACTATATCGCCGCCGTCATAGTGGCTGACGATGCGCGGATGCACGTGACGTCCGCTCATGTCGGGCGAAGTGTCAAGGTGGGCTATGAAGCCTATGGTGGGGATGTCCTTGCGGTCGGTGTTGGCAGGCAGGGTAGCCATGAGGTATCCGTTGTCGTCAAGGGTTATCTCCTCAAGTCCCATCTGGCGAAGCTCCTTTTCGAGCTCGCGGGCAAATATCATCTGTCCCGGAGTCGACGGCCACATGTTGGTCAGCTCGTCGCTCTGGGTGTCAAATGATACGTAGTGTAGAAATCGGTCTACTAAGTTCATGTGTATTGTTAATTTAAGATTGATGGCATACGTATGTTGATGAGAGGTTGCAAAACAGGGAACACTTCAACTTGTAGGGACATGCCATGGCATGTCAGCCGCCAACTCTATGGTTAAACCTGCCAGGGAGGACCTGGTCAGACATGCCATGGCATGTCCCTACAAATTTGACGTGAATTTTGGAAGTTTTGCAACACCCTACTGATCTATTTCATGATTCTGCGGAGAGGGCATTGTGGGCTGCGAGTGCGGCGCGTCTGCCGTCGCCCATGGCGAGGATCACGGTGGCACCTCCGCGCACGATGTCGCCTCCGGCATAGAGAGTGGGGATGCTTGACTGCATGGTCTCGTCGTTGACCACGATGGTGCCTCGGCGTGATACATCAAGACCGTGTACGGCATTGGGTATCAGAGGGTTGGGAGAGACACCCACGCTGACTATCACTTCGTCGACCTCTACTTCGAGGATGTCATCGGGGATGGGAACGGGAGAGCGGCGGCCTGATTCATCAGGCTCGCCGAGCTGCATGTGCTGGAGCCGAACCATCTTGACGTGACCTTTGTCGTCACCGATATATTCGATGGGGTTGTAGAGCGTCATAAATTCCACACCTTCTTGCTGGGCGTGGTGCACTTCCTCTACTCGCGCCGGCATCTCCTCGAGGCTGCGGCGGTAGATGATCATGGCACGTGAAGCACCGTGGCGGCGAGCCGTGCGCACTGAGTCCATGGCGGTGTTGCCACCTCCGATGACTGCCACGCTCTTGCCCTCAAGCACGGGGGTGTCACAGCCGGGCTGACCGGCACCCATGAGATTGATGCGGGTGAGGTACTCGTTGCTTGACATGATGCCGATAAGGTTTTCACCAGGGATGCCCATAAATCGGGGCAGACCGGCTCCTGATGCCACAAACACAGCCTTGTAGCCGTCGGCTTCAAGCTGCTCCATGGAGAGTGTTTTGCCGATGATGCAGTCCTTGACAAACTCCACGCCTTGAGAGCGCAGGCTGTCGATTTCTTTCTCGACCACACTGTTGGGGAGGCGGAACTCCGGGATGCCGTATTTGAGCACGCCGCCTATTTCGTGGAGAGCCTCAAACACTGTCACATCATAGCCGCGCTTGATCATATCGCCGGCAAATGACAATCCGGCAGGACCTGAGCCAACGACTGCCACTTTCACGCCGCGCTTTTCGGGAGCGACAGTGTCGGCTGCCATCTCGTCCTCATGTTCGTTGGCATAATCAGAGGCGAAACGCTCGAGATAGCCTATTGCGACTGGTTCTTTCTTCATCTTATGGTAGATGCAGCGTGACTCGCACTGCTTCTCCTGGGGGCACACACGACCGCAGACGGCAGGGAGTGCACTTGTCGCTTTGAGTACGCGGGCAGCCATGGCTATGTCACCGCGCTGTATGTTCTTGACAAATCCGGGGATGTCGATGCTGACCGGGCAGCCCTCCATACATGTAGGTTTGGGGCAGTCGAGGCATCGGGTTGCTTCGAGCTGAGCCTGTTCCATTGTCAGTCCTTGATTGACCTCCTCGTTGCAGGTAACACGATAGGCGGGATCGAGTTCGGGCATTTTTACGCGGGGGATTGCACCGCGTTCTTTGGCATTGATGGCTTTGCGCAGTTCGTCACGCCATGCGGCGTCGCGCGGAGCCAGTTGAGATGTTTCAGCCATAATATAATTATGATGTGGGGGAGTCAGGGTTAGTTTAGTTATAAGATTTGAGGCGCATGATCATCTCGTCGAAGTCGACCTTGTGGGCATTGAATTCGGGTCCGTCGATGCATACAAACTTCGTCTTGCCGTCGACAGTCACACGGCACGCACCGCACATGCCTGTGCCGTCGACCATGATAGTGTTGAGCGAGCACTGGGTGGGGATGTCGTATTTCTTGGTCAGCAGAGCCACGAATTTCATCATTATAGCCGGACCTATGGTGACCACCTCATCGACTTTTTCACGTTTGATGACCTCCTCGACGCCTTCGGTCACGAGACCCTTTCGACCATAGCTGCCGTCGTCGGTCATGATGATGACCTCGTCGGAGTGCTCGCGCACTTGGTTCTCGAGTATAATGAGTTCCTTGGTACGGGCTGCAAGTACGGAAATGACTTTGTTGCCGGCGGCTTTCATCGCTTTGATTATGGGGAGGAGGGGAGCCACGCCCACACCGCCGCCACAGCATACCACAGTCTTGCCGGAGGGGATCGTAGTGGCTTGACCTAACGGACCTACTACATCCGTAAAGGAATCGCCGGCATTGAGCGCGCATATTTTTTCCGTGGATACGCCTACGTTCTGCACCACGAGGGTGATGGTGCCCTGCACGGGGTCGGCATCGGCGATAGTGAGCGGGATGCGTTCGCCGCCACCACCTACTCTTACTATCACAAAGTGACCCGCACGGCGCGAACGGGCTATCATGGGAGCATTGACTATCAGTTTGCTGACTTTGGGTGAGAATTGCTCTTTCTCGATTACTTCAAACATGGCTAATACTCTTCGTTGCGAAGATAAATGATTAGTAATAATTTAACTGCAAATTTACGCTTTTTCCGTGGAAATGTGGATTATTAAGTACGTTTGTGAACCTTATGGGGATATTTTTTGTAAAAATATGGAAAGATTTGTGTATTAATTTTTAAATTTGTGGGGTTAATCAGCTGTCAGGCGGATTATACCTTATGAATTACCCATGAAAACAAATTCCACATTACAACTTAAGTTGAAGCGTGGCCTGGACTTGCCCCTAAAGGGGGAGGCGTTAGAGAAGCTGCCTGCAGTCGCTCCATCGGCTGTATCCATATGCCCTGATGATTTTCCAGGCATTACACCCAAATTAGATGTGAAGGAGGGCGATGTGGTCTCCATCGGGACTCCGCTGATGCATGACAAGGAGTATCCGCAGATAGTGCTTGCCTCTCCAGCCAAAGGCGTGGTCAAGGAGGTGGTCAGAGGGTCACGGCGTAAGATAGAGCGCGTGGTGGTGACGCCGCAGGGCGATATAGGCTGTAATGAAGATGCCCCTGACAAGGATACAGTTTCCAAGATGTCACGTGAAGAGACTGTAGAAGCCTTATGCCGCAGCGGACTGTGGTCATGGATGCGACAGCTTCCCTATGCCATAGTGCCGCGACCAGATGCCGTGCCGCGTGATATATTCGTGGCTGGATTTGATTCTGCACCATTGGCGACTGGATTTGATGGCAGTTCCATAACTGCCAAGAACATACAGGCTGGCATAAACTATCTGGCTCGGCTGACCGATGGCAAGATTTATATCTCTAAGCGTCCAAGTCAAGCGCAGCTGTCAGTTACCGGGGCAGTATGGGTGGAAATCTCGGGCCCGCATCCTGCCGGCAATCCGGATGTGATGGTCAACCATATAGCCCCTGTCAATAAGGGTGAGACCGTATGGACGCTTGATATTGATACTCTCGACAAGATAGGGTATTGGGCGCGCACAGGCAGCGGAGCATCGTTGACGAGTGTCGCTATAACAGGTCCTGAGGCGGTGAATCGCGGAGTGGTGCGGACGCTTGTCGGAGCAGACATGCACACTCTGCTTGGCGGACATATAGCAGATGACGGGAAGCACCACCGCATTGTTGCGGGTAACGTGCTGACTGGCGTACGTACCGATATTGACGGATACCTGCATTTCCCATACAGGCAGGTGACAGTCATAGCCGAGGGTGACGACAAAGATGAGATGCTCGGTTGGGCATCATTGTCGCCCAACAAGATGAGCGCGTCACGCACATTCCTGTCGGCATACATGCCCAAGCGCAAATTGGGCGGCGATGCTCTGCTCCACGGTGGCAGACGTGCGATGATCATGTCAGGTGTCTATGACCGCATGCTCCCGATGGATATCATGCTCGAACCGCTTGTCAAGGCGATACTTTCGCGTAACATAGAGGAGATGGAGGCTCTCGGCATATACGAAATCGCGCCCGAGGATGTGGCGGTGGCTGAATGGGCTGACCCCTCTAAGCTCGAGTTGCAGAAGATAGTGCGAGAAGGTCTGGACTATATGCGTCGAGAGGCTTGACATGGCACTATGCAATACAAAATATAGTATTTAACATATTCATCCGAAAAAATCACGCATACTGTGAATCCGCTGAGACGTATTTTCGACAAGACGAGACCCCTCTTTGAAGAGGGGGGCAGATTGAGTGCCCTCCACTCGGTCTACGAGGGGTTTGACTCGTTTCTATTCACTCCCAAGACCACCTCGTCGTCAGGAGTGCATATGCATGACAGCATAGATTCAAAACGCATCATGATAACGGTGGTGGTGGCGTTGCTGCCCTGTCTGCTTTTCGGCATGTACAACACCGGTTACCAGAATTGGCTCGGAGCCGGGGCAGTGCAGTCTGACTACTCGTTCTGGGGCATGATGCTTTACGGCTTCCTCGCAGTGTTGCCCAAGCTGCTGACCGCCTACATAGTGGGGCTCGGCATAGAGTTTGTGTCGGCTCAGATCAAGCATGAGGAAATCCAGGAGGGTTTTCTCGTCACGGGCATCCTTATACCGCTCATATGCCCCGTCAACACTCCGTGCTGGATGATAGCGGTAGCTACTGCCTTTGCGGTTATATTTGCCAAAGAGGTGTTTGGAGGCACAGGCTACAATATATTCAATGTGGCTTTAGTGACGAGGGCGTTTCTGTTTTTTGCCTATCCTGCCCAGATGAGCGGTGACAAGGTGTTTGTTGCCACAGAACCTATCATGGGCGTGGGGCACACGGTCGGCTTTGCCGACGGTTTCTCCGGGGCGACCCCGTTAGGTCAGGCAGCGACGCATGCCGGAGGCGAGATGACGCTGTCCAACATCCTTGGCGACCCATTGAGTCTGTGGGATGCTTTCTTAGGTCTGATACCGGGCAGTTTTGGCGAGACATCGACTCTGTGCATCCTGATCGGTGCTGCCATATTGCTTATCGGCGGCATCGCTGACTGGCGCATTATCCTCTCGGTGTTTGCCGGCGGTGTAGTGATGGGTTTTGTGGCGCATACGTTCTCCACACCTACTTATCCCTGTTCGTTCCTGACCCCGTGGGAACAGCTTTGCTACGGCGGATTCGCGTTTGCGGCGGTGTTTATGGCAACAGATCCGGTGACGGCAGCGAGGACAGCCGCGGGCAAATATATCTACGGCTTTATGATAGGTGTGATAGCCATACTGATACGCACCTATAATAACGGTTATCCCGAAGGAGCCATGCTGGCAGTGCTGCTGATGAACGCCTTCGCACCGCTGATTGACTATTGTGTAATCCAAGGCAATGTGCGTTGCAGACGTAACCGCCTGATTTCAAAGGCTTGACAATATGAAACTCAACAGACAGAGCAATATATATACCGTGGTGTATATCATCATCATGGTAGTGGTGGTGGGCGCGGCTCTGGCATATACCGCCATGGCTCTGCGCGGCAAGCAGAATGAAAACGCGCGCGCCGACAAGATGAAACAGATACTGGCATCAATCCACGTAGCTCCGGCTCAAGGGGAGAAGCCCGCAGAAGTGTTTGACCGCTATATCGTGGGGCAGAAGGTTCTTGATGCTTCCGGGCGAGAGGTGGAAGGAGAGAACGCTTTCGACATAGACGTGGCACAACAGAGCAAACTGCCGAGTGACAAGCGTCTGTTACCACTGTTTGTGGCAGATGTGGACGGAGCGACCAAATATATCATCCCGATGAGCGGTACAGGCTTGTGGGGACCTATATGGGGTTATATCAGCATCGATGCCGACGGCACTACCGTCTATGGTGCATATTTCGCTCACAAAGGGGAGACCCCGGGCTTGGGTGCCGAGATAGAGAAGCCTCAGTTCAGCGACCGTTTTGACGGCAAGCACATTATCAAGGACGGTGTGTTCCAACCCATCTCCGTGGTCAAACCAGGCATGCGACCCACAGGCAATGAAGATTATGTGGACGGCATATCGGGCGGCACTATCACGAGCAAGGGTGTAAGCGCGATGCTTGACAACTGTCTCGTGCCCTACCGTGCTTTCCTGACATCGGTCAGCCGTGAGAAAAAGTAACATAAGTACATTATAGTAGCATATAAAATATAACCTCAATATGTCAGAGAAAGTATCGTTACGAAGCGTGCTGTTCAACCCTCTGAGCCGCAACAATCCTGTGGTAGTGCAGGTGCTCGGTATCTGTTCGGTGCTGGCGGTGACTGTCAAGCTCGCGCCTGCATTGGTGATGGGATTGTCGGTGATAGTGGTGCTGGCTTTCAGCAATGTGATTATCTCACTTATACGCAATACCATCCCTACCAACATACGTATCATAGTGCAACTTGTGGTGGTGGCAGCTTTGGTCATCATCGTCGATCAGCTTCTCCAGGCTTATATGTACGATGTCAGCAAACAGCTCTCGGTGTTCATATCGCTGATTATCACTAACTGCATACTCATGGGGCGTCTGGAGGCTTTCGCCATGAGCAACAAGCCGTGGCCCTCGCTGCTCGACGGCATAGGCAACGGAATGGGCTATGCTATCATACTTGTCATTGTGGCTTTTTTCCGCGAGCTTCTCGGCAACGGCACTTTGCTGGGCTATCAGGTGGTGCCGCAGTGGTGTTATGACCACGGCTATGTCAACAACGGTCTGATGATTCTGCCCCCGATGGCTCTGATAGTGGTGGCATGCATCATATGGGTGCAGCGCAGCCGCAACAAGGAGTTACAGGAGTGATGTCATAATCCGGTGGCTAACAGATATTAATATAACAAATACATCTCATATAGAAGATGGAGAATTTCAATATATTTCTGCGGTCGATTTTCGTCGACAATATGATATTTGCCTACTTCTTAGGCATGTGTTCGTTTCTTGCAGTCAGCAAGAATGTCAAGACCGCATTCGGACTCGGATTGGCTGTGACTTTCATGCTTGTCATCACCCTGCCGGTCAATTATCTGCTTGAAACCTATGTGCTGAAGGCTGGAGCATTGGTATGGCTCGGACCGGAATATGCCGATGTGGATCTGAGTTTCCTGTCGCTCATAATGTTCATTGCGGTCATAGCTTCGATGACGCAGCTTGTGGAGATGGCTGTAGAGAAGTACAGTCCTTCGCTATATGCCTCGTTGGGCATCTTTCTTCCGCTGATTGCGGTCAACTGCGCCATATTGGGCGGTTCGCTGTTTATGGAGCAGAGGGATTTCCCGAGCGTGTGGACGGCGGTGTGTGCCGGCGGCGGCTGGGGTATAGGATGGCTTCTTGCCATCACGGCGGTGGCTGCTATACGTGAGCGTCTGGCGGCATACAGCAGTGTGCCTGCGCCGCTCAGAGGCATCGGTATCACGTTTATCGTGACTGCACTGATGGGAGTGGCATTCATGAGTTTTCTCGGTATCAAAATCTAAAGAATCAATCAAAGCACTGACACATGTATAACGTCACAGCTTCAATAGCGTTGTCGCTGATGTCGCAGACCATCTGGGCGGCAATAGGAATATTTCTCGTCATCACGCTGATGCTTGTAGCCATATTGCTTGTGGCAAAGCATTATCTGGTCAAAAGCGGCGATGTGACCATTACCATCAACAATGAGAAGGATGTGCATGTGGCATCGGGTGGCAACCTGCTGTCATCGCTTGCCAATGCCGATGTGTTTCTGCCGTCGGCATGCGGAGGCAAGGGCAGCTGTGCACAGTGCCGTGTGCAGGTGATGCAGGGTGGCGGTGAGGTGCTGCCCACAGAGACTGTGCATCTGTCACGCCGCGAGGTCAAGGACCACTGGCGTCTGGCATGTCAGGTCAAGGTGCGCGAGGACATGGCTATAGATGTCCCGGCTTCAGTGCTCAGCATCAAAGAATGGGAGTGCACGGTGATCAGCAACCGCAATGTTGCGACATTTATCAAAGAATTTATCGTGGCGTTGCCTCCTGGCGAACATATGGATTTCATACCGGGTTCATATGCACAGATCAAGATACCTCCCTACACGATGGACTATGACAAGGATATCGACAAGGCGTTGATAGGGGAGGAATATCTGCCGGCATGGGAGAAGTTCGGGCTTTTCAGCCTCAAGGCTTCCAACAAGGAGACCACCGTGAGGGCTTACTCGATGGCAAACTATCCCGACGAGGGAGACCGCATCATGCTGACTGTGCGCATAGCCACTCCGCCTATGAAGCCGAAACCGCAGACCGGATTTATGGACGTGCCTCCGGGCATAGCATCAAGCTACATATTTTCGCTCAAACCGGGTGACAAGGTGCTGATGAGCGGACCTTACGGCGATTTCCATCCTATTGTCGACAGCAAGAAGGAGATGATGTGGATAGGTGGTGGTGCCGGCATGGCTCCCCTGCGCTCGCAGATCATGTGGATGCTTAAGACACTGAAGACCACCGACCGTAAGATGAATTACTTCTACGGTGCGAGGGCTCTCAATGAGGTGTTCTATCTTGATGATTTTCTGAAATTGGAGAAGGAATTTCCCAACTTCAAGTTCCATCTCGCCCTGGACCGTCCGGATCCTGCCGCAGATGCCGCAGGTGTCAAGTACACTCCTGGATTTGTGCATCAGGTCATATATGACACTTATCTCAAGGATCACGACGAGCCTGAGGAGATAGAGTATTATATGTGTGGACCCGGACCGATGTCGGCAGCTGTCAACAATATGCTTGACGGTCTCGGCGTGGAACCGTCATCCATCCACTATGACAATTTCGGAGGATGACAGGACGCGTGATACGATAAAAATGCCTACCTTTGCAGTCTTGAAACATTACCAACAACCATAAAACAACTACACAGAGAGAATGAAAGCATTCGTATTCCCCGGACAGGGGGCGCAGTTTGTAGGCATGGGCAAAGATCTGTATGACAACAATCAGATGGCTCATGACATGTTTGAGAAAGCCAACGAAATCCTCGGTTTCCGCATCACCGATCTGATGTTTGCCGGCACCGATGAGGATCTCCGTCAGACCAAGGTGACACAGCCCGCCATTTTCCTCCACTCGGTTATACTCGCCAAGTGTCTCGGTGATGAGTTCAAACCCGACATGGTGGCAGGACACTCTCTTGGAGAATTTTCTGCACTCGTGGCAGCTGGTGCGCTTACATTTGAGGACGGTCTGCGTCTTGTATCTGCCCGTGCGCAGGCTATGCAGAAAGCATGCGAAAAGACACCCTCTACCATGGCAGCCGTGCTCGCTCTGCCCGACAATGTAGTAGAGGAAATCTGTGACAGCGTGGACGGCGTGGTAGTATGTGCCAACTACAATTGTCCCGGTCAGATTGTGATTTCAGGTGAGGAGCCTGCTATCGATGCCGCTTGCGAGAAGGCTCTTGCTGCCGGTGCCAAGCGTGCTCTTAAGCTCAAAGTAGGCGGTGCATTCCACTCTCCCTGCATGGAGCCTGCTCGTGCCGAACTTGCCGAGGCTATCGAGAAGACTACGGTGTCAGCTCCCGTATGTCCTGTGTACCAGAATGTGGATGCAAAGCCCCATACCGATCCCGCTGAAATCAAGGCTAATCTTGTGGCTCAGCTGACAGCGCCTGTACGCTGGACTCAGAGCGTGCAGAACATGGTGGCAGACGGTGCCACTGAGTTTGTAGAACTCGGTCCGGGCAAGGTGCTCCAGGGTCTCGTAGGCAAAATCTGCCGCGAGGTAGCCACATCGGGCAAGCAATAAGAAATACACGATACGGAGCCGGATGTCTGATCGCGGGTCGACTACGAGTGCGACATGAGGAAAGTCCGGGCAACGCAGAGCACCATACTTCCTAACGGGAAGCTGCCGGTGACGGCAGAGTAGTGTGACAGAAAACTACCGCCGCACACCTGTGTGTGCGGTAAGGGTGAAAAGGCGGTGTAAGAGACCACCGGATTCCATGGTGACGTGGGATGCCGCACGCCTTATGGGTTGCAAGGCCAAGTATACCGGCATTTAAGGGTTGCTCGCCCATTGCCGGGGGGTAGGCTGCTTGAGCGAGGTGGCGACACATCGCGTAGATAAATGATCAGACGGTCTGACGTGCCTGGCATCTGATGCCGGGAACTGCCAGACCGACATAACCCGGCTTATAGTCCGGCTCCTATGCAAAACGGTCCCTGACGGAAATTTCCGTCAGGGACCGGCTTTTTATTTATAGATCTTATAAAGAAATCACTTTTCATGTTAGCTCAGATTGTAGGGACATGCCGTGGCATGTCCGCTTTCTGCGGCATTTGTAATTACTGTGTTCTTAGGCGGACATGCCATGGCATGTCCCTACAAAATATGCGTCAATACGCAAAATGCAAATAATTTAAGCTTTACAATAAATCTGGCTTGGGTGGCACTACTTGATTTTCTTGGTGTGGGCGAGTGTTATCAGTTTGGGACCAGGGACTAAGAAAAACTCTATACGGCGGTTGAGGGCGCGATGTTCGCGAGTGTCATTGTCGGTCAGCGGTCGCGAATCGCCCATGTCATAGTTGATGATAAACAGGTCGGGATTGACCTTGGCTACATCCATCAGCCATGCGTATATCGACTGATTGCGTGCCGACGCGAGATTTTCGATATATGACGGGGAGCCGGTATTGTCGGTGTGTACGGCATATACGAGTTTGAACAGGTCGGGATCGCGGAACAACGGCAGCAACGGTCTCAACAGCGATGGCGCATCCGGTGACAGCAGCGTGTCGTTGGGCATGAAAAGCTCGTCGGAAGGTATGGTGACCACTATCACTTCCCCGGCTCTCATGGTCTCCACTTTGTAGCGTTGCTTGAGCTGGTGGGCGAGTGCGGTCATGTATTTTACTATAGGGGCTTTCTCAGCCTGCTGGATGACAGGAGTAGCGAGGTTTTCCTCTATTTCCATATCCAAGGCAGCCGTCTCGTCATAGTCAGCGTATGGGTCGCGGAAATCATCTGCCCGGAGATGCACCGTCTGGCTTAGGATGAGAGCAAGAAGCAGGGCGCCACGTGTCACGATCTGAAACATTGTCGGTAGAGGTCAGATGATGGAGTTTTCGTATTCTATTTCAGCGGCGATGATGACATCCACATCTTCGGCAAGAATCGTAGACCCCTTGTCTTTGGCAAGCATCTTCCTGACATGTGATGTGAGCTGGGCTAATTCTTGCTCTTCAGCATCGTCATCGTCGGTCATGGCAGTCGCGGGGTCAAGCAGTCCGCTTTCCTCATAATAATCCCATATGATGTCGATGACGTTGAGGATTTCGTCGTCAGAGTATGCCTGACGGTGCTCCTCGGAGAGCCGTGACAATATGAATTCGATAGCTTTCTTCTCGTTATATTCCATATGAAGCAGATGTTAATTGACAAAATTAGCAGCAAATCCCTCCCCCCACAAGCCTCCCACTCCTAAACTTTCTTAAAAATGCGTATCTTTGCACCTTGAATCCTCATCAGATTTCTTATATCGTACAATCCATATGCAGAGTAAGAAGCCACGCAGCAGCAATATCGAACTGCTCAGAATATATTCGATGTTCTTCATCATATGGTGCCATCTGTGGGACAGCAAGGTGGCATTGTCGGGTGGGACGTTTCTTGATCATCTTATGGCCAGCGCGGCTGGAGTTGGTGCGGTGGATATATTTGTGCTTATTACGGGATATTTCCTCATCAATCGCACAGAGTTTACACTGGTCAGGTTCTTTAAGATACTGTTAGAGGTAATGTTCTGGAACTTCGTGATAGTGGCTGTCTTCGTCGGGCTGGGGGTTGCTCCGTCAAGGGACCTTCTGACATGTCTTTTCCCGCTGGCTCCCACGAAGTTCAACGTATGGTTTGTCAGTCAGTACCTGGCTCTGATCCTGCTCCAGCCGTTCATATCGCGCTTTGTGAGTTCGCTTACCAGGACGCAGTACAGAGCTTTGATCTGCGTCATGCTTCTGCTGACCACCGAGATAGTCCCTGGATTCCCTTTAGGGTTCTTGTATTCGGGCAGCTTTAGGCTCAGCTGGTTTATTACACTGTTTCTGATAGGGGGTTATTTCCAATCATATGGCATCCCGAAATTGCGTGGACGCATATATGCCGTCCTGTTCATAGTTGTGTCACTTTTATGGAGTGCAAGCTATCTGCGGGGATGGACACAGATCGGCTATAACTCTCTGCTGACGCTTGGAGTCGGCATACTCCTCTTCTGCACTGTCCTCAGGATTGATATCGGCAGTAACAGGGGGATTAACTGGGTTGCTTCATCGACATTCGCAGCCTATCTGATCCATCAGAACTATTATTTGTCACACGTCTTATATTCGTCCATGCCTGATCCCGTCGGGAGCGGCTTCTGGCCTGTACTCCTGTCGGGAATCGTGTATATGAGTGTGTTGTTTGTGGCGATGATAGTTATGGACAAAATCAGGATTTACATATTTGACATATGCCATGTGGGGGATTTGGAACGTCGCCTCTCACGATTCGTGATATCATGGTCCCGGAGATGGCTATCAGGTCTTAAGAGCGGCTCAGTCGGTCAGAGTTGAGTGGACGTTGTGTTCCTTTTTTGCATAAAGGTTGCATCTGAGACCGAAATAGTCTTTCATGCTGCCTATGTATACATATTCATATTCATCAAGCAACTTGCGTTTGTCAGCTGTGATCTCGTCAGCTTCTGCTGATTGTACAGTGATGAAATCGGGTATTCTGGATTTTATTGCTGACAGTTGGTTCTCGCGGGAGAATGATTCGCCACCCGACTGAACAGACCAATATTTACACGCCGGCAGTGTGCGCGATGTCAGGCCAAGTCCCTGTTCATAGTAGTCAAAGTGTAGTATCCTGGCATCGGGTACTGATGCGATTATGTCATTGAGCATGAAGAACTCATCATTGCGATAGTCATTGAAGTATTTGAAATTCATATGATACCTGTGGGCATAAGCCGCATTGAAGCATACGATGAGCACTGTGGCTATGATCAGAAGCGGGTTGGAGAGTCTCGTGATAAAGCGGTGGCAGACGCTGATCGCTGCTGCCATGGTGAATATTGCGAAACTCGACATGCCAGTCATGTAGTAGTCAGCACCGACATAAGTCAGCATAAGCAGGTAGACGAGTGCGCACAGGGTGGGCAGCCATGCCTTCCACCCCTGTTTACGGAATAGATACAGCGGTGCGACGACAAATATCACACCGATTAAGCGCGGGCTGGTCACGAGTCTCTTCAGCGAGAGAAAGGCCGTCTGTGAGAAGGTCTGATTGCTGCCGTCAAAAGTCCTCATTGTGTTCAGAAAATACTCACTGATGAATTCATCAAGATTGCCCACGGCCAGGAAATAGACTATCCATGGCAAGAGGGCACAAAGTATGCCTGCAAGCGTGTACATGAATATATGGAATATGCCACGCCGGTTTCCCCGGGATATTATCGCGAGCGACAGCGGAATAAGGCATAGCAGCAGTGCCTGGTTCCACTTGATCATTATGCAGCATCCTATGCCCACGCCTATCCATAACGATGCCCTACGATTGTGGGAGGTATCAGGGTCCCCGATGGCGAGGGTCAGACGATAAAGGGCGTAAATCAGCGGAAGCTGGCAGAGGTCTTCGCAACGCATCTCGTCATGACACCATGTGAAGTAGACCACAGCCATGGCAAATGTCGCCAGCAGGGCGTAATTGCGGTCACAATCTGTGGCTGCCCTGACGGTCTTGTAGCACAAGTAGAATATCAATGAGTAGTATACGGAGAAGAGTATGTATAGACCTTCGTAGCCTCTCGGGTAGATGAGGTAGCCTATACCGTTGAAAAGCCACAGCAATGGTCCTTTCGAATCTGTGAAGTCAACATATGGGACGAGACCGTTCATCATGGCTTTGCCGCACATCAGAAACCAGGCACCATCTATATGCTTGAATCCATAGTGGAGCGGAGAATCATAGTCCACAAAAAATTGGACGACAAATGAAAACAACAGGCATATTGCGAATATTCTGTAGGTATGATGATAGGGCAGCCTGCCGGAATATGAAGTTTGTTTTTTTGCCATCTTGGATAATGTATGATTTTAGTCAGGTTCTCTCTTGCTTTGCTATCGTGGCTAAGGGCTTGTCTGTGAAAAATATGTATATGTATATGTCGACTCGGCATAAAAATTTCGTGAAGATCAGGCACAGTGAAGCTACAGGTATCGCGACTGCCAGAAGGATGATGTACATCAAGAGGTCGGGCATTGAGTCCGAAAAAACGTATAAATCAACAAAGTATCCTAAGGAAGCCAGAATGAAGAAATGAAGCAGATATATCTCAAGGCTGTCTTTGCCGTAACGGGATAACAGACTGGCGATGCGTGATGTCTCAAATGTATTTCCAAAAGTCAGAAACAGGAAAAGAAAAGCGACCGTTGGGCACAAGGAGGAGAGGAAGCGGATGTAGACGCTATGATGGTCATACAGCCCCATGTGCAGTATTAGCGCACATACGGTGAGCAATGCGGTTATCAGAGCCGCCATAGGCAGCTTGTGGGAGACCAGCCGTGCCATCGTCCTCTCATTGGCTCGCAGCAGGCATCCTAAGAAAAACGGAGGGAGCAGTTTGAGCAGGTTGGGGACTAACCAGCGGCATGACGGTGAAATCCCGAGAGTGAAAAGCCACTTCTCCAATATAGGGGTGCCTATGATGATGGCTATGAATATGAATGTATACCAGTAGCCTCCCTTGTACATGCTGTCGATGGTCTCTTGCCATGTGGCGGGGGATAGTGTGGATGTCCAGATAGTGCACAGGATGAGAGTGGGCAGTATCTGCTGCGTCAGGCGTCTTTTAACCTTGGCATTTGCTGCGGGAGTGGTGATTGTTTCCCGGAAAGAGACAAATCCGCTGATGGCGGCAAAGAGCGGCATGTGCCATGTTATGACGAAGTCATTGATGGCATTTGGCTCGTTACGGACCAGAAACACGAAAGCGTGTCCCGTTACCATCAGCAATATGGCGATGCCGCGCAATGCGTCGAGATATGTTATCCTGGTGTCAGGAGAGAGGGCAGTTTTTGAATGGTTAAAATCCATTGTGGAGGGTAGAGTCAGTTCCTGTCGATGGAGACGATTTCGAATGAAGGCTTGAGATAAAGGGTTAGTGTATCCTGTCCGTTGACCGTGATTGTCATTTTCGGGGGAATTTCGGTCTGGAATGTCTTTCCAGCGGAATTGGTCAGCAGATTGATGATTTTTTCGGTAGGCTGTCGGTTGGATCGGAGCAAGTTGGCTTTGAGAGGGGTGTTTGTGGCTCCTTTGACCCATATTTTGTTGCTGAGATATGCATGGGCTGAGCCGGGAATGAGGCGTGACGATGTGAAAAAACGGTCCGGAGCAGTCAGTAGCAGTGTTTCGTCTCCTGTCAGGATGACTATGGGATGCGTGTTGCCGCCATAGACCACGCTCAGTGAGTAGAGTGCCCATTCGGCATCATGCCTCAGTGCCATGTTGACCCACGGACGAGCCAGCGGATTGATATTGTAGTCATCCATTGTCATGATGCCGTCGGGTGACTGCATATAATCGCTGATAAACGACTCTGTCTGGGCTTTGACTTTCATGCTTTCGGATATGATCAGATATTGATGCGCACAGAAAGCCAGAAGAAACAACCCGCTCAGGATGCACTGCACGCAGATGCGCAGTCTGTCGGTTTTGTCAGGGATGATTGCTGCGGTAAGGCTGAAACCTATTATAAGGCTGTAGAATTCGATGCCCGTGAATGACTGGGGATAGGTGTTGGCAAAAAGACCGAAAAGGATGGCTATTATGCATGTGTACCACCAGGCACTGTATTTTTTGAAATGCTGTGCGAGTCTCGGCTTGGCTACGCATCGGGCTATTATGATGATGGCGACTGTGAGCCACACCAATATGACTTGGAAGTAGAGATTGATGCCGTTGAGCAGATGTCCCGTAAGTCCTCCTCCGTCGCTGACGCGGTGGTGATTCCCGGGCGCGAACACGAGGACAGCAGTGCCGCCCCACAGGCACAGGAGCGGTAGCCATCGGCGCAAATCGAGCTTGCGGCGGTTGATGACAGCGTAGATAAACATGCCGCCTGAGAGCGGTACGGCGAATCCCTCTTGGGACCACCCTGTGAAAGCCCCGACCATACAGGCTGCAATCACTATGCCTACACGTGGCTGCCTTTGAGCCATTATGCGCCGCCATATCAGAGCCCATCCGAGCACCAACGCCATCGGCAGCAGATAGTTCATGCCGGTGGCGACTTCATACCACAGATGGTCGCTGGCTGGATACAGGTAAAACCATATCATTGCCGTCGCCATCCACCATAGCGGGTTGATGCGCTGATGCCTCCTGACAGAGAAGGTCATAAACATTGTGATGACGGCTCCGATCAGAAGTGCCGATACGATGGCAAATGCCGGTGACGGATAGCTTCCTGACAACAGTTGGACCACCACATGCACTGGAAAACGTCCGTTGGTGTGGAAATACTGGTTGGCTTGTGATTCCAGCGCATCGCTGATGGTTGTGACTTGCCGCCCGATATTGGGGGTGGTCAGTTCCTCAGCAGGCAATACATAACGATAGAAGAGGTCATCTCCGAGCAACACGTTCTGGTCGCAACGGAAATACATTGCCACCATGCACACAGCGACAATCAATCCGCACAATATGGCACGGACATCCCAGCGACCCCCATGGGGGTTATCGGAGCCATGCGGCTCCGATAACCCTGATTCCCTATTGATTGGTTTCATATATGGACATACATTTGCCTGCAAAGATAGAAAATTTTATCGGGTGTACACCAGCAACGAAGTATGGCTACAAGTATCACCTTGCAGCCATTCGGTTAAGGACGATAAAGTCTTTGACGGCTTTGCGGCCTATTTTGAAAATACGCTTCATATTGATGGAGTTGACTCCTCCCTGTCGTGGCTTGAATGTGATGGGAAGCCATCTGGTTTTGAGCCCTTTCTTGACGGCGAGAGCCGAGAGTGCGACATTTGAGAGGAAGAAGTCCTGAGGTATTATATCTAACAATGGCTTTATACTTTGTACTTTCATGAGGCGGAAAGGGGTGTTGGCGTCTGTCACATTGACGTGGAATGTTAGCCAGACGATTGCCTTCAGGACTTTTGTGACGAATATGCGATTTGAGCCGTCCTGGCGTGAGGAACGATGGCCGACCTGCATGTCGTAGTCGTGGCGGTCAGTCCAAAATTGCCAGAACTCGTCGGGATTGGTTTGACCGTCACTGTCTGTCTGGAAGATATAGTCGGTGCTTTCAGCGATAGCGTGGCGATAGAGATGCAGAATAGTCGCTCCATGACCTGAATTGGGTTTGGTCAACGGATTAAAACATGGCCGCGTAGAGGCAAGTTGCTGCATCATTTTCCAAGTATTATCTTTAGAACCATCATCGGCGATGACCAATGAGGCATCCACGCCGTCTGTGGTGAGTTTCTCCACGATCGGATACCATTGCCCGACTACATCGGAGATATTTGCCTCTTCATTATAGGCTGGCATGACGATCATGACCGATTCCTTGTGGGGGGGGGTAAATTGCTTGTAGTCAGTGGTTTGCATGTGTATGACGATTTTTGGAATTATATATTATATTGTTATACTTTTGGTTTTATATTTCTTCAGAGATGTTGTCGGTTGTTGTTTTGAATGTAATGAATTTATTAAGACAGAATTGAAGAAGAGCAACTACAACTATGGAAAAAAGCTTTGAATAGAATTCATTGAAATGCCAGATATCTACAGTCAGATACAGTATAATTGAGCTTGCACAGAGTCCTGTCAATCCGACGGCATAGAAAATGATGAAGCGACGCAACGTATTGTCTGTGACCTTGAAATTATATTTGCGGTTAAGATGGAAACTGAGAAGTATGCCGACGTTGACACCCACTACATTGGCCACAAACATGTTGATGCCACATAGCACCAATATCGAATAGCAAACGAAATCGATGCCTGCGCATGTCGCTCCGATTACTCCATAACGGAATAATTGCTGATATTTAAGCATTAATGCTTTCATTAGAGAATATGACTTTTATTGTTTGAGGAAGACCAGATGGTATATTTTGTGCGTTCCGACAGGTTGGTATGATTCTGGGAAAGTTATCATATTCGTGTATTTATAAGAAATAAGGTATGTGTTGACGGGACGATTGTCCAAAATAGCAAAGTTTTTAGGGCGGTATGTTATTTCCGCTTCATTCCAGTCACTGTGTCTATCTCCAGAAAGAAAAAGGAAATCAGATGGGTAATGAAATCTGCTGTCAGATTTTAAACTGCCATGTTCAAAAATATATCTTACAGACGGACTCATTTCGGTGTTGACCATTATAGGGTGTTGTACTGGTGTCTTTATATTGTCAAATATCCCTGTGATATCTTCGTCTCTTAAAGAATAGAGGACGAGAAAACGGGCAGACAAGTTGGTCCAAATGATAAAAAAAATGGGTATGCAGAGGAATGCATAATTATATGGAGAATAGTCTGACATTTTTTTTCGAAACAAATCCACGGATAATGTAAAAACAGTCGTGTACCATAGCCACACAAAGCAGTTTCCCTTAATATCGAGTAGTGTCCACGGCAAGATTTTTAAGTAGCCGAGTGTCATGCATATAAAGTTGACAGATATGCATATGATGGTAAGAAGTCTCATAGGTGTACTCTGCCATCTATATGTCGCAATTGCAAAAATCAATCCAGCCATCACAACCTTGAAGGGCCAATGCTTAGTGTACAGATATACGGCATAATCCATGGCTGCTGCATCGGGATTCTGGATGCGCATAGCAAAAAAATAAGAATAAAGAACAGAAAGAAGCAGTGGCAACCCGAATATGCCAATATAAATAAGATATTTGCGTTTAGATAATGCTGGCTTCCATGAATATATGTTATATATACCAAACAGGGCATATACAGCACCGAATATGATGATAGTATATCGGGCGGTCAGAAATAAGGCAAAGATAATGGAATAAGTAGCTAATTTGCCTATGGATTGAGGCTGCCTCAACTTAAATATCATCCAGAGGCCATACGCCATGCCGCATAACTCCATGGCATATGCCCTCAGACAGTATGGGAGACTTCCGCCCCATAGAGCCATGAGCAACAGCCCGGAAGTAAAAGCCATCAATTTCTTGCGGGTCACTTCGTAGACGGTCATGCACGTGAATGCTATAGCTCCTATAAAAAACAAGAACGGCAGAAGTCTAAGCCATACTATATTGCAGGAAATCATGGACCAGAAATACAATATTATTGTAAAACCGCCCGGATCCCTATTATAATGCTGATTTTGGATCACAACATCCCACAAACTGCCGGATACAGAGTTCGGCTCAGAGTAATGATTGAGTCCCTGGCTCATGAAAAATTGTCCGGCTTCATCATAATTAAGACTTTCAAATGTCAGATTGCGTCCGAGCATGTACAGACATACGGCATATATAACAGTTACAATGCCGATATAAAGATATTTTATAATTTTATCCTGGGTACGCATATGTATGTCACCTATGTGTTGGCGTATGTTTAAATGATTGGAACGTAATTGATAGTGCAAATATACGCTTTTTATTGTTTCCAATCCTCATAACCGTCGTAAAATATGGAAAACGCCCGGTGCTGGGGGAGCATCGGGCGTTGCTGTGGGGTTGGGGTGGGGTTACATGTTCATGCCGCCGTCGACTTGGATGACCTGGCCGGTGACGTAGGATGACATGTCGGAGGCGAGGAAGGTGGCTACGTTGGCGATGTCCTCTACCTTGCCGCCGCGGCGCAGGGGTATCTTCTTTGCCCATTCGTCACGCACTTCCTGGGGAAGGGCTGCGGTCATGGCTGTCTCGATGAAGCCGGGGGCGATGGCGTTGGCGCGGATGTTACGTGAGCCTACCTCCTGGGCGATGCTCTTGGCGAGGGCGATGAGTCCTGCCTTTGAAGCGGCGTAGTTGCTCTGTCCGGCATTGCCGTGTACGCCTACCACTGATGCCATGTTGATGATGCTGCCGGCTTTCTGGCGGAGCATGATGGGGAGCACGGCGTTGATGAAGTTGAATGCGCTCTTGAGGTTGACAGCGATTACTGCATCCCACTGCTGTTCGGTCATGCGCATCATGAGTCCGTCCTTGGTGATGCCGGCGTTGTTGACGAGGATGTCGATGCGACCGAATTCCTTGTGAATCTCGCTGACTACTTCCTTGGTCTGGTTGAAGTCGGCTGCGTTAGAGGCATAGCCTTTGGCTTTCACGCCGAGAGCCTGAAGCTCGGTTTCGGTTTCCTTGCCGTTTTCGTCGATTACGAGGTCGGTGAATGCGATGTTGGCACCCTCAGCAGCGAATTTGAGGGCGAGAGCCTTGCCGATGCCACGGGCTGCGCCTGTGATAAGGGCTGTCTTTCCTTCGAGTAATTTCATTGTGATGATTTGATGTATGAGTTTATTGGTTAGATGTTTCAGATTTCTATCAGGCATGCTCCGGCTGAGTAGCCGCCGCCGAAGACGGTCAGTGCCACCTTGTCGCCGGGCTTGAAGCGGTCACGCTGCTGGGCGAATACTATGCCTGCCGAGGCTGAGCCGGTGTTGCCGAGGGTGTCGATGTTGCCCGGGAAATGTTCAAGTCCCAGCTCGAGGCGGTGGGCGATCTGGGCTACGATGCGCATGTTAGCCTGATGGGTTATAATGTAGTCAAGCTGCGCCGGGGTCATACCGGAGGGAGCGGTGACTTCATCAAGTCCGCGCACCATGTTGTCGCAGGCGTGTATGAACACATCGCGTCCGTCGGGCATCGTGATGCCGCCTTCGCGGGGACGCAGACGCACTCCGTCAGGTCCTTTGCCCATGTGTCCGAGTCCGCATGTGAAGATTTCGGTGATGCGCGGTTCGCCCTGCGCCATCTGCTCTTTGGAGAGGAAGAACGCCACGGCACCGTCGCCCCAGAGGTGACCGCACTTGGGGTCGGTCTCGTTGGAATAATATGAGTTTTGCTCGGAACTGATGAGGATGGCTTTTGATGCTTTGCCCATGGCAAAGTATCCCTCGATGATTTCAAGCCCGTTGATGAGCGATGAACATGCCGAGGTGCAAGCCACGCACTTGGCACCGGTGATGTCAAATTCGCGCTGTATGATGTGTGCCACAGTGCCTACATAGTCGATGGCTGAATAAGCTGCTGCCACGATGAGGTCGACCTCCTTGATGTCATATGGTAGGTGCTTGATGGCATCGCGCACCGCTTCCACAGCCATTGTTTCCTGATTTTCACCTTCGGTCACCTTGGAGCGCGAGTGTATGCCTGTGCGTTTGGTGATCCACTCGTCGGTGAGTCCGTTGACATTGAGGAAGTAGTCGTTGGTGACGCGGCCTGATGGGATGTAGACACCTGTAGAATTGATGTACATAGTATTGATTCAGTCTTGAATTGGGTGTGAGAGATAAAGTGGATACATAGGATATGGGTCATGACTCCTGCGGGTTTCTGACAGCCTGCAAGATAAAGTCGATGATATCACGGCGCATGTCGGCACGGCTCAAGCCGATGTCGGCGAAATTGTCGCGTATGAACGAAAAGTCCACGCCTTGGAATGTCATATGCTCTACGGCTATGAGGCGGTGTGCCTGTATGGGGTTGAATGCCCCTTCTGCCACTCCTCTTGCGAGGATGTTGCGGAATATGTGCTGTTCCTTTGCCAAAGCCATCTTGCGCATGCGGGCGATGCGTTTGATGTCACGTCCGAATAGCGAGCGCACCGTGTCGTGGCGCTGAAACGAGTTGATGATGAGGTCAAAGCGCACATTCAGATAGCGTTCGAGCAGCTCCATCGGCGGCAGGTCTAAGGACGCGACCTCTTCAAGCCGGCTGACGAGATGGTCGCTTTCGTGCTCTATGACAGCGTTATAGATGTCACGCTTGTTTTTGAAGTATGTGTAGATGGTGCGGCGTCCTTTCTCGGATGCCGATGCGATATCGTTCATGGTGGTGTTCTCTATGCCTTTGTGGGCAAAGAGCTGCCGTGCCACTTCTATGAGTTTGTCGCGAGTCTTTGTAACCATCGTGTAATTGCACAAACTAATTAAAACTGTGCTAAATTACTGATTTTTTCCGAGATAAAGGTAATTTGTAACCAATAAATTTGTAATTTCGTTATCGTTTACGCTCTCCTGTGACATCATAGTCGCAACTATACGCATTTATTAACCATTATTATTTCATCATCTGTGACTCCTGAACATATCCGTCCCGTTGACAATATCCGCCGTAGAAATTTTGCAGAACGTCTGCTTATAGCAGTGTGTCTGCTGCTGGCAGTGGTGCCTGCATATGCCGCCGAGAATCCGCTCAAGATAGCCGGGGCAGCCAAGACCAAGGTAGGCATCTATATAGAGGATCTCCGCAACGGAGAGGTGCTTATGGATGTCAACTCCGATGAGGCTATGGTGCCGGCGAGCGTGACAAAGAGTCTGACGGCTGCCACCGCCTATTCCATGTTTTCGCCACGCGGACGCTTTTCTACGCCTGTGACTGCCACAGGCAAAATCAAAAAAGGGGTGCTTGACGGCGATATTGTCATTTCTACTATCGGAGACCCGACGGTCGAAAGCTCTCATTTTGCCGAGAACGCTGGTTTTGCCGACAGCATCATCAGCGCACTCGAGCGTCTCGGCATCAAGGAAATCAAAGGCACGGTGGTGATTGACGAGAGCAATTTTGTCGACAGCACCATCCCTGACGGATGGCTGCGTGAAGACATCATAGAGTGCTACGGAGCCGGGCTCTACGCATCTAACTTCCGTGACAACAGGATGATACTTTCTGTGCCTGCCAACACTACACGTCCGCACACTCCGGGCATAAGGGTGGAGTACAAGGGGGGCAAGGGCGCGCCTCGTCTGAGCCGTTATCCCAACAGCAATGTGTTTGAGGTCACAGGCAATACCAAGCGTCGCAGCATACATGCCACCGTAGCCAATCCGGCACCGGGGTCTACGATGCGTGCCGAGGTGATGCGTGAGATAGAGAAAGCCGGAATCGTGGTTGCCGACAAGCCCCGCGATGGCAAAAAGCCCTCTGAAAAAGATATCGAGAAAGGTGAGGTGATATATGTGCATCATTCCCCAGAGGTTGAAGAGATATTGCGCAGTCTGATGTTTCGCAGCGACAATATGATGGCAGAGGGCATGCTGCGGTCACTCGCTGCAGGCAAGCCGCGCAAGGAGGCTGTCAAGACAGAAAAGAATTTCTGGCTTGAAAAAGGCTTTGACATAAGCAAGCTCAATATAGAGGACGGAAGCGGACTGTCGCGCCGTGACCGCATGACCCCCCGCTTTATGGCTGAGGTGTACAAATGGATGTACCACACCGACATGGCAGGCGGCTATGTGTCGCTCTTCCCCAAAGCCGGACGTGACGGCACTATGCGCAATTTCATGCGTGACAGTGCTCTTGCAGGTCGTCTTGCCACCAAGACCGGAAGCATGCGCGGAGTGCAGTGCTATGGCGGCTATATGCTTGACGAGGCTGGCAACCCCACGCATGTTGTAGTGGTGTTTGTCAACAACTTTTCCTGTGGGCGTGCCGGTCTGAAGAAGGAGATAGGCAGAGTTCTAAGCCAGGTACTATTAAAAGATGATAACGAGCTGGATTTGCCTAAACAATAGTCCCCTGAGCCGTGTTAGGTTAGTGATGTAACAAAGATGCAACAAACCTCTATAATCAAAATAATCAGATCATGAATTATCTTACTAATGACAAGCTGGTCATCATCGGCGCAGCCGGTATGATCGGCAGCAACATGGCTCAGACAGCCATCATGATGGGTCTTACTCCTAACATCTGTCTTTATGACCCCTATGTCAAGGGTCTTGAAGGCGTTGCCGAGGAGCTGTGGCAGTGCGGTTTCGAGGGTCTCAACCTGACCTTTACCGACGATATCGCCGTGGCTCTCAAGGATGCCAAATATATAGTCAATTCAGGCGGTGCTGCCCGTAAGGCTGGCATGACCCGTGAGGATCTTCTCAAGGGCAATGCAGCCATTGCAGAGCAGTTTGGCAAGGATGTCAAGCAGTATTGCCCCGACGTAAAGCACATAGTCGTCATCTTCAACCCTGCCGACATCACAGGTCTGATTACCTTGCTTTACTCTGGTCTGAAGCCCTCGCAGGTGTCTACACTGGCAGCTCTTGACAGCACACGTCTGCGCAACGAGCTCTCCAAGTGGTTCAAGATTCCGGCTGACGAAGTGGTCAACTCACGTACATATGGCGGTCATGGCGAACAGATGGCAGTATATGCCTCCACCACCAAGGTCGATGGCAAGCCTCTGACCGAAATCATCGGCACCGAGGTGCTGCCTGACGGTGAATGGGAAGCCATGAAGGTGCGTGTCATCCAGGGTGGCAAGAATATCATCGATCTCCGCGGACGCAGCTCGTTCCAGAGCCCTGCATATCTCTCCATCGAGATGATCGCAGCAGCCATGGGTGGCAAGCCTTTCCGCTGGCCTGTAGGCACATACGTTAACAATGACCGCTTCAGCCACATTATGATGGCTATGGAGACCACAGTCACCAAGGATGGTGTCACCTGCACTCCTGTCAAGGGCACTCCCGCCGAGGAGGCTGACCTCGAGAAGAGCTACCAGCACCTTTGCACTCTCCGTGACGAGGTCATCGCCATGGGTGTCATGCCTCCTATCGCTGACTGGGGCAAAATCAACCCCAACCTTGACGCAAAGACCTGCTAACCAGCATAGTCAATAATTTTAATCCCGTTGAGCATTGTTCAGCGGGATTTTTTCGTGTCAAATTGTAGGGACATGCCGTGGCATGTCCGCTAACATCCCAGCTATTCAATCCGCTATCGGACAACCTTTATCTATACTTTTCTATCTTACCTCCAGACATTTCATAATTGCTTCGGCAAGGAATCTTTGACACTTCTAATCTCGTGTTGTATGGTCTTAAAAAGTATCGTGATTACCAATGGTATCAAGAATAAAAGGACTGCGATTCGGATATTCTGTAATTTTTGTGCTTCTGGAAATTCAGCGTATAGATCCAAACCACACTTCTTAATCGTTTCTATTTTATCTCGAGTATAGTAGTATATCTTACTGAAACTAACTGAATCAGGAATGACGCTGACAGACTTCAAATCGCATGGTCCAACTGTTGAAATCAAAACCGTATCGCATATAAGCCATCCGTGTAAATCTATTTTTATATGGGTATCTAACTTGGATATATCTCCTTTTGATTTATATGATGGCCTATAGTTGTCAAACGTATTTGTCAGACTTCCTTCTAATACAACTGACCCAGAGTCATAAACACTCCTCTCGGAAAGTCGATGAAGATAAAACCAACTTTCAGCATTGACTGTATTAGCTGTTTCCTTTCTTGATTTTAACTTCCTTATTAGCAGCATTGATTTGTCTTTCCATGTTTCGTCATCTTCAATTCTGGCATAATCGTATAAGTTAGAGGTCATTCTAATACTGGTGCGATATACTGTTGAAATTTCCTCACATCTTTTGATGTCATATTTTGCCAAAGGAAAGTAAAGTTTATGATAATGCTCACTCCTTTTTCTGCTACAACCACCGTAGTCTATGTCACCGCGAAATAAAAAAGGTGAATGTTTCCGAAATGGATGTTTTATAAATATGAATGCACCCAGTTTTTCATTATCTGCTATTCGGAACCCATCACCATAATCCATACCAAGAAGAATATTACATGGTGTGGGTCCAAGACATCCTATTACCTGTGCGTTATAATTTATATACTTATGAGGTATCCTATACCATAGCATTAGATAATAGATGAGCATTACAATAAATGTAGTGACAACGCATATCAGGGAAATTCTAAACGAATGCCCTATTATATTGGACAATATTCTCCTGTTTAATTCTCTCACTATCGTTTCAACAGTATCACCTTTGCAGTCGCATTGTCCATATCTGGCATTGTCAACCCGACAGGAGCACCTATGTAAGTAGGATCGCATATTATATAGCGTTGTCCATCAAGCTCTATATAATCACCTTTTACATTCTCTGAAAAAGCCACAGCCATGGCAAGATGCCCTGGATAAAATACCAGCAATACGTCAAGACCGACCAAATCTCTGACCAATCTTGATAGCAGTATCGACCTGTCCTCACAGTCGCAGTAGGGATAAAAGAGACTCTCCTCGGCAAAAAATGCACGATCATGTCCCCATACCACATCGTCAAACTCATATTCGAATCCTGTCTGTATCAGATTTAGCAATATCTCTACGGTCTCCAACTCCTTCTTATCTTTCAAAAGACTTCTAAGTTGCGGGTATAGACTCTTCTTGACATATTCCGATAAGGGAGTGTTCGCATACATTGCCCATTTGGTCATAACATTATCGTCTATCAATGAGGCTGGATAGGTATTGAAAAAGTCTATCAGATTTTGATTGACCGATGTCTTGATTTTGACTTTAGGATAGTGCTTGGAAGCTATTTCTCGCTCAGGCGATATGGATATTCCTAATCCCTGGTCATCAGTAATCCAAAGCGACATCAATTGTTCGTGGGGAAAGACATGATTGAAGATGTCCAATTTAGACTCTTTACAATCGGGACTGTAAAAATATTCACCGTCAATCCTGAATCGCGGCATATCTAAGATATAATAGGAACTGGCAAACAGATAATACAGCTTAGTCGCTGACTTTGCCAAACGTATCTTATATCCCGACTGACAAAGAAGATAAGCCTCAAGCAATGTCCGTGCATCATCTCCATCCACAGCCGATGAAGCGAATTTATCAATAAATTGCAGATAAGCCCAGTCACACAATTTATGCCTGACACGATATTCCAGGCAATCACGTACGGTATTGTTGTAGGAGTCATCAGCCATCATGTTCCATTTGTCAGCAATCTCATCATTGTCAAGCGACTTAAGTTGAACCTTCTGTGAGTCTCCAAAACGCACTTTGCAGTCTATCCCATAAAAATCAAAATTCGTAAAAGATGGAACTGCAATGGGGACTTCCTTTATTGGCTCTATGGGACGTGGTTGGGGAGCGACAACAGGGGGCGTTACCACTGTCACAGGTATTGGATTTGTCTCTATCGGCTTGTCTCGCTCATCATCATTAATCGTAACAGGGGGCTTCTCCTCCTCTTTTGGCGCGGGTATGACTGGGAGAGCTTGGTGTTGCTCCCAAGCCCTCCTCATCCATTCGGCATACTCCGCATTGGCTTTGGCTCTGAATGACTGATAGTCTGCGACTGCCGCCTTGCGAAATTGCTCGTAACTTTCCTTAAACGAGTTGTTTTGCGCTAACGTCGCAACCGGCATATTGAGTAACACAATGCAAAATATGCTCGTTGTTCTCATAATTTTATATCTCTCCATCTATCTGCCATATTAGCCGAAGGTATGACGGTAGGTGTCTGTTTCTTTGAATTAATCACTACCGACTGTCTCCTCACATTTTTAGTCACATAGTCCGACAGTTCCCCCAGCGAGATATTTCCGTTGCTCTGCTGGATTCCCTTCAAGAGATAATAAGTAAACAGTCCATGCGTCTTGTCTGCCAATTGATGAGCCGTCTCATTACCAGTAGATGCTGAGAAAACCACAATATTTCCTTTTGGAACTTCCTCATTTACTTTTATGGCTACACCTCTTCCAGATAAAAGCATTTCGTTTTCTCTTTTGGCGCCGCTAAAGCAAGCATCTATTAAAATAGTGATATTTTTTGTTCTTAGAGTTGAGAGGTCACTATATACCTCTTTTAAGCTAATTCCAGTTCCTGTTATATCACTAATATATCCATCAATAGGTAATAAGAAGGCAGATTTGCTTTCTTCATCAGGGACTCCATGACCAGCGTAATAAATTAAAAATTCAGCCTCTCCGTCAAAAGCATCTGCCAAATCTTTGATATGTTGTATCGCAGACACAAGAGTAGCATAAGTTGCATCTTCGTATATAAAAATATTTTCTTTAGGTATACCCATCGATTTATTACAATATTTTTTGAATATTCTTCCGTCATTTAAAGCATATCGGAC
>OJPW01000214.1_pt1 | contig 60109 bp, 60 predicted proteins | sample 1598571 | NCBI WGS metagenome assembly OJPW01 (sample SAMN03922493, study PRJEB24848) | human gut metagenome | isolation source: stool sample | host: Homo sapiens | place: Germany | collected 2011-05
CCCCACTGCTGCCTCCCGTAGGAGTCTGGGCCGTATCTCAGTCCCAATGTGGCCGTTCAACCTCTCAGTCCGGCTACTGATCGTCGCCTTGGTGGGCCGTTACCTCACCAACTAGCTAATCAGACGCGAGGCCATCTTTCAGCGATAAATCTTTGACATAAAAACCATGCGATCTCTATGTGTCATGCGGTATTAGCAGTCGTTTCCAACTGTTGTCCCCCTCTGAAAGGCAGGTTGCTCACGCATTACTCACCCGTCCGCCACTAAGTCAAAGCCAAATTCAGACGAATCCTCATTCGACAGTGCTTCGTTCGACTTGCATGTGTTAGGCACGCCGCCAGCGTTCATCCTGAGCCAGGATCAAACTCTCTATAAATCGTATCATAACTGCTTTACGCAGATATAATCATTTATGATAGCTTTCTTAGCTCTCAAAGAAATTTTTATAGTCATTTCTGACTTTAAAGAACCCTTTTCTGGTGCTTATTTAGCATAAGCTGTTGTTCTTACATTATCTAATTTTCAAGGTACACTCTCGCTCACCGCTCACACGGTTAGCTTTTACATAATAGCAAATTCATCAGGCTTTGTCAAGAACTTTTTGCAAAACTTTTTTAGTTTTTGCATTTGCTCTTTTTCGTTGTCTTCCGAAGTGCTTTGATAGAATAGCACCGGAATCGGCAAATGTCAAGCCATTTTTGATACTTTTTTGCATCCTTTTTATAATCGTTTTGACGGTTCTAAATCTTGTGTTAAGTTCTCAATTCAAACGCAAAATATGCGCCGCCGAAGATAGGGAGCTTCGGCGGCGGCCATTATCAGCCTATGGTGTTTTCAAGGATGCCTAACCCGTCTATCTCGCAGCGGACGACATCGCCGCTTTTGAGGTACTGCCGAACGGCGGGATCCATGCCGAGAGCTACGCCGCTGGGTGTGCCGGTTGCAATTACTGTACCTGCCTTGAGTGTCATGCCGGCGGACAATTCCTCGATGATATAAGGAATGTCGAAAATCATCATGCGGGTGTTGCTGTTTTGACGGAGCTCGTCGTTTACATAGCAGCGTATATTGAGTTCTGGCATTGCGCCGAGCTCCTCTGCCGACCGGATGTACGGTCCCATGGGTGTGAAGCCGTCAAGGCTTTTGCCGAAGTACCACTGCTTGTGGCGGGTCTGAAGATTGCGGGCGGAAACATCGTTGATTATTGTATAGCCGAAAATGTACTCTGCTGCGTCGGCAGCCTTGACATTCTTTGCGTCCTTGCCGATTATGACACCAAGTTCGACCTCGTAGTCGAGGCTGTCGCAGATATCAAAGTGGCCGTCGATTGTGTCGTTCGTGGCAACGGCTTTGTTCAGACGCTTGGAGAAGTACACCGCATCGCCGCGCTGGACATCGAACACCGCATCGGCACGGGTAGCCTCCTCGGCGTGGTCACGGTAGTTTAGGCCAAGGCAGATGACATCCTGCTTAGGCTCGGGGATGGGTGCGTCGAGCTTCAGGGTGTCAAGCGGAAGCTCCTTTGCGCCGCTCGGTACGACGGGCAGCGAGCCGTTCAGCTCATCTATCAGTTCGTTCATGCTCTGCGCCTTGAGGCCCAGCTCGGAGGCGGGGATAACGGCGGTCTCTGCGGCGTTCAGAACGCCGACGGCGGACTTGCATTCATTTATATATGTAACAAACTTCACTTCAGAATACCTCCAGCAGCTTTGCGAAGATACGACCTACATAGGGCACGGGCTCTTTCTTACCGAAATAAGCATTGCGTGCGCCGAGGAAGGCGAGTGCAACGAGTATCATGGTATTTATCTTCTTGACGGGCTTGCCGATATAGGGCACAACAGCAACAACGCTGTTTAACGCATGGAGTGCAAGCAGCATTGCCGACTGCTTGGCATGGTACTTTATGAGGTCGGAGCCGCTGTTTTTGATGAGCGAATATATAAACAGCGGGCCGATATAGCCGGTGGCGGCGAGGTCACGCTCACGGAACTCGTCGGGGATCTTGTCGTCGCCAGTCATCTGGGGACCTGCCTTTTCAAAGGCATCCTGCATATATTGAAATATGGGATTATCAAACATGCCGTTGCCGCCATCGGGCTTCCAGCCGCAGCTTATGCACATTCTGCCGCCATCGGGGATGTAGGCTCCGCATTGAGGACACTTATTCATTCAAATCACCTTTCTATGTACGGCGGCAGGCCGCCGGGGTTTTCTTTATTTTATTATCTTCGCCATATCAAGTCAAGCGCAAAATCTGTGGCTGCCGATGACGAGCAGCAGCGGGCGTGACCATATCCACTTGCTGGTTGCGGTGGTGGGGTTAAAGTAATATATTGCACCGCCGGTGGGGTCGGAGCCGCTGAGTGCCTCTCGGGCGGCTCGGTATGCGCTGTCGGAGATGGGCTGGTCGAACTGGCCGTCATCGAGGCATGAAAATGCGCCTGACTGATAGATAACGCCAGACAGGCTGTTCGGAAACGACGGGTGGTCTATCCTATTCATGACTACTGCTCCGACGGCAACCTGCCCGACATACGGCTCGCCGCGGGCTTCGGCTGAAATCAGCCGGGCAAGAAGATAGACATCGCCGTCGCTGTGTGATGAGCTTTGCCCTGCGTAGATGCCCATGGCGGCGAGAGTCTTATCCCCCGCCTGTCCGTCAACGGCCAGGCCGTTTTGCCGCTGAAAGTACTTGACGGCTTTTTCTGTGCGGCTGCCGTAGATACCGTCGACGGTGTAATCATAATATCCCCAGCTTTTGAGGCGTGTCTGTATCTCCGTCACGGTCGCACCGGATGAGCCACGCTTATAAAGCGCCGCATCTGCCGACTGTGCAAGGGCTATAATAAGTAAATTGACAGCGACTATCAGTGCTACGGCAAGGATTATCTTTTTTCGCTTTACGCTCATTTGAACCACTCCTTTTAAGTAGTTTTGCGCAAAGAAAATTTCTGTATGCAAAGAAAAAAATACCTAAACGATTTCTCGTTTAGGTATTTTTGAAAATTTGCTGTCAGTTCTGAACCTTGATGATGTGTCTCGGGCAGATATCTGAGCAATGTCCGCACTGCACGCACTTGGTAACATCGATCTTAGCCAGGTTGTCAACAACGACGATCGCATCTGCGGGGCACTCACGCTGACACTTCATGCAGCCGATGCAGCCTGCATCACAGATCTTGTTGACAGCTGCGCCCTTGTCATGGCTGGAGCATGCGACTTCGACATGCTGGTCATAGGGAACAAGTCTGACAATGTTCTTGGGGCAGGCATCGACGCAAGCGCCGCAGCCGACACACTGCTCACGGTCGACCTTTGCAACACCGTCAACGATGTGCATTGCGCCGAACTGGCAGGCATCGGCACAGTTGCCGAGACCGATACATGCAAAGCGGCAGTCCATATTGCTCTTGCCGCCGAACAGCATTGCAGCCTGGCAGTTTTTCGGGCCGTTGTAGTTAAAGCGCTTGAGAGCGTGACCTTCCGTGCCTGAGCAGGGAACGAAAGCGACCTGACGGACAGACTTGCCGGCGGAAACACCCATGATCTCTGCGATCTTTTCTGCAGCGGCGGGGCCTGCTGCAACACACTTGTTAACGGGAGCTTCGCCCTTTGCGACCGCAGCGGCATAGCCGTCACAGCCGGGGAAGCCGCAGCCGCCGCAGTTTGCACCGGCAAGGCACTCACGCACAGCAGCCTGCTTGGGGTCAACTTCTACTGCGAATATCTTGGATGCAATTGCGAGGATGGCGCCGAAAATTGCGCCGAGGACGCCGAGAACGATTACAGCATAAAGTACTAATTCCATTTCATCGTCCTCCTAATCAAAAGATCTTCATGCCGCTGAAGCCCATGAATGCAAGAGCGAGCAACGATGCGGTAACGAGACAAATGGGGAAGCCCTCAAAGCTCTTGGGGTAGTCTGCAAACTCAACACGCTCACGAACGGATGCAAACAGCACGATAGCAAGCAGGAAGCCGAGGCCGCCGGTGATACCGTAAACAGTGGACTCGAGGAAGTTGTAGTTATTCTGAACATTCAGAAGGACAACGCCGAGAACTGCGCAGTTGGTGGTGATGAGGGGCAGGTAGATACCCAGTGCCGAGTACAGAGAGGGGATCGCCTTCTTGAGGAACATCTCAACGAACTGAACCAGAGCGGCGATAACCAGAATGAAGGTCAGGGTCTGGAGGAAGCCGAGGTTGAGTGCCTGAAGGACATAGGTGTCGACCACCCAGCAGATGGCAGATGCAAGACCCATAACGAAGGTGACGGCAAGACCCATACCGACAGCGGTATCGACCTTACTCGAGCAGCCGAGGAACGGGCAGCAGCCGAGAAACTGGGAGAAGATAAAGTTATTTATCAGGATCGCACCGAGGGATATTGAAAGAATACTGGTAAGCATTACTTATTACCCTCCTTTTCTTTCTTCTCGGCAGACTTGCGCAGTGCAAACTGCATTGCGGCAATCAGGCAGCCGAGAGTGAGGAAGCCGCCGAAGGGCATGGTGAGTATCTTAGCGCCGAGGTCGGAGCTGAAGATCTGCAGGCCGTCGCCGGTGCCGATGACGCCGTTAACGGTGTTGATAAGACCCTTTCCGAACGAGCCGGAGCCGAGGAACTCACGAATGATGCACATGATGGTCAGGACAATGGTATAGCCAAGGCCCTGGAAGATGCCGTCAAGTGCGGATGCGCCGATGGTGTTCTTTGCTGCGAATGCTTCGGCACGGCCGATGATGATGCAGTTAACAACGATCAGGGGGATGAAAACACCGAGAGACTCGCTCAGTGCGGGTATGTAAGCCTGCAGCAGAAGGTCAACGATGGTAACAAAGCCTGCGATGATAACTACGAAAACTGCGATACGGATATCGTTGGGGATAACCTTACGCATTGCGGAGATAACTACATTGCAGCATGTGAGGATGATGAGAACGGATATGCCCATACCGATGCCGTTGAAGAGCATGGTGGTGATAGCCATTGTCGAGCACATGCCCAGCAGCTGAACCAGAACGGGGTTATTGGTAATAAGGCCGTCCTTGAATTGTTTCTTGATATTCATTTTCTGACCTCCTTAACCCAGCGTTCCAACGGCTGCGATAGCCGCCCGAACGGCGGAGCAGACAGCCTTGGAGGTGATAGTTGCACCGGTGATAGCCTCAACGGAGCCGCCGTCCTTGGTGACCTTGGCGGTATCGGCATTCAGTCCGGGGAACTGATCTCTGAAGAAATCGTCATTTGCCTTGGAGCCGAGGCCGGAGGTCTCGGAGCTGGAAATGATGGAGATACCGTTGCAGGTAAGGTCGGAATTTACGCCGACGGCGACGGTGATCATGCCCTGGGAGCCGGATACCTCGGCTTCAACGATCCAGTTGCCATCGTTAGTCTTATAGACCTTCTTGACTGCGGACTGGTCGCCGGTATACTCGACCTCGTCATAGGACTCAAACTGCATGACCTTGCTGTAAGCCTCTGCGGTCTTCTTTGCCTGATATTCGGCGATGGGCTTCTCGGTGACAAAGTTGGTCAGGCCGAGGATGCCTGCGACGATCGCAGAAACGAGGAACAGGATGAGCGAAAGCTTTACTACTTTATTCATGCCTTTGCCTCCTTTGCTGCCTTCTTGGCTGCCTTGAGGTCTTCCTTGGTCACGCCGAACTGGCGGCCGCGGGTACCCTTATCGATAGCCCATGCACACAGGTTCATGATGAGGATGGCGAAGGAAACGCCCTCGGGGAAGCCGCCGAAGTAACGGATCAGAACGGTCAGAGCGCCGCAGCCGAAGCCGTACAGCAGCTGGCCGTTGAGAGTTACGGGGCTGGAGGAGTAATCGGTCGCCATGAAGATGGCGCCGAGGAACAGACCGCCGGAGAGCAGGTTGTAGAGCATCCAATCGACATTGGAGTAGCCGTTTCTCGGGAAGATGACGGTCAGGATGGCGACGGTGCCGATGAAGGCAACGGGGATGCGCCAATTGATGACCTTGCGGATAAGCAGGTAAACGCCGCCGACAAGCAGGGCCAGAGTGCTGATCTCACCGATGGAGCCGGGCATTACGCCGAGGAACATATTGCCGAAATCAAAATACTCGGGCATTGCGGAGCCTTCCTTGAGGATGCTCAGCGGAGTTGCCATGGTCTCTGCGTCGATGCCGTTTATGAAGTTGGGCACTGCCCACTTGGTCATGACGGAGGTCCATGAGAAGAACATAAACGCACGACCTGCGAGAGCAGGGTTAACGAAGTTCTTGCCGATGCCGCCGTACAGCTGCTTGACAACGACTATTGCGAAGAAGGTGCCGACAACGGGCATCCACAGCGGAGTACCCACGGGCAGGCACAGAACCAGCAGGATGCCGGTGACGCATGCCGAAAGGTCGCCGAGAGAATTCGGCTTCTTCATGAGCTTGCGGTAGCCCCACTCCCAGAAGCAGGCGGAGGCCACGGAGATGACGAGCAGAGCGAGAGCTCTTGCACCGAACATCAGAACACCGACGACCATTGCGGGAACGAGTGCAATGATGACATCAAGCATGATGCGGGATGTGTCGGTATTCGTCCTTACCTGAGGCTGGTAGGAGGCGTCAAAGGTATATTCTTTTGCTTTCATTTATTCTCCGCCTCCTTTGCTGCCGCTTCTGCACGAGCCTTCTCATCCGCAGCCTTCTTGGCAAACAGAAGCTTTGCGGTCTTGAAGGAGTGAGTAAGGGGCATTCTGCCGGGGCAGTTGTAGGAACAGCTGCCGCACTCGAAGCAATCAAGAATATGGTACTTCTTCATATTCTCGAAGTCGCCCTTCTTGAAGTACATATACATATAGACAGGCTCAAGTCCCATGGGGCACACGGTAATGCACTTACCGCAGCGGATGCAGGTGGGATTCTCGACCGTCTTGTCCTCTTCCTCGGTGAAGAACAGGATGCCTGCGGTACCCTTGATGTTGACCGCATCGAGGCTGGTTGCGATAAGGCCCATCATAGGTCCGCCGAGAACGATCTTCTTGGGGGTCTTGATGAAGCCGCCGCAATGCTCTGCAATGTAGCTGAAGGGAGTACCGATACGGCACTGGAGGTTGTGGGGCTTATCCACCGCCGAGCCGCCTACTGTGAGTATACGCTCGATGCAGGGGATTCCGAGGTAGCATGCCTGATAGATAGCATAGGCAGTCTGAGTGCTGATGACATTGCAGCCTACGCCTGCGGGCAGACCGCCGGGCTTGACCTCACGGTTGGTAATTGCCTTGATCTGCATTTTCTCTGCGCCCTGGGGGTACTTGACCTCTTCGGGCACGATCTCAACACCGTACTGAGCAGGGTTCTTGGAGTTGAGAAGCTCGATGGCGTCCATCTTGTTCTTCTCAATGCCGTAGTATGCCTTGTCCAGTCCGCTTGCGATGCGTGCAAGCTCTATACCCTTGAGCAGCTCCTCCGGATGAAGCTTCATCGTCCAGTGGTCGCCGTTGAGGTAGGGCTCACACTCTGCACCGTTGATGATGAGAGTATCGACCTTGCCCAGACCGCCGCGGATCTTGAAAGCGGTCGGGAACATTGCGCCGCCCATGCCGACGATACCGGCCTCACGCAAACGGGCGAGGATGGCTTCGGGGTCCTTGAGCTGCTCCTCGGTCAGGGGAGCCATGTCGGTGCAGGGGGTATCCTGGTAGTCATTCTCAATGACGACTGCCATGATCATATCGCCCAGAGGATGGGGTCTGGGCTCGATTTTCACGACCTTGCCAGATACGGGAGAATGAATAGGAGCAGAAACAGGGGCGGGGCTATCGCCGATCTTCTGACCCATAGTTACATAATCACCGACCGCAACCAGCGGCTGGCAGGGTGCGCCGATGTGCTGTGCCATCGGAACAATGACCTGAGGCGGCGGGGTTACGACGACTACCGGTTCATCCGGAGCCTTCATATAATTGGGATGTACGCCGCCACGAAACTTATAGGGCATTTGCATCACCTCTCTATTTTATGACAAAGTTAAATATAACATAAACTATGTTTGGTGTCTACATTCAATGACTCGATTTTTATCAATTTTTCGTTCATTTTGGCATGAAAACCTGACAAATGATTAACGATTGTGTGCAAATCAACGCAAAATCCGCCACTTCGTTCATCTTTTGTCAAAATATAAAGCATTTGCCGTGTTCGCAAAATTGGGGCTTATCAAACCGGAAAGTATATTGTATAATCAAATTATATTTACTCTATGGAGGACGCAGCATGTTGACTTCTTGGGGCGAACGCCTTGACAAAAACAATATCCTTCCCGAATATCCCCGTCCGCAGATGCGCAGAGACTCGTATTATAACCTTAACGGCGAGTGGGATTATGCCATCACCGCCGCCGGCGAAAAGCAGCCGGAAAAGTGGGACGGCAAGATACTTGTGCCCTTCTCCCCCGAGTGCGAGCTGTCGGGCGTTGGGCGTGTTTTAAAGCCGGACGAGTATCTGTGGTACCGCCGTGATTGGGAGTGCCCCGAGCATGAGGGCAGAGTGCTGCTGCACTTCGGTGCGGTCGACCAGTCGTGCACGGTGTATATAAACGGTCTGCGTGCCTTCCGCCACAGCGGCGGCTACCTGCCGTTTGAGTTTGACGCAACGGGTTTCCTTCGCAAGGGCGTGAACGAAATTTCCGTCAGCGTGCGTGACCTGTCCGACACCGCACACGAGGCAAGAGGCAAGCAGAAGTTTGAGCGCGGCGGCATTTGGTACACTCCGCAGAGCGGCATATGGCAGACCGTGTGGGCCGAGTGCGTTCCCGAGGACTGCATAAAGAAATTAAAGATAACGCCGAATTTTGATGAAAGCTTTGTCGAAGTCTCCGCCGAGACCGTCGGCGGAAACACCGCCTACGCCGAGTTTGGCGGAGAGCGCTATCCCCTGCCGGCGAAAATCCCCGTACCCGACTTTGAGGCATGGTCGCCGGAGCACCCGAAGCTTTACGACTTTGCGGTCGTCTACGGCGAGGACAGGGTCGAAAGCTACTTTGCCATGCGCAAGTTCTCCGTCGAGAAGGACGACAAGGGCGTAAAGCGCCTGTTTTTGAACGGAAAGCCGTATTTCCACAACGGTCTTCTCGATCAGGGCTATTGGTCAGACGGCATGTACACCGCACCGAGCGACGAGGCGCTCATTTTCGACATTCAGACGGCCAAGGACATGGGCTTTAACATGCTGCGCAAGCATATAAAGGTCGAGCCGCTGCGCTGGTACTATCACTGCGACAGGCTGGGCATGCTCGTGTGGCAGGACATGATAAACGGCGGTGGGCAGTATAACCCCGTCATCATTTCCGCACCGCTCGTCACCGGCGTGCACCTGAGCGACAAAAACTACAAGCTGTTCGCCCGTGACGACATGGAGGGGCGTGCTCATTACGAGACTGAGCTCAATGAGATGATCGGAACGCTTTACAACTGTCCGTGCATTGCAATGTGGGTGCCCTTCAACGAGGGCTGGGGGCAGTTTGACGCCGCAAGGATCGCCGCAAAGGTCATGCAGATGGATCCGACCCGCACGGTCGATCACGCCTCCGGCTGGCACGATCAGAAGATCGGCGAGACAAAGAGCCTGCATGTGTATTTCAAAAAGTATAACTTCAAGCCCGACAAGCTCGGCAGAGCCGTGCTCCTGTCCGAGTTCGGCGGCTACAATCTGCGATGCGAGGGACACTGCTTCAATGCAAGAGATTTCGGCTACAAGCGCCTTAGATCCGCAGATGAGCTGCAAAGGTCGCTCGAAAAGCTCTACAAGGGCGAAATTCGCCCTGCATATGAACAGGGTCTTGCCGCAGCAGTGTACACTCAGCTGAGTGATGTGGAGGATGAAGTCAACGGACTTATCACATACGACCGCAAAGTGGTGAAGTTAAAGCCTGAAGTGATGCAGAAAATCATCAAAGTGGATTAAAGTGCAAAAACTCCCGCTCGGTGAGCGGGAGTTTTTATATGCTATTCTTCTTCCACAGGCACATCGGCGATTGCCTTAAACTGCGCAAGCTCATACTCAGGAAAGAACAGCTCATACTCGCCGAAAACATCGGCGTATTGCAGGCGATAGCAGCGGCAGGAGAAGCCGTCCTGCTCGTCGTACTGAATTTTATACTTCCTGTACTCTTTCAGAAAAAAAGCGTCCGGCTTGTTCCACTCGTCAAAGTGGACCTTCTTTTTCATGAGCAGATACCTCGTAAAGCCGTCTATCGGAAACGCAAACGCTTTGTCGATAAACGCAATACACAGATTGCCGTCCTTTTCGTACAACCTGATCTGATTATTCATGAGAATATCGGGCAGTGCTCCGTTATCCTCGTGCCAATACGAGAATATATCCGCCATTTTATGCTCCGGCGGTATGCCAAAGGTCTCTTTGGTTCGGTTTGTCTGCTCCTGTATAACATCGGATGTCACATTCAAAATACCGGTGTGCTTGACCCTTAAATATCTGAAAAGCTGCACTCCGTAAAGCGCGGCAGCAATGCCAAGGCAGCCCGCGCCGAACATGAACAGATAAAAATGCCCGTCAAAAACCTGCTCAAAGCCGATATTTTTCGACGCATCGTATATCACTTTTGCAAAAAATATCGCCATTAAAAGCGCCACTCGCCGTACAGCGACCGTCCATTTAGGCATTTTCGACGCATTTTCGGCATAGTCTCTCACGGAAAAGCTTCTGTCTATCTCCTCCTGCATATCATTGTCAACGCTTGCATATATAAAGCGCTGCGCAGGATAGACGGTCTCGTCAGAATCGGTAAACTCGTACTCGAAGAGATTTCTCACAGTTTACCTCAGAACATATAAGTCTGGTCTTCCTGCTGGCGGATGCGTTTTTTCCAGCAGCGGTGGCACATGGCAACATAGCTGTCGTTGCCGCCGAGAAACACCTGGTCGCCGTGTGTGATGACTCTGCCGTTTTCGTCGATTCTCGCATTTACGGTGGCTTTTCTGCCGCAGGCGCAGACGGTCTTTATTTCGGTTATGGAGTCGGCAAGCTCAAGCAGGCGCTTTGAGCCCGGGAACACATGGGTAAGAAAGTCGGTGCGCAGGCCGAAGCACAAAACGGGAATATCCTCAAAATCGACAAGCTCACGAAGCTGGTCTATCTGCTCGGGTGTGAAGAACTGCGCCTCATCGGAGATTATAACATCGTGTCTGCCTGCCTTGGCATATTCCTTGATGATATCCTGCTCGGGCGTGATTATCTGTGCACTGCGGGCAAGCCCGATGCGGCTTTTTATGATATCCGCTCCGTCACGGGTGTCGATACTGGGCTTGATGAGCCAGACGGTCATGCCCAGCTCCTCATAGTTAAATTGGGTTATCAGCGCCTGAGCCGACTTCGACGAGCCCATGGCACCGTACTTAAAATACAGCTTAGCCATAGTTTTCTCCTACATTAAATATATTACTTCGTTATATGCGCTCTTACCCGCTCGAGTACCATCTCCAGCGCCACCTGATTGTGGCCGCCCTCGGGGATGATGATATCCGCCTTGCGCTTTGACGGCTCGACGAACTGCTCGTGCATGGGCTTAACGGTCGTAAGATACTGGCTCACGACGCTTTCAAGGCTCCTGCCCCTGTCACGCACATCTCGCACGATGCGGCGCAGGATGCGCACGTCGGCGTCGGTATCGACATAAATTTTGATATCCATGAGCCTGCACAGCTCCTCGCTCTGGAAAATGAGTATACCCTCGACCACGATCACCTTGGCCGGCTTCACGGTCACGGTCTTGCTCGATCGGTCATGAACCGTGTAGTCGTAAACGGGACACTGGATAGTCTCCCCCCTGCGCAGCTTCTTGAGATCCTCGATGAGAAGATCCGTGTCAAATGCGTCCGGATGGTCATAATTGAGCTTCGTGCGCTCATTATAGCTCATATTATGGTGCGCCTTGTAATAATTATCGTGATACACGACGCTCACATCTCCGCCGAAATGCTGCATTATCTTGCGTGTGATGGTGGTTTTTCCGCTTCCCGTGCCGCCTGCGATACCGATTACGATTATGTCGTTCATCCCTCAAACTCTCCCGATATTTTTTATCTGATTTTGATGATATCATAAATAATCGCGTCTTGCAATTTGACTTTTGAAATTTGTTTGTTATAATTTGCTTTAGAGTTAACAAAATAATCATAGGAGGAATTATTATGCCTATTCCCACTCCGCATATCTCCGCCAAAAAGGAGGATATCGCAAAGACCGTGCTCATGCCCGGTGACCCCCTGCGCGCAAAGTTCATCGCCGAGACCTTTTTGGAAAGCCCCGTGCTCGTGAACAATGTCCGAGGTGTTCAGGGTCACACCGGCACATGGAAGGGCGTTCCCGTGACCGTCATGGCTTCCGGCATGGGCATTCCCGCAATCGGCATCTACAGCTGGGAGCTGTACAATTTCTACGATGTCGACAATATCATTCGCATAGGCTCGGCAGGCGCAATGCGTGACGACCTCAAGCTCATGGACATCGTCGCCGGTCAGGGTGCGTGCACCGACTCGAATTTTGCCCACCAGTTTGAGCTCAACGGCACCTTCGCCCCCATCGCAGACTACACGCTGCTTAGTAACTGCGTAGAGGCCGCCAAGGAGAAGGGCATCGACATGAAGGTCGGAAATATTCTGTCGTCTGATAACTTCTACTCCCCCTCAAATTGTGACGACAGCACCAAGTGGCGTGACATGGGTGTTATGGCAGTCGAGATGGAGGCCGCAGGCCTTTACATGAACGCCGCCCGTGCCGGCAAGCGTGCTCTGTGCATCTGCACGATATCCGATCACCTGTACCGCAGCGAGGCTCTTTCATCCGAGCAGCGCCAGCTTTCGCTGACCCAGATGATAGAAATTGCCCTCGATACCGCCGTTAAAATGGCCAAGCTCGGCTGATAGGCTATGCTTTTTTAGCTAAAATGACAAATAGTGCTTGCCTGTTTGACACGACAATGGTATAATACCCACGATATGACGATATGAAGAGCATATCGCCTAAATTTGTACGCACAAATTTAAAAAATACGGAGGAAGAATCATGAAAAGATTTCTCGCAATCGTCCTCGCTCTTGCTATGGTCTTTGCTCTCTGCGCATGCGGCGGCAACGACAAGAACAAAGAGACGGACAAGCCCGACACCGCTGCTTATAAAGTAGCAATGATCACCGACTACGGCGACATAACCGACCAGTCCTTCAACCAGACCACCTACGAAGCTTGCAAGGCTTTCTGCGACAAAAATTCTGTCGAGTTCAAGTACTACAAGCCCACCGCAGACAGCACCGCTGCCCGTGTTGAGATGGTCGAGCAGGCTGTTGCAGAAGGCTTCAATGTCATCGTAATGCCCGGCTTTGCATTCGCAGGCACCATTGCAGAGTGCCAGGACACCCACCCCGATGTCAAATTCATCGGTCTGGATGTTTCCGAGTTCGACCTGTATGATTCCTTCTACAATCACGACAAGGACAACAACCGCACCGATCTTAAGGATCCGAACAACAAAGAGCACATAAGCAAGAATGTTTACTGCGCTGTTTACCAGGAAGAGCTGTGCGGCTATATGGCCGGTTACGCAGCAGTTAAGCTCGGCTACACCAAGCTCGGCTTCCTCGGCGGCATGGCAGTTCCCGCAGTTATCCGTTACGGCTTTGGCTTTGTCCAGGGTGCAGATGCAGCTGCTAAGGAGCTCGACACCAAGATCGAGATCAACTATGTTTACGGCGGTCAGTTCAACGGCGACGCTGACATCACCGCAAAGATGGATACCTGGTACGCAGCAGGCACCGAGGTCGTCTTTGCTTGCGGCGGCGGCATCTTCACCTCCGCAGCCGAGGCTGCTAAGAAGGTAAACGCAAAGGTCATCGGCGTCGATGTCGACCAGAAGGGCATCATCGATGGCGGCTATGGCGAAGGCATGACCGTTACCTCCGCTATGAAGGGCCTTGCAGCAACCGTTAACACCATGCTTACCGAGGTCTTCGCAGGTAACTGGGATAACTACGGCGGCAAGATCGACACCCTCGGTCTCGTTTCCGATAACCCGACCGAGAACTATGTCCAGATCCCCATGGAGAGCACTCAGTGGGCAGACGGCAAGTTCACTCAGGACGACTACAAGGCACTCGTCGCTTCAATGCACAAGGGCGATGTTAAGGTCTCCAACGACACCACCGCAATGCCCGCAGTCGACGCTGCTCACACCACCGTCAGCGATCAGGGTTCCATCAAGTAATTTAAGCCCCAAAACCTTAAACCGGACAGGCTTTTGCCTGTTCGGTTTTTCTTTTTGCCCCGAAGTGATGCCAATTTTTATTTACACGCCGTTTTTTTGCAAAAAAAATTGAAATAAATCAATTTGTATAGTATGATACTAATATCACTAAAAAACAGGGGGAGGCAGATAAACTTGGATGAGCAGTTTGCAATAGAAATGCTGAACATCACTAAGATTTTTCCCGGTATAATCGCAAACGACAACATTACCCTGCGGCTGAAAAAAGGCGAGATCCACGCCCTGCTCGGTGAAAACGGCGCAGGTAAATCCACGCTTATGAGCGTGCTTTTCGGCCTGTATCAGCCCGAGCACGGCATCATCAAGAAGGACGGCGTTGAGGTCAAGATAAACGACCCCAACGATGCGAATGCGCTTGGCATCGGCATGGTGCACCAGCACTTTAAGCTGGTTGAGTGCTTCTCCGTCCTTGATAACATCATCCTCGGTGTTGAGCCGACGGATAAGCTCGGTGTTCTCAAAAAGGGCGAGGCGAGAAAGCGTATCGTCGAGCTGAGTGAGAAGTACGGCCTGCATGTTGAGCCCGATGCCATCATCGAGGACATCACCGTCGGTATGCAGCAGCGCACCGAGATACTCAAGATGCTTTACCGAGATAATGAGATACTCATTTTCGACGAGCCGACCGCAGTTCTGACCCCGCAGGAGATCGAAGATCTCATGCAGATCATGAAAAACCTTGCGGCCGAGGGCAAGAGCATTCTGTTTATCTCCCACAAGCTCAACGAGATAATGGCGGTCGCAGACCGCTGCACTGTTCTGCGCAAGGGTAAGTGCGTCGGCACGGTCGAGACGAAGGACACCACCGCCGAGGAGCTTTCCTCCATGATGGTCGGCAGAAATGTCAGCTTCCATGTTGACAAAAAGCCCGCCGAGCCCGGCGATGTCGTCCTCGAGGTCGAAAACCTCACGGTTGCCTCGAGACTGCACAAAAACGATGCGGTCAAAAATGTGTCGTTCAAGGTGCGCAAGGGCGAGATCGTCTGCATTGCAGGCATCGACGGCAACGGTCAGACCGAGCTTGTTTACGGCATAACCGGCCTTGAGCATGCAAAGTCCGGCTCCGTAAAGCTCAACGGCGTTGACATCACCAATGCCTCCATCCGCAAAAGGAACACCTCCGGCATGAGTCACATCCCCGAGGACAGACATAAGCATGGTCTGGTTCTGGATTACTCGCTGGAGTATAACCTCATTCTCCAGACCTATTTCGGCGATGAGTTCACCGATAAGGCGGGCTTTCTCAAGCGCAAGGCCATCCGTGAATATGCCGACAGGCTCATTGGTATGTACGATATCCGCTCCGGTCAGGGTGCAGTCACCTCCGCCCGCAGCATGTCCGGCGGCAATCAGCAGAAGGCGATAATCGCCCGTGAGATAGACAAGAGCCCGGATCTTCTCGTCGCCGTTCAGCCGACAAGAGGTCTCGACGTAGGCGCTATCGAATACATCCACAAGCAGCTTATCGCTCAGCGTGACGCAGGCAAGGCGTGTCTGCTGATATCGCTCGAGCTTGACGAGGTCATGGATATTCCCGACCGAATCCTCGTCATGTACGAGGGCGAGATAGTCGGCGAATTTGACCCGAAGAACACCACCCAGGACGAGCTCGGCCTGTACATGGCCGGAGCAAAGAGAAGTGAGGTGCACGATGAAAACTAAATCCTCCCTGCTCAAGAATAATGCGGTGCAGTCGCTGCTGTGCTCGCTCATCTGCGTCATACTCGGTGTTTTCATTGGCTACATAGTCTTGCTGTTGATTAACCCCACCGGCGCAGGCAAGGCAATACTCGCAGTCATAAAGAACTTTTTCTTCTTCCCCGAAGGCCCCGCAAGAGCCAAGTATTTCGGCGGCACGCTCGTCAAAGCGGCGCCGCTTGTGATGTGCTCGCTGTCTATCCTGTTTGCATACAAGGTCGGTCTGTTCAACATCGGCGTCGCCGGTCAGTATGTCGCAGGTGCGGGCGCTTGCCTGTACGCAGCTCTGGCTTGGCAGTGCCCGTGGTATGTGTGCCTCCTGCTCGCTATCGCAGCAGGTGCTGTGTTCGGCGCATTCTCCGGTATTCTGAAGGCCTACTGCAATGTTAACGAGGTCATCTCCGGTATTATGCTCAACTGGATCGGACTTTACGCAGTGAACATTCTGCTAACAAATGTCAAAGAAGCCGCCAGCCCCTATACGAACAATCTGTCCAGCTTCAACGCCTCAGCCCTCCTCCCCACGATGGGCTTGGATAAGCTGTTCGGCAACAACCAGTATGTGACCATTGCCATTCCACTTGCGATCCTCTCCGCAATAGTCATTGCGGTCATTTTGGAAAAGACCAAGTTCGGCTATGAGCTCAAGGCCACCGGCAACAACAAAAACGCCGCAAAATACTGCGGCATGAGAGAAAAGCAGAATATCATCGTCACGCTGATAATCGGCGGCGGACTTGCCGGTATGGGTGCTGCTCTGCTGTACCTGACGGGTATGGAGCAGTGGTCCTGCTCGCAGTCGTCGGTCCCCGGCATGGGCTTTAACGGCATCGCCGCAGCCTTCCTCGGCTGCCTCGATCCTCTCGGCTCGCTGCTGTCTTCGTTCTTCATCCAGCATATCACCAACGGCGGCGGTTATGTTGACAAAACGATGTACTGCTCGCAGATATCCGATCTTATCTCTGCGATTATCATTTATCTCTGCGGCTTTGTTCTGTTCCTCAGGCAGTTTATCAACTCCCGCATCGCAAAGGCAGAGGATCGCAAGGCAGAGCTTGCAAAGCAGGAAGAAGCCGAAAACGCAGTAGGAGGTGACGAGTAATGTTATTGCTTATTCAGTACACTTTGATATTCGCATCCGTCCTCATTCTCGTCGCTCTCGGCGGCTGCATTTCCGAACACTCGGGTGTCATCAACCTCGGTCTTGAGGGTATAATGGTCATCGGCGCACTCGGCGGCGCACTCATGATGAAGTACATGCCTGAGGGTGCTTCCCCGTTCGTGCTCATCATCTGCACCGTTTTGATGGCGATCATCGCCGGTGTTGTGTATTCGTCGCTGCTGGCGGTGGCGTGTATAAACTTCAAGGCCGACCAGACCATCATCGGCACTGCGCTGAATCTGCTCGGTGTTGCGGCGGCAACGGTCATCGTCAAGGCCATAAACACCGCAGAAAACCCCGACAATGTCTCCTCTGAGATACAGTATATCGCTCAGAAAAAAGCATTCCTTGTGAACATCGGCAGCTTTGAGTTCAACTGGTTCATGCTGTTGGCGCTTATCGCACTGCTCCTCGTTGCGTTCATGCTCTACCGCACCCGCTTCGGTCTGCGGCTCATGGCATGCGGCGAGCATCCGCAGGCGGCAGCCTCCGTCGGAATTGATGTCTACAAGATGCGTTGGGCAGGCGTGCTGCTCTCGGGCGCACTCGGCGGCCTCGGCGGCCTTGTGTATATCACCGCAGGCGTCAGCCAGTGGAAATTTGAAGTCGGCGTTGCGGGCTTCGGCTTCCTCGCTTTGGCAGTCATGATCTTCGGCCAGTGGAAGCCCAAGCACATCGCATGGGCGGCACTCCTGTTCGGTATGTTCCGTGCGCTGTCGAATGTCTACTCAGGCTTCGACTTCCTTGCGGCGCTGAATATTCCAAGCAGCGTGTACAACATGATGCCTTACATCATCTCGCTCCTTGTCCTCGCCCTCACTTCGAAGAACTCCCGAGCTCCGAAGGCCGAAGGCATCCCCTACGAGAAAGGCATGCGTTAAACTTAATAGTAAAAAAGCTTCCGATTTTGAAATCGGAAGCTTTTTTATTATATGAGCGAACCGGCGGAGATGACGCCGTAGGTGACTAATAAAACAATCAGGCCGGCGACGGCAACGCCCATGGCGATGGCCGGAAGTGCTCTTTTTAGGCGCATATCCAAAAGCGAGGCGACCAATGCGCCCGTCCATGCACCGGTGCCCGGAAGCGGTATCGCAACGAGGATAAAAAGTCCCCAAAAGCTATACTTCTGCACCTTTTGCGCACCCTTTGAGCCCTTATTTTCAAGCCATGCGGTGAGCTTAACGAGCATATTATGCTTTTTGAGCCACTCGATGACCTTGCGGGTCAGCAGTATCAAAATGGGTATCGGCAGCATATTGCCGACAAAGCCGACGGCAAAAGCAAGCCACGGGTCGAGCCCCGATGCCACGCCCACGGGTATTGCGCCCCGTATTTCGAGTATCGGCATCATTGCGGTGACTAGTGTTTTAAGCATAGTTTACTCCGTGGTTTTAAAATTTCGTCATCGCCTCACGGCAATAGTGATTAAAGCGGCGCTCGCGCTCCAAGGTGGAGCTGTCCATGTGGCCGGGATAGACCTCATAGTCTCCCGGGAGAGCGCAAAGGCGCTTGAGCGATGCCATTTCCATGCGCATATTGCCGCCGGGCAGATCCGTTCTGCCGCAGCTTCCTCTAAACAGCGTGTCGCCGGTGAACAGTGCATTGCCGCAGATAAGGCATACGCCGCCCGGGGTGTGACCCGGGGTCGCAAGTACCTTGAACTCAAGTCCCGCCGCTTTTACGACATCGCCATCGTCGTAGTACTTGCCGCCCTCGGGCATTTTGAACTTCATGCCGCTCATGCCGGGCTCATAGCCCTCGTCACGAGGGTTAATGTACATTTCGCAGCCGGTCTGCTCCATTATCTCCATGACTGCACCCACATGGTCATAATGTCCGTGGGTGAGCATGATGGCGCAGCACTTAAGCTTGTTATCCTCGATGTAATCCAAAATGGTGTTGCTCTCGTCGCCCGGGTCGATGACAACGCACTCAAGGCGCTGCTCATTTACGACGACATAGCAGTTTGTTTCAAGCTGGCCTACCGGCAGAGTTTTTATATTCATGCTTAAAGCTCCCTTGTATCAAGAATTATAGTAACAGGTCCGTCGTTGACAGACTCGACCTTCATTTCCGCTCCGAACTCGCCTGTTCCGACCGTGAAACCACGCTCACGGCACAGGGCAATGACCTTTTCATACAGCGGTATCGCCTTTTCGGGTCTTGCCGCCTTGGAAAAGCCCGGACGGCGTGACTTGCAGTCGGCAAAGAGCGTGAACTGGCTTATGATAAGTAGCTCCGCTCCCGCATCCGAGGGGTTCACATTCATTTTTCCGGCCTCGTCCTCGAAAATTCTAAGGCCGCATATCTTATCGGCTATCTTCTCGGCCTGCGCCTCGGTATCGTCCTCATGGACGCCCAGCAGGATGAGAAAACCTTTGCCGATGCTGTCCTTTACCTTTCCGCCTATCGAGACGGACGCACTGTCAACTCTCGTTAAAACAGCTCTCATCGTTTACCTCCGTTTCTGTTGACCTCGACCACTCCGCTGATGCCCTGGATCCTGTTGATGACCGATTTTAGTTCATCCAGTCCCTTGGTCTCCAGCGTAATGACGACTATACTCTTGTCGCCCGTGTCTCGGGCGTTTATCGAGCGTACCTTTGTGTTGAGCGCATTCATGACGGTGGCGATATCCATAACGAGGCCGCCTCGCTCCCGTGACACCACGGTGAGCGTTGTCGTGTACGACTCGTGTATCTCATCCGCCCAGCTGACATTAAGCCAGCGCCCCTCATCCTCCGGACGCTCGGCACGCCGCCTTGCGTTTTCGCAGTCGGTGCGGTGGATAGACACGCCCTGACCACGGGTTATATAGCCGATGATATCGTCGCCCGGGACAGGCGTGCAGCAGCGGGAGAACTTGATAAGGCAATTATCAAGACCCTCGACCAAAATGCCGTGCACGGGCTTACCCGCTTTCTTCGCCATCTGCTCACGCCGCTCGGCAGCCTCGGTGACCTTGTCGAGCACCGTGCGCTTGTCGACGGCGTGCTGCTGGCGGGCAAGCTCATCCTTTATGCGGTTGACCGCCCGTGTTGCCGCCATGCCGCCGTAGCCGATAGCAGCGTACATCTCGTCGAGCGAGGTGTACGACACCTTTTTAAGAAGCTGCGGCAGGATATCCTCGCCTGTGATATCGTCCATGCGCAGGCCCTTGTTGCGAAGCTCTGCCTCAAACATTTCCTTGCCCCGGGCGATATTCTCCTCCCGGCGTTCCTTTTTGAACCACTGCTTTATCTTCGTTCGTGCAGAGCCGCTTTTTGCGATGTTCAGCCAGTCACGGCTCGGTCCGGGGGCATTTTTCGCCGTGCGCACCTCAACGATATCGCCGTTTTGCAGCACATGGTCAAAGGTCACGATTCGGCCGTTGACAGATGCACCGACCATGCTGTTGCCGACGGCGGAGTGGATAGAATACGCAAAATCTATGGGTGTTGCGCCGGCGGGCAGGTTTATGACATCACCCTTGGGCGAGAACACAAACACCTCGTCGGCAAACATGTCTATCTTGAGGTTGTGGAAAAAGTCCGTTGCGTCAGACTCCTGCTGGCTCTCCAATAGTCTGCGCACCCAAGCAAATTTCTCCTCGTCGCCGGTCTTTACGCCGCTGTCGCCTATCTTATACTTCCAGTGCGCAGCGATGCCGTATTCGGCGGTGCGGTGCATTTCCCAAGTCCTTATCTGCACCTCAAACGGAATACCCTGCGAGCCGATGACGGTCGTGTGCACGCTCTGGTACATATTCGGCTTCGGCGTGGAGATATAGTCCTTGAACCTGCCGGGGACGGGCTTGAACATATCGTGGATGATGCCGAGCACATTGTAGCAGTCGGGTATGGTGTCGACGATGACGCGGAAGGCGCACAGGTCAAAAATCCCGTTTATATCGAGCTTTTGGGCGTACATTTTACGGTAAATGCTGTAGATATGCTTAATGCGGCTATAGACGGAGGCGTGCATTCCTTCCTCTTCGAGGCGGCGCTTTATCTGCCCCTCTACATCGTTCATGAACGCCTCAAGGGTCGGCATGCGCTCCTGCAGGGTCTGCATTATCTCATTGTAGCCTGTGGGGTCAAGGTACATGAGTGCCAGGTCCTCAAGCTCCCACTTTGCCCTCTGCATACCCAAGCGGTGCGCAATGGGGGCGTAGATCTCCATCGTCTCAAGCGACTTTATGCGCTGCTTTTCCTCGGTCTGATACGCCATGGTGCGCATATTGTGCAGGCGGTCGGCGATCTTGATAAGGATAACACGGATATCCTTCGCCATCGCCATCAGCATCTTGCGCAGATTTTCCATCTGCTCGTCTTCCTTGCTGGTGTACTGCACACGGGTCAGCTTCGTGACACCCTCGACGATGTTCGCAACGGGCTCTCCGAACTGGCGGGCAATGTCGTGGTGCGTAAGCTGCGTGTCCTCGATGACATCATGCAGGAGCGCCGCAACGACGGAGTCCTCGTCAAGGCCCATGTCGACTGAGATATCCGCCGCCGCCACGCAATGCGTCACATATGGTGAGCCGTCCCTGCGCAGCTGGCCGGAGTGGGCAAGGCGAGCCATGTCGTAGGCAGCTCGTATTCTTCCCATGTCCATCTCGACACCGCTGCTTTTGATTTTCTCCTCCAAAGCAGCAAACATCTTGTCCGGGTCGAGGGGTTGTCTTTTTAAACTTACGGAGCTCTTATCTGCGTCCATAATTGAATCTCGCTTTCAAGCTTTTGATTATAGTCGAATCTTCCAAATTCACCTTTGCGCAGCCGGAGACAATCCTTGCGCCGAACACGCTGTCCGGCCGCAGCTTGCGCAAAAGTCCCAGCTCGCACAGTGCAAGCACGCATATGCAAAACCGCTCCGGTTCAAGATTTCTCGGGCACTGGCGCAGTATACCGTCAAGGTCTGCCGCAACCGAGCCGCCGGCGGACTTCAGGCTGCGCCATACACGCACGAATGCTTCGCGGTCGGGGATAAACGCCACGGCCTCGCTCTCGGGAAGCTTTTTGCCCGCTTCGAGTAGTTTGCGGCACAGCGGTCTCGGATCGTGCCTGCGCACCGCCGTGACCTGAAGCTGCACGGAGCTTCTGAAGCGAAACTCGTTGATCTGCGGCGTGAACGCAAGATCAATGCGCTCGCCGACATTCACGCCGAGGTCGCTTTCCGTGTGCGAGAAAAACACGCACTCAAATCCAACGCCGCCGAAGCTCACACTCAGCCGCAGGTGCTTGCCGCCGCCGATTGGCGTTACTCGGTCGAGCTTTGCGCTTTGGATGCACATGAGCGGCTTTGGGTTGCCGCTGCCGTAGGGTTCGAGCTGCTCAAGCGAGCGCACGCCGTCCATGTCGAGCGTTGATGGGTCTGTAATCTCGATATCGCAATTGAGCGTCGGCAGCTCCTCGGGCTTATTTGCACGGTAGTAGCTGTCAAACGCCTCGCAGAATTTTTTGAGGTTTTCACGGCGAATATTCAAGCCCGCCGCCAGTGCATGGCCGCCGAAGCCCTCAAGGTGCTCGGAGCAGGCCGACAGTGCGTCAAACAGATTAAATCCCGCATAGCTGCGGCACGAGCCCTTGCCCTTGTCGCCATCAAGGCAGATCATAACCGTCGGCAGTGAATACTGCTCGGCAAGCTTGGATGCCGCAATGCCGATAACGCCCTGATGCCACTTCTCGCTGGCAAGGACTATCGGTGTTTCGGGCGCAGTACCGGACATCATTTTTGACGCATCGTCCCAGATATCCGTCTCAAGTGCCTGGCGGCGGCGGTTTAATTCACACAGCTCGTTAGCCAGTCGGGCAGCCTCGGTCTTGTCCTCAGTCATGAGAAGTCTGCCCGCAATCGACACGCAGCCGAGCCTGCCTGCGGCATTTAGCCTCGGCGCAAGCGAAAAGCCGATGGTCGAGGACGATATTCTGCGATCCTCGGCGCCTGACTCGTGCAGCAGTGCCGCAATGCCCGGGCGCTTGGAGTTTTCAAGCATCGCAAGCCCCGTGCGCACGATGTAGCGGTTCTCACCCGTCAGCGGTACGACATCGGCCACCGTTCCTATCGCCGCAAGGTCTGCGTACTCCTTGATGACCGTATCGCTCCTGCCCTCAACGGCGCACACGAGCTTGAGCGCAACGCCCACACCGGCAAGGTCCTTGTTCGAGTAGCGGCAGCATTCCTGCTTGGGGTCTATGACTGCCACGGCATCGGGGATGGTCTGCTCACGGCACTCGTGGTGGTCGGTGATGATAAGATCAATGCCTATTTCCTTGGCAAACATCGCCTCGTCGGCAGCGGTAATGCCGCAGTCGACGCTGATGATGAGGCTGACACCCTTGTCCTTGAGCGACTGTATCGCCGCAGTGTTCAGACCGTAGCCCTCCTCGATGCGGTCGGGGATGTACGGGTAGCAGTCGATACCACGGCTGCGCAGCCAGTCGGTCAGAAGGCAGGTCGAGGTTATGCCGTCAACATCGTAGTCGCCGTAGACTGCGACCGTCTCCTTTTCATCTAACGCTGTCCTTATCCGCTCAACGGCCTTGTCCATGTCCTTCATAAGCATGGGGTCGCAGAGCGTTTCTGCCCCTCCGTGCAGAAATTTTTCCGCCTCGGCAGCAGTGTGTATCCCTCGCACATCGAGCATCGCCGCCAGCAGCGGGGTGTAGCCCGCCCTGCGCAGCTCACTGTTCGAGGTACATCCTATGTTCGCAATCTTCCATTTACTGTAATTCATATCCCAACACTTTTCAATATAAATATTATAATAGTATATGATATCAAAAAAAGCACTGATACGCAAGGGCTATCTAACGGTTACTATAAATATTGACAGAATGGCAATACAATGTTAAAATATCAGTCTATAAAAGCGAATATCAGCCGGTGTGGTGGAATGGTAGACACGGCGGACTTAAAATCCTCTGATGCTTGCGTCGTGCCGGTTCGAGTCCGGCCACCGGCACCATATCGAGCCGTCTCCCCGTGGGGAGATGGCTCGTTTGATATTTTTTCCGACACAGTCCGGCCACCGGCATTATATTTTTGGAGGGGTATTTTGAAGCTCGCTGCTGCAAACTTGATAACTGCGATGCGATTGACGCTCAGCGTTGGGCTGCTCTGCGCTTCTGCGTTTTCTGCGCCGCCACAGGCGCTGCGGTATTGCAGGAGCTGCACATCGTTTGGTCGAGGTACAGATAATGATCATTTTATACATTTTACTATTCATCGCCGTCGTTTTGGAGCTGGCGTATTTTTGCTGCCGGGCGGGATTTCATGTATCTAAGCAAACCGAGACCGACCTGTTTAGATTTCCGAACAGCGAGCAGTATGCGCCGTACGCTGACGAGATGGCGAGGATGGTGCGGGCGGCGCTCGATATTCCGTATGAGGATGTGTGGATACGCTCGCATGACGGGCTGCGGCTGCACGGCAAATTTTACGCTGCCAAATCCGATGCACCGGTGCAGATAATGTTCCACGGCTACAAAAGCGGTGCAGAGCGTGACTTCTGCGGCGGCTTGCAGATTGCCGTGCGTGGCGGCTTCAATGTCCTGCTCGTTGACCAAAGGGCACACGGAAAAAGTGAGGGCAAGTATTTGACCTTCGGCGTAAAGGAGCGCTATGACTGCCTTGATTGGGTAAACTACGCCGTGGGGCGCTTCGGCAGCGACGCAAAAATCATGCTGTACGGCATATCGATGGGCGCTGCGACCGTGCTCATGGCAGGCGGCTTAAAGCTACCGAAAAATGTCGTGGGCATCGTCGCCGACTGCGGGTACTCATCGCCGTCCGCCATCATCAAACAAGTGCTTCGGGATCATCACTGCCCGCTCTTCCCAGTGTACCGGCTTACCCGCTTGGGCGGGATTTTGTTTGCGGGCTTCGACCTTGCGGGGGCCTCTGCGACCGAGGCGATGGAGCACTGTACCGTGCCGGTTTTATTCATCCACGGCGGCGACGATCGCTTTGTTCCCTGCCGCATGAGCGTGGAAAATTACGAGCACTGTGCAGCCGAAAACAAACGACTGCTCATCGTGCCGAATGCCGGTCACGGCATCAGCTACTTGCTCGACCGTGAGGCATATCTCGCCGCGCTCAACGAGTTTTTGAAGTCCGTTCTTTGAATTTGTTATCGGCATTGCCTTAAAAAGCAAGCCAAATGCCGCTGATCTCTCAGCGGCATTTTCATTCCCATATGCAAAAACCAGCGGGGTGAACCGCTGGTTTTTTTAGTGTTCAATTAACCGAAGAAGTCGGTGATCTGGCCGTAGAGAACGAACAGCATGCCGATCGGGGTGATAAACTTGTAGCAGATGTTGAAGAAGGCCTTGCCCCAGAACTTATGTCCGGATGCTTCACATTCTTCGACAACGAAGTCCATCTTCCAGATCCAGCCTATCGCAAACGCCATAATCATTGAACCGACAGGCATCAGGATGCCTTCAGATAAAACATCATAGAAGTCAAGCCAGCAGTCGTTCCACATCCTAATCGAGTCGCCGGTCATACCTAACAGCTCTGCGGGAGTGGGAAGTACTGCGCCGCCTGCCTGACCTGCGCCGATACCGTCAAGTGCAACGGGCAGAGCGAAGATGAGGACAAGGACGGAGAACATGATAGCAGCCTTCTTACGGTTGGGAGCCTTGCCCTTCTCGACATTTGCGTCGATCTTTGCAGAGGAGATAGCTTCGAGCAGGGACATGGAGGAAGAAATTGCTGCGATGAAAACGAGGAAGTAGAACAGGAAGCCCATCAGGTTGCCGATGAAGCCGCCCATGTTGTAGAATACGACCTGCATGGACTTGAACAGCAGGCTGGGGCCGCTGCCGGTCTCGCCGCCGAGGAATGCGTAGCAAGCGGGCATAACGATCATACCGGCCAAGATTGCTGCGAGGGTATCCATGACAACGATGATAACAGCGTTTCTCTGGATCTTCTCGCTCTTCTTCATGTAAGAGCCGTAGGTGATCATAGCGCCCATACCAAGCGACAGTGAGAAGAACATCTGACCAGCCGCAGTCTTCAGAACCTTAAGGAAGTCTTTCTCCAGAGGCTCGAAGTTGACGCCGAACATGAACTGGTAGCCGCCGACAGCACCGGGCTGAACGGCAACATAAACGATAACGATGATGAGGATAACGAACAGGCAGGGCATGCCGACATTGCAGAACTTCTCAATGCCGCCGCCGACGCCGCCGCAGACGATAAGGGTGTTGATAGCGATGAAGAGGAGCGTCCAGATAACCATTGACGCACCGTTGGTGGCAAAGGCTCCGAAGAAGGTGGAGATGTCGGCAACACCCCAGGTGTCAACGCCGAACAATGCCAGCAGGTAGCCGCATGCATAACGCATGACCATGCCGCCGAGGACCATGTAGAACAGCAGGATGAGGAACGGTGCTGCGATAGCCATGTAGCCCAGGAAGGTGAACTTCTTGCTCAGCTTGCGGTAAGCTGCGATGGGGCTCAGGCCGGTCTTACGACCGATGACATGCTCGCCGACCATAACTGCAAGACCGACGAAAGCTGCGAGGACGAGGTAAACGACGAGGAATGCGAAGCCGCCGTTCTGACCCATTTTGTACGGGAAGCCCCAAATGTTGCCCAGACCGACCGCAGAACCGACAGCGGCCATGATAAAAGCAAAGCTGGAGCCAAATCCGTCACGATTTGTTTTTTCCATATACTTTCTCTCCTTTTATGATTTGCGTTTTATGCTGAGGCATGTGCCTTAGTGTTTTCATTGTAATTGTTAAAAAAATGATTACAATACCTTATGCGTGAAATTAACTTCATCTTAACGCCGGAAGCTATTGTCTTTACAGAAACTTATATGATTCCTATATATTTTGGAAATAATCTGTTCATAAAGACCGTAAAAATCCGCTGTTTCATGCCCATACAGGTCGATTTTCATTAACAGCTTGGCTATATTTGCGTTAATTGTCTTAACGGTTTGTTATTTTCTTGTCATAGTGCGTTACTGCTTGCGATATACACCTTTCAATATTATAATGTTGGCATTAAGGGGGTTATGATATGAAATACGCATTCATAAACGCCGCTGTCCTTGACGGCAGCGAAAATATGCAGCCCACGAAAAACACGGCCGTGCTTGTCGAGGACGGCATCATCAAGGCGATCGAGCCGTCGGCAGACAGCTTCGGCGATGTTGAGATGATCGACCTTGAAGGCCGCTACCTCATGCCGGGGCTTATAAACCTGCATGTGCATCTGCCCGGTTCGGGTATGCCGAGCTACACAAAAAAACAGAACGCTAAGACCGTTAACTTCCTAATGTCAAATATAGTGACGAGGTCGGTGGTTTATTCACTTTGCTATAAATTTGCCCGTACGCAGCTGAAGTCGGGCGTCACGACCATCCGCACGGTCGGCGGCCTGGGCAATATTGATTCAAGCATCCGCAACGATATAAACAAGGGCAAGCGCATCGGGCCGAGGATGCTCGTTTCGGACATGGCGGTCTCCGTGCCCGAGGGGCATATGGCAGGGCTGCTGGCTTACGAAGCGAAAACCGAGGACGACTGCGTCAGATATGTCCGCAAGATCGCCGAAAACAAGCCCGACCTTATAAAGATAATGATAACCGGCGGCGTCCTCGATGCAAAGGTAAAGGGTGAGCCGGGGGTACTCAAGATGCCGCCGGAGCTTGTTCGTGCCTGCTGCAACGAGGCGCACAGGCTCGGCTACAAGGTGGCGGCGCATATTGAAAGCCCCGCCGGACTGCGTGCTGCGCTTGAAAACGGTGTAGATACCGTTGAGCACGGCGCAGACCCCGACGAGGACATGATAAGGCTGTTTAAGGAAACGGGCGCCGTGCAGGTCTGCACGATATCTCCCGCAATTCCGGGCGCCTACTTCCCCACCGAGGTCACGCACATGAGCGAGATGGGTAAATTCAACAGCAACATCGTCATGGAGGGCATGATCGCCTGCGCAAAGAAAGCTCTTGCAAACGGCATCACCGTCGGTCTGGGTACTGACACCGCCTGCCCCTTCGTCACGCATTACGACATGTGGCGTGAGCTGGTGTATTTCAAGAAGTTTGTCGGCGTTTCTAACGCCTTTGCCCTGCACACGGCAACGCAGGTCAATGCAAAAATTGCCGGTATCGAGAACGAGACCGGCTCTGTCGAGGTCGGGAAATCGGCCGATTTCCTCATCACCGATGCCTCCCCGCTCGACGATCTGACCGCACTGCGCACGCCGTACATGGTGGTCATGAAGGGCAAGACGATCAAGCAGCCGAAGGTCAAAAAGTTCGACTATGTCGAGACCGAACTTGACAAATTACTGTAATACAAAACAAACACCCCGACGAGAATTCGTCGGGGTGTTTGGCTGTCTGCGCCACATGAAAACGCAGACCAAGCCGGTGTAGGGGGGATAGAGTTGAGGGGGATTCATGAATTGAGGATGGGGGTGTGGGTGTAACACATATATGAAAGGCTCATGTGTGGCGTAGTTGGCTTGCTTAAGTATATCATTCACTCTCACACTGAAGCAAAAGCTCGTTTACCGCAGGCGGCACGAGACCGGAAAAATCCTTGCGGTATTTGCTCAGCTCCGCTATGAGCGACGAGGAAATTCCATTGTTATCGGCACGGAAATACACCGTTTCGAGGTTCGGTGCAATGAGCTTGTTGACGGCGGCTATGTTTTCCTCATAGTCGTAGTCCATGCGGTTGCGCAACCCTCGTATGGTGTAGCCTATGTCGTTTTCGATGCAAAAATCGGCGACAACGCCGTCGTGGATGCACACGGTGCAATTGGTAAGGCAGTCGTTTTCGAGTGTGCGGGCTATGGCAGTCTGCATGAGCTTGGCCGGATAGCGCCTGCGCTTTTCGGAGTTGACGGCAATGACGATATACAGCCTGTCGAACAAGACGGCTGCTTTTTTTACGATATCATGGTGACCGTTGGTGTAGCAGTCAAAGCTGCCTGCATATACTGCGTTCATTATTCAGCCCTTCCTTCATTGTCACGGATGCCTAACTTTTCGAGCCAGACCATGTTCTCCATGAACACATCGGCTTCCTTGATAAGTCCGAAGAAAAGCTCCTTGACCTCGGGGTGCTTGAGATTAAGTTCAAGGGAAAGAGACAGCTTGTCGCGGCCGTCCTGTGCCCAAGAGGTGCTGACGGTCTTGCCGTCCTCGGTAGCAAAGGGAGCGAGAACACGGAGAGTGTCGCCTACGCCGGGACGCTCGATGTGGATGACCTCTGCGCCGAAGTCGGCCACTGCGCCGTAGTGGGAGATATCAAATATCGGAGAGGCTGCGTTGTGGTTGATGCTGACTACGCACTTGGAGTTCTGCATACCGACCTGGTACTGGACAGAGCCGGAAATTGCAACATTTATGATCATGTCGGGCTTGACGGTGGTGCCGGACTGGCCGAGGGCACATCGGAGATCTGCCGGATTGTCATTTCCGGCGGGCTTACAAACCCAAACAAGGCATAAATTAAGCAGCGACAAAAGTCGCTGCTTAATTTATGCCACATTTTTTGTGAAGCGCAGCTTCACAAAAAACCTCGCTATGCTCGTCAAAAAGCCTTAACAGGCGTTTTTGATGGCTATTTATCGAATTTGAGGTGGGACCTTGTCCCCCTCACACTCCCCCTGCTGCGTATTGGGGTTTACTCTGTTGCAATTATTATTCAGATTTTTTGCACGCTGGAAGCAGCGGCCTGAGCCGCTGCTTTTTGTTTGTATAAAGATAAACAGTCTCGTATAAATTTCTTAACACGGAATTAATGCATTATATGGTATAATGTTATACGCTATAATCGTATAGGTGATAAGATGAAAAACACAAACTTCACAAAAGCCGATGTGAAAATATTCCATTTGCTCAAAAACTGGGCGATAACCATTGCGGTGGTCTCCGTGGCGTGCATACTCTGCTCGGCGATAAAGCACATAAGCTCTTCGGATCCGTATGTGCCGATGATATTCGTCCTTGCGGTGCTTATCATATCGCTGCTTACCGACGGATATTTTTACGGTGTACTCACATCATTTGTCAGCGTCATCGTCGTTAACTGGGCATTTACATACCCGTACATGAAATTAGACTTTTCAATTTACGGCTACTCGACGACCTTTCTTACCATGCTCGCCGTGTCGCTCGTTATCTCTACCCTCACAACAAGAGTTCACGAGCAGGAAAAGCTCCGTCACGACACCGAGCAGGCGCAGCTCAGGGCAAACCTCCTTCGTGCAGTGTCGCACGATCTGCGCACGCCGCTGACCTCGATAATCGGCTCGATAAGTGCCGTCATTGACGGTGGCAAGGCGCTCTCCGAGGAGCAGAAGGTGGAAATGCTCACCGATGCAAAGGAGGATGCCGAGTGGCTTGTGCGTATGGTGGAAAACCTGCTGTCCATTACCCGCATAACCGGAAGCACAGAGCCTAACATTCAAAAGTCACCGGAGCTTATCGAGGAGATAGTCGGTGACTGCGTAACGAAGTTCAAAAAGCGAAATCCCGATGTTGCGCTCAAGGTCAATGTGCCGGACACGCCGCTCATGGTCAGCGTCGATGCTATGCTCATCGAGCAGGTTTTAATGAACCTCATGGATAACGCCGTGCACCACGCCGAAGGCATGACCGAGCTTTGCGTCAATGTTACGCAGCGCAAGCGGTTTGCGCAGGTCGCCGTTTCCGATAACGGCAAGGGTCTTGACCCATATATCCTCGACGACATCTTCAAGGGTCAGCTCGTTTCAAATGACGGTACAAGTCCCGACAGCAACAAATTCAGAGGCATCGGTCTTGCCGTGTGCAAGTCCATAATCACCGCCCACGGCGGCAAGATATCCGCCGACAACAAGCCTACGGGCGGCGCAGTATTTACATTCACACTACCATTGGAACCGGAGGAGACAGAAGAATGAATATCAGAGACAAGATCCTCATAGTTGAGGACGAAAGAAGTATCACAAACTTCCTGCGCACGATACTCGTTTCTAACGACTACGATGTCATCGTCGCAAGCTCCGGGGCGGAGGCCTATTCCATGATTACCTCCCACTGCCCCGACCTTATCGTGCTTGATCTCGGTCTGCCGGACATTGACGGGCTCCAGATAATAAAATCGGTGCGTGAGTGGACGCTGCTGCCGATAGTCGTCGTTTCCGCCCGTGCACACGAGCGTGACAAGGTGCAGGCACTTGACCTCGGTGCAGACGACTATATAACAAAGCCCTTCGGTGCAGGCGAGCTTCTTGCCCGCATCCGCACGGCGATACGCCACACCCGCACGGGCCTTGCCAACGAGACCATCGCCACCACCGGCAAGTTCAAGGCCGGTGACCTTGAGATAGACTACGACAAGCATCAGGTGCTCGTAAACGGCGTGAACGCAAACCTCACGCAGAACGAATACAAGATAATCGGCCTGTTGGGCAAGTGCGCCGGCAAGGTCTTGACCTATGACTACATCATCAAGGAGCTGTGGGGTCCAGGCACGAAGGGTAATAACCAAAGTCTGCGTGTCCACATGGCGAATATCCGCCGCAAGATCGAGAAAAACCCCGCCGAGCCGCAGTATATTTTTACCGAGATCGGTGTCGGCTACCGCATGGTCGAGGGCGACTGAGTTGTTACCCGATACATGATATAATCAAGCAAAAACTATTTGAGGAGTACCCATGAAGCAAATTTTAAAAGAGCACCTGTTCCCTGTTTTAATGCTCATCATCGGTGCAGCGTGCGCCGCATTTTCCATTGAGTGCTTCCTTATTCCGAACACCATCCTTGACGGCGGCGTGACGGGTATCAGCATGATGATAAACTACACCTCCGGCATTGCACTGAGTATTCTTATCGTCGTAATAAACATCCCGTTTTTCATCATCGGTTTTAATGCGCTTGGCAAGCGTTTTCTGTTCAGCGGTGTTTTTTCCACGGTGGCCTTTGCCCTGTTTCTCGAGGTTTTCAAGGGCGTTGACACGGTGACCAATTCCGAGCTGCTGGCCGTCGTGTTCGGTGGCGTGCTGCTTGGTGTCGGCGTAGGTCTCGTTCTGCGCTACGGCGGCTGCCTTGACGGGACCGAGATCGCCGCGATGCTGTTGTCACGCAAGGTCGGCGTGTCAACCGGCGGCATCATCTTCATGATAAACATCTTTATCTACCTGACCGCCGGTCTGCTCTTCGGCTGGGACAGAGCGCTTTTGTCGCTGCTGACCTATTTCATAACCTTTAAGATAATAGACCTCGTCGAGGAAGGCATGAACCAAGCCCGAGCCGCAATGATAATCACCGAGCACGCTGAGGAGCTTGCCGACGCTATCTACGCGAAGCTCGGCAGGACTTGCACATTCATAAACGCCGAGGGACTGGTCTCCGGCAGCGGCAAGACGGTGCTGTACTGCGTCATCACCCGTGTCGAGGTCAATGAGCTCAAGCGCATCATAAAAGACTCCGATGTCAGCGCATTCGTCACCATCTCCGAGGTGTCCGAGATACTCGGCAACCACATAAAGCGCAATCACATAGAGACTAAGCCTATTGACGAGACGACCAAAAGTGAGTAAAATTAAAGTAATATTTTTTCGGAGGCCGCAGCAATGGATAACCGCACAAGCAAGGAAAACTACTATCTTGATATCGCCGACGCAGTTTTGCAGCGCTCGACCTGTCTGAGGCGTATGTACGGTGCGATAATCGTCCGCAACGACGAGATAATCTCCACCGGCTACAACGGTGCGCCCCGTGGCAGGATAAACTGCACGGACGCAGGCCGCTGTGCAAGAGTCGAGATGAATATTCCCTCCGGTGAGCGATACGAGCTGTGCCGCAGTGTGCACGCCGAGGCGAATGCGATAATCTCCGCATCCCGCCGTGACATGATCGGCTCGATACTGTATCTTGTCGGCCGTGACGCCGTGACCAAGGAGCTTTTAACAAACGCAACGAGCTGCTCCATGTGCCGCCGCCAGATCATAAATGCCGGCATCGCAAAGGTCATCATCCGCACCGGCAAGGACAGGTTCACGATAGTCGATGTCGACGAGTGGATAAAAAACGACGACTCCATGTTCTGGACCGAGTAATCGCAAAAAAGCTGCTGTACCCGTTGGTACAGCAGCTTTTTTATACTTCTTTGCAGGTGAACAAAATGACCTGACGCTGTTTTGCTATCTCACTGAGGAGCTTCATCGCTTGTGCGGTGCGCTCGGCATCGAGGTTTACGAGCGTGTCGTCGAGTATCAGAGGACACGATGCATCCTCCGGCAGTGCCAAAGTGCAAACGGCAAGGCGCACCGCAAGATACATGAGGTCGAGCGTTCCGGCGCTTAAATACTCCGTCTCACGGGGCACGACATCGCCAGCGAGCCTCGTCCTTGCTGTGAAGTCACGGTTAATGAGTATGCTCTCATACCTGCCGCCGGTGACGACGGACATATACTGCGCCGCAAGTCTGCCAAGCTCCGGCGAAAAACGGCTCTGTATATCGGCATCGGCCTCACGCAGGGTCTCGACCGCAAGGGCAATTGCGTCAAACTCCGCCTGCATGGTTTCGTGCAGGCTCTCCATATTTTTAAGTTCCGAGCCGAGCACCAAGGGGTCGCCGAGCGTTTCTATGCGCCCCTTTATCTCGGAAATGCGAGCCGAAAGCAGGTCGCAGTTGCGCTGCACGGCGCTCAGCTCACGCTTGAGCTGCGCCGCCTCGTTGTCGCCTGCGCTGAAGTCGAGATCCTGAAGCGCTCTTGCCTCGGCCGCCTCCTGTGAAAGGCGTATGCGGGAAAGCGCCCTCGCCGTGCGCTTTTCGTCCTCGTCGGCAGCGGTAAACTCATCGTACAGCCGCATATATTCATCAAAGCAGGCCTTCACGCCGAGCTCGTCTGCAACCTTATACTTTGACAGCAACAGCTTGCGCTGCCGTCCGGCATCGTGCGCCTCGCTGCGTGCTCTGATGAGCTTTGCGTACAAAACGCCCGCCAGCACGAGCAGCACTCCGCCCGCTATGAAGCCGTAGAGCCTGAAGCTTGCGGGGAGTGCAAACGCTGCCGCCGCAATGAGCGCAAGTGCAAGCACTATAAGCACTACCGATAAAGTGGGATTCGACTTAATTTCGGACGCCGCCTTGAGCTCAAGGCTCTTGGCAATATCCGCCTTGACCTCGGACTCTGCCTCCTGCGGCGCTCTATTGCCGAGGAGACTGCCGCTGAGGGCCGCACGGCAGCCGTCACGCTTTTGGGCGGCGGCTTCATGCGCATCGCTTGCGGCGGTTATCTCGCTGCGGATATCATGCAGCTTCAAAAGTGCCTCACGGCGAATGGTCTTGCGCTTCTCGGTCACAGCTTCTTCAAGCTTTTTGCATGTCTCCCTGCCCTGCTCTAACTGCTCTGTCAGCCGCTCGCTTTCCGCTGCGGCAGTGTCAAGCTCGGCAAGACGGTTTTTCGTCTCCGTCATCCGCTTTTCAAGCTCGGGGAGCTTGCCCCGGGTGTTGTATCGCCGTGAGCGCAGCCAAACTCTGAGTTGGGTGTCGGCTTCACTGAACGAGCAGCCCTCGTCGCCTGTGGAAACTATTGCATTTATGCGTTTTTCAAGCTCGGGGCTGCCGGTGAATGCTATCGAGCCCTGCTCGACAAAGGCGCTGCGGCGGAAAACCTCTTTGCTTGCGCCGGTGAGCGCCTCGCCGGCATTGCTGCCGTCAAGTCCGTCAACGGGAATATTCGTTCCCGTGTAAACGGCGGAAAACTCGCGCATAGGCGCAGATTTTAATTTTGTCGTTCTCGTTATGGTTATATCCTTACCGCCCGCTGAAAGCTCCATCTCGCCCTGCATGGCTGCTCCCGACCATGGGGCGTAGCGCAGCTTGTCCGGCAGGTAGCCGGTCTTTTGGCGCTCGGAGCTGTCGACACCGTAGAGCATTGCACGGATAAAGGCGCACCATGTGCTTTTTCCGCTCTCGTTGGGTGCGCAGATGACATTTAAGCCCTCGTTCAGCTCAAGGCTCTCGCCCTCAAGCTTACCGAAGGATGCCGTCAGCTTATTGATCGTCATGGGTGACCACCTCCTCACGCTTGTCAAGGGCAGCCAAGCCCCAGCGAGCCGCCTGGACTATGATCTCCCTCTCGGTTTCATCCTTTGCCTTGTCGTATGCGCTCCTGAGTCTTTGCAGGAACTGGCCACGCAGGCTGTCCTCGCCGGAGCGCTCCCAGATATCATGGTGCAGAACGGTCTCGTCACGAAGCTGCAGACTGTAAAACCGCTCCCCCAGTGCCTGACGCAGAGCGTTTATATCCGGCGCTTCGTCGGTTTCACCTCGGAGTATGATACGGTAGATATCCCTCTGCGTGTCGCCGGACAGCGCTTCCTGCACTGCCGTAAGCGGAGCTTTGTCGCCAAGCTCAACAGGCATTATCTCATACCGCCGCTCGGCAAGCGACATAGGCTTTATATTGCAGCCGGTGTCGGAAACATCGACGATGTACACAAATTTTTCGCCGCACTCGTCAAAGCCTCTGCCCTCGGGGCAGCCCGGCCATGCGTAATATGTATTGCCCGCCTTATTCAGACCGGAGGCTTGGTGGATGTGCCCGAGAGCTATGTAATCCATGCCAGATGCTGCGATATCCTGCGTCGTTATGGGGTTATACCGAGTCCCCTTGCCGACCTCGCCGTGGATGCACATGAGGTCTAAAACGCCGTTCTTCTTTTCGGCGGAAAAGCCGCTCAGAAGTGCGGGACTGTACTTATCCGTGAACGCTGCGCCCCACACACGCACGCCAAGCTGCGCAAGTTCAACGCATTGGATGCGGTTTTCGGTGAAGATATAAACATTTTTGGGGAAGGTGAGCCTTGCATAGGGCGAGCGGCGTGAATAAAAATCGTGGTTTCCGGGGGAAATTATCACGGGCACGCTCATGCTGCCGAGCGCACGCACGAGTTCCTCGGCTGTCTCGGTGTATGCGCTGTCGGAGTCAAGAAGATCGCCCGACAGCAGGACGAGCTGCACTTGCTCTGCTTCGGCGGTATTCGCCATCTTTTTCAAAAGCTCACGCTGCTCCTGTCTGCGCTGTGCCGCCTTGGCGGCAGGCAAGCCCTCGAACGGCGAGTCGAGGTGCAGATCGGCGGCGTGGAGTATCCTTATTCTGCTCATTTAAGTCTTATTCCCTCCGCTTTAAGGCATTTTCCCGTCTCGGGGTCAATTTCAAAAATGCAGCCCTCCAATTTGGCGGGACCCTTTGCCGAATCGTAGCGTCTCGGGGGATCACCCATGAACTTGCCTATCGACTGCTCGGGGTCGATGCCGATGGCGGAGTAGATCGCACCGGTCATGCCGAGATCGGTTATATAGCCCGTGCCGTTGGGCAGCACCTCGGCGTCCGAGGTCTGCACATGCGTGTGCGTTCCCCAAACGGCGCTGACTCTGCCGTCAAGCAGAAAGCCCATTGCACGCTTTTCGCTCGTGCCCTCGGCGTGGAAGTCAACTAAGATTATCTTATCCCGTATCTCCTCCATGTAGCCGTCGGCAATGACAAATGGATTATCGGTGTTCGTATCGAGGGTAAAGTGCCCCATCAGGCTCATGACGCACACATCGCCGAACGAGGTCTTATACACATCGATGCCTCTGCCCGGGCACTGCGGTGCGCAGTTTGCCGGACGCAGTATCTTGCGCCGCTCCTCCAGATAGGGACGCAGCTCAGTGCGTGTCCATGTGTGGTTGCCGAGGGTGATGACATCCGCTCCGGCATGGAATATCATATCCGCCTGTCTCGGCGTTATGCCGACAACATTTGCGTTCTCGCCGTTGACGACGACGAAATCGATCTCCATCTCTTTGCGTATCCTGCGCAGGTTTTTATTCAAATAATCAAGGCCCGGCTCGCCGCAGACATCGCCGACGGCCAAAATTCTCACGCTCATGGCTCTTCCTTTCAAATTGAAAATTTGTAGTTATTATAGCACATATTACTGCGATGTAGCAAAACAATTCTGGACATACTATGTTACGGAGGTGTAAACAATGCAGAAATCGAACTTCTTACTCGGCATGGGCATCGGCGTGACCGTCGGCAGCATCGCAGTTGCGACCATGACCACCGGCAAGAAAACCAGCAAGAACATCATCGGCAAGACCCTCAAAACCATGGGTGAGGTCGTAGACGCAGTTTCGAGCTCCATAGGCATGTAAAACTGCGGGTTTTGAAAAAATAATACTAAAATCCGCAAAAAACACTTGCAATTATCCGGCTGCCGTGCTAATATATTTAGGCGTTAAGCGATAAGCGCCGCTAGCTCAGCTGGATAGAGCGTCTGGCTACGGACCAGAAGGTCAGGGGTTCGAATCCCTTGCGGCGTGCCAAAAGAAAAATCCTGTCGGACTTCCGGCAGGATTTTTCTTTTGTATTATTCATTTTTCTTTATTCATTATTAATCATTCATTAAATACAGGATTTTTCAATGAATAATGAATGATGAAGCCGCTTCGCTCATATGTGTTAACCAATTTTTCGCCGTAGCAATCTAACTTTGCGCCGCCAAGTGCAAGCGCTTGCGGCATAACTCCGTCCAGTGCGTGGCTGGTTTTGTTTAGTGCCTTGTTTTTGAACACAGCCTCAACGCCGCGTGATTGTATAGCATTTTGAGCCTGCTCGCTTAGTACGAATCCAGAAGCGACAGAACTTCCACCAAGTCCACTCCGTCCTTGATGTCCTGCATCGCCTGAGTCGTATACTCCGGATATTCCGTCACTATCCGCTTCAAGGCTTCTTCTTGAGACATTTTGCGTACCTCCGTTTGCATCATTATTCTCAGTATAGTTGCGGTTTGCGGTGTTGTCAATGCGCAAAGCCGAGAAAACCGTCATAGAGCACTTCACCGAGGTCAAGCTCACCGTCTCCGAGCTTCAGCACACGGTCGGCGGCAGTTCAAGCTTTAAACATACACAAATAATGACGGCTCTGACACCCATGAATGCAATTATTGCGGCAAGCGGTGGACAAGATACTAATGTTATTTCAAACCGAATAAGCCACTCGACAGGTTTTCTTTGTCGTGTGGCTTTTCTTATTCGATTTCCGGCGCAGGTCATATTGCTTCCGCTTTGTATACGAAAACAACACTTGAGGTTTGCTTTGAGGTGCGCTGGGTGAAGATACTGTAGCTTTCGCCGAAATCGAGCCACGCCTGCAGGCGTTCGGCGAGATGCTGTGCTTGGGCTTTGGTGAGCTTATTTAAGCTCTCGTTCGTCTCCACGGAATTTGCAAAGTCCATTATCTTCTTGATGCTCTCGGAGCTAAACACCTTGCTCGTCTGCTTCAGAAGATCCTCGCTCTGGCGCAGGACATCGACGAGCGAGCGCAGCTTTTTTATCGTCTGCGGCAGGTTGTCGATGGCGTTCTTTATCTCGGCATTTTTCAGGTCGTTGTTTATATCCTCGAAAATCGGCGCTATCTTGAGGTAATCCTGCGTGAACTGAACGAGACTGCCGAGGTTTTTGTCGAGCTTTGAAATAAGGTTCACGAGGTTCTTGAACGGCTTATAATTTGCGAGCTGTCCGATGCTTGATGTGTCTAACTTTTCAAGGTCGTTGAGTACCCGCTCGAGCGCATCGAGATTGCCGTCGGTTATGTACTTATTGAGCATATCGATGAGCGCCTTGTTCTCCTCGTAGAGCTTGGAAGCGTCGCCGACTGCGTTTATGAGCGTTTCTATCTGCTCTGCGTTGCCGTAGAGCACCTGTATCATGCCGTTTATATCGAGCGAAGCAAAGCTGTTCATGAGATTTTCAAGGTCTGCGAGCATATCCTTCATGCCGTCGACACTCACGGACACATCCTTGACGCCCAGCGCACGGACAGACGAAAACGGCACGGCGACAAACATCATGTTGCCGAGGGCAAAATCCTTTGCCGTGCAGGTGACGGTATAGCTGCTGCGGCCGAGGGTGCTGCCTAATGCCGACAGGCCGACACTGTCAAGCCCGAGACTTTTGCTCATGCCCGGCACGCCCATGAAGCACACCAACTTATGCGCACCGTCGCCGAGTATGACGCCGTTGTCGGTGCTTACCTCACTGAAGGTCTCCTCAGGCATGATCATGCCGCCTAAAAACAACATGGGACACTGCATGGAGTAGCTCTTGCCGCCGAGCTTGACGCTCTTGGTGAGCTTATTTGCGACGGTGACGGTCATTTTTACATCGCCGCTTTTGCCTGAGAGCTTGTCGGGGCTTATCTCCTCGCCGTCAAGGTAATATTTCACCGAAACGCTCATGGGCGGCTCTTTTTCGCTCACGCCGTTATAATATAGATCGGTCGACTCCATGTCCCAATACATTTTGTCGCCTTTGATAACAGGCTCGATGAAGGTCTTGACATCGGCGATGTTTTTTAGGTCTGTCTTGTCCTCTATCCTCACCTGCGGCATGTCGGTATGAAGCCTGTCGGTGACATTGACCTTCTTCACCTCGCCGCCGGGTGAGATGTTTATAAACACCGTTTCATCCTTTGTCACGGCGGCATCGGTGAGCTTATACACTGCCTGCCTGGGCTTTTCGGTCACCTCGGGCGTGTCGTCCGGTTTCTTGGAGCAGCCGGAGCACACGCTCACAATAAGCGCCGCCGCCAGAACAAGGCTCAGCACCTTTTTGAACATATTATTATGCATGGTCAGTCCTCCTCTTGAGCGGGCAGGCGCCAGCTCGGTGTGGTTTTTGCGATAAAGCCCTCGCACACGACTAAAAGCGGGGCTAAAAACAGCACGATGACAATTTCGCTTATGATAGCGCCCCTTGCAAGCAGTGCACACATGCCACGCACGATGTAGATATCGCACACAACATAAACGCCGAAGGTCGCTGCAAAGAACACGGCGGCGCTTTGGAATATCGACTGCTGCGCCATTTTGACGGCCTTGAGCATGGCCTCCTGCTTGGGCGCAAAGCGCAGCTCCTCACGGAACCTCGTAGTGAGCAAAATCGCATAGTCGACCGTTGCACCGAGCTGGATGCAGTTTATGACCGTGGGGTCGACAAACGAAGCCTCCTTGCCCATGATAACACTCAGCGACAAGTTGAGCCAGATGGCAAGCTCGATGGACAAAACGAGAATTATCGGCAGGGTCACGGATTTGAACACGATAGCGATAAGTATAAATATCGCCGCAACGGAGAGCGCCGCCGTGACTGCAAAGTCACGGTCCGTGGTGTCGATAAGTCCCTGCTCTATCGCGCCCTCTCCGGTTATGTAGGCGTTGGGGTCGTAGCTCTTGACTATCTGCTCCATTTGCTGCAGCTGCGCCGTCAGCTCCGGTGTTGCAGGGTCAAATTTGGAGTTAACGAGAAACAGCTGCAAGCCGTCCTGCTTGCAAAGCTGCATAATTTCGTCCGGCAGGATATCGTCCGGTATCGCAGGGCCGACGATGGAGTTATACGCAAGAAGCGAGCTCACTCCGTCCATGTTCTCGAGCTTTTTCTCCATCTCCATGAGCTTTGCCGCCGGAATGGAATCGTCAACTATCACAAACTGCGTGCACGCCATGTCGAAGTCGTTTTTGAGCTTTTCAAAGCCCTGCATGGAGGTTAGGTACCCGGGCAGCGCCTTGTTCATGCTGTAATATAGGTCAATGTCCTTTTGGATAAGATAGCTTGGCGCCAAAAGCAGCAGGAAGATGAGCGCAAAGGCTTTTTTGTGCTTGAGCGTAAACACATTGACCTTCGTAAGGTCGGGGATAAAGCTGCGGTGGCGGTACTTGAGTATCTGCTTTTCGAAAATGAGCACGATAGACGGCAGGACTAACACAACGGTGAGTATACCGAACAAAACGCCCTTTGCCATGACAAAGCCGATATCAAAGCCGAGCTTTAAGTGCATGAAGCACAGCGCAAGAAAGCCGAACACCGTGGTCAGCGAGCTGCCCGACAAGGCGGCAAAGCTCTTGGTGACGGCGGCGGCCATGGCCTCCTCACGGGAGGAGTAATGCTCCTTTTCCTCGGAATAGCGGTCTATAAGGAAAATGGAATAATCCATCGTAACGCCAAGCTGCAGGACTGCCGCAACGCATTGGGTTATAAACGAAATCTCCCCGAGGAAGAAGTTCGTGCCCATGTTGTACAAAACGGCAATGCCCAGTGACAGCAGGACGATGAGCGGCTGAAACCACGACTCCATCATGAGCGCCATCACGGCAAGCGCAAGTGCAACGGCAACGGCGATGTATAGCGGTGCCTGGCTGTCGCAAATTTCCCTCGTGTCGTCAACGATGACCGACAGTCCGCTCATGAACGCATTTTCGCCCAGAAGCGTTTTTATCTGCGCAATGGCCTTCAGGTCGCTGCCCTCGCCGCCTGCGGGGTCGTAGCGTACGAGCATCATGGTCTTTGTGCCGTCGGCGCTGTAGAAAATGTTCTTGAGAACATCCGGCAGTGCATCGGCGGGTATGCCGATATCAGCAAGCGTATCTACCCATATGACCGAGGAGACACCCTCGACCTTGAGTATCTCGTTTTTGAGCGCAAGGGTATATTTAGGCTGCATATCCTCTGTTATGACGATGGATATGCCGGCCGTATTAAATGTCTCGTCAAGCACCTGCTCGCCCTGCATAGACTCCAGCTCATCGGGCAGGTACGACAGGATATCGTAGTTAACACCGGTGCAGGCAAAGCCTATGAGTGCCGGAATGAGCAGGAGCAATGCAAACAACAGTACCGTTTTGGGATGCTTGGCTTCCCACAGTGCGATCTTTTTCATGTTTTCACCCGAACGGAGAGTATTGCTCTTTATTTTATACTAAACACGCCGTTTATTCAACACACTGCATAGCCGGTACGTAAAATTTGCTAATAAAAAATAAATTTTATGTTTGCCAACCGCAAAACATATGCTATACTGATTGCATGATGTGGTTTAGTTTGGAGGTGCCGTATGGCTGACGCAAAATTCAAGGAGCTTTTCGACTTCTTTCATAATCCCGGCGAAAAAACCGTGAACGTCCACGCCGCCGCACCCCGTGACGGAAAAACGGTGTGGATATTTGGAAGGGGCGCAGACTGTGACTTTGTCTATTCGACCCCGAAGGTTTCGAGAGTGCACTGCAAGATAGAGTACATTGACTCGCACTATTATTTGACGGACTTAAACTCCACGAACGGCACATATCTCAACGGCCGCCGCATCGAGCGCAAGGAGCGGCTGTTCACCGGCGACATCATCGGCATTGGCAATGAGGACATTGTTTTTACAAGCCAAATGTTCAGATAAATAATTCTCAGGCTAAGCGCAATTGCACGCCATACTATAACAGCTCATACGGATCCGGCTTTCAATGCAGCACCTGCATTCTGCCTCAGATTCGTATGAGCTGTTATTTTCGCTCTGTCAGATAGTATAATCCACCATAAATATAAAAAAGCAGCGGCTTCATGCCGCTGCTTTGAAGTTGCTATTAGAAGAAGTAAGAGGTGATCTGGCCGTAGAGAACGACGAGCATACCGATCGGGGTGATGAACTTATAGCAGATGTTGAAGAAGGCCTTGCCCCAGAACTTATGTCCGGAGGCTTCGCACTCTTCGACGACGAAGTCCATCTTCCAGATCCAGCCTATCGCAAATGACATGATCATTGCACCGACAGGCATCAGAATACCCTCGGACAGCATATCATAGAAGTCGAGCCAGCAGTCGTTCCAGCCCTTTACTGCGTCGGTCATGCCGAACAGCTCAGCGGGAGTGGGGAGCGTTGCACCGCCTGCAACACCGGCACCGATACCGTCAAGTGCGTTGGGCAGAGCAAAGATGGCAACGAGGATAGCGAAGACGATAACGATCTTGCGGCGGTTGGGAGCCTTGCCTGCCTCAACATTGCGGTCAACACGGGAGGAGGTCAGAGCCTCGAGCAGGGACATGGAGGAAGAAATTGCTGCGATGAAAACGAGGAAGTAGAACAGGAAGCCCATGAGGTTGCCGATGAAGCCGCCCATGTTGTGGAATACCATCTGCATGGACTGGAACAGCAGGCCGGGGCCGCCTTTGGTGTTGCCATCGAGGAATGCGTAGCATGCGGGCATAACGATCATGCCGGCCATGATTGCAACGAGGGTATCCATGATGACGATGATGACTGCGTTCTTCTGGATCTTTTCCTTCTTGCTCAGGTAAGAGCCGTAGGTGATTATAGCGCCCATGCCGAGCGACAGCGAGAAGAACATCTGACCTGCCGCAGTCTTGAGAACGGTGAGGAAGTCAGTCTTGAGAGGCTCAATGTTGAAGCCGAACATGAACTGGTAGCCGCCCATTGCGCCGGGCTGAACAGCGACATAAACGATAACAATGAGGAGGATAACGAACAGGCAGGGCATACCGATGTTGCAGAACTTCTCGATACCGCCGCCGATGCCTGCCGCAACGATGACTGCGTTGATAACGATGAATACAAGAGTCCAGATAACCATCGAGGTGCCGTTGGTAGTAAAGACGCCGAAGTAGGTGGAAATGTCGGCAACACCCCAGGTGTCAACGCCGAACATAGCAAGCAGGTAGCCGCATGCATAACGCATGACCATGCCGCCGAGAAGCATGTAGAAGCAGAGGATCAGGAACGGGCAGGCAAGCGCCATGTAGCCGAGGAAGGTGAACTTCTTGCTGAGCTTGCGGTATGCTGCGATGGGGCTCAGGCCGGTCTTACGACCGATGACGAGCTCGCCGACCATGACTGCAATGCCGATGAAGATTGCGAGAACGAGATAGATGAGAAGGAATGCGAAGCCGCCATTCATACCCATTTTGTACGGGAAGCCCCAAATATTGCCCAAACCGACTGCGGAACCGACAGCAGCCATGATAAAGCCAAAATTGGAAGCAAATCCCTCACGATTTGTTTTTTCCATTGCTTTCTCTCCTTTTGTGATTTAAATACCTTTACCCGTGATGCCACGGAAGCAACCCGGTGCATGTTAATTTCAAATCAACAAGCCACCAAATTTATAAATAGACTTTACACTATATTCACACTTTTTTCAATACTTTTGAGCTGTTTAAATATTAACTTTCGCTTTACTTCGATAAAGTTTTATGCACTTTTGACAACATTAACGCTTTTCATATGGGTATTATGACTAATTATGACGCTTTTGTACTTTACATCGCATCATCTTTGCCAATTTATTGACGAAATTCTCAGCTCAAATGTTAACGAAAATTCACACTTGTGTTAAGCGTCTTTGCACTCCGCACATCGTTCGTATTAAGTTTTTTTATGAATTATTTCTTGCCGCACTTGATTTTTTGAATTTATATTGTAAAATAATAATGTTTTTACTACGGTCGCCGTGTCCGCTAATCACGGCAGGCTGCCATGCAGCAGAATGGAGATATATAATGACTTACGAAATGGACATTGCCGGCTTAAAGCGCGAGCTTCCCCTGTGCAAGGTCACCGACGACCTGTACATCGGAGCATTTGTCATGTTCGGCGATGTAGAACTGACCGTACACTGTGCGGCTGAGCTGTTAAAGCGTGCACCCGAGTATGACTACATAATCGCTCCCGAGGCAAAGGCCATTCCCCTGCTTTACGAGATGGCCCGTCAGAGCGGCGCCGAGAAGTACTTCCTCGCAAGGAAGGTCCCCAAGGCCTACATGACCGGCGTTTTTGAGGTCTCCGTCAAGTCCATCACCACCATGAGTGTTCAGAGACTTATCATTGACACCGCAGACGCAGAGCTCATAAAGGGCAAGCGTATGCTCATCGTTGACGATGTCATTTCCACCGGTGAGAGCCTGCGTGCGATGGAAAAGCTCGTCACCGCAGCCGGCGGCATCATCGTCGGCAGAATGGCAGTCCTTGCAGAGGGCGACGCTGCTGACAGAGACGATATCATCACCCTCGCTCCCCTGCCCGTGTTCAATCCCGACGGCACTATCAAAGAAAAATAATTTTTAACACCAAACAAAAAACGGACTTCTCAATGAGAAGTCCGTTTTTCGTTAAAGAAGCTTTTTAATAAGTCCGCCGACTGCTGCGCCTTCACGCCGCCGAACACGGCCGGTTTGTGGCCGTAGCGCTCCTCAAAGAGATTGATGACGCTGCCGCACGAGCCTGTGTTTTCGTCCTTTGCGCCGAACACGACGGTCGGTATTCTTGAATTGATTATCCCGCCTGCGCACATGGGGCAGGGCTCAAGCGTGACGAATATCGTGCAGCCGCTCAGGCGCCAGTCGCCGACAGCGTCGCAGGCCATGCGTATTGCCTCCATCTCGGCGTGAGCCGAAGCGTCATGCTCTTCCTCTCGGCGATTTCGCCCGCTGCCGATAATTTTGCCGTTTTCGTCGGCTATCACGCAGCCGACCGGCACTTCGCCCGCCTTGGCCGCCTCACGGGCAAGCTGCAGCGCAAGCTCCATATATTCTTCTCTGTCCATTAGTCACCTCTTGCAAAACAGGCAGAGCATCGGCTCTGCCTGTTTTCATTATCATAGTAGTATCTATTGCTTGATTACTTGAGTGCTGCGGTGATGATGGACATCTGGTAAACTTCCTCGGCATTGCAGCCACGGCTCAGGTCGTTGATAGGAGCATTCAGGCCCTGGAGAATAGGACCGTATGCGGCGAAGCCGCCAAGGCGTGCTGCGATCTTATAGCCGATGTTGCCGGACTGGATCTCGGGGAAGATGAAGGTGTTTGCATAGCCTGCAACGGGGCTGCCGGGGAACTTGAGCTGGCCGACAACGGGAGAAACGGCAGCGTCAAACTGCATCTCGCCGTCGAGCTTGAGCTCGGGAGCGAGCTTCTTTGCTTCCTCGGTGGCGTTGCGGACGAGGTCGACATTTACGCCCTTGCCGCTGCCCTTGGTGGAGTAAGACAGCATTGCGACCTTCGGGTCAATGCCGAACACCTTTGCGGTCTCGGCGGTTGCGATTGCGACCTCTGCGAGCTTCTGAGCTGCGGTAAAGGTGACATTGCCTTCCTTGTCGACGGTATCCTGATAGTCAATGTTGATTGCACAGTCGCCCATTGCGAGGGTCTCGTCGCCGCGAATCATGATAAAGCAGGAGGATACGAGGTGTGCGCCCTTCTTGGTCTTGACGAGCTGAAGTGCGGGACGAACGGTATCGGCGGTGGAGTAGGTTGCGCCGCCGAGCAGGCAGTCTGCGATGCCCATCTTGACGAGCATGGTGCCGAAGTAGTTGCCCTTGGAAAGAGCCGCACGGCAATCCTCAGCGCTCATCTTGCCCTTGCGCAGAGCGACCATTTCATCGACCATTGCGTCCATGCCCTCGTAGGTCAGGGGGTCAAGTATCTCAAGACCGTCGATATCGAAGCCGCCCTTTGCGGCAGCAGCCTTGACCTCATCGACATTACCGACGAGGACGGGGGTCAGGAAGCCTTCCTTTTTAAGTCTTGCGGCAGACTCAAGTATGCGTGCATCGTGGCCTTCGGTGTAGACGATCTTGCGGGGATCATTCTTCAGAATTTCAACGAGATTTTCAAACATTTTAAAATTTCCTCCATATTTGCATCTTGTGCTAATATTGCTATATGACTTTATCACTACTCCGAAAAATTTTCAAGTATTTAGACTTATTTCTATTTACAAACTGTGAAATGACAGATATAATATACAAACTGTAATCACTTGTATGGAGAAATATAAATGGATAATCAGAAAACTTTCGCAAAAAACCTATCCGAATTAAGACGCAGAAGCGGACTGAGCCAGCGCAAGGCGGCCGCCGACCTTAAGATAAGTCAGGCGCTGCTGAGCCACTATGAAAACGGTGCCCGTGAACCGGGGCTGGGTTTTGTGTGCCGTGTCTGCGATTATTATAATGTTACCGCCGACTATCTGCTCGGCCGCTCGTCGAATCCCAACGGCATCGACCGCAGCGCCGATGTCGCAAAAGCGTTTATCGGCGAGTTGAGAGTGCTTGCAAACAAGGCTGAGGCTGCGCTGGAGGAATTGCTGTGATAAATCAGGACCACATCAGGAACTTTTCGATAATCGCTCACATCGACCACGGTAAGTCGACACTGTCGGACAGGCTCATCGAGCTGTGCGGTGCGGTCGAGGAGCGCATCATGGAAGACCAGATCCTCGACAACATGGATCTTGAGCGTGAGCGCGGCATCACCATCAAGGCAAGAGCCGTCGGTCTCAACTACAAGGCCAAGGACGGCGAGACTTATGTGCTGAATCTCATCGACACTCCGGGTCATGTCGACTTCAACTACGAGGTCAGCCGCTCGCTGGCAGCGTGCGAGGGTGCGGTGCTCGTCGTTGACGCCTCGCAGGGCGTTGAGGCGCAGACGCTTGCAAACACTTACCTTGCGCTGGACGCCGACCTTGAGATACTGCCCGTCATCAACAAGATCGATCTCCCTGCCGCCGACCCCGAGCGGGTCAAGCATGAGATTGAGGACATCATCGGCATTCTCGCCATGGATGCGCCCGAGATAAGCGCCAAAAACGGCATCAATGTCGAGGCCGTGCTTGACGATATCGTAAAAAATGTCCCAGCCCCCAAGGGCGACCCCGATGCTCCCCTGAAGGCGCTCATCTTCGACAGCATTTACGACAGCTACCGTGGCGTCATTGTCTTTATGCGTCTTGTTGACGGCAAGGTGCGCAAGGACACCGAGGTGCTTTTGAAGTCCACCGGCGCACGCTATAAGGTGCTCGAGGTCGGGCATATGCGTCCGATCGGTCTTGAGCCCTGCGCCGAGCTTTCCGCAGGCGATGTCGGATATTTCACCGCCAGCATCAAAAATGTCGCCGACACGCAGGTGGGTGACACCGTGACCGAGGCATCCCGTCCCTGTGCCGACGCTCTGCCCGGCTACCGCCCCGCCCGTGCGATGGTCTACTGCGGAATCTACACCGAGGACGGCAGCAAGTACCCCGACCTGCGTGATGCGCTGGAAAAGCTCCAGCTCAATGACGCTTCCCTGTCGTTTGAGCCGGAAAGCTCGGTCGCACTCGGCTTCGGCTTCCGCTGCGGCTTCCTCGGGATGCTGCACATGGAGGTCATTCAGGAGCGCCTTGAGCGTGAGTTTGACCTTGAGCTTGTCACCACCCTGCCGAGCGTAATTTATAAAGTCATCAAAACCGACGGCAGCGTCGTCATGGTCGACAACCCCCACAACTACCCCGATCCGGCAAACATTGAGCACGCCGAGGAGCCGTATGTCAAGGTATCTATCATCACGCCCAACGACTATGTCGGCAACATTATGCCCCTGTGTCAGGACAGGCGTGGCGAGTACAGGGACATGCAGTATCTTGACTCGAACCTTGTCGAGCTGCGCTACGACATGCCGCTAAACGAGATAATCTACGACTTTTTCGATACTCTCAAGGCTCGCACAAAGGGCTACGCCTCACTCGACTATGAACTGAGCGAATATAAGCCGTCCGAGCTTGTGAAGGTCGATCTGCTGCTTAACGGCGATCAGGTCGATGCGCTCAGCTTCATTGCGCACAAGGACAAGGCCTATGCCCGTGCAAGGAAGCTTTGTGAGAAGCTCAAGGACAACATTCCCCGCCAGCTGTTTGAGGTACCCATCCAGGCGGCCATCGGTGGAAAGATAATCGCCCGTGAGACGGTCAAGGCCATGCGCAAGGATGTTCTTGCCAAGTGCTACGGCGGCGATATCACCCGCAAAAAGAAGCTGCTTGAAAAACAGAAAGAGGGCAAAAAGAAGATGCGCCAGCTCGGCACGGTCTCAATCCCGACCGAAGCCTTCCTCGCTGTCCTCAAGCTCGATGAATAAACTAAACAACACCGAAAATGAATTTCATCATTTTCGGTGTTGTTTTTTTCGTATCAGTTATTGTCAGACAATTTTTGCTTATCAAAATATTTCAGCAGGCTGAAAACGAGCTCTACCTCCTCGGTCGAGTAGCCGCCGAGGGACAGGGTCAGCTCGTCGTTTATCCCGAGTAGGAAATCCGACTACACATGGAAAAGCTCCGCCATAGCAACTATATACTGAGAAGTCGGCGTAGAAATGCCCATTTCCCAAGCATTTACCGAGCTGCGGGTCACATCCGGCTTTTTCGCAAGCTGCGCCTGAGAATAACCGGCAGTCTCCCTGAGCTGCTTAATTCTATCGCTTATCATAACACCACCTCGTGTCCATTGTAGTTTACACATGCGGATAATAAATTATCAGCATATGTATAGTTTTATTGGCAGACGAGGACGAAAATGGTATTATTCAGCCAGGCGTACAAAAAAATAAAAACATGGAGGAAATCACATGAAAGTACCGGGCGCAATTTTAACAGTTTTGGGGCAATAAACCTCTATATGGCAATGCCCACCGCGCAAACGCACGGTGGGAGGTTTCTCAAAACGGCAGGCCGCATAAGCGCAAAAAATCCGACTTCAGGTGAAGTCGGATTTTTTCATTCTTTATTACTTGGTGCCGAAGATGCGGTCGCCGGCATCGCCGAGGCCGGGGACTATATAGCCATGCTCGTTGAGGTGGTCGTCAAGAGCTGCAACGAAGATATCCACATCGGGGTGATCCTCCTGCATGCGCTTTACGCCCTCGGGAGCGCCGATGATGCACATGAGCTTGATGTGCTTAACGCCGTCGTCCTTGAGGAACTGGATGGCTGCGGATGCCGAGCCGCCGGTTGCGAGCATGGGGTCAACAACGATGACATCACGCTCCTCGATATCGGGGGGCATCTTGAAGTAGTACTTCACGGGTTCGAGCGTCTCGGGGTCACGGAACAGGCCGATGTGTCCGACCTTGACATTGGGCATCATGCTGACCATGCCGTCGACCATGCCGAGGCCGGCACGGAGAATGGGGACTATCGCCAGCTTCTTACCGGCAATGTGCTTGACCTTTGCCTTTGCAACGGGGGTCTCGATCTCGATCTCCTCAAGAGGAAGATCCCTTGTTGCCTCGTAGCACATCAGCATCGCTATCTCGGAGATAAGCTCGCGGAACTCCTTGACGGAGGTGCTCTTCTCTCTGAGGATGGACAGCTTGTGCTGGATAAGGGGATGGTCGAATACGCAAACCTTGCTCATGTTTTTTCTCCTAACAATATCTTAAATTTCTTATTGACTTATTATTCTTTGCGCAGGCGCTCCTGACGCTCACGCTCGGCCTGCGACAAACGCAGATACACCGGCAGCAGATCATCAGCCGTGCCGGACTTTGAGCGCAGCGCCTCCATGCCCACGCCCCATGCACTCTGATACAAGAGATTCTGCGGTGCGACACGACAGGCTATGCCCTCGTTCTTGAGATACTCATAGCTGATAGCAGCGCCGTCGCCCACAAGGAACACCTCACGGTTCTTTGCTTTGAGCTCCGCTGCAAGCTCCGCCAGTGCTATCGCCCTGTCGGCACACAGTCTTTCGGGGCAGCCGTCCTTGATTTCAAACAGCGCATTATAAACCTGCGAGCGCCGTGCGTCCATCACGGGGCAGACAAGTCCGCCTGCGGACACACCGTGCCACGCCATAGCCGCAAGCGTAGAAACGCCGACGCATTTTTTATCCGACGCCCAAGCCAAGCCCTTTACGGTGGATACCCCAATGCGGATACCCGTAAAAGAGCCGGGACCGTGAGCGACAGCGATAAGGTCAACATCGGCAAGTATAGTATCTGAATTTTTTAACATATCCTCCACCATAGGCAGCAGCGTGCGGCTATGGGTAAGGCCGCTGCACTGGCTGTACTGGCAGATGAGTGCATCATCCTGCATGAGGGCAACGGACGCAGCCTTTGCAGAAGATTCAAGTGCAAGAACAAGCATTACTCTCCGCCCTCCTCAATGGTTATCTTTCTCTCGGTATCGCCTAACTTTTCGATGCGCACAACGGTCTCGTCGCCGTAAAAGGCATCATCGACCTTCTCCGACCACTCGACTGCGCACACTGCGCCTCTGGCAAGGTAGTCCTCCCAGCCGATATCAAAAAGCTCATCGGAATCATTGAGCCTGTACATATCAAAATGGATAAGCTCACGCTCGCCGCAATACTCGTTGACGATGGTGAAGGTCGGGCTGGAGACACGGCAAGTTAAACCCATTCCCCGTGCCATACCGCGCACAAATGCGGTCTTACCGGCACCGAGGTCGCCGTACATGGCGACGACCGTTCCGTCGGCAAGGTTTTTTGCAAACTGCTCACCGACAGCCTCGGTCTGTGCCTCGCTTCGGCTTATGAATGTCTGCATCTACCTCACCTCGAAAATGGTCGTTTTCTAAATTCGCATTATACCACAAGATAGCTCATTGCGTAAAGGGGAATTATGTGCTAAAATACAAAATGAACTTGTGTGATATTTGTATATGCTTAATGAAAGGCGGTGGGTCTGATAAAAAAACTTTCCCCGTATATCAAAAACTTTTTAAAGCGGGCGGACATGTTCCTGCTCGTTATGTGTCTCATATGCACCGTGTTCGGCATTTATGCGATTCAAGGCGTTACGGCCAGCGAGCATACAAGTAAGTATGTCATCGTGCAGGGCTTTGCAATGCTCCTCGGCATCGGCGCATTCATCGTTTTCACGGTCATCGACCCTGACCTTATCGCCGATAAGTGGATATACCTGTCGATATTCAATGTCCTCATCATCTGCGGTCTTCTCTTCTTCGGCCACGACGACGGCACCGGCAACAGAGCATGGTACCGCTTCTTCGGTATCGGTCTCCAGCCGTCGGAAATAGTCAAGGTCATATTCATCGTCCTTCTGGCAAAGCAGATGACGGTTTATAAGGAGCGGCATGTGCTCAACAAGTTTGGCTCCATCGTAAAGCTTGCAATGCACTGGGCGCTTCTGTTCGGCCTCATCGTCATTGTCTCCAAGGACCTTGGCAGTGCGATCATCTTCCTTGCGATATTCATCGTTATGCTCATCGCCTCCGGTGTTGCATGGTACTGGCTGGGTTTAGCAGCAGCGGCAGTTGCCGCAATGATACCCCTGTTTTGGAATTTCATTCTTGCGGATTATCAGAAAAACAGAATTCTTGCGCCGTATATTCCCGATGTCATCGACCCTGCGGGCACAGGCATCACATGGCAGACCCGCAGAACGCAGGAAGCGCTGGCTTCCGGTCGACTTACGGGTGTAGGCCGCGGAAACGGCATCTTTGCGCAAGGCAGCTTTGACGCAAAGCACACCGACTGCATATTCGCCTCCATTGGCGAGGAGATGGGTATGATAGCCTGCATTATCATCATCGTCCTGCTGGCAATAATAATCATTCGCTGCTGCGTCATCGGCGTGCGCTCCGGCTCGAACTTCGGTATGCTCATCTGCTTCGGCGTTGCCGCTGCTTTGGCGTTCCAGACTTTCATCAATGTCGGTATGTGCATGGGTATCTCCCCTGTTATCGGCATCACGCTCCCGTTTTTCAGCTACGGCGGCTCATCTATCGTTGCAATGTTCTCGGCTGTCGGACTTGTGTCGGGCGTTAAGTACCGACCAAAGCCAAAGCAGCACTTCATCCAATATTGATAGAAGATCACCGAGATCAGTCTGTCACGGACTTTTCTCGGTGATCTTTTTATATCCCTACATTCGGTTTCAGATCTCTTTTCTTTATAATGGCTTTATAAAGCGTGCAGTCAAAAGGTCGGCAGATGTATCTTTGCCGCCCTTTTTCGTTTATTGTCGGTTTTATGCTGCTCTATTTTGCTTCTGCGCACAACTGTTTATACTGCGCAGGGGTATTGCAGTTTCGGACCGAATTTCCATTGGAAAATTCACAGACACTAACGCCGACTTTATCTATCAGACGTTTGACGGATGTATTAGTGCCTTGCAGAATACTCTCGGCTGCGTCGGACAGATCGCAGTCATACACGCCGATAAGCGGCTCAAGCGTTCCGCAATGCCCGGCAACGGTTATCGGGCTGTCTCCGGCAAGGTGTGCTTCCATCAGCAGCTTCATTTCATCCGGCGAAAACAGCGGTGTGTCCACGCTTATCACAAAGCATGCAGCTTTGTTTGCGGCGCACAGGCAGGCGTGAATACCGCCGAGAGGCCCCTTTTCCGGATAGATATCAGGGACATATCTTGTGCCGTCAACAGGTCTTGAATAGCCCGAGACCATGATGTCGCCGATGCCGAGAGCCATAATTTTATTCACCTGATGCTCGACGAGCGTTTTCCCGCCCCACGGCAGCTCAGCCTTGCATGAGCCCATGCGGGAGCTTTTTCCCCCTGCAAGAATGACCGCAGAAAACGCAGCGTCATATTTTTTGCGCTCACGCCTTGAAGATATCTCCGCCTTCCTGCAAGTCTTTTGCTCGGCAAGCTCCCGAGCGGGTATACCCGCAATTTCGGAAAATTTCTCTTGAAGGAAGTGCGAAACGGAAATTTTAAGCGGCGTCTCCTTCGGATCGTACAGCTCAACGAAGGCGCAGACCGCACCGGCGGTTTCCAAAATGCCGCACTCTCGGCACTGCTCAAAGTCTATTCCGCAGACCTGCCCCTGTGCATCCAAAATAAAATTGCGCAGATTGCAGTCGCCCGGAGCAAGTCCGGTTTCCCAGCTAAACAGGCAGAGCCATTTGACAAGCGTTTCCCACGGTGCAAAATCTACGCTTTCCGTGCGCTCCTGACTCTCGAGAAGCTCCGTGAAGGTAACGCCCTCAATATATTCAAGCATCAGCTCGTGCTCGCCGGAGGACAAGAGCTTCGGAATACGCACCTTGCCGCCGGACAAGAGGTCATAGACCGCTTTTTCCGCCGCCGCAGCCTCTGCTTTTGCATACCGCTTTATAACAAAGCGCCCGTTTTCGTCCTCTGCCAGAAAAACATCGTTGCGCTTGCTTGTGAATTTCTTCAGAACATTCATTTAATGCTTATATCAACACTTACAACATTGCGTACATTGCGCTTGGCGTTGCTGTCACCGAAAACGACGAGCCGCATACTGCCGTCGTTCTCGCCGACAAGATATGCTTTGCCTTCCTCGTTCAGTTCGTCTCCGCTAAGCTCGGCGGAAAATTCATCGTCTGCCGTCACCCTGACTGCCGCAGCGCCGCTCGGGTCAAATCCCGCATTTTTTATCACATCCTCAAGCGGAACGCCCTGTGTGTCGATATCGCTTTTTTCGCCCTTTCCGTTGACTATGCTGCCCTGAACGGGAACGGTATCGAGCAAATTGAGATCGACATACTTGTTCTCGCCGCCGCAGCTTACCAGCAACGCACCGTCAGGCACTTTGGTTCGGGTGGCCGAGTGTACGATTGCCAAAGCAGCCGTCAGTGCGATCAGCACCGCAATAACTGCAATTACAATTTTTGAGTTCTTTTTCATAATGATCGTCCTTTCTATTTGCACTTGGTTTAATATTTTGCAGCCGTCTGAGAAGCTCCCCTCCCAAAGCGCCGCATACCGCACCGCTTGTCAGTGCGACCGATACATATAGCAGCAAAACTACTCCACTCAAACGAAACACTATAAAATTTGCGGTGATGCTTGCTGCTGCCGCAGAAAACATATTGGCAATTATAACGGTGTATTGCGTTTTTGCGTTGAGCCTTCTTGCCGCCCACATTACACAATCGATGACAAAGCCCGGAACAATGTAGCCTATCGGAGAGAGTGCTCCCATGCTGCCCATCATTCCCAAAGAAAGAGCGATCACACTCTGCACGGCGCCCATGACCGTGCCGCACCAGAACCTCGGCATGAGGCCTGCCGCCACGACAAGGAACATGAGGGAAAAGGCCGTGCCTATCCCTCCGGGTATGTGCAGAGCGTCGGTAATGACATTTGCCGCAGGCGCAATGAGCCGCTTTGAAAAAAGCCCAAGGTCGCAGCACAGCGCCATTATAATAAGGCGCCTGAGTTTATCTTTGTTCATATTCTACTCCTTTTCAAAAGCGGAAGGCACAGCTGTTTCCGGCTGCACCCCGGTCACACGGCCGTGGCCTTCGCTTTAGGCCGTATGACTCGGAGTTTTTTGTTTTTATTTATGCCGTTATTTTGATGACATCGTATTTGTCAAGCTTGGCCACGGCAGCCTTGACCTGACCGAGATTATGGCAGATGAGCGCCTTGTACCGTTTGCCGTTTTCGGTAAATTCAAGCTCCTCCGCCGGCTTGTCGACATACCAGCCGCCGGCCTCAAACAGCTCGGCATAGCGGTCGCTCTTCTCGAATTCGGCTATCTCCTCGGCATCGATCGGGCGCTTGACCGACGGTCTGCCGCCGGTGCGCATGATGATGCGGTAAAGCTCACGGGCGTTGATGTAATAGTCAACGCAGCCGGTTTCGGCAGCCTCGGCGCCGGAGGAATTGTTATTGCTCACGGAAATGAGCTTTGCGTCGGGATGATGCTCGTGCATATAGTCGCCGAAGCACTTTTCCTTTGAGTCGTAGAACGCAAAATTCTCCTCCAGCTCGGGGAAGTGCGAGCGCAGGAAATTCTTTGCCGCATAGTTATCCGTCAGGAGCATGGGCTTCTTGCCGAGATTTTCATCCAGCAGCCGTGCAGCCTGAGTCAGCGACTGCGCACGGGCAAACGCCGGGGAGTACACATGGTCGATGCCGAGCTTTTTGACGGCGGCCAAAAGCTGACCGTATTCAAACTTTTCGCCGTAGAGCTTTTCAAGCTCGTCTATCACGCATGAGCACACCATTGCGGCGGTCTCCGTGTCGTACTGATGTGCAAAATACACGACCTCGTCCTTGTGCTCGAGCATATACAGCGCTCCCGTCGGGCAGACCTCAACACATCTGCCGCAGCGGATGCAGCCGTCGGCCTTCAGGCCGTTCTTCGCACCAACGGTCTGACCGTTTTCGGTTTTTATTATGCCGAGTATGCCGACACCCTGCGCCTTGCAGATATCCAGGCAGCGGCGGCATTTGATGCACTTGTCCATGTTGCGGATAACGCTGCCGGTTGAAGCGTCCACGCCGAAATCATGCTCGTGAGGCTCGAAGGGAAGCACATCCACGCCGAACTCCAGTGCCTTTTGCTGAAGCTCGCAGAAGCCGTCCTTCACGCAGTCGCAGAAGTAGCAGTCCTTGCAGAACTTGGGGTCAAAGTCCTTAGCCAGCGTCGAACTGATGCGCATGCAGTGGTGGCAGTCAACGGTGTGCTGACGGAACATTTCCTCGACCAATGCCTTGCGCTTTGCAAAAAGCTCGTCGGAGTCTGTCGTTATGACCATGCCGTCCTTTACCTTGACGGCGCAGGCGAGCTTTTCCTTGTCCTCGCCCTTGACATTGACCATGCACAGCTTACATGCGGCCTTGGGCTTCAAGCCCTCGTACGCACACAGCGTCGGAATATAAACGCTTTTTTTTCTTGCGGCTTCAAGTATGGTCGTTCCCTCGGGAACGGTTACGCTTTTGCCGTTAATTTTAACCTTCAAATTTGCCATGACCGCACCTCCTTAAATTGCCTCGACCATGCACGGCGTGTAGCGCCACACGGGATTACCGGTCATTTCCTCAAGATCCTCGTGGCTGGTCAGAACATTGCAGTGCTCGCCGACCTTTTTGCCCTCAAAGGTGTATCCGAAATGATGGGGTATCATGCAGTAGCCCCGGCTTGTCTGCCAAGTGTATTCAACGGGGATCTCAAGCCTGCCGGCCTTTGTCGTCACACTGACCATCTGTCCGTTTTCAAAGCCAAGCTCCCTTGCGTCCTCGGGATTCATTGCAAGGGTGTACGGCTGACGGTGCTTGTAGGTGGCGGGATTTCGCATAGTCGCATTCATACCGTCATCCGAGTGGCGGCCCGCCGAAAGTATCATGTTGCAGCCGCCCTGAAGCTTGAGCGCCTCCTCCTCGGCCTCGGGTGTGATGCGCTCCATGTATTCGTCGATCTCCCTGCACCATGTGTGGAACTTGCCGTCTTTGGTGCGGATATGGTTCTTGAGCATATTATCGGGATCGTTCATGCCGATGATCGCACCCTCGGGGTGGTTATCGACAAGCTCGAACGCCGCATCCATCTGACACCAGTCCTTGAACATGGGCAGCTTGGTCAGAATGGGGTGCTTCTTTTCGTCCGCCTTGACGGTTACGACGCTCTTTCCGCAAATGGGGCTGGTGAGCATGCCCGCCCACGAGATTGCTCTTGCGGCAGAGCCGTACGCCTTGCCGAGCGTCAGTGCAATGACCGTTGCAAGCTGGTCGAAGTACTTGAGGTGGCCTGCCGCCGTCCAGCCGAGAAGCTTAACGAAATACGACATACGGTCGCCGGTAAGAACGGCGTCCTCCGCCGCACGGTACAGCCACTGCGGGAGCTTGGGGATAAGTCCCATTGCCTCGGTAAGCTCGGCGAATATCTGAACATCCTCACGGGGCTCGCCCTCGGGTCTGAGCACCTGCTTGCGTGACTGGAACACGATCTCGGGATAGTTGAGGGTGAAGGCGTTAAAGTCACCGCCGCCCTCGTAGGTGGTCCTGCCGGGCAGAACATAGTCGGCGATCTGCGTGACCTCCGTCTCGGTGCAGTCGATGGCGACAAGAAGCTCAAGTGAGCTTAACGCCTCCTTCATCTTGTTGCTGTCGGGATAGCTGCGCAGGGGATTGCCGAAGGATGTGAACATTATGCGTATGCGGTCGGGGTTTTTGCCGAGTATCTCATCGGGGATTATGCCGACCGGGTAAACATTCAGAACGGGGAAACGGTTTGTGACGGGAGTGCGCCAGGTCTTCGGGTCGTTTTCGTCGGAGAAGGTGCCTCGCTCAATAACGCACTCGGGCACGACATTTCCGCCCTTGACGAGCGCCATTCCGCATATGACAGTGAGGATAATGCACAGATAGCTGTTCATGGTACTGTGTCTGCCGAAAAACAGGCCGAGATCCTGATGCACGCCCCACTTCTTCGTCGTGAGTATTTTTGCAAACTCCTCTGCCTGCTTCCTCGGGATCTTGCAGACACGCAGGCTCTCGTCGATATCTACATTCTCAAACCACTTTTTCGCCTTGTCCCAATCGGCGACATATCTGTCTATGAAGTCCTTATGCTCCCAACCGTTTTCGAGGATGATCGCAATTAGCGCACGCATAAACAGCGAGTCCGAGCCAAGGGCGGGCATGATGTGCATATCCGCCATACGAGCCGTCTCGGAAAGTCGGGGATCTACGACGATGACCATCTTGTCGGGGGCCTCCGAAAACTCACGGCACACCTTTCTCGCATCGGGTATCTGATGCGAGACATAGGAGTTCGAGCCCCAGTAGATTATGACCTCGTTGTTGTGGTCGTCCGGCTCGAGAAAATGCATCTGGTCGCCGAGGATCTTGCCGTGGCTCCACCAGTTGCCCATAAACTCGATGCCGATGGGGTTAAACATATACTGCGAGCCGACAGCCTTGAGCAGCGCCTTTGCCGTTGCATAGGGCGTCTGCGCAGAGCCGAGTGCGCAGCCGAGGATAGAAAACGAACGGGGACCGTGCATGGCGATGATCTTGTTTGCCTTTTCGGCGATCTCCTTATACGCCTGCTCCCAGCTTATCTCCTCGTAGTGGTCGCCCACTCTTTTGCGGGGATGCTTTATTCTGTCGCCGTGGTCGACAAAATACTTTGCCGTTCTGCCCTTGCGGCAGCAGTAGCCCTTTGTGCGGGGACTGTCCGGGTCGGGGCGAACGCTGATGATCTTGTTGTTTTCAACCTCCATTTCCAAGCCGCAGCTTAAAGCGCAGAAGTTGCACTGAGTCTTTTTCCAAACTCCCATATTTTCTCCCTTCGTCATTTGGCACAGTGTGCGTTTATTTTACAACATTTGATATCATTCGATGTGAAAAGTCTTTTCAGTCAGTTCTTCAGCAGTAATGTTTGCATTGTGATAGCGAGCACGGTGCTTTGTGATGCTGCCGATGTGTATCGCTTTCACATAGCTTTCCGCATTGCCCGGCAGACCGCTGCCCTTGCTTTATCGACAAGCTCGTTTCCGCTGTCCTGCAAAAGGTTCTCAAAATAGCTGAGATGCTTCAGGTCTTTCATTTCCTCTCCTCCGTTTTTTGATCTGAAAGTATTGGGATAATGATATCAAATACCCGATTGTCATTCAATTAACGCAGCTTACATTCTATACAACTCACAAAAAACATGCTTTGCATTTGCCTACATGATTTGAAAACCGTTTGACAAAAAATACATCATCGTATATAATGTCCGAAAATAGCGGACACGCTGTCCGGAGGAGGGATCGGTATGCTGAATGAAACCGCAAAGCTTCAAAATCGCATCATAGCGGCCGCGGTGGCGCTGTTTCGCAAGCTCGGATATGAAAAAACGACAGTAAACGATATTTGCCGTGAGGCGGACATTGCCCGCTCGACCTTTTATCTCAATTTTGCCGGAAAAAAAGAGATAATCGGCAAGATCCTTTCGGATGTCCGTCTGGACAGGGAGGATTTTTTCGACGACTTCATTTCTGCGGCAAACGACTTTGAGCGGATGTGGATATTGTGCAACCGATTTTTGACCGTAGCAATAGAATTTGGGCCGGAGCTGACGGGCGCACTGCTTCGTCTGGAGCTTTTGCAGGAGCTTGACATTCTCGACGCTACTCACAAGGTCGATGAATGGATGATACAGTTGACGGCTAACTGTCAGAGATCCGAAGTTATACTAAGTCCGGAGCCTGCCGAAACGATAGCTCCGATAGGGGTAGATATTGCATATTACACAACCTACGAGTGGTGCAAAAAGTCCGGAGCGTTTCCCCTCCGGCGGGTCGTCCGCCGTCGGGCAGAGGCGGTGTACAATGTTGCACCCGAATACCGTATGAGCGACGAAGACCTGGCCAGGCTGTAAGCGTTGTGCAGAAAGCCGGTATAATGGTATAAATTAACCGCTTTTGCTTTTCGGCACAGTACATCCCACAGGAGTCCCGTACAAGCTTCCGTGTCATCTGTTTCGTTGCACTTGACAATATAATACATCCAGACAAAAAAACTCCGAACCTCTGAAGTGAACCCCAAAAGTTAGACAAAATATTTATTAAGCGACCTGAAGGGTCT